>Ga0075423_10004928_pt1 | contig 12427 bp, 14 predicted proteins | sample SoiMethybrSBSTD2_FD_80114 | JGI IMG/M metagenome (GOLD analysis project Ga0075423, IMG submission 80114) | Bulk soil microbial communities from a Populus tree surrounding site in Tennessee, USA - Soil MetaG P. TD hybrid SBSTD2 | ecosystem: Environmental > Terrestrial > Soil > Tree plantation...
AGCACGAGGCATCCCGGCGAATCGGGCCGAGGCCGGCGCAGGAACGCCTGCGCGCTCGGGAAGACCTCCACGGTCAGCCCCACGGAGGTGAACAGCCTTTCGAGAGAATCGCGGACGGACTTGTCGTCGTCCACGACGAAGACGACGGACTCCGCGGAGCTCATCGGAGCCCCGCCCGCTTCGCGACGCGATTGCCCCAGATCGACGGTACGTCCACAACCCGGGTCATGATGGGACGATACCATGCAGTCTCGGCCCGGAGCCGGACGGCGCCGGGGCTGGACCGCTGGCACGGGGGCGCCTTGCACCGGCCACACGTCCTGCGCAGCGCGAGCGCGTCAGGCGGAAGCGGCGCGTCGACCGGCCGACGGCAACGACACAGCGGTCGGCGCGAGCTGGAGTTCGCCGTAGTCGCGCAGCAGCGTCGGACTCTGGTCTCGGATTTCGGCCAAGACGACCTCGGCGCTCCTTCCCAACCGGAGCTGGGTGGCGGCCTCGGTCAGGATGCGATGGTTGCGCGCCAGCCGGTGTCGCTCCTCGGAGACCTGCTCCACCCGGCGCCGGATCTCGTCCAGCAGATCGCTCTCGGTTTCTCGCTCGCTTCTCATGACATCTCCTCTTGTGGTCAGGATCGTGACCGTTGCGGCGGGACACGCCGCCCCGCTTGCATCAGTGCTGGCTCAGCTGAGCGCGAAGGTGCCCCCCAGGTACGCGGCCAGGCGGGTTCGGAGAGCAAGGCGGGCCCGGTGCACTCGCGACTTGACCGTGGCGAGCTTGATCTGCAGCGCCTCCGCGACTTCCAAGTTCGAAAGTCCCTCGACATCACGCAGGAGAAACGCCACACGGTGCTCCTCCGGCAGCTTGTCGATAGCCGTGCGGAGCACGGAGTGGAGCTCGCTCTGGAGCACCGGGTCGTGCAGTCTCGGCGACCAGTCGACACCCGGCTCAACGTGCTGGCCCGTCTCGTCGAACGAGGGCCCGAGGTCCTCCCACGACACCTCATTCCGCTCGACCTGCCGCCCCCGCCGCTTCTGATAGGCGGCGTTGGCGGTGATGCGATAGAGCCAGGACCCGAAGGCGGCGGCCCCGCGAAAGGTGTCGATCCTCCGGCTCGCGGCCCAGAGAGCGTCCTGGACGACCTCCTCCGCGTCGGAGCTGTTGCCGGTGATGCGAAGGGCCAGGCGATAGACGCGATCCCCGTACGTGGCCACCAGCGTCTCGGTGGCTCCCGGCTCCTGCCGGCGCAGCCGCTCCACCAGGATCGCGTCCCGATCCACGGCGGGGCCGCGACGGAGGAACGGGGCGTCGTCGATGACAGGCCCGCGACGGCCTAGCTCCATCTGGCTAGTGCATTCCATTTCGGTCTCCCACTGGATGTGACGGGCCCTCGCGTAGAGACATCGCGCGATACTCGCGCGGCGTGACGCCCATCAGGCGGCGAAATACCGTGGAGAAATGACTGGGGGTGCGAAAGCCCACCAGCTTCGAGATCTGAGCGACGGACAGCCCCGGCGCGACCAGCAGCGTGACCGCGCGGTCGATGCGCGCGCGCACGACGAACCGGTGGGGCGACACCCCCGTGCTGCGCTGGAAGAGACGGGCGAAGTGATACGGGCTCATGTAGACCGCCGCCCCCAGCCGCGCGAGCGTGAGCTCCTGATCGAGATGCTCCCGGATGTAGTCGGTTACGCGCCTCAGTCTCGACAAGGGAAGCGCTCCGATTTCTCGCGGGGTCGGACTCGGCCATCCCGAGAGGTGGATTTCGTCCGAGACCGTCGCCACGAGCACGCTCGATGCCTCAGTCGCGAGCTGCGTCATCGTCATCTCCTTCTGCGGCAGCGGCCGGCCAGGACCGCGACCCGCCTCGTTCCAGGGCTCCTCTGACCGCGCCAAGCAGCGCCTCGCCCTGGAACGGCTTTCCGAGGAACGCGACCGCGCCGGCCTGCAGGGTCCGCCGTCGGGTTTCGTCGTCGCTGTGAGCCGTCAAGATGATGGCGGGGATCCGAGGGCCAGTGGCGGCCAGATGCACGAGAAGGTCGAGGCCGCTCATCCCCGGCATTCGCAAGTCGAGCACCAGACAGGCGGTGTCGCCTCGATGAGCAGACTGCAGGAAATCCTCGGCCGTCTCAAACGTCTCGACTCTGAACCCGACCGACATCAGGAGGTTCCTGAGTGACCGGCGCAATGATTCGTCGTCGTCCACGATCGAGACCAGCCGCACGCCGCCTTCGCTCATGGTTCGAAGGCTACGGCTCGAGGCTTGCCCGGTCTACCCGACCTTGGTGGGGTAAGGGCCCGCCCGGAATGCCGGGGAACTATGCACGACTATTTCTGGGCCGACCCGGGGGAATCTCCGTGACTGGGGCCCCGTCTTAAAGGGTAGGAGGAAAGAGAGGTAACTACCGTGGAAAAGATCAGGGATCTCAAGAAGTTGGTGTTCGTGACGATCGCGTCTTTGGCGATCGTCCTCGCGCTTGGCGCGCCGAGCCAGGCGCGCGGAATGGACGGCCACGGCTTTGGGGATGGTCACCCAGGCGGGAGCGCCATGCACGGTGGCTTCGACGGCCACCATGGGTTCGACGGGCATCACGGTTTCGACCGAGGTCACGACCGCTTCCGATTCGGATTCGGCGTGCCCGTTTACCCCTATTACGGGTACTACCCTCCCGCTTACGGATACCAGGCTCCGAGCTACTGGTACTGGTGCCCGAGCTATGGGGCGTACTACCCGAACGTGACCAGCTGCCCGGAGGCGTGGGAGCCGGTACCGGCTTCATGACGAACACGAGGATCTTGGTGAGGAGATCGTGAGTAGCCAGCGGGGTCGGATGGTCGTGCTCGTTGCGATGCTGGTCGCGATAGGCGGATGCGCCACCGTCGAGCAGCGAACGCTCGGGACCGAGGAGGTCCTGTCGGCAGCCGGCTTCCAGATGAAGCTCGCTGACACACCCGAGCGGCTCACAAGCCTGGACACCCTCCCGCCGCGCACGCTGGTTCCGCAGACGCGCGACGGTGAGGTCTACTACGTCTACGCCGATCCCAAGGCGTGCAGGTGCCTGTACGTCGGGACGGAGGCGCAGTACCAGCAATACCAGCGGCTCGCGCTCCAGAAGGAGCTCGCCGACAAACAGCTCAGGGCAGCCCAGGACAACTGGAACGCCGCGGCGACCTGGGGCGCGTGGGGCGGGTGGCCGGGGTTCTAGCCCGGGGTCCCCAGCAGGTCAGCGGATCGTTCCTCCCCTGGTAGGCCAGATCGTGAGTGTCGCATCGAGGTCCTTCGCCTGAGGCCATGCCAGGCTGACTAGCAACGACACCAGAGCACCAACCGCCAGCGATCCCATCACCGCACGTTGCATTGAGGTTCTCCTCTTAACGTTGGTACGCGCTTACGTTCCTTTGACGCGGGCATCTCTCACGCCGACTGAGGCCGCGGATGATCTCCGCAGGAAGGTACAAGGGGCACTGTCGCGTTCTTGCCGAAAGACGAAAGGCCGGCATCTGGAGTCCGGACCAGGTCGTCTGAATGCCGTATGCTAGGCCCTGATTCGTCAGGCGGAATCGAGGAGGTCGCGAGCATGCGTCGAGGATGGGGCATTGGATTAGCCGCGGTCGGCCTAAGTGTCATCGGGATGGTGGCTGGCGTCCTGGGTGCGCGAGCTCAGGGCACCGGCTCTAGCTATATTTCCGTGAACGAAGACGCCTTTGCGACGGTCTTCTCCCGGATGAGCGCGGCGAAGGCGGCGGTCATGAAGCGCCAGATGGATCTGCTCGGTGCGCGCTACGACCTCAGCGACCGGCCGGCCGCCGGCGTGACCATGAGCCGGGGAAAGGCCATCCAGGAGGGCGTCCGCGTCCGGCTCCTCGCGGGAGCCTCCTGGGAGGCGCTGGCGAGCATGAGTCCGGACGAGATCCGTGAGAAGGGGCTGTATCCCGCCGGCTTCATGCCCCTGCCGCACCAGAACCATCCCGAAGGTGGGATGGTCTTCCCCCTGTTCCAGATCAGCGAGGTCAAGAAGCAGACGGGCCGGGACCTGGCCCGCTTCGATCTCGACTTCGACCTGCCCGACCGGTTCCTGCCCGAGTTCCCGGCCCCGATTTACCTGACCACCCGCCCCGACTTGGGTGACGTCTCGCAGGGAAAGCTGGTTACGACCGACAATTACTACGCTCTCTTCAACGGGATCCTGAATCCGAAGCAGCTCGAAGGGCTGCGGCTCCTGCTGACCGCGTTTCCGCAGCAGCAGTTCAACGCGACGGCGGACCGTCGGAGCGAGCATCCGAGCCTCGGGGTGGCGTGCTTCGACTGCCACCAGAACGGCCACACGAACGGTGCCGACCATCTGGTCGGCGACATCCGGCCCCAGGAGTTCCGCCATCGCATCGAGACGCCGTCGCTGCGCGGCGTGAACGTCCAGCGGCTGTTCGGGTCTCAGCGGGCGCTGAAGACCGTCGAGGATTTCACCGAGTTCGAGCAGCGCGCCGCGTACTTCGACGGCGATCCCGCCGCCGCCACCGAGAAGGGCGTCAACATCCTGGAGCGCGGCAGTCAGGTGCACGCCATGGGGGAGTTCCAGGAGATCCTCGACTTCCCACCGGCCCCGAAGCTGGACCTGTTCGGACGGCTCGACCCCCGGAGGGCGACGCCCGCCGAGCTACGCGGGCAAGCGGTCTTTTTCGGTAAGGGCGCCTGCGCGAGCTGCCACGTGCCCCCGTACTACACCGACAACCTGATGCATAACCTCCAGACCGAACGGTTCTTCAAGCCGGTGGCGATCAGCAACATGATGGCGGTGGGTGATGGACCGATCAAGACGTTTCCCCTGCGGGGCATCAAGGACTCACCGCCGTACCTGCACGACGGACGGCTCCTCACCCTCGACGACACGGTGGAGTTCTTCAACCTCGTGCTCGGAACGCAACTGACCACGGCGGAGAAGAAGGACCTCGTGGCCTTCCTCCGAGCCCTCTAGCGGATCCGTGAAGACGTTCTGGTGGGTTCTGGCGGGGCTGGCCGTGCTCGTCATCGTGCTGTCGGTGGAGGTGATGGGGCGGTGGCCTCCGTCGATCAGCAGGAGTGCACGAGCGACGGTGGCTGGTTCGACCAGGACATCAGCGTGTGCGAGTACGAGGCGCCCTAGGTGGCGCTCGCTGACCTGAGCGTGGGCAACGGATCACGGAGCGCCGGGCTTCCCCACGGCGCTCCGCTCCCGACGCCGGCTCCGCGCTACGCGAGCCTGTAGAAGCCCTTGGCCCCGCCGGCCAGGATCTCGCGCTTCGCCGCCTCGGAGAGCTCCGGGCGCGATCGGATCATCTGCGGCGCCCCGGGGAAGAAGCCGTCGGGGTGCGGGTAGTCCGTCGCCCAGAGGATCTTGTGCGGGCCGATGTACTCGGCGAGGACGCCGAGGCAGCCCTCGACCGGCTCGAAGGAGATCCAGCAGTTGCGGCGGAAGAGGTCGCTGGGCTTCATCGTGAGCGCGGAGTCGTTGAAGCCCTGATCCTCATAGTGACGATCCATGCGGTCGAGCCAGGGCGCGATCCAGCCCCCGCCGGACTCGAGGAAGCCGATCCGGACGCGCGGGAAGCGATCGCACACGCCGCTCCAGATCACGCTCATCGCCGCCAGCATCATCTCCATGGTGTGGGAGATGATGTGCTTGGCGCCGCGCGTGTCGAAGCGATCCACGCCGACCTGCGGCATGCCGCCGCTGGCGCCCTCGTGCAGGCCGATGGCCATGTCCAGTTCCTGCACCTCGGCCCAGAAGGGATCGTAATCGGGATGATGGAGCATCCGGTCGTTGTAGGGATTGGGCCGGAGGAAGCCCGCGCGCATCCCGAGCTCCTTCCGCGCGTAGCGCATCTCCTCGATCGCGAGCTCGATGGACTGCATGGGCAGCATGGCCACGCCGAAGAGGCGATCCGGATAGGGCTTGCAGTAGTCGGCGAGCCAGCGGTTGTAGGCGCGGCACATCGCCGCGGCGAGCGTGGGCTCGCGCACCGCGCCCGAAAAGAGCCCCACCGTCGGGTAGAGGAAGGCGGCGTCGATGCCGTCGAGGTCCATGTCGGGGATCCGCGCGTGCGGGTCGAAGCCACCCGGCCGGCCGTCCACGAACTTCATCGCCGCCTCGTCCACCTGGCCTTGCCGGGAGCCGATGGCGCCGACGACGTTCAGCCCCTTCTTGCTGCCCAGCACCTGGTCTTCGATGAGCAGGCGCTCCTTGCCGTCGGTGTCGATGATGATCTTGGGAGCGCGGTCGCGGAAGCCGGGATCGATGTACTTGTCCCAGATGTCCACGGGCTCGAGGACGTGACCGTCGGCGTCGATGACGTGGTACGCGCGGGCCATGGCGATCCTCCTTCGGCGGTGGAGGCCCAGACTATAGCAGACGAGGGGCGCTCACGCAGTGTCAGCCCGTGGCGCCCGGGTTCCGCGGCCTTGACTGCGTGGGCACCTCCACGTAAGGTCCGGAACAATGGGGGCCCTCAGTCGTCGATCCCTGCTCCTTGGCGGCGTGGCCGCCGGGCTGTCGGCGTGCTCGGTCGTGAAGACGCCGGAGCGGGGAGCCGAGCATGCCTTGGTGATTCGCGGGGGCCGCGTGGTCGATCCGGCGCAGCGTCTCGATGCCCTGGCCGACGTCGCCATCCAGGACGCGCGCGTCGTGGCCGTCGGTCCAGGCCTGCGCGGCCGCGTCGTGCTCGATGCGACGGGCTGCGTGGTCGCGCCGGGGTTCGTCGATCTCCACAGCCACGCGCAGTCCGTGCTCGGCAACTGGCTGCAGGCATTTGACGGCGTCACGACCGCACTGGAGCTGGAGGCCGGGGCGAGCCCCATCGCGGCGGCCTATTCGCAGACGGCATCGACGGGCCGCCCGCTCAACTACGGCTACTCGGCGTCCTGGGCCCTCGCCCGGATCGAGGTGCTCACCGGCCGTGGCGACGACGGGACCGCGCGAAGCGTGCTCGCCCGCATGGGGGATCCCACGTGGCAGCGGGAAGCCACGTCGGCCGAGGAAGATCGCATCATCGCCCTTCTCGAGACCGAGCTGGCCGCGGGCGCCCTCGGCATCGGCGTGCTCCTGGGCTATGCGCCGGGCACGGGCACCGGCGAATATCTCCGTGTCGCGCGCCTCGCGGCGACGCGCCGCGTGCCCACCTACACCCACTCGCGCGCCCTCGTCGGCGGCGGCGCGCGTCCCGATCGTCCGGACGGCGCCGAAGAGCTGGTGCGGGCCGCGGGAGAGACCGGTGCCCACATGCACTACTGCCACGTGAACAGCACGTCGGGGCGCGGCATCGACCGGGTGCTCGCCCTCGTCGACCGCGTGCGGCGCGAGGGCGCGAGGGTGACGACGGAGGCGTATCCCTACGGGGCCGGGATGACCGGGATCGGGGCGGCCTTCCTGGCGCCCGAGCGGCTGGGGGAAGCGGGCCTCCGGCCGACCGACATCGTGCACTTGCCGCGCAACGAGCGAGTGCGTGACGCCGAGCATCTCCGCCAGCTGCGCGCGGCCGATCCCAGCCGGCTCTGCATCATCCACTTCCTCGACGAGACGAAGCCGGCCGACGTGAAGGTGATGCGGGCCTCGCTAATTCACGCCGACACGATCGTCGCGAGCGACGCGATAGTGTTGAGCAGCGTCGGCGTCGCCGGCCCACCAGTGTGGCCCCTCCCGCCGGGGGTGATCACGCACCCGCGCAGCGCGGGCACGTTCGGGCGCGCTTATCGCCATCTCGTCGGCGAGGGCGCCCTGAGCCTCGCAGAGTTCATCCGGCGCGCGAGCGTGCTGCCGGCCCGCGTCCTCGAGCTCGCGACCGGCGGCGCCGCGCGCAAGGGCACGCTCGCCGTGGGCGCGGACGCCGACGTGGTGATGTTCGACCCGGCGGCGTTCCGCGACCGCGCGACCTACGAGGCGTCCACGCAGCCCTCGGCGGGCGTGCGGCATCTCCTCGTCGCCGGCACGCCGGTGATCCGGGACGGGGCTCTCGTCGTGGACGCCCGGCCGGGACGGCCCGTGCGAGGCTAGTCGATCACCTGATCAGCGCGCTGCAGCAGCGACGGCGGGAACGTCAGACCGATGGCCTGCGCGACCTTTCGGCTGACCACCAGCTCGAACGTGGTCGGCTGCTGGATGGGGAGGTCGCCGGGCTTGGCCCCCTTGAGGACCTTGTCGACGTAGGTCGCGGCGCGGCGAAAGTTGTCCGCGATGCGCGGGCCGTAGGACATGAGTCCTCCGGCGTCCACGAACTCGCGCTGCGAGTACATCGCGGGCCGGCGGTTCCTCGCCGCCAGCTGGGCCAGGTTGGCGGCCGAGCTGGCGAACATGACATCCCCCAGCACGTGGACCGCGCCGGCACGCTTCGCGGTCATTGTCCGGAAGGCGGAGTCGAGGTCGTCGGGGCTGTGGGCCTCCATCACCTGGAGCTCCACGCCGAGCGTGCGCCCGGCGCGCTCGACCTCGCGCAACGCGAGGTCGTTGCCCTGGGTTCGAGGATTCCACAGCACCGCGATGCGTGAGGCCTTCGGGACCGCTTCCCTGAGCAGCTCCAACTGCTTGCCCGCGATCCGTGGACTGAAATTGGCGGTCAACCCGGTCACGTTTCCCGCCGGCCGGGCCAGGCTGGCCGCCAGCCCCAGCGCCACGGGGTCGTTTCCTCCCACCGTGATCAGGGGGATCGTGGCGGTGGCTCCCTTCGCGGCCAGGGCCGTCGGCGTGGACGGCACGACGATCAGGTCAACGTGGAGCCGCACCAGCTCCGCGGCGAGGGCAGGGAGCCGCTCCGCTCGCCCTTCTCCGAACCGCCACTCGATCAGGATGTTCCGCCCTTCGATCCAGCCGAGATCCTTCATCCCCTGGAGAAAGGGCCGGACGTAGGGCTGCGCGGCTTCGCGCGTGGGCCCGCCGAGCCACCCGATGCGCGGCATCTTCCCCGCCTGCTGGGCCCTTGCGGCCCACGGCGAGACGAGGGCACTCACCATGCCGCCGAGGAACACGCGCCGGGTGGTGATCACCGGATCACCTCGTCAGCGCGGGCGAGGAGCGAGGCCGGGGGCGCTCGGCGTCGGCCGCGCGGTCGAGCGGCACCGCCTGCACCTCGATCTCCTCGCCCTCGTCCAGGTGTGGGGCGGCCTCGAGCTGGGCGTCGCGGGCCAGAAATACGTGGCCTCGGGCGGCGGCGAGGTCCGGCACGAGCAGAAAGGCCCCCAGCGGCGCGAACGCGGGCGCCCCGTGCCCCGTCTCTTCGAGGAGCTCTCGACGTGCGCCCTCCTCCGGGGTCTCGCCGGGCTCGATGAAGCCGGCGGGCAGGGTATGCATGATGCCGCGCGCCCCGTGCTTGTACTCGCGGCACAGCAGCAGCTCGCGTGCGGGGGTCACGGCCACCACCACGGAGAAGTCCTTGAGATCAAGCGCCAGGTACTCGCGGGACCGGCTGCCGTCGGCGGTGCGGCACCGGTCGCGCCGGATGTTCATGAAGCCGGAGCGCAGGATCCAGGTCGAGTCGACGAGCTGCCAGGGCTCGATCTCGCGCGGCGTCCCCATGTCGGCTCCGCGTCCGCGCTCTAGATCGCGCGCGCCACGCGAGTCCCTTCCAGGATGGCCTGGTGCACGCCGCGCGGCGCCACGCAGTCGCCGATGGCGTGGAGCACAGGCACCGTGCCCTTCAGCGCGCGGTAGAGCGCGTCGGTGGAGCGGCTGCCCATGGCCAGCACGACGGTGTCCACGCCCTCGATGCGCCGCTCGGCGCGGGTGAGCGCGTTGGCGACCACCACCGCCGAGCCCTCGACGGCGACCAGCTCGGTGTGGGGCGTGAACGTGGCGCCCTTGGCGAAGAGGCGGGTGTAGAGCGGGGCAATCGAGGTCGTGCCCACGTCCTGGCCGGCGTAGAAGACGCGCGAGAGCACCTCCACCTTGCGGCCCTGGTCGAGGAGATGCTCGGCGGTGGAGAGGCCCTGCTGGGTGTGCACGTCGTCCACCAGGACCACGCGCTCGCCCACATCCACGCGGTCGAGCAGCACGTCGCGGTCGGTGACCACGTGCTTGCCGTCCAGGCCGGGCAGGGGCGGGACGTGGGCGTGCGAGCCGGTGGCGATGATGACCACGTCGGGGGATTCCGCGCGCACCATCTCGGCGGTCGCCTCGACGTTCAGGCGGCGCTCGACGCCGAGCTTGGCCACCTGGCGGTCCAGGTAGCCGAGGATGCCGGCCAGCTCGGCGCGCGCGGGCGCGCGCGCGGCGATCAGCACCTGGCCACCGACCTGCGCGTCCCGCTCCACGAGGGTCACGCGATGCCCCCGCAGCGCGGCCACGCGCGCCGCCTCGAGCCCGGCGACCCCCGCGCCGACGATGAGCACGCGCCGGGGCGCGATCGCGCGCTGGGGCTCGCCCATCTCGAGCTCCCGGCCGGTCGCGGGGTTCTGGATGCAGGTGACGGGCTTGCCCTGGTAGATCCGGTCGATGCAGCCCTCGTTGGCGCCCACGCAGGTGCGCACGTCGTCGGCGCGCCCTTGCCGCACCTTGTTGGGCAGGTCGGGATCGGCGATCAGCGCGCGCGTCATCCCCACCATGTCGATCGTGCCCTCGGCGATGACCTGGTCCGCGTGGGCGGGATCCACGATGCGCCCCGCGTGGAAGATCGGCAGGCCCGGCACCGCGGCCTTGATCGCCGCGACCAGCGGCAGGAAGACGCCGCGCGGGTGGGACATGTTCGGGACGGCGAGGGCCTGCAGCGGCACGGTGTGGGCGCCGCCGCCGATGATGGAGAGGAAGTCCACGAGCCCCGAGGCGGCGAGGCGCCGCGCGATCTCCGCCATGTCGGCGGCGGTGAGACCGCCGGGGGTCATCTCGTCCCCCGAGATTCGCGCGCCCACGACGAAGTCGCGTCCGACCTGGCGCCGGATCTCACGCAGCACCTCGAAGCCGAAGCGCATGCGATTCTCGAGGCTCCCCCCGTACTCGTCCGTCCTCTGGTTGAAGAGCGGCGACCAGAACTGATCCACGAGGTGGTTGTGGGCGTAGGACAGCTCCACACCGTCGAGACCGCCCTCGCGGCAGCGCCGGGTGGCGTCCCCGAACGCACGCACGACCATGGCGATCTGCTCGGGCTCGATCTCGTGCGGGACCTCGCGGTGCACCTTCTCCGGGATCTGCGAGGGGGCCAGGAGCACGTGCATCTGCTCCACGTCCGACTGCGAGCGCCGGCCCATGTGGGTGAGCTGGCTCATCACGCGGCAGTCGTGGCGGTGCACGGCGTCGGCGATGCCGCGATAGCCCGCGATCACCGAGTCGTCGTGGTTGGCGATCATGTTCCACGCGCTCGCCGGGGAGGACGGATGCACGCTGGTGGATCCGCCGATGATGGTGAGCGCGGCGCCGCCGCGGGCCTTGGCCTCGTGATAGGCGCGGAGGCGCGCGCCGGGCTTGCCCTCCTCGGCCATGGCCTCGGCGTGGCCGCTCGAGAAGATGCGGTTCTTCAGCGTGAGCCCGCCCACCCGGAGCGGCGAGAACAGGTGGCGGAGCTCGAGCGCCATGGCGGCACTCAGCATGGACGCCTCGGGCGCGCACGTCAACGGGCCCGCCGTGAGACCATGGCCCCGGGGACTCGGATGCCGGAGATCCGCTCGATCAGCGCCGTGACGTTCTTCACGCCCGACATGGCACGGGCGGTGCGCTTCTACGCGTCGCTGGGCTTCACGATGGCCTACGGCGGGGAGACCGCCGCGTTCACGTCGTTCCGCGTGGGCGGGGGCCATCTGAACCTCGCGCGCAGGGACGGCGCGCCCCCCGCGCCCGGCGCCACGCGCGTCATCTTCCACGTCGACGACGTCGATGCCCTGCACGCCCTCGCCCTCGCCGGCGGCTTCGCTCCCGAGGCGCCCCCGCGCGACGCCACGTGGGGAGAGCGCTATTTCCACCTCACGGATCCCGACGGCCACGCCCTGTCGTTCGCGCGGCGGCTGACGCCTTGACAAGAGCACACGCCCTGGCGCAGCCTTTGGCTCGCCGCACGGAGCGCCCTCGTCAGAGCCCACATATGCGAGGCGCAGAAAGAGAGGAGCCCATGAAGTCGTCCCGGAGAGGTGTGCGTGGCTGGATGGTGGCAGGGCTGGTCGTGGCGCTGCTGGTGGGCGCCGACGGCCCCACGTACGTGGCGCGGGCGGCCGATCCCATCAAGATCGGCTTCGGGATGGCGCTCACCGGCGGACTCTCCGCCAACGGCAAGCCGGCGCTGCTCGCCATGCAGATCTGGAAGGACGACGTCAACAAGAAGGGCGGGCTTCTCGGGCGGCCCGTGGAGCTGATCTACTACGACGATCAGACCAACCCCTCGACCGTCCCCGGCATCTACACCAAGCTCCTCGAGGTGGACAAGGTCGACCTCATCACCTCCGGCTACGGCACGAACCTCATCGCGCCGCTCCTGCCCATGGCCA
>Ga0075423_10004929_pt1 | contig 12425 bp, 11 predicted proteins | sample SoiMethybrSBSTD2_FD_80114 | JGI IMG/M metagenome (GOLD analysis project Ga0075423, IMG submission 80114) | Bulk soil microbial communities from a Populus tree surrounding site in Tennessee, USA - Soil MetaG P. TD hybrid SBSTD2 | ecosystem: Environmental > Terrestrial > Soil > Tree plantation...
CGACATGCGGCGAACGCGCAGCTTGATCTCGTTGGTGATGTGCGGGATCACCTGGACGGTCGAGCCGAGGTACTCCCCCTTGCGCTCCTTGCGGAGCACCGCGTACCAGATCGCCCCCTGCGTGTGGTTCGCATTCCGCGAGAGGTTCTCGTCGACGAAGCGCTCGTAGTGGCCGATGTCGAGGTCGGTCTCGGCGCCGTCCTCGGTGACGAACACCTCGCCGTGCTGGAAGGGGCTCATCGTCCCCGGGTCGACGTTGATGTACGGGTCGAACTTCTGGACCTGGACCTTGAGCCCGCGCGCCTTCAGCAGCCGCCCCAGCGATGCTGCGACGATGCCCTTGCCGAGCGACGAGACGACGCCGCCGGTGACGAAGATGTACTTCGTCGGCCGCCTACTCACCAGGCGCGCCTTCCGGCGGCGTCGAGCGCGCGCAGACCCCAGGTGCGCTCGATCAGGCTTCCGAGTGAACGCCGCTCGCCGAGGAGTGTAAAACCGGCGAGCAGCGCGATCGCTGCGGCACGGCCTCGTCCCGTGAGTCGGCTCACGGACTTCAAGCCTAGCATCGCGCCCAGCGCGTTCGAGCCCGCGTCCCCCAGCATCGCCATCTCGCGGAGATCGTACGGCAGCAGCACGACGGCGCTAGCCCTCGGCGCCCCGAGCACGAGCGCCGCCGCCAGATAGGCCTTCAGCGCACGGCCAGGCGCCGTATCGAGCTGGTTGAGCGCGTTCGCGGCGAGACCGACAAGCAGGGCGCCCGACGCCCGGCGCGTCGCGGCGAGCCCCACCAGCGGAATGGCGACGAGCTTGACCACGCCCGTCGTCGAGCCCGACCGCAGGTGCTCCCAGAAGCCGCGTTCGGGCCCGCTCCAGACGTCGTCGGCCAGGCCGATCAGCGAGACCAGCGCCACGGCGGGGTCGCCCTGGAGGCTGATCAGCCAGCCGACGACCGGCAGTCGCAGGCCGCGAAAGCTCACCGCGAGCGGCCCGCAGGCGAGCAGTGCATGAACGAGCTGGCGGCCGCGATGCAGGAAGCCGACGAGATCGCGGCCCGTTGCGCGATGTGCGAGCGGCAGCTCGACCTCACGGACGGTGAGGCCCGCCCGGACGGCGTCGATCGTCATTCGCACCTCGGCGCCGAACCCTGCCGCCACCGGAAAGCCGGCGCGCCGCGCCGCCGTCGAGAGCGCGCGTTGCCCCGACAGCGGCTCCCGCGCGGCAAAGCCTGACCCGGCCCGCACGAGCGCGCGGGCGATCCGCTTCGCCAGACCGAGGCCGCCGCCCCGGCGCTCCGCGAAGGCCGCGATCGCGAGATCCGCCTGCGCATCCGCCAGCGGCCGCAGGTCCCCGCGCACGTCGGCGTCGCAGAGAAGCAACGGCCCGGGCGGCAGCGTCCGCTCGGCGAGCGAGAGGGCCTGACCCTTGCCCAGGCGCGGGAGACGCAGCACGTCCGCGCCGGCGGCCTCGGCGAGCGCGGCGGTCCGGTCGATCGAGCCGTCGTCGGCGACCACGATCGTCGCGCCCGGAAACGTCTCCGCGAGCTGCCCGACCGTCTGCCCGATCACCGCCTCCTCGTCCCGTGCCGCCACTAGGACGGTGAGCCGGTCAGCCACGCGCCGTCGTCGCCACCTCCGGGACGGACGCGACCTGGGGCAGCACGCCCGCCGTGGCCGTGTCCCTGAACCCGTAGTTCCCGGGCTGGCCGCCGGCGAGCAGGAGGACGAGGGCGGCACGGCCGGCCGGGTCGTCGACCGCGTCGACCGTCGACAGGTTCGCCCGGTCGAACGGCGCGATCGCCGACCACGGAGACTGCGAGCTCTCGACGCCGACGGCCGGGACGCCGCCCGTGGCGATCCCCGCGTACAGCCCGCGGAGCAGCTCCTCGGTCGGGCCGCGCTGCAGCGCGGCCGAGCGCGCGACGACGACGCCGTCCGCTGCTCGTCCGCTCGTTCCGGACCGCTCTTCGACGAGCACCCCCGAGAGGCGATCCCAGAGCGGCGTCTCACCGCCCGACACGAGCTCGTGCCCGAGCTCCCGCCCGAGGGTGAGCAGCCGGCCCGAACCCTCATATGCGGCGAGGGCCGGCCGGCCCGAGAGCTCGCCGTCGAGCGCGTCCGGGTCGATCGGCACCTTGATCGCGCGCAGCCGGAGCATCCCCGGCGCCCCGGCGTCCTGGAGCGCCGTCTCGACGGAGCCGTTGACCCTGTCGTCGACGGGGCCGACGAACACGACGGCGATCCGCTTGCCCTGAAGGCGATCGCCGACGAGCTCGGGATACGCGGCTCGAAGCATCGCGTCCGCGGCTCGCCGGCTGGTCGCGTCGGCGCCCCTGCTGCGGCGCAGGCCGTCGACCTGGTGGCGGAGATCGGAGATCTCCTTCTCGAACAGCGACCGCTCCGTCCCGCGCAGGAACCCGCGGTCCGAGATCCCCAGGCCGACGACGATCCCCAGCAGGAGGGCGACGAAGACGGCCGCGAGCGAGGCGACGTGGTAGCGGAGATCGAACACGCGCGCGCCTTATCCGAGCCCGACGAGGTCGCGGACGCGCTCGCTCAGCAGCCCGATCAGTCGGCGGATACCCGGATCGGCTGCGACCGCGACGACGACGGCGCCGACGGCCCCGAGCGTGAACGCGATCAGCGGCCAGAGACCGACCCGTCGGCTCACGAGCCGTGAGATCCCGCGGGCGTCGACGAGGATCTCCCCCACCTTCAGGCGCGTGACGAACGTCGACGACATGCCCGCCCGGTCGCGTTCGAGGAAGTCGATCAGATTGAAGTGAGTGCCCACGGCGACGAGGAGGCGCGCGCCCTTCTCGTAGGCGAGAAGCAGCGCGAGGTCCTCGCTCAGGCCCGGCGCGCGCACGGTGGCGTAGGGGACGCCGAGCTGCTCGAGCCGCTCCGCGCCCGGCGCCCTGCCGTCGGCATACGCCTGGACGAGGAGCTCGGCGCCGCTGCGGAGCGCGCCCTCGGAGACCGAGTCCATGTCCCCGACGATCACGTCGGGGCGGTACCCCGCCTCGCGGAGCGCGTCCGCTCCGCCGTCGACGCCCACGAGCACCGGGTCGAAGCCACGGATATACGGACGGACGATGCGAAGGTCGCGCTTGTGGCCGGGCCCGCGCGCCACGACGAGCGCGTGCCGATCCCGAAAACGCGTCCGGAGCGGCGGAAAGTCGATGCCCTCGGCCAGGATCCGCCCCTCCTCACGCAGGTGCAGGAGCGTGTTCTCGACGAACGCCTCGAGGGACTCCGTCACTCGGCTTCGCTGCTCGGCGAGCGCGAGCTCGAGCTCGACGGCCTCCACCGTTCTGCCGGCGCCCACTCGCACGCTGTCACGGAAAAGCGTCGCGCCGCGGATGGTGACGACGTCGCCCTCCGAGAGCTCCTCGAACAGCGGAGCGCCCGGCATCTCGATCAGCCGGACACCGCTACGCAGCAAGAGCAGCGGCCCCGGGTTCGGGAAGCGCCCGGTCTGGGACGCCGCGACGTTCACGACCACCCGCACACCGGACTCGACGAGCTCCTCGGCCGAGACGCGATCGAGATCGGCGTGGTCGATGACCGCGATGTCGCCCGGCTTCAGCCGGTGGACGAGGCGCTTCGTCCGTCGGTCCAGCCGCGCGGGTCCCGTGTACTCGACGAACGAGGTGGCGCCGCGAGCGAGCGCCTGGGCGATGGAGGACTCCTGCTGCGTGATCGCGCGCATCTTCTAGCGATTTTGGTCGAGAAGCGCCAGCAGCTCGCGACCGCCGACCATGCGCTCCAGCTCCTCGCGCCGTGCGTCCTCGTCGAGGAGCTCGATCCGCGTGTGAGTCGGGTCGCCGGGGACCTTCTCGACACGGAAGTGCCGCTCCGCCCGGCTCGCGATCTGCGGAAGGTGGGTGATCGTCACGACCTGCGCGCCCACCGCGAGCCGCTGGAGGGCGTCCCCGACGGCGTGGGCGGTGCGGCCGCCGATCCCGGCGTCGATCTCGTCGAAGATCATCGTCTCGCCGCCGCCGACGGTCGCGATCGCGAGCGCGATCCGCGACAGCTCGCCCCCCGACGCCGTCTCGGCGACCGGGGCGAACGGCAGCCCCGGGTTGAGCCGGACGTGGAACGCGACCTCGTCCGTCCCCGTCGGCCCCGGCTCGCGTGTGCCTAGCTCGGCCTGGAAGAGCCCGTCGAGGCCGATCGCCCGAAGCTCCTCGGTCACGGCCACGGCGAACGGTTCGGCCGACTGCGCTCGTGCCTCGCTCAGCGCGCTCGCCAGGCTGTCGACCTTGGCCTGCTGCTCCGCGAGGTCGCGCTCCGCCACCGCCGCCGGATCGTCACCGCTCGCGGCCCGCGCGAGCTCCACCGCGGCCGCCTCGGCGCGAGAGATCAGCTCATCGTACGAGGCGCATGCGAAGCGCCGTTTCGCGTCCGCAATTCGCGTCAGCTCGGCCTCGACCTGTTCCAGGCGGGCGGGCTCGGCCTCGAGCGTGTCGAGGAATGCGCGCAGCTCCGAACCGGCCTCGCGTAGACGCACCTCGGCGTCACGGAGCTCGGCCGCGGTGGCGGACAGCTCCGGTGCGATCGACTCGACGGCCGACAATGCGCGCTCGGCGGCTGCAACGTGCGCCGCGGCACCCGTGCCGTCCTCGGGTGCAAGCGCCTCGGCGGCTGCCCCGGCGGCCGCCGCGAGCTCGGTGACGTGTCGGAGTCGTTCACGCTCGGCGCGGAGCTCGTCCTCGAGGCCCGGCGTCAGCCCGTCCGCAGCGGCGGCCAGCGCCTCGAGCTCCGCGAGCCGGCCCGCGAAGGCGGCGCGGTCACGCGTCGCCTCCGCGTGCCGGCGGCGGGCGGCGGTGAGCTCCATCCAGGCTCGCCGCAGCGCTGTGCGGCGACGGAGCTGCGTCTCGCCGACGTACCCGTCGAGCACGTCGACCTGATACGCGGCGCGCGCGAGCCTGCGCTGCTCGAACTGGCCCGACATGGCGACGAGCCGCTCCGTCACGGCCGCGAGATCCTCGCGGGCGACGCTCCGGCCCCACGCATAGGCGCGCGAGCGCCCCTGCGCGGAGACACGGCGAGCGAGGACGAGGCCGTCCTCGTCCTCCGGCCGGAGGTCGGCTAGCGCCGCCAGCTGCTCGTCGTCGAGGAGCCCGTCCGGGACGTCGAGCTCGGCCTCGACGTACGCCTCCTCGGCGGCCGGCCCGACGGCGGCCGCATCGCCTTTCGTGCCCAGGAGGAGCCCGATCGCCTGCGCGAAGATCGTCTTCCCGGCCCCCGTCTCCCCCGTGATGGCGTTCAGGCCGGGCGCCAGCTCCAGGTCCGCATCCCGGATCAGGACGAGGTTCTCGATCCGGAGCCGGCGGAGCACCGGCGACATGGTATGCGCGCGACCGTACGACCGACAGCGGCGTTCGCGGACAGGCCTCAGAGCGTCTAATGGAGTGTTGCTTCGTCGTCGGGGTGGATGAACGCCTCGCGGCGTACAGCGGCGCCCGGCGGCACAAGGCTTCACTCCGTTAGACGTCTTAAGCGGCGAAGACCCGGCGATACCGCCGAAAGAACGTCGCCTCGGGCAGCGTGGCGAGGAGGCTCACATCGTCGTCGACGCGCACGACCGCCGACTCGCCCGGATGGAGGTTTCCGGCCGCGTGGCCGTCGACGAGGAGCGACGCGGGGACGTCCGGGGTCTCGTTTCGCAGCTGAAGGTCGAGGCCCTCGGGAACGACGAGCGGGCGAACGTGCAGCGAGTGCGGCGCGAGGAAGCTCACGGCCATCGCCTCCACGCCCCAGACGAGGACCGGCCCCGCGTTCGAGAGGTTGTACGCGGTCGACCCGGCCGGCGTGGCGCAGATGACGCCGTCGCAGGCCACCTCGCCCAGGTCCTCGCCGCCGAGGCGCCACGACAGCCGGATCATTCGCCCGAGGATGGCGCTCCGGAGGACGACGTCGTTAACAGCTGCCTGCTCCCGCTCCCCGACCTCGACCTCGAGCGTTCGCAGCTCGACGACGGCGTAGTCGCCGCTGAACGCCCGCTCGAGTCCGCTCTCCAGCTCGTCCGGTGCGATCGATGTCAGGAAGCCGACGCTCCCGAAGTTCACCCCTATCACGGGCGTGTCGGTGCCGAGGAACCGCTTGAGCCCGCGAAGCATCGTCCCGTCGCCGCCGAGAACGACCGCCAGGTCGGGTCCCTCGGCGGGGTCAACGAGCTCGACGCCGGTGCGCTCGGCAACCTGCTGGAGACGGCCGAGGGCATCGCCGATCTGCGCGGCGCGCCCGTGCAGAACGGGCGCGACGCGGCGAACCGGCTCACCCGATCGCAGCATCGATCCAGCCGTCGAGGTCGTCCGGCAACGCCGGTGCCTCGCGATCGCGCAGGGCGAGGAAGAACTCCCGGTTCCCCTTCGGTCCCGGCAGCCCGGAATCCACGACATCGGTCACCTCGGCACCCCAGTCCAGCGCAGCCTCCGCGACTTCGCGGAGCACGCGCCGCTGCACCGCGGTGTCGCGGACCACACCGCGCCCGGTCTCACCGCGCGCGGACTCGAATTGCGGCTTCACGAGCACGAGCGCTCGCCAGCCGGGCGACGCCAGCCGGAGAGCGGGCGGGAGCGCCTTCCGGACGCTGATGAACGAGACGTCGCACGTGACGAGCTCCGGCGGAAACGGAAGCTCGGTCAGCGACCTGGCGTTCGTGCGCTCGAGCACGGTGACCCGCGGATCCTCGCGAAGCCGGGAGTGCAGCTGCCCGCGGCCGACGTCGAGCGCGATCACGCGCGCGGCGCCGCGCTGGAGCAGGCAGTCCGTGAACCCGCCGGTGGAGGCGCCGACGTCGAGGCAGTCGAGGCCGCGAACGTCGATGCCGAGCACATCGAGCGCGTGATCGAGCTTCTCGCCGCCGCGCGAGACGAACCGCGGCGGCTCGGTCACGCTCAGCTCGGCCGACTCGTCCACGGCGATGCCCGGCTTGGAGTACCCATCCACGAGCCCGGCCATCACCATCGCCTGTGCCTGCGAGCGACTCTCGGCAAGTCCGCGCTCGACGAGCAGCACGTCGAGACGCTTTCGCACTCGGCCAAGGCTAACGGCGGCAGTCGGTTCAGTCACCCGCGCCGGATTCGCGGCGCGCCCGCGCAAGCTCGGCCTCGACCGCCTTGGCGATCTCGGCGAGCTCGTTGAGGATGTCGATCGCGCCCTCGGGGTCGTCGTCGGCCGCGACCCGCTCGAGCTCGGCGCGGGTTGCCTCCAGTCGCGCGAGCAGCTCCTCGGCGCGCTTGAGGGACTCCTCTCCCGGGACGGGCGACTCCGTCATGCCGCCTCCGTCATCTCGCGCTGGATGCGAGCCAAAATCCCGTTGACGAGTCTTCCGGCCTCCTCGGTCGCATAGCGCTTCGCCAGCTCGACGGCCTCGTTGATCACCACCTCTGCCGGCACCTCCCCGCGCTCGAGCTCGTGCACCGCGATCCGAAGCACGTTTCGCTCGACGACACCGAGTCTGTCGGCCGTCCACTCCTCCGCGGCGTCAGTGATCCGCCGGTCGAGCTCGCCGGCCTCGCCGGTGATCGCCTCGGCGAGCTCCCGCGCCCACGGATCGACCTCTCCTTCGAAGAGCGACGCCAGCGGCTGGCCGGTGACGTCCCACTGGTAGAGCAGGAACAGCGCCTGGCGCCGTGCCTGTCGCCGGCTCACCATCACGCGATCAGCGCCGGGAGACGGCTCGCGGCCTGCTCCAGGAAGGAGGTCGAGTACCGCCCCTCGGCGAACTCCTCGCTGCGGAGGACGTCCACGGCGAGCTCGCGTGTCGTCGGGACGCCCCGGACGTCGAGCTCGCCGAGGGCGCGCAGCGCGCGCGCGATCGCGGCCGGCCGGTCCTCGTCCCAGACGACCAGCTTCGCGAGCAGCGAGTCGTACTGAGGCGGGACGACGGATCCCGCCTCCACGTGCGTGTCGAAGCGGACGCCCGGGCCGAGCGGCACGCGCAGCGATTCGATACGGCCCGGCGCGGGTGCGAAGCCACGACTCGGATCCTCTGCGTTGATGCGGCACTCGAGCGCGTGCCCACGGCGCGCCGCCCGCCCGGTCCACCGCAGCGGCTCGTCCGCGGCGATGCGGAGCTGCTCGCGAACGAGGTCGACGCCGCAGACGAGCTCGGTCACCGGATGCTCGACCTGCAGGCGCGCGTTGAGCTCGATGAAGTAGAACCCGCCGTCCGGGCCGAGCAGGAACTCGAAGGTGCCGGCGTTGCGGTATCCGATCGCGCGTACGGCGCGCTCGGCCGACGCCTCCATTGCCTCCCGGGTCTCGTCGCTTAGCGCGGTGGACGGCGACTCCTCGATCAGCTTCTGGTGGCGGCGCTGGATCGAGCACTCGCGCTCGCCGAGCGTGAGGACGCCGCCTCGACCGTCCGCCAGCACCTGAATCTCGACATGTCTCGCCGGCCGCAGCCACTGCTCGACGTACAGATCGCGGTTTCCGAAGGCGGCCTCCGCCTCCGCCGCTGCGGCCTTGAAGCACGCGTCGAGCTCGTCGGGCACCGACACGAGCCGCATGCCGGTGCCACCGCCGCCGGCAGCCGCCTTCAGCAGGATGGGGTAGCCGACCTCCTCTGCGACCTGCCGGGCCTCCTCGGGGCCCGTGGGCCGATCCGTGCCCGGAACGACCGGCACGTCCGCATCCTCGAGCTCGAGCTTGGCGCGCGTCTTGTCGCCCATACGCTCCATCACGTCGGCGCTCGGGCCGACGAAGACGAGGTCGTTCTGCTCGCACGCGGTGACGAACGCCGGGTTCTCGGACAGGAAGCCCCAGCCGGGGTGGACGGCATCGCAGTGCGTCGTCTCGGCGGCGCCGACGAGCGCCGGGATCTTCAGGTAGCTCGCCGCCGCGGCGGGCGGACCGATGCAGATCGCCCGGTCGGCGAGCCGGACGTGAAGCGAGTCCCGATCCGCGGTCGAATAGACGGCGACCGCTTCGATCCCGAGCTCGTGCAGCGAGCGGATGACGCGGACGGCGACCTCGCCGCGGTTCGCTACGAGCACGCGGTTGAACACGGCCTAGAGCGCGTCCACGGGTTGTGGCCCGACGGGCTCGAGCTCGAACAGCAGCTGGCCGTACTCCACGGGCTCCGCGTTGCCGACGTGGATGATGCGCACGGTCCCCTCCACCTCGGCCTTGATCTCGTTCATCAGCTTCATCGCCTCGAGGATGCAGAGCGTCTGGCCGATCTCCACGATGTCGCCCTCCTCGACGAACGGCGGCGCTCCGGGCTCCGCGGCGCGGTAGAACGTGCCGACCATCGGCGCCTCGACGCGCACGAGCCCGTCCGTTTCCGGTGCGGGAGTGGGCGTGGGCTCCCCCTCCGAGAGGGTGACGCCTGCCGGGACGGACGGCGCCATGTCCTCGGTCCGTCGCACCGAGACACGCGTGCCGCCCTCCTCGATCGTGATCTCGCTGACGCCGGACTCCTGGACGATGCGGACGATCTCGCGGATCCGCTCAGCCCGTGCCTGGTCGACCGAGCCGGCGACGAGCGACTCCTCGCGGCTGCCGCGACTCCGTATCGCCTGCAAGAGCGGCTCCGCCTCCTCCCCGAAGAGCGCGAGCAGCAGGAGATCCTCCTCGCTGGACGCCAGCTCGCGTGAGCGCTCTCGAAGCTCCTCGAGATCGAGCTCCGGCACGCTTTCGCCGACGACGCCGAGTAGCTCCACGGCCCGGCGCGCCGTGGGGTCGACGTCCCCGGGAGGCGATCCGTAGTGCCCGACCAGCAGCTCGCCGAGCTCGTCGACCAGCGTCTGGTAGCGGCTCGCGGAGAGTACGTGGACGAGCGCCTGGGAGGCGAGAATCTGGCCGACCGGCGCCGCGAGCGGCGGCCATCCGGCCTCGCTCCGGATCCGCGCCAGCTCCTCGAGCACCTCGTCGATCCGGTCGCCCGCCCCGTGGGCCCGAAGATGCGTGTCGAGCGCCGCCACGAGACTGGCGGGAAGCCGATGCTCGGCGGCGCGGACCGCGATCCGTGGTGCGAGCGGCGTCACAGGCTCGTCGCCGATGTGGTCGTCGACGAGCTCCGACGCCCGCCACAACGTGTCGACATCCACCCCGCTGTCGCTGCTCAGGCCGGCAAGCGACTCCGCGAGCCCCTCGCCGGATACGCGGTGGAGCGCGAGCGCCACGGGGTACACCGCGCATGCGATGTGGTCGGCGCCCGCGCGGGCGGCCTCCAGCGCGGAGGCAAGCGCGTTCCCGCCGGCGCCTTGGCCGTAGAACCCAACGGGCAGGCTGCTCTCTTTCCGCAGAAGCGCGACGAGCTTGCCCGCATCGTGCGGCATGAGGGCACCGGACGGATCGTGGAGAAGCACGCGCTTCGCCCCGAGCTCCGGGAGCTTCCGCGCCTGCGACGCGAGCGCCTCGACCTCTCCCACGAACCCGGACCCGTACACGAGCCCGGCGTCGAACTCCTTTCCGGCCGCCGCGATCGCCTCGCCGGCCTCGACGAGATTCGACACGTCGTTGAGCGGGTCGTGGAGGCGGAAGACGTCGATGCCGCTCTCCGCTGCCGAGGCCACGAACCGGCGCACGAAGTCACCGCCGATCGGACGGGAGCCGACGAGGAAGCGGCCACGCAGCGCCAGCCCGAGTGGCGTCTGCGTGCGCGTCTTCAGCCCCCGGATCCGCTCCCACGGGCTCTCGACGCCGCGGCGAACGGCGGCGTCGAAGACACCGCCGCCGGAGACCTCCATGTGGGCGAAGCCGGCGCCGTCGAGAATCTCCGCGAGCCGGTAGAGGTCGGCCGTGGGCATCCGACCGGAGAGCGGTTCCTGCGACAGCAATCGGATGGTCGTGTCCACGAGGGCCGGCATGGCGCAGGGACCTTAGCGAGTAGCTTTTGCCGGTGAAGACGACGGAGTCCGCCGTGCGAGCGGCGGTTGCGGCAGCCCGAGAGCAGGGGATTCGAGTCACGGAGCCCCGCGTCGTCCGCGACCTGACGAACGTGCTCGTCCACCTCGCGCCGGCTCCGGTCATCGCGCGCGTTCCGATCACGCTGGCGCGGCTCCGGCCGCCTTCGTGGTTCGCCCGGGAGGTCGAGCTCGCCACGTTCCTGGCGGCGGCCGGAGCCCCGGTTGCGCCGCCCGCGCGTGACGTCGATCCCGGGCCGCACACGCGCGCCGGCCTCGTCGTCTCGCTCTGGCAGCTCGTCGACCACGACCCCGCTCGCTTCGACGCCGCCACCGCCGGCGCCGCATTGCACGACCTGCACCTCGCGCTGGCGGGCTACCCCGGCGAGCTGCCGCGCTGCGAGCGGCTCGACGAGGTGCGGCGCCTCCTCGACACGCTCGAGCCATCGTCGCTCGCCGCGGCGGACGAGCTCGCCGCGCTCGGCAGGGTCTGCGACCGCCTGGCCGCAGAGCAGCTGCCGGCAGGGCGGCCGATCCACGGCGACTCACACTTCCGCAACCTGCTCTGGACCGCAGAAGGCCCGCTCTGGAACGACCTCGAGAACGCCTGCGTGGGGCCGGTGGAGTACGACCTGGCGTGCCTCGCCTGGCGCGAGGATCCCGGCACCCGCGAGGCGCTGACCGCCTACGGCGCCCACGACGAGCACCTCGTCGAGGCGGCGACTCCCCACCTCGCGCTCTTCCTGGCCGCCTGGACGATCGTCGTCGTCGGGCGCGCGCCCTCGCCCGGCGGCATCGAGGAGGCGCGGCGGCGGGTCCGGCGCGCGCTCGAGTACGCGGGATAACGCTACGATCGCCACATTCGGCGCTCGTACCGCTGACTCTGTTCATCGCCGCGGCCGCGGTGTGTCGCCTGCCGGAGCCGGTGCCCACCGGGCGTCGGCCAGAGCGGATGTCCGCGTGCGGGTCGCCGTTCGCCCGCACACGGTCCGTGCCGACCATGACGTTGCGTTCACGGTCCGGGTGACGAACCGCGGCCCGAGTGCCGCCAGGAGCTTCGCCTGAGGATCGGCCCGCCGGTCGGACCCATCACCTTCTCGAAGCTCCCCGGACAACCCGCATGCACGCCGCGCGGTCCCGGCCCCGGACCGATCGAATGCCGCCGTGCGGCCCTTGCAGCAGGCGCCGCGTGGGTGCTGAAGGTGATCGTCCGGCCGCACCTCCCGAGGCGTCTCAGCGTCACGGCGAGGATCCGCGACGCCACCCGGGATCCGAGGCCGGCGGACAATCGCGCAGCGGCGACGGCGATCGTTTTGCGAATGCCCTAGCTCTGCCGCGAGAACATGATCAGAGCGCTAGCCGATGCAGCTCTGGTTCGCAGTAGAGAAGAGGTTGAACGTCCACAGGTTGCTGTCACAGTTCGCGTTGTCGTCTCGCATGTCCAGCGTGTTCAGGTACGAGCCGTTCGAGAACACGATGTTGTGGGTCGACGTCGATTGGATCCAGATGCCGGTGAACGGGTTCGAGTACGCCTGGTTGAGGAACAGGATCGAGCCGGTCGTGC
>Ga0075423_10004930_pt1 | contig 12425 bp, 8 predicted proteins | sample SoiMethybrSBSTD2_FD_80114 | JGI IMG/M metagenome (GOLD analysis project Ga0075423, IMG submission 80114) | Bulk soil microbial communities from a Populus tree surrounding site in Tennessee, USA - Soil MetaG P. TD hybrid SBSTD2 | ecosystem: Environmental > Terrestrial > Soil > Tree plantation...
TCGATCCGAAGACGGGCGAGAAGAAGTGGGACTTCAAGATGGTTGACTACACCGAGAGCGGCGTGCTGACCACGGCCTCGGATCTCGTATTTGCGGGCGGCCGCGAAGGGCACTTCTTCGCACTCGACGCGCGCACCGGCGAACTCCTGTGGAAGACCAACCTTGGCGGGACGGTCGCCAATGGACCAATTACATTCGCCGCGGACGGGAAGCAATACGTGGCGGTTGCCGCAGAAGGCGCACTGTACGTATTTGGCTTGTAGGGCGCGGTCTTAAGACCGCGCCTCTACTTTTCTGTGACTTGACGCACAACTCGTAGCAAGTTCCCGCCAAGGAATTTCTTAATCCGTGGCTCGGACCAGCCTCGCTTCAGCATCGCCTCGGTGAGCATCGGCAGGTCGCGAATGTCGCGCATGCCGCGCGGCAGTGTCGGGCCGCCGTCGAAATCCGATCCCAGCATGACGTGATCCTCGCCGACGAGCGCGATCGCGCGCTCAACGACCGCGAGCCAGTCCTCCGGCGTGAGTTTCATGTCATCGGGGGCCGATGGCTTGAAGCCGACCATCGGGAACTGCGGCGCGGCGATCTTGTCGAGTTCCTCGATCGTCATCTTCGATTCCTTCTGCCCGATGTCGGTGGTGTCCCAGAACGGCTTGCCCGCGTGCTCCGTGTTCCATTTGAACACTTTGACATTGTGGAACTCGTTGCCGATCTGAAAGCCCATCACCCCGCCTTTCGCCGCCAGCTTTTTCAAGAGGTCGTCGGGCATCAGGCGCGGGATGTTGTTGACGCTGCGAAGGCCGTGATGCGTGGCGACGATGGGATCGGCGCTGACGTCGATCGCCTGGGAAATCGTCTCGTCGGATCCGTGTGAGATGTTGATCACCATCCCGAGCCGGTTCGCCTCGCGAATCACCGCACGGCCGCGATCGTTCAGGCCATTCCATTTCGGGGCCGCGCAGCACGAATCAGCGAAGTTGTTCGCCCAGTTGTGCGCGGGGAGTTGAAACGAGCGTAGGCCAAGCCGGTACAGGGCGCGCAGGATCGCGGGATCCCCATCCAGATCGAACCCACCCTCGAGATCCATGAAGGCGGCGATTTTTCCCGTCGCGCTGATGCGCTCTACGTCGGTGGCATTGAACGCGAGCTGAATTCTGTCCCGGTTCTTCTCCAACTGATCGTAGGCGGCATCGATCAGCCGCAGCGTCTGCTTCGTCTCGAGGCGAGCCGGGTAGTACTGCTCGGTGACGAACAGCGAAAAGAACATCGCGTCCAGGCCGCCTTCTTTCGCCCGCGCCAGATCGAACTGGCCGTCCTCGACCCGCTGGCCCATATCGCCGCCATGATAGAACTGCCGATCGACAACATGGACGTGGGCGTCGAAGACGAGTGCGTCGCGATGAATCCGCGCGGCGCGGTCGGAGATCTGCGGTGAGCCGCTAAGAAGGATTGCGAGCGTCAGGAGGCCAGTCGCGAGTCGCATGGTGAATCAGGATCGCGCGTGTTGTGGTTGCTGTGGTGCTCTGTATTGAACCGACAGATGCGGCGTCTCGAGACGCTTCTGTCCTTCGAACCGCGAGGTGAGGCAGCTTTCCAGAACGCCGCTGACGAGAAGGGTACGCTCGACCGGGTACGGAGCCTTGCCCGTCTCGAACAGCTCTTCGATCTTGCGAACCAGACAGGCCGAATACGTCACGTTCGGCTCGGGCGAGAGGAAAAACTGCGTCGACTGCACGCCCGCGCCTTTCACCCGCGCGGCAAACGTGAAGTCCTTCACCGCGCCGTTGAGCATCAGAAGCGTGGCTTTGAGTCCATCACGATATTCGATGAAGTAGGCTGCGGGCGTCTTCACCAGTTTCGGCAACTCCCCTTTCGCGACGAGATCCTGCGTGCGGCCGTCCACGACCGCTTGGCCCTGGGGCGTGTCGCTTCTCGACAACGCCGCGGTGAGAAGATCTTTCGAAATGCGCCCGTCCTCGACCGCCTTCCACACGGCTTCACCTTCTATCATCTGCACAGCAGCGACGCCCGACTCGCCCCCCTTGCGGCGTTCGAGCATGCACTGCATCGCTTCGAAGCCATGAAAGTCCATGACGTCGGGGCCGCCGTAACCCACCATCAAAGCGCTCTCGATTTCGCTGTTCATGGGCAACTCGATATCAGGCAGCCGCCACGTCACGGGGAGGGACGAGCCGGCGAGCATCGGAAACTTCAGTCGCCTGGAGGCCTCGACCATCCACTTCGCGTGCTCGAAACTGTAGGACAGGTGCTTGTCGTTATAGAGAGGAACGGCAACGCCGTCCTTCTCGAATACCTCGACACACTGCTTCACGAATTCGTACCGCGGATACAGGACCTGTCCCTTGTCGTTCCGCTTGTAGTCGCCGTGTTCGCCGATCACCAGCACGGCATCGACCGCGAGTTTGCTCCCGCCGCAGCGCAGCGTCTCGGCGATGGTCGGATAGACCTGAAAGTCGAACTCCTTTGCGCGCGCGCCGCTCTGGTCGCCGTCGGGCTTCTGATCGACATAGAGCGACACGACCTTCATGTCGGGCCTGTGCCACGCGCCATCCCGCGGGTAGCCGACGAGGAACCTGTCACCGATGTGCTGCGCGTGAGAGAGGTAGCGATAGACGGTGGCGACGATTGCGATCCGTTTCATCGCTATGTTCTCCAGAACGTGGACTGCTTCGGAGCTTGATACGCGATTGCCAGATGCGGTGTCTCGTAGCGTGTTTGCTGCTTGAAGAGACTCTCCACACCTGCCGCGGTCAATCCGGTCGTCAAGAGCGTGCGCTCGGCCGGATACGTCTCTTTACCCGTCAGATACATCTGCTCGAAGTTGTTGACGAGCGGGCTGAAGAAATTGGCGAGGGTGGTTCGACCCGGCGGCATCGGGAGATACATCTGGGTTGAGAAGATGCCCTGTTGACCGTCAAGTCGTGAGGCGAAGTTGAAGTCCTCGATCAGGCCGTGCAACAGGATCATCGTGCACATCAGTCCGTCCTGATGTTCGTAGCGGTATGCCACCGGATCCTTCACCAGGGTCCGCATCTCGTCGGCGGTCGGCATGATGTGGTTGAATCCGGCGCGTGCCGGCTTGAGCGTGTGACTCCGGCACAGCGACGCCTCGAACAAGTCCTTCGACCACAGCCCATCCTGATGCGCCTTCCAGAAGCTCTCACCGCGATACGCCTGGACCCATTTAACGCCGGTCTCGCCTCCCCTGCGCCGCTCGACCATGCACTGCAGCGTTTCAAGGCCGTGAAAGTCGTAGCTGTCGACACCGCCATAACAGATACACATGGCCTCGCGAACCCGTGAGCCGAGCGGCATTTCGAGTGACGGTGTCCGCCAGGTCACCGGCAAACTCGAACCGGCCATCAAGGGAAACCCCATGCGCCGCGACGTGTCGTACATGTCTTTCGCCCATTCCCAGTTCCACGAGAGATGTTTGTCGTTGAACACAGGAACCGAGCGGCCGCTGTCCTCGAACACTTTCACGATCTGCTTGAAGAATTCGTATCGTGGGTACTTCGTCTGCCCTTTCTCGTTTCGCGGATAGCGTCCATGCTCACCAACCAGAATGACGCCGTCGACCGCGAGTTTCGAACTGCCAAGGGTCAGCGCTTCCGCGATCGTCGGATACAGCTTCATCGACGGGAATTGCTGCAGCCGGCTCTTGCTCACATCGTCTTCACGGATTTGATCGATGTAGATCGAGACGAGATCCATCGGCGGGTGGTGCCACGTGCCGTTCCAGCCGTAGCCCTCGAGGAATCGATCGACGATGTGCTGGGCGTGGGAGTACTTGAAGTATGTCGTGCAGATCGCGGCCAGCTTCGGTCGCGCGGGACGACGTTGCGCCCGCAGCACGATCGGCGCAGCCGCTACGCTGACAAGTAATTCACGTCGAGAGATTTTCATAGACAATCCCGGCGCGGTCTAACCAGCCTCCGCTAAAGCTACGGCGGTCCGCCGGAGCCTTGGCGAAGGCGGAAGACCGCGCCCTACACTTCCGCCTAAAGGCGGAAGCCACAGAGAATCAATGAGAAAGCCACCCAGAATCAATGTAGGGACGGGCCTTTAGGCCCGTCCGCGCGAAATCAATTCGCCACGCGCGACGGCGCGTGAATGGTTACGCCCTTTCTCTTGGTCGAGACCGATATCTTCTCGCTCGGCTTCGTACCATCAGGCAGCGAGTACTTGATCTCGTACTGATGCAGCAACTCCTCCGCCACTTGCTCAACCGCCTTGGCGTGCGTCGTCGTGACCACTTGATCGTGCCTGCCGCCGGATTCCTTGGCGCCGTCACCCAGAACTTGATTGAGGGCGAATTGCCCGTCGGTCATCTCCTGGTCCCGTATCTGACCCTGTTGAACCGAGACCGCGTCTGTTCCTCTGGCCTGTGGAGGAGCCGACGCCTGCGCGCCAGCGGCGGACACGACATAGAGGACAGCGCCGCTTTTGCGTAGCGCGTCACGGACGTCGTTGCCGTTGAGGGTGGTCGGTCCTTCACCGCCGAGACGCATGACCACGATTGCAGGACGCCTGTCCTCGTGCTGCACCTCCTTGGTCACTTCCTGGATCGCCTCCAGCAACTGTGCAGAGCCGGTCTCACGGCCCCGTGGACCGAGACGCTTGAGAGCTGCGCTCAGTTCGGCGCCGTCGTGCGAGAAATCGACAAGCTTCTCCGGCTGCACAATGATCGAGTACAAACTGAACTCGGCGTGCCCGAGCAGCTTCTGCATGAAACGGCCGGTGCCGAGCTGAAAGGCGCCCGTTCCCTGGTCGGCGACGAGGAGCGCGATGCGCAGCGGAATCTGCGCCGGCGCGACGCTGACGATTGCGCTCGCTTTGCCCCCGTCCTTGACTTCGAAATCAGCCGCCTGCATGTCGGTGATCGCTGTGCCGGTTTTGTCGGTCACCGAGACGTAGATCGTGCGACTCTGCCCCGCGCTTGGCTGTGGATCGCGAGGACTAAGCGAACTCGATGAGCCGGCAACCGCGGCGATTACAAACACACCAGCGATCGACGCTGTAAACGGGTGTGGCATGGATACCTCGGCGCGTCAGTATAATCGACCTGCGAGAGGGACCATAAATGAACAATTCACTGAGCCGCCGCAAGTTTCTCGAAATATCAGCCTGTGCCTCAGCGATGACTGGAATTCCGCCAATTGATTCACTTCCGCCTAAAGGCGGAAGCCACGAGGCACTTCCGCCTGAAGGCGGAAGCCACACAGATGAAAGTGTTCAGACGATGAACCAGACTCAAACACCATCGTCTCCTGATGCGTGGTTCGCCGGCCCGACGGCCGGGCGCTCGGTGGTTCGGGCCAGCCAGGCGATGGTGGCCACGAGCCAGCCGCTCGCGTCGCAGGTCGGCATCGAAATCCTCAAACGCGGCGGAAACGCCGTCGACGCCGCGATTGCGGTCGCCGCGATGCTCAACGTCACCGAACCAAACATGACCGGCATCGGCGGCGACTGCTTCGCGATGATCTACTCGCCGAAAACGAAAAAGATCGAGGCGCTCAACGCCAGCGGGCGCTGTCCGCGCGCGTTGACATTGGATCACTTCACGTCCCGCAAGATTGCGCAGATGCCATTGAGCGGCATGGACACCATCACGGTGCCAGGCGCCTTTGATGGCTGGCTCACAGTCCTCGAGAAATACGGGACGATGAAGTTCGCCGACCTCATGGCGCCGGCGATCTCGTATGCCGAGAACGGGTTTCCGGTGGCCGAGAAGATTGCGGCGGACTGGGAGCCGGAGATTCCAAAACTGAAACAGGATGCGGCGGCCGCTGCCACTTACCTCGTCAACGGTGGCGCGCCCCGGCCCGGGACCATCTTTGCGCAGAAAAATCTTGCAAAAACGTTTCGGACGCTCGTGAAAGGTGGACGCGACGCCTTCTATCGCGGAGAGATCGCGAAAGCGATCGTGGACTACTGCCAGAAAAACGGCGGCTTCCTCGCAATGGAGGATTTCGCGGCACAGAAAGCGAACTGGGTCGAACCGATTTCGACGACGTATCGCGGCCACACGTTGTACGAACTGCCGCCGAACAACCAGGGGCTCACCGCGCTGATCATCTTGAACATCCTCGAAGGTCTCGATGTGAAAGGCATGCGCAGCGACGCCATCCTCTACTATCACACCCTCGTCGAGGCGACCAAGATCGCGTTCGCGGATCGTAACCGATACATCGCCGATCCGGCGTTCGCGAAAATTCCGGTCAAGGAGCTGATCTCAAAGGAGTACGCGGCCAAGCGACGAGCGCTGATCAATCCGAAGCGCGCCATCGACCCGCCACTCTACGGCGACATCCAGATGGGCAGCGACACGACCTATTTGACTGTCGTCGACAAAGATCGCAACGCGGTGTCGTTCATCAACAGCCTGTTCAACTCGTTCGGGTCTGGAATCGTCGCTGGGGAGACGGGAATCATGCTGCACAATCGCGGCTCCGGCTTCTCGCTCGCGCCAGGCCATCCCAACAAGCTCGAGCCCGGAAAGCGGCCGTTCCATACGCTCATCCCTGCGATGGTGTTCAAGGATGGCAAGCTGCTGATGTCGTACGGAGTCATGGGTGGCGACATCCAGGCGCAAGGACATGCGCAGGTGCTCATGAACCTCGTCGATCGCGAAATGAATCTGCAGCAGGCGATCGATGCCCCGCGTGTCCGCTACATCAGCGGCAAAGGGGTGATGCTCGAAGATACGCTTCCCACGGACGTCGTCAACGGACTGGTCGAACGCGGCCACGAGCGCGTGCTCCCGCCTGCCGGCATCAAGCATCGAGCGCTGATGGGCGGCGGACAGGCGATCATGATCGATCCGGACTCAGGCGCTCTCGCGGGTGCCTCGGATCCGAGGAAAGATGGCATTGCGATCGGCTATTAGCCGATATGTGAATCGCAAATCACTAATCGTGGATCGTTGAATCCACTGATCCGCGATCGACGATTGCAGATTAGGGATTCGAGATTCACAAGCTACCCAACTGTCAATACCCCTGCATGTCCGGAACCTTGTCCCATTTTTTTGCGTCGAGGAAGATTCCGCGCATGAGGAGGAACGCGGACCGCACGGCGGCCTGGTTGCCGCGCTGCGGGATATCGAGCTGCAGCATGAGCTGACCTAACGCCTTCATTTCCAATGTCGCCATCGCCGCGGCCTGTTGTCCGTACTGTTTGACCGCCGCATCAATCTCGGCCTGACTCTTGTTCGAAGCGATGGCGGTGCCGATCGCCGCGTGCGCATTGGCGAGTGCATCACGTGTCGGGGCGGCGGCCTTGTGGGCATCATCAAACAGCGCTTTGACGGCTTTCTTCTGATCCTTATTCAGTTGAAAGTCGGCCGTAAGGATCTCGAGCCGAGTCAGTGGAAACCCACCGACTTGCCCGCCGGGCATTCCGCCACCGCCTCTGCGCTGCGCATGCGGCGTCGCGGTCATGGTGATTACGATCATGGTGCCCGTCAGGAACACCAGCGACGCGCGCATCACAATCCGCTTCACTGGCCACCTCCGCGCTGCCCACTCCGTCCGCGGCCCGCAGGAAGCTGGAAGATACCGGCCATCATCGCAAACGCCTGTGGTGCGTTCGGCTGCTGATTCGGCTTGAGCATCGCGTAGATCTTCGTGAAGGCTCGCGCTTCGATCGCGGCCATCTCGGTCGCGGCCGCGGCGTAGGCGTCGGTCGCCGCCGGCATCTCATCGACCTTATTCTGCAGCGCAAGGTTACCGAGCCGCAGGCGGACGTCGAGGATCTTCTGGGCGACAGGCGTCGCGTCACGGCTCGCGTCCATGAGCAAGAGCCGGACCTCCGGGGCCTGCGTTTTGTCATCCAGCTTCAGCCGATCGATCATTTTTTCGCCGGGAAGCGGTTCGTCGAGGCTGACCTTCGGGGCGCCCGTGTCGTCGTTGCCCATGCCGCTCTGGATCGGCGCGTTCTGAGCGGAGAGGATGATCGGGACCAAGACAAGTGTTGCGAAGAGAGCTGTCGCAGACGGCCTACTCATAGCAGTGAATATACCGAAGTTGAAAACGAGAAGCGAGAAGCGAGAAGCGAGTAGCGATTAGCGACTAGCGATTTGCGACTGGCGAATAGCGAGAAGCCAACCGCCGACCGCCAGCCGCGAGTCGCCGGCAGGCGCCGAATAAAAAAACCCCGGCGGATCTATTCTCCGCCGGGGTTTGAATTGAGGCGCTTCAGGCCTACCAGTCGAACCGCAACGTCAGACTCATAATCCGCGGTGCAATCGTGCCGGCCGCGAGACCGTTGCCTGTCGCCGTGTATTTGCCGAGGTCCGCATTTCTTTGACCCTTATTGCCGGCACCCGTGAACTGGAAGGTCGCGTTCATGTTTGTGAACTGCACCTCATTGAACACGTTGAAGGCCTGCACCTGCAGCTTGACGCCGCTGTTCTTCCGGCCCGCGAACGTCACCGGGAACCGGCGCGACAGCGTGATGTCCCATTCATGCCACGTCGGGTGACGCAGAATGCCGACCGGGGTGTTGCCGAAATTGCCGACCCCGGGCGCGGTTGGCTGCGGCATCGCGAACGCCGCGACATTGAAGTGCACCTGATCCGCGAACGGGAGGTTCTGGTTCGCGGCAATCTGCTCCGGCGTGAGCGTAAACGGATCTCCCACCAGCTGGCAGCGTGACGTGACGCCGTCGGTCAACGACGGGTTCGAGTTCTGGACACCCGCAGTGTTCGACGAGCAACCCGGGGTGATCGGGGCGCCGCTGAGCAGCCGCGTGACGCCCGATACCTGCCAGTCGCGTACGATCGGCTTGACGAACGCATTCTCCGTGAACGCCGGGATGTCGTAGCTGTAGTTCACCACGAGATTGTGTTTACGGTTCTCGTTGGTGGGACCCCAGTATCGGGCCTTGATTGCCGAGCCGCCACCGATCTGATCGGTGTATGGGTCGTAGCCCGTGTATCCCTCGCCGGACGCGTAGGTATAGGAGAAGTTCGCTTGCAGCCCGTGCGACAGCCGCCGTTGAACGTTGAGCTGCAGCGCGTTGTAGTCGAGCACCTGCGAGTAAAGATCCGGGACGAAGATCGTGACTGATCCCATGCCGGGATACTTACCGAGGGACTGACGCAAGGAGTTGGCATTGAGCGGCGCGTTGTTCACCAGGTTTTTCGGGTCGCCATACACGTAGAGCGGCAGGCGATTGTCGTCCACGGTCCTGCCGCTTTCGTAGGCAAAGTTCCCCACGTACGCAATCTCCGCGACCGTATTGAACCCGATGTCTCGCTGGAACGCCACGTTCATGTTGTACGACTTTGCCAGCGGCTGATCGTAACCACCCACGTTCACGTTGACCGGGCTCTGCACCAGCTGCACGTTGCCCGAGCCACTGGCCACCGCGGCGACGTCGTCGAACGTCGCCCAGTTGATCCGATTGCTGCACGACACCGGGCATCCGCCGGCAAAGTTATACCCACCCGTGCCGGTCGAGCGCGGGAAGTTGTAGAAGATCCCCCATGACGAGCGGAGGGCTGTTTTCCCGTCGCCGGTCACGTTCCATGCAAACCCCACACTGGGCGCCGCAACCAACCAGGGGAACTTGAAATAGGTCCCGGGCTTCGCGCCGGCAATGCCGTCGGTCGTCACGCCATTGATCTGATTGCCGGAACCCGGAACGATGTTTCCTGCCAATGCCGAAGGGAAGAACGCGCTGGGGTTCGCCGGATCGATCGACCGCTGGCTGCCCGTCGCACATGCCTGGTCGCCAGGAACGCCCGTGGTGCAGACCAGCTTGTAGATGCGCGCCGCGTTGTTGGCCTTCCACAGATCGGTGAAGAACCCCGTATGGTTGTTGTTGACCTCGTAGTCCGACCCACTGTGCTGCAGGCGCACGCCATAGTCCAACGTCAGCCGCGACGTGGCGAGCCAGTTGTCCTGGATGTAGACGTCGGTCTGCCAGTGCCGAACGGCTTTGTCGACACGGGCTGTCAACTCGGTATACGAGCTGAACGCACCAAGCAGCATGTTGGCGTACCCGTAGCCGGTGTTCAGCGGGTTGTTGGCATCGTTGCCGAAGTTGTAGTTCCCCTGGTAGTCCGTAGAGCCGGGCTCGGTCTTGTGGTCGAACTCGACCGTCACGCCCGTCTTGATATTGTGGCGTCCTTTCGTCATCGACAGGTCGTCGGCCCAGGCGGCCCGGGCGCTCATGTTGAGTCGAGGGAGCGGCAGGCTGGCCGTGCTATCCGTGAAGTACCCCGGCAGGTTGGCGCGATTGCCGCCGCTGGTGCTGAATCGCGGCGCGTACGGCCACTCGTCGACCTGCGGCCCGCCGAAGCCTGAAAGATGCGGCGGATCGCTGAAGTCGCCAAACGGCTGCAACCGGGGCGCGTTGATTCCGAGCGTCGACGCGTACAACTTCGTGTAGTCGAAATCCGATCCCACTTCGGTTGCCGGACCCGCCCTGAACCCCCACCGGTTGTGGGTGTAGCCGAAGTTCATTTCGTTGACGATGGTGGGTTTCAGCACCTGGGTCAATGTCGACGAGATGAGGATGCCTGGCGTGTTGTTGTTGACGTGCCCGTCCCCCGGCACGAAGTTGTTGTAGCTCCACGTGTCGTCCCGATCCTTGATGAACTTGAACGACTGACGCGTCTTCGACGTGTACACCTGGTCGATACGGATATTGGTATTCGTGCGGCCGTGCTCCGGCGTCGTGTCGTACGCCGAGTTCGAGGTCCATTCCTGTCCGGCTTGAAGATTCAGAATTCCGTTTGGCAGTGGCAGGAGGTTGAGCATTTTCTGACCGAGCGCATTGATTCGATCCGGCGGAATGATGTTACCGGGGAACTGCGCGCCGGTTTTTGGATCGGTAATCGGCAGAATGGTACCGTTCGTCTGCCGTGTCTGCGAGAAGTCCCCGATCCGCTCCTGCGCCGTCGGCAGATTCACGCGAAGAGTCGTCGTCGGCCTCTTGTCGATCGTGTACTCTTGCGACACGAAAAAGAAGGTCTTGTTCGTCGTCGCCTTCCGCGCATCGATCAGACCGGGGATCACGAGCGGTCCGCCGAAGCCGTATCCAGAGATGTTCACGTCATACAACGGCTTCGCCTGCTTGTTCACCTTGCGGAAGTAATCAATGCTGTTGAACTGGTCGCGGCGCCCGTTGTACCAAGCCGACCCTTTGAACGTGTTCGTCCCAGACTTGGTAATGACGTTGATCATGCCGCCGTTGTTGCGTCCGTTTTCCGCCGTATAGCCGTTGGCGATGACCTGAATTTCGCCGACCGCATCCATGTTGAGATTCACGAACGCCGTGCCGCATCCACCTTCATCGACGATGTTGATGCCGTCAACGCGGACGTCCTTGTTCTGGGAGGGAGCGCCGTTGATCGTGATCTGGGTCGCAGACGTCCACGACGAGAAGTCCCGGTTCAGGTTCGTGTCCTGAACACCGGGAAGGACCGCGAGCAGGTTGTAGATGTCGCGCCCCTTCATCTGAATGTTCTTCAGATCGTCGCCGGTAACCGTCTTGCGTCGAGCGCTGTCGGCCACCTGCACGGGAGTGACTTCGGACGTGACCGTGAGAGTTTCGGTGAGCGCTCCGACTTCGAGCTTGAGCTTGCCGAGATCGCGTATTTCAGCGGCGGACAATGCGATGTCTGCGACGCTGATCGGTTTGAAACTCGTGAGTTCGACCTTGAGCGTGTATCGTCCTGGATCGAGACCGGCAATTCGGAACAATCCATTTTCATTGGAAACGACCGTGCGATTGGCGGTCGTTTCAGCTTCGGTTACGGTGACAGTTGCGCCCGGCACGGCGGAGCCCTGGGCGTCCACCACGGTGCCGGTCAAAGTTCCAGTGGTTCCACCTTGGGCGAACGCCGACGAGGCGTCGACCAGGCAGAGCGATGCGACTACGAACGGTACGGCCCACACACACCGAACGTTGCTCATCACGACTCCTTCCAACGTGTGATAACTGCAGCGAGAGGAATTCCGCGGGCACCGTAGCATGAAACGACTAGTGGGGCAAGGGGTTAGCGGCCTCCTGGCTCCCAGCTTTTCACGGCGAGTGTCAGCTTTACTTACTTTTGCGCTCCCTCGCTCGCGCCGGCTCATCGCGGGCTTTCCACTGAGTCCGGTGGCATCAGGAACTCACAACCAACAGCAACAGCCAGCAGCCAACAGCCACGCCAACGCCAACAGCCAGACACCGGCGATATAATCGCCGCCGGCTTATATACAAGGAGCGCGCCCTTATGCATCGCAGAGCGTTTGTTCGACTCCTGGCGGCTGCCGCCGCGTCCGCCAAGGCGGCGGGGTTGGATCTGGTTGCAAAGGGGCGGGTTTCGGTCGGCGGATTACAAATTCGTTCCGACCTGCCGGCCCTCAAAACCGTCACGCGCTACTCCCCCGCCGGGACGCCGGGCA
>Ga0075423_10004931_pt1 | contig 12425 bp, 6 predicted proteins | sample SoiMethybrSBSTD2_FD_80114 | JGI IMG/M metagenome (GOLD analysis project Ga0075423, IMG submission 80114) | Bulk soil microbial communities from a Populus tree surrounding site in Tennessee, USA - Soil MetaG P. TD hybrid SBSTD2 | ecosystem: Environmental > Terrestrial > Soil > Tree plantation...
CGAGGCCACGGTGGCCGCGGGCGCTGCCTTCGATGTGGCGATCGAAAACATCGATATCGGCGGTCCGGCCATGCTGCGCGCCGCCGCCAAGAACCACGCAGCGGTCACCGTCGTCGTCGATCCCGAGGACTACGCCCTCGTGCTCGAGGCGATGGGTGCGCAGGCTGGCGGCGTCGGCGCCTCGCTGCGCAAAAGCTTGGCTGCCAAGGCCTTTGCGCGCACCGCTGCCTACGACGCCGTCATCAGCGGTTGGTTTGCCGACGTCCTGGGCGAGCCCGCGCCGGCGTGGCGCGCCTTCGGTGGCAAGCTGAGCCAGGCCCTGCGCTACGGCGAGAACCCGCACCAGCGCGCCGCCTTCTATGCCTCCGCCGCGGGGCGCCCGGGGCTCGCATCGCTCCTGCAGCATCAAGGCAAGGAGCTGTCCTACAACAATCTGGCCGATACCGACGCGGCCCTCGAGCTGGTGGCCGAGTTCGATCGCAACATCCCCGCGGTCGCCATCATCAAGCATGCCAACCCCTGCGGTGTGGCAACCGGGTCGACGCTGCTGGAGGCCTATCGCCAGGCGCTGCGCTGCGATCCCGTCAGCGCCTTCGGCGGCATCATCGCGCTCAACGGCACCATCGACGCGCCCGCCGCGGCGGAGATCACCTCGATCTTCACCGAAGTGGTGATCGCGCCCGAGGCCAGCCCGGAAGCGAAGGCGATTTTTGCCGGCAAAAAGAACCTGCGCTTGCTCACCACTGGGGCGCTGCCCGATCCGCGCCGCAGCGAGGTTACCTTCCGCTCGCTGGCGGGCGGGTTTTTGGTGCAGTCGCGCGATGGCGCCGTGGTTGATGATCTCGAACTTCGGGTGGTGAGCAAGCGCCAGCCCACGGCGCAGGAGCTCGCCGACCTCAAGTTTGCCTTCACGGTCGCCAAGCACGTCAAATCCAATGCCATCGTCTATGCCAAGGGTGGCGCTACCGTGGGCATCGGTGCCGGGCAGATGAGCCGGGTCGACAGCGCCCGCATCGCCGCCTGGAAATCCGAGGAGGCGGCCAGGGCGGCGGGCCTGCCCGACCCTTTGGCGAAGGGTTCGGTGGTGGCCTCCGACGCCTTCTTCCCCTTCCCCGACGGCCTGCTGGCGGCCGCCGAGGCCCAGGCAACGGCTGTCATCCAGCCCGGCGGTTCGCTGCGCGACAAGGACGTGATCGCCGCGGCGGATGCACACGGCCTGGCGATGGTCTTCACCGGCGTGCGCCATTTCCGGCATTGAACGGCATGGCCGAGCGGTCCGCGCCCCTGGCAGTCCGGCTGCGGCCGGCCACGGCCGAAGACGGCTTCTTGCTGCGGCGCTGGCTCAACGATCCCGCCATTGCGGCGTGTGGGGGCAACCGGGCAAGCTGGGAGGCGGAAATTGCGCTGGCGCGGCTCAGTGAAACGGCGCTGAGGCGCATCGTCACCGTTGCCGCGCGGCCGATCGGCTACGCACAGGCCCTCGAACTGGGACTGAAGGCCGGCACGCAACCCCCGGAAATCCCCACGGGCACTTGGGACACGCAGGTCTGGAGTATGCCCTCGCGCCCACGGCTACTTGCCGCCGTCCCGGCGCTGTTGGCAGAGGAGGTCTTCGCCACCACGCTCGCGGTCGCCTGCTCGGCCCTCGTTTCGATCAGGCAGGAGACGATGGTGCGCGCTTACGAGCAGGCTGGTTTTCGCTGGCGCCGGATCTGGCACGACCCCCTGTTCGGGCCCGCCTGGTTGCTGCTGAAGGAGCGGCCGCACTAGCGGCGCCGGCCACGTCCTGCAGTTGTCCGGCGGCGACCAGCAGGCGGGACAAGGTGAGCGTTGCCTCGTTGGCGATCGCCTCGAGGTTGGCAATCACCCGGGCCAAGCGCGGGCCCTGCTGGGAGAGCCAAGCCTCGATCGCCGCCGCGCCGCCGGCGCGGATGGCCGCCTGCGCCAGGTCGGCCTGGGATTTTCCCAGTTGATTGAGCGCCTGGGCGACGGCGAGCCGGTCATAGTAGTCAGGGGTCACTATTCTGCCGGCCTTGCTGGCGAGCTCGCTGATGCGCAGGCGGTCGCCCAACCCAAGGAAGACGCGCGCGGCCTCCGCCACGGGACTTGCCGTCGCCTGCGCGACCGCGTCGATGGCCAGCGAATGCTCGGATACATCGAGGCCAGCGATCGCGCTGGCGAGGTCCTCCGGCACGCTGAGCGCTATGAGCCGGCTTGCCGCGTCGGCCATGCCCTTGGCCAGGCGCGGCGGCAGCACGGTCGGCAAAACCGACTTGAGGGTCGCCAGCGTCTGGGACTGCCGCGCGATGAGATCGGCGAGCGTGCCATCGCTGCCGGCGTGGCGCAGCATAAAGAGCGTGGCCTTATTGATGAGGTCGCGGGTCCGCTGATAGAGGGCGATTTGCGTGGCTCCCGACAGTTTGCCATCGAGGGCATCGAGGCCGCGCCAGAGCGCCGGCAGCTCGAACACCTCGCGCACGGCCAAGAAGGCCAAGGCCACATCGGGCGTCGCCCGCCGCGTCTCGTCGGCGAGCCTCACCGCCAGCGCCGGGCCACCGCGGTTGAGGACGGCGTTGGTGAGGGCGGTGGCGATGATTTCGCGGCGCAGGCTGTGGCCGGCGATGCCTTCGGGAAAGCGCTGGCGCAACTCATCGGGAAAATAGGCATCGAGCCAACTGGAGAGCAGCGGCTCGTCCGGCACGTTGCTGCCAATCAGGTCGTGCTCGAGGGCAATCTTGGCATAGCTTAACAGCACCGCCAGCTCCGGCCGGGTGAGGCCACGCCCAGCGCGGCCACGCTCTTCCAGCTCCTTGTCGGAGGGCAGGCCTTCGAGCCCCCGCTCGAACAAGCCGCGCTCCTCGAGGGCATGCAGCAGGAGGGCATAGTCGGGGAGCTCGCCGTGTGAACTCCGCTCCGCCAGGCTCAACGCCAGGGATTGTTGGTAGTTGTTGGCGAGCGAGCGGCTGGCCACGGCCTCGGTCATGCCGGCCAATAGCAGCTTGCGCTGGCTGGCCGAGAGCCTCCCCGAGCGGCTGGCCGGCCCCAATGCGATCTTGATGTTCACTTCCTGGTCGGAGGTGTTCACCCCCGCCGAATTGTCGATGAAATCGGTATTGAGGCGGCCGCCGCGCTGGGCGAACTCGATGCGGGCGCGCTGGGTCATGCCGAGGTTAGCGCCTTCGCCCACGACCTTGGCGCCGAGATCGGCCGCGCTGACGCGGATGGCATCATTGGCGCGATCGCCGACGTCGGCATCGCTCTCGCCGCTGGCGCGGACGTAGGTGCCGATGCCGCCGAACCAGAGGAGGTCGGTTTTGCTCTTGAGCAGGGCGTGCATCAGGTCGTTGGGTGTGAGCTTGGCACCGCTGAGGCCGATGAGAGCGGCGATCTCGGGGCTGAGCGCAATCGACTTGGCCGACCGGGAAAAGACGCCGCCGCCGCGGGAGATCTTGCTCTTGTCATAGTCCTGCCAGCTGGAGCGCGGCAGGGCGAACAGGCGCTTTCTTTCGGCAAGGCTCACCGCCGGATCGGGCTCCGGGTCGATGAAGATGTCGCGGTGGTCGAAGGCGCCCACCAGGCGCGTCGCCGGCGACAGCAGCATGCCGTTGCCGAACACATCGCCCGACATGTCGCCGACGCCGATGACGCGGAAGGCTTGCCGTGTGATGTCGATATCCATCTCGCGGAAGTGGCGTTCCACGCAGGTCCAGGCGCCGCGGGCCGTAATGCCCATGGCCTTATGGTCGTAGCCGTCAGAGCCGCCCGAGGCGAAGGCATCGCCCAGCCAGAAATCGTGGGCTAAGGAAATTTCGTTGGCGATATCGGAGAAGGTGGCCGTGCCTTTGTCGGCGGCGACGACGAGATAGGGGTCATCGCCATCGTAGCGCACGACCTGGCGCGGCGGCACGCTGCGGCCGTCCTTCAGGTTGTCGGTGATGTCGAGCAGCGCCGAAATGAACACGCGGTAGGCGGCAATGCCTTCCTTTTGCACCTCGTCACGGTTGGCGCTGCGCGGCAATTGCTTGGGCAGGAAGCCACCTTTGGCCCCGGAGGGAACGATCACGGCATTCTTGACGCGTTGCGCCCGCACCAGGCCCAGCACCTCGGTGCGGAAGTCCTGGGCGCGATCCGACCAGCGGATGCCGCCGCGGGCGATGGGCGCAAAGCGCAAATGGATGCCTTCCACACGCGGGGAGTAGACCCACACTTCCCGGAAGGGGCGCGGCCGGGGGGATGCCTCGACCGAGGCGCTGTCGAACTTGAAACTTACGACCTCCGAGCGCCGGCCCTCGGCGTCGGCTTGATAGAAGTTGGTGCGCATCGTCGCCGACACGAGGTTGAGGACCTGACGCAGAATGCGGTCCTCATCGAGGCTCGGCACGTTCGCCAGCGCGCCCTCGAGGCGCTGTCGGATGGGCTCCGCGCTGGCCTCGCGCTGAGGCAACGAGAGCGGGCGCGCCGGATCGAAGCGCACATGAAAGAGCTCGATGAGGTCCCGCGTCAGGCCGGCATGGCGGGTCAAGGTGTCGGCGAGATAGCGCAAGCCAAAGGGGGACTCGAGTTGGCGCAGATAGGCGCAGTAGGCACGGATCAGCGCCACCTCGCGCCAGTCCGCTCCCGCCGCCAAAATTAGGCGGTTGAAGCCGTCGTTGTCGGCTTCGCCGCGGAACACCGCGAGAAAGCAACCCTCGAGCCGGCTGGCGTGCCCCGTGAGCTCAATGTCGCCGCCGTCGGCCCGTTCCAGCACCATGTCGTGCAGGGTGACGTCGACGGCGCCGGCGGCAAAGCGCGGCGTCAGGTGATAGGAGCGTTCATCGATTGCCCGGAACCCCAAGTTTTCCAGCACCGGAACCCGCTCGGAAAGGGCGATGGGCTCGCCGAACCGGTAGACCGCGGCGTGCAGGCGCCCGGGCGGCGCCGCCGGCAAACGGTAGAAGTCGACGGCCATCGGCCGCTCCGGCCCCAAGCGCTCGATGCGCTCGATATCCTCCAGCGCCCGTTCCGGCGAAAAGCCCTCCGCATAACCGGCGGGAAACGCGCTGCCGTACTTGGCGAGCAAGGCCTCCCCCCTTGGCCCGAGCCCGCCGATAACCTGCGCCAGCCGGTCTTGCCAGGTGCGGATGGTCCGGCCGATCTCGGCCTCGAGCCAGGCCGGATCGACGTTGGGGGTCGCCCCGCGTTGGCGGCCGATGATGAATTGCACGCGCACCAGCGGGCCTTCCGGGAAATAGGGATAAAACGCGGTGACGCGGCCCTGGTAGGCCTCGGCCAGCAAGGCCCCGATCCGCGCGCGCACGCTGGTATTGTAGCGGTCGCGGGGCACATAAATGATCAGCGAGACGAAGCGGTCGAAGCGATCGACGCGGGCGAAGACGCGCACGCGCGGGCGAGTCTCGAGATCGAGCATACCCTCGCTCCAGTCCTGCAGGCGTTCGACGCCGATCTGGAACAACTCGTCGCGGGGGAAGGTGTTGAGGATGTTGGTGAGCGCCTTGCCGGCATGGCTGGCCGCAGGATAGCCCGAGCCCGCCAGCACCTTGGCGACTTTGAGGCGCAGGAACGGGATCTCGCTCGGCAGGCGCACGTAAGCCTGCGAGGTGAAGAGGCCGATCAAGCGCAGTTCGCCCTTCAGCGCACCGTCCCTCTGGTAGGTCTTGATGCCGATGTAGTCCATGTACGCGCGGCGGTGCACGCGGCTTACGACGTTGGCCTTGGTGATGATCAGCGGCGCGGGGGCGAAGAAGAAGCGTCGGATCTCCGGGGTCATGGCGATGAGCTCGCTGCCGCGCCTTAGAACCTCGAGCGCCGCATCGCGCAGGACGCCAAGCCCGCTGCCCTTGAGCGGGACCAGGGCGCCGGTTTCGGGGTCGCCCGTCAGTTCGAAGTCGCGCATGCCGAGGAAGGTGAAATTATCCTCGAGCAGCCAGCGCACGAATGCCAGCGCTTCGGCGCGCAAGTCCGCGGCAATCGGCTGGCCGACGGTTTCGAGCTCGGCGATGGCGGCGCCCAGACGCTGCCGCATCTTGCCCCAATCGCTGACCGCGACCCTGACTTCGTTCAGGATGGTGCCGATCGCCGCGGCGATCTCTTTGCCCAGGGCAGCGGGGACGGGGTTGAGGAGGACGGCGATATAGCTTTCCTGATGGCCGTCGTTCCAGTCTTCGTCGGCCGGTCCCATGATCTTGCGCAGGCGGCCGGCGGCGTCGCGCTCGGTCTTGAAGATCGGATGCAGAAGGGCGAGCACGCCAAGCCCGCGCGCCTGCAACTCGCCCAGAATAGAGTCGACGAGAAAGGGCATGTCGTCGTTGCTGATTTCCAGCAGCGAAAGGCCCTCACCGCCGGCCTCAATTGCCAGCGCGCGCAGCCGCACCTTGTGCTGAGCCTTGCCTCGCCGGGCGATGAACTCGGAAGCTTCGCGCGTCAGCTCGGCGAGGTCTTTGGCATCGAGCCGCGTCAGCCCGTCGTGATCGTCGCGCCCCAGCAGCACCTTGGCGAAGGCCCTCGGCAGAGGATCGGGCCCCAAGAGCTCCAGGATCTGCTGCATGGCGCCGGTTTTGCTTGCGACCGCTGGCAACGACATGGGGCGTAGCTCCCAGCTGCGTTTTCGGCTTCGGCAGAAAGTGTGGACCCAAGGCCAGGGATTGACAATCGGCATCATCAGACCGGCATGATGGCCTCGGCAAGCGCGCGCTCCTAACAACGTGGCCCGTTCGAGGACCCTCACAATGCCCGATAAAAACGCCGTGATGGCCCTCGCGCTCGGCCCGGCGGCCGAACTCGAGCCCGAACTTAAGGCCTACTTCGAGAAGTGTCGCGACAAGTTGGGCTTCGTCCCCAATGTGTTGCAGGCCTATGCCTTCGACAACGCCAAGCTCAGGGCCTTTGTGCAGATGGCCGATGATTTGATGCTCGGTGACAGCGCGCTTTCCAAACTCGAACGCGAGATGATTGCCGTGGCGGTCAGCGCCGCCAACCACTGCCACTATTGCCTCACCTCGCATGGGGCCGCCGTGCGCCAGCGCGCCAACGACCCGGAATTGGGGGAAACGATCGCGCAGAACTACCGTGCCGCCGACCTGGCGCCGCGGCAAAAGGCCATGCTCGATTTCGCCGTCCGGCTGACCGAGGCGCCCGACAAGATCGAGGCCGAGGACCGGGAAAAGCTGCGTCGAGCGGGTTTTAGCGACCGCGACATCTGGGATATCGCCGCCGTGGCCGCCTTCTACAACATGTCGAACCGCTTGGCCGCCGCCGTCGACCTGCGACCCAACCGGGCCTACCACTATGCCGCGCGCCAGGAGCCACCCGCGCCGGCGGACCGGGAGGGGCGAAGCGCCCCCGTTTCCACACTCGGGACGGCCCGTGCGCCGGTGGGCTCCGGACGGCGCCGCCGCCGCAGCGCCTGAGCCCATCCCTGGCGATGGCGACAAGGACCTGGAGTATGCCATATTTGCCGGGCAGATGAGGTAGGGTCAAGGTCGGGCGCTCGATCGGCGCGTTGGGGGGCCGAAGTCATGCGTAACGCAATCGCTGTGATGAATACCAAGGGCGGCGTCGGCAAATCGACCCTGGTCCTGGCGCTGGCCGAGACGCTGTCGGCGCACTACGGCAAGAATGTTTTGATCATTGATTCCGATGCCCAGACCAGCATCAGCGCCATGCTGCTGACGCCCGCCAACCTGCATCGTCTGCAATCCGATGGTCTCACCATCGTCGATCTCCTGGTGGCGAGCGTCCTCAACAATGTGGCGGTCGACTGGCCCCGCTTCGTGGTGGGTGGGGTCTCCGACGTGGACGAGGCGCGCTCGGTCTATTTGGTGCCGAGCGACATGCAACTGACGCTGTTTGAGCGCGAGGTTTCCAAGGAAAGCCTGCACGGCAAACTGCGCAGCAGCATCGGGGCCCTGCTGCAGCACGTGCGCGGGGTGTTCGACATCGTGCTCATCGATTGCCCGCCTGGCCTGTCGGTCTTGACGGAGTCGTGGCTGCGCGAGGCCGACTTTCATCTTTCGCCGACCAAGCCCGATTACGTCTCGACCTGCGGCTTGGAGGTGTTCCGCCGCTTCAAGGGCCTAAACCCGGAAATGGGGTTTGCCGAGAACCTCGGCGTCATCATCAACATGAAGGACACCTACTCCTCCGTTGACGCCGATTACCAGCGCTGGCTCATGGAGAACCCTGACAACCTCTCGTTTCCGCAGGCCGTGCCGCGCACGAGCGCCTTGCAGGTGGCCGCCCAGCTCAGTCCGGTCGAGCGCTCCTATGTCGCCAAGTATCCAGGCGAGTCGGGGGGGGCCATTCGCAGCGTGGCGGAGGAACTGATCGGCCGCCTCAAGGCGGCCAACGCGACCGTTGCCGCGGCCAAGCCGCAGCCCCCGAGCGTCAAGCCGGCGCCAGTGCCAGCGCCGAACGGCCCCAGAGCCGCGGAGGCATCGGCCCCGGCACAACCGGCGCCTCAGCCCGCGGCCGCTGCAGCGGCCCCCCGGCAGGCACCGCCAGCCGCACGCCCGGCCACCGCCGCGGCGCCGCCCCAGGCCGCGCCGGCATCGCGGCCGGTGCCCGTCACACCCATCAGCCCCGTCGCGGCCCCGCGCGTCGTGCGCGCGGTTGCCCCCCAGGCCAAGGGCGCAACGCCGCCGGCGCCGCCGCAGACGAAGCCGACGTTGATCAAGTAGGTTTTGCAGCTTCCCCCTCAGCCCGCGCGCCTCCTCGCCGCTTTCCCGCGGCGGCCGGTGCCGTCGGTCGCGGCTGAGCTGCGGGTGTGACGGCCTTGCCGGCGCGCCAATCTTCAGGGAGCATCGCCCCTTACCTAAAAGACGAGCGCGCGCCGCGCGGCGGCGCCCTGCGCGATGGGAGCGAACATGGCGGCGACGGTCTTCGATTCGGAAATCTTTCGCGACAGCTTCGCGGCGCCCGAGATGCGGGAAATCTTCTCCGAGCGCCAGACGGTGGCGCGCTATGTCGAGGTGGAGGTGGCTCTGGCAAGGGTCGAAGGCCGGCTCGGCGTCATTCCGCAGGCGGCGGCCGATGCCATCAAGCAGCGGGCGAGCGCCAAGGACATCGACCTTGAGCAGCTGCGGCAGGCCACCAATGTGGTCGGCTATCCCATCGTCGGGCTCGTCTCCCAGCTCGCAAAACAATCGGGCGATGCCGGCCGCTACCTGCATTGGGGCGCCACCACGCAAGACATTATGGACACCGCCGTCGTCCTGCAGATCAAGGCGGCCCTGGCCGTGATTGACAGCGATCTTGTCGCGCTCGATCGAGCCCTGGCGCATCTCGCCAACACGCATCGCAGCACGGTGATGGCGGGCCGCACGCACCTACAACACGCACTGCCGATCACCTTCGGCTATAAGGCCGCGGTCTGGCTGAGCGCGATTGTGCGCCACCGCCGCCGTCTTAAGGAGATCCGGCCGCGCGTGCTGGTCGGGCAGTTCGGCGGTGCCGCGGGCACGCTGGCCTCCCTTGGCGACAAGGGCCTCGCCGTGCATGACGCTTTGATGACGGAGCTCGGCCTCGGCAGCTCGGCCATGCCCTGGCATGTGGGCCGCGACGCCGTGGCCGAGACGGTTTCGCTGCTGGCCTTGATTACCGGCAGCCTCGCCAAGATCGCCACCGACATCATGCTGATGATGCAGACCGAGGTCGCCGAGACCTTCGAGCCCTTCGAGGAGGGGCGTGGTTCGTCCTCGACCATGCCACAAAAGCGCAATCCGATCGCCTGTGAGCTGATTATCGCCGCCGCGGGCATCGTGCGCCAGCACGCCGGTCTGATGTTCGCGGCGATGGCGGCGGATCATGAACGGGCGACAGGCCCCTGGCACCTGGAGTGGATGGCCCTGCCCGAGGCATTTCTGGCGACGGGCGCCGCGCTCAAGCACGCGCGCGCCACCCTTGAGGGCCTGATCGTCGAGCCGGAGCGTATGCGGCGCAACCTCGACGTGACCGGCGGCTTGATCGTCGCCGAAGCGGTGATGATGGCGCTGGCCGAGTACACCGGACGCCAGGAGGCACATCACATCGTCGCGCACGCCTCCCGCGCGGCGCTCGCCAAGGGCACGCCGCTCCTCGTCGAACTTGAGGGCGAGGCGAAGGTGACGCAGCATCTGAGCCCGGCGCGGCTGCGCGAGCTTACCGATCCCGTCAACTACCTGGGCTCGGCGCTGGCCATGGTCGACCGCCTGCTCGCCGAGCGCGCCGCCGCGGGTTAGCCGTTCTGGCCTGGCGCGCGCGCTCAGCGCTCCTTGTTCGGCAAGGCCAAGCGGATATGGAGTTCGCGCAGTTGTTTGGCGCTTACCTCGCTGGGTGCCCCCATCAACAGGTCCTGGGCCTGCTGGTTCATGGGGAACATGATCACGTCGCGCAAGTTGGTGGCGCCGGCCAACAGCATGACGATGCGGTCGATGCCCGGAGCAATGCCGCCGTGCGGAGGCGCGCCGTAACTGAGCGCCTTCAGCATGCCGCCGAACTTGGCCTCCAGCACCTCTGCGCCGTAGCCGGCGATGGCGAAGGCCTTGTACATGATCTCGGGCAGATGATTGCGAATGGCGCCCGAGCTGAGCTCGACGCCGTTGCAGACGATGTCGTACTGGTAGGCCTTGATTTTGAGGAGCTCCTCCGGCGAGGAGGCCGCCTCAAGGGCGGCCAGCCCGCCCTGCGGCATGGAAAAGGGGTTATGCGAGAAGTCGATCTTCTTTTCTTCCTCATTCCATTCGAACATCGGGAAGTCGACGATCCAGCAGAACTCGAAGCGATCCTCCGCGATTAATTTCAGTTCGCGGCCGATCACATTGCGGGCCTCGCCGGCAAACTTGTAGAACCTGTCCGGATTGCCGGCGGCGAAGAACACGGCATCGCCGGCCTTGAGCTGCAGCTCCCGCTGCAGGGCCCGCGTCCGCTCCGGGCCGATGTTTTTGGCAATCGGCCCCGTGCCCTCCTCCTCGCCGCCGCCGGCCTCGCTCTCGCGCCAAAAGATGTAGCCGAGGCCGGGTTGGCCTTCGCGTTGCGCCCAGCCGTTCATGCGGTCGCAAAAGGCGCGTGAGCCCCCGCCGGGTGCGGGAATGGCCCACACCCGCGCCTTGGGGTCTTTCTCGATCATGCCGGCAAAGACCTTGAACCCCGAGCCGCGGAAATGCCCGGTGACATCGGCCATTTTAATGGGGTTCCTGAGATCCGGTTTGTCGGTGCCGTAGGTCGCAATCGCCGCATCGTAGGCGATGCGGGGGAAGTGGGCCGTCACCGGCTTGCCGTTGGCGAACTCCTCGAACACGCCACGCATCACCGGCTCGACGGCCGCGAACACGTCCTCCTGCTCGACGAAGCTCATCTCCAGGTCGAGCTGGTAGAACTCCCCCGGCGAGCGGTCGGCGCGCGCATCCTCGTCGCGAAAGCACGGGGCGATCTGGAAGTAGCGGTCGAAGCCGGCGATCATGGTGAGCTGTTTGAATTGCTGGGGCGCCTGCGGCAGGGCATAGAACTTGCCGGGGTGCACGCGCGAGGGGACCAAGTAGTCCCGCGCGCCCTCGGGGCTCGAAGCCGTCAGAATCGGAGTTTGAAACTCGAAAAATCCGCCCTCGCGCATGCGGCGCCGGATCGAGGCGATGATCTCGTTGCGCAGCATGATGTTTCGGTGCAGCGAGTCGCGCCTAAGATCGAGGAAGCGGTATTGCAGCCGCAAGTCCTCGGGATAGTCCGGCTCTGCGAACACGGGGACCGGCAGCTCCTTGGCAGCCGACAACACCTCGATTTCCCCCGCAAACACCTCCACGGCGCCGGTCGGCAGCTCGGCATTGACGGTGCCTTCGGGCCGCTGGCGCACGCGTCCATCGACGCGGATCACCCACTCGGAGCGCACGCTCTCGGCCATGGCGAAGGCGGGGCTATCCGGATCCACCACCACCTGGGTGATGCCGTAATGGTCGCGCAGGTCGATGAACAGGAGCCCACCGTGATCGCGCACGCGGTGGACCCAGCCCGACAGGCGCACGCTTTGGCCGACGTCGCCCCCGCGCAGCGCCCCGCAGGTGTGGCTGCGATAGCGGTGCCCGCGCCCGGGCGCCGAATCGCTCATTTTGCTCTCGGACATGGGACTTAGAGCCTCATGCAAACAACTTCGGGATCGATGCTGTGCGGAAAAGCACATGGGGGTGGCGCAAAGTCAAGATTGGGCCGGGCTGCCCGGACCATAGCCGGCAGCCAAGCCGCTGGGCGGAGGTTCGCTCCTTGGCCCTGGGGCTTGCGCGGCCGCTGGCTCGCGCCTTTGCGGCCGGCCAAGGCGTATGCGGCGTACCGGTGCCGGCCGTTGGGGTAGCCCGCCGGCGCCGCGCGCGGTCGCCAGCGCCAAGGGTTAGCCAGGACCATGCGCCGGTCGCGACAATCGATAAGGCTTGGGCTATAAGGCGGCGCTTATGCGCCCGATCGTC
>Ga0075423_10004932_pt1 | contig 12425 bp, 8 predicted proteins | sample SoiMethybrSBSTD2_FD_80114 | JGI IMG/M metagenome (GOLD analysis project Ga0075423, IMG submission 80114) | Bulk soil microbial communities from a Populus tree surrounding site in Tennessee, USA - Soil MetaG P. TD hybrid SBSTD2 | ecosystem: Environmental > Terrestrial > Soil > Tree plantation...
ATTGGCCAAGAAGTGACTTCCAAGCGCCGCTGCTGCAGCAAGATCCGCAGACGCCACCACGCCGTACCGGTACGCCCAAGATAGCGTCGCGACGGCGACGAGCGGCTGGAGGATGGCACATCCTAAAAACAGCACCGAGGTGGCCCGCACCCTCCCCCGGCCACCTACGACTGGGGCGCACGCGAGGAAGAGCAGGGCGACGAGCATCGCGCCACTTACGCGAAACATCGGCTGGAGCTCGGCGAGAAACCCCACGCCCCCGGACACCTTCACGGCCCCCGCGGCGAAGCCAACCGAGCGCGCAGCCTCGACCGTTGCCTGTTCGACCTCGGGTTGCCTACGCGCCAGGTCGAGTTCGTCCGAACCAGGTCCCGCATACGGACGGTCGAGACCCGCCGTGGGATCGATGAATCGAACCATGTCTCGGCCGACCTCCCGCAAGTAAGCAAAGGGCTCTGCGCGGATGACCGCACGTGCAAAGCGGCTCAGAGTCCGACTTCCGCGCCCGTTCGTCTGGAATGGGCTCCCGAATCGCGCGATCGCAGGACCGCCCACATACTGGTAATAGTCAGGCCCCGGCCGCGTCACGGGCGGGGTCGACTCGCACAAGAAGGCTGTGTGCGATGGTGGCTTGAAGTCATGGCAGTCTGCGATCGCGGCGACCCGTGGATACAGGCCCCAGCCTGAGGCGCGCAGAACACCCCAGAACCCGGTCAGGGTGCCTTGCAGGATCACGTACGTCGTTACGACGGCGGCCGCGGGGATAGCAAAGGCCGCCGCAAAACGAAGCGGCTTACGCCATACCCGTGTGGTCGTGAACAGCAGCCAGCCAAAAACGTAGAAAACCACCGGCAATCCGACACTGCGAACGGTGGCTGCCGCTCCGAGCGAAAGGCCGCCGCTCGCCAGCAGAACCAGCGCCGTACGTTGCGCGGTCGCCGCGAGTCCGATGACAACTGCAGCGATCGCAGCGGTAACAAGAAAGAGGTACAGAGTCTCAGTGAGGATGCTGTGTTCGAGCAGGAGATAGTCACCCGAGAGCAGCACGAGGCCTGCGGGTATCAATGGGAGCCAGCGACCGCCCGTGATGCGACGCACGGTCAGGTAAAGGAGAACGGCGGTCGCGACGCCGAGAACGTGTTGCAGCACCACTACGAAGCTCAGGTTTGGATAGACGTAACGCGCGATGCGGAGCGCGAATGGATAGCCGGCCATGCGTGATGCATCGCTAAAGAGGTGATCTTTGCTCGTGAACAGGTACGTCACGGAATCGTTGAACCCCGCCGCTACGGGTCGGTACGCGACCAAGAGATAGACGCGAAGCGCGACCCCGATCACGACGAGTACAAGGATCGGCCGATGCACACTCAGGACCGCTCGAACCCGTTCGCGCTGCTGGGCCGACCCGATGTCGAGCCTCACGCGCGCCCGCGCTTTTGCCGCGGCGCCCGATGCGTCGGTCGTAGACGTCAACCGGGCTTGAGCATGCCAACGTACGCGTGGGTTTGCCGCGCGCGTCGGTCGTCCCGGTGGCGCCGGGAATCGTCGAGCTTGGATTAGCCTTCAGCGAAGAATGTCCAAGGCTTCCGGCGAACGGGCGGAGTCGTTCGAGCAGACGGTCCGGGAGCAGGCGGGCCACATTTCCTCTCTTCGCGCAAGGATCGCCTTCCTCGAGGAACGCGAGCGAGAACTCGCCGCTGAGCTCGCCGATGCCCGCGCCGAGCTCTCTCGGCGAAGGAGCGAGGAGCAAGCCGCAGACGAGACGAACATCCTTCGAATCGCCGCCCTCGAAGAGCAGCTGAACGAAGCGAATCGGGTGATTCGAATGATGCAGGCAACGAGGGTTTGGCGCATCGGAACCAGCTACTGGAGCTGGCGCGACGCCTTCTCGCGGGTCTGGAGAAAGCACTAACGCCCGTCAAGAAATGCGCTGCTCAGTGATCATCCCCGTGCACAACCGGGCTTCGCTGACCCGGCAGTGCCTCGAAACGCTCTTCGCTGACCGGCAGTTCGCGAGCCGGTTCGAGGTCGTTGTCGTCGATGACGGCTCAACCGACGAAACGCACCGCCTCTTGGCCGAGTTCGGAGGCTGGGTGAAGGTCGTACGGCACGAAGCGCCGACCGGATTCGCACGCGCCTGCAATGACGGCGCCGCCCAGGCAACCGGTGAGAACTTCGCCTTCCTGAACAACGACACGATGCCCATGGAGGGTTGGCTCGACGCGCTCGTTCGCTACGCGGACGCGCACCCAAGGGCCGCCGTCGTCGGTGCGAAGCTGCTGTTCCCTGACGACACGATCCAGCACGCGGTGATCACGATCACGCACGATCTGAACCCGCGTCACATCTATGCCGGTTTCCCGGGCGACCACCCTGCAGTGAACAAGTCGCGTCGCTTTCCGGCAGTCACCGCCGCGTGCGCGTTCTTCCGCCGCGGGTCGTTCGAGGAGGAGGGCGGCTTCGACGAAGCGTTCACGAACGGCTTCGAGGACATCGACCTTTGTCTGCGGCTTGATCAACGAGGCTACGAAGTTCACTACTGCCACGAGAGCGTCGCGTACCACCTCGAAATGGGGACACGCGACTTTCGGGATGAGTTCGATAACCTCGACCTCTATCGCCGACGCTGGGCCGATCGCGTACGGCCGGACGCCATCGACCACTACATCGAGGACGGCCTCCTCGAGATCGAATACGGCCTCCGCTATCCGTTCGTAGCTCGATTGTCGCCACAACTCGGTGTCGTGGAGGAGGAGGCCCGCGAGCTCGAACGGCTCGTGGCCGAGCAAACGCACAAGCTCGCCGAACTCCAACGCGAGAATGTCGGCTTTCGAATCCTTGCAACTGACGCCGGGCTCGAGCCGCCGCCGGTGGCGTTGGGGCCGGCTAGGTCGTCACGGCCAGAGTCGCCGCGCGCCGTTCTCTTCGTGTCAGGGGTCGGCGGAGACTCGCTTCGTTATCGCTGCAAGCACTTCGTCGAGGCGCTTCGAGCGTTCGGGGCGACAGCAGATGCAAGTCGACTTCACCAGTTGCCGCTCGGGGACGTCGTGGATTCCTACGGATGCTTCGTACTACATCGTGTGGCTGACGACGAGCACGTCGAGAGCTTCATTCAGGAGATTCACAGGCGTCGGAAAGCGGTGATCTTCGACACAGACGAGGACGTGTTCGCCGACGATTGCTATGCGGGGACGATCGCCGCGGCTGACGCCGTTTTTGTCCCGACAGAGGCGCTGGCCCAGAGCGGGCGGGCGACCAGCGACCACGTCGTCGTGCTCCAAGACCTCGCAGACGAAGAGATCCTCCGATCGGCGGAGAACATCGCACGAGCGGCAAGCAGCGACACGATTCGACTGGGCTACGTCTCACAGGCATCAGGTGCGGACACGGAATTCGCGGGCGTGGCTGATCTCGCACTCTGGGCGCTCGCACACGATCCCCGGGTCCGCCTCATCCTCGTGGGGGACGTCCGGCTCGATCACCGTTTCGAGCGTCTCCGCGGAAGCATCGAGCAGATCCCGGCTCAGCCCGTAGGGCGCCGGCTCCCGCTGCTGGCGACAATCGACGTTAGCCTCGTTCCGCTGAATCCGGGCTCAGAGTTGTCGCGGAGCTGGCTCGAACCAGCCATCGTCGGCACGCCGTCGGCTTCTGACCGGGATGCTCTTGGTGAGCTACTTGCGTCCCCTGAACGAAGGTGGGAACTCGGGCGGGCAGCCATGGAGACCGTGGTCCGTGACCGGACGACGGACGCGGCTTCGGAGACCGTCGCCTCAGCCTTTTCGCAAGTGACGCGTGCTGCAGTCGCAGATCGAAAGCTCACGATCAATTGGCTTCTCGACACCGGCGACAGCAGGCTTGCACGCATCGCCGGCGAGCTCGGCTGGCGCGGGCATCGAGTCCGGGTCTTCGGCGAGTCCGTCCCTCGCAGCGTGCAGTCCTCGGTGGAGGTCAGACCCTCGTCCGCCGAGTTGCCTGCCGCCGATGTCGTAGTCGCCCGTGACGCAACGCCGCTTCTTGACAACGCACGGGGTCTTTTCTGTTTCTCGCTTGCATCGCTGCAATCGAACGGAACGCTCGATGCAGAGAGCGTCGAGGAGGCCCTCCTGGAACGCTGTTTCGCCAGACTAGATCCTGAATGGACGGAGGACGGACGATAAGCCGGGAGGGCGGCGTCAACGCCGTCGGCTTCTTCCGCGCCGAGCTCGGGCACGGCGAGGCCGCTCGGCGTGTTCTCGCCGGCATCGACCGCGCAGGCATCCCTCACGCAACGATCACGGTCAAGACTCCACACCACCGGGAGAAGCACCCCTTCACCGCACGCGGAGACAGACCGTCCTACTCGACGAACATCGTTTGTCTGAATCCCGAGCACATGCTCGAGTTCGCGCAGCGCGGCGGCGCCGAGCTTTTCCTGGGCCGCTACACGGTGGGCGTCTGGTGCTGGGAGGCGAGCCGTTTCCCCGACGCCTTCAGGCCGGCGTTCGACCTCGTCGACGAGATCTGGGTCGCGAGCGACTACGTCGCCGAGATCATCACCGACTCGACCGACAAGCCTGTCCACGTCTTCCCGATGCCCGTCGACGTCGTCCCCGCGCCGTCGATCTCCCGCTCCGACGTCGGGTTCCCGCCTGACCGCTTCGCCTTCCTCTTTGCCTTCGATTTTTTCAGCACCCTCGAGCGGAAGAACCCATTCGGGCTGATCGAGGCGTTCAAGCGGGCTTTCGCTCCGGGAGAAGGTCCGTTTCTGCTGATCAAGACGATCAACGGCCACCGTCAGGCAGGCGAGCTCAAGCGCCTGGTCGGCGTCGCCGACCAGCATCCGGACATCCGTGTCGTCGACGAGTACGTCTCGGGCGAACAGATGAGGGCGCTCGTCGCCAACTGCGATGCTTTTGTGTCCTTGCATCGCAGCGAGGGATTCGGGTTCTCGCTCGCCGAGGCGATGGTGTACGAGAAGCCCGTCATCGCGACGGGGTACTCGGGGAACCTGATGTTCATGGACGAGGCTGACAGCTATCTGGTCGGCTTCGGGCTGACCCCTATCCCGCCTGGCAGCGCGAACTACCCGGCGGGTGCCCTCTGGGCGGACCCTGACCTGGACGACGCCGCGGCGACGATGCGGCACGTCGTCGAGCACCCGGACGAGGCTGCCGAAAGGGCGCGACGCGGGCGGGAGGCGATCCTCCGCGACCACTCGCTCGAGCGTCTGGCCGAGTTCGTCTCCGACCGAGTTGTCGCGATCGAGCGGATGCCGCGGCGTGAACTGAAGCGCGAGCTGCCCGTCGAGCGCGCCGCGCGCTTCCTTGCAGTCGGTCCGAGCCTCAGCTGGACGGCGCCGTCCGGGCGCTTCGGCCGGCTCGGCGTGCTAGCTCGTCGGGCACTGCTTCGCCTCCTGCGGCCGTACCTCGTGCGTCAGCGCGAGTGGGAATCTCTCGTCGTCGATCAGCTCCGCGAGAACGCCAAGACGATCTCCGAGCTTTCGGAGCGTGTCGAGGACCTCGAGCGCGGCGAGCCGCTCGATGTCGACGAGACCTATTTGGCCGGCTCGTAGTCGAAGCCGAGGAACCTGATCCCGAGGGTCCGTGTGTCAGGGTTCCCGGCGAGCACCTTGGCGGGCACAGCCGTGGGGTTGACGAGGAAATTGACCGCGCAGACGCCGTGTGCGCGCCGCGGAAGCCGAACGGCGAAGACCGCTTCCCGGGTGGTCGGAACCGTAGTCTGCGCGATCGTCTTCCCGTCGAGCTGGGCGGCGAGTGCCTGCCGTCTCCCGTGAAAGAGCGCGGGGTCCGAGAGCAAGTGAGCCCTGAGGACTCCGCCGTTGCAGCCGTACTGCGTCCACAGTGCCACGCCGCCCGACCAACGATCCTGATAGAGCCCGAGTAGGGTGCCCCTGATCCGCAGCGGCCCCTCCGTCTTGTAAAGCGTCATCCCGATCCCGCGGTCCGCGGCGATTGGCGTCCCATAGGGGACGACCTGGAGGTTTGAGAGCACGTAGCGCTGCGCGACGCGCTGGCCGGTCGCATCGGCGAGGTACCCGGACGGCTTCGGAGCGAGTTCCGTCCTGGGCAAGCCGTCGTATGGGCCGGCAAGCGTGTACACAGCCCTGACGCTCCGATTGAAGAATTCATTCTCCCAGTACGGGAGCGCCCCGGAAAAAAAACCGCCGTTCACGAGCAAGGCTACGTTCCCACCCGGGCCGACCCGGCGGTCGATCCAGTCGTGCCGCGCCGCGATTCCGCCACCGATCGCATTCCGCGACGCCTGGTTGATCCACAGCTGGATCGGTCGTAGCTCGATGTAACCGTAGTAGACGAGAACCAGCGCCGGCAGGATCCAGGCGGCGCGTGGGCGGACGATTACGGCGACGATCGCGCCGGCAATCGCGGCTGCGCCGACAGCGGGGCCGATGCTGGCCGGGGTGAGTCTTCCGGCCGTTTCCTGCGCGAAGAGAGGCACCAGCGCGAAGGCGTCGTGGACGACATCCGTCGTGATCAATTGGTCGTACGGGACGAGCGCGGCCAGACCGGCGCCGAGCGCGACGGCCACCCCCGTCCGGGCGGGAGGCCGCGGCAAGCCGCGCTCGATCCACGCCATCAGCGCCACGAAGAACAGCGGCGCGATCTCGAACATATAGCGCTCTTCGATCCGGCGGCCCTGGAAATCGGTTGCGTAGATGCCGGCCGTCACAACAAAGACCACGACGAGGCCCACCGACGAAGCCGCGAAGGATCGCAGCGCGAGCGAAGGCTCGCGCGGAGCGAGGCCGAGCCCGACGATCACGATCATCGCGATAAACGGGATGACGCCGAGGTAGAGATCGAGCTCGCCGAAGTGTTCGAGGGTCCAACGAAGCGTTGGCCCTAGCGGATGGTGAACCATCGAAGTCGCACCGGCGTACGTGCCGAGGATCGACCGTACCGGCCGGCCGCGCGCAAGCTCGTAGGCGACGGCAGCGACCACGCCGAGCGCAAGGATCGCGAGGGAGACCCGGAACCGAAGCACGTCCTGGAGGAACGCACGCCCGTTGAACCTCCGGCCCGTCCAGGCGTTCCCCAAGCAGACGATCGCGAGGGCGATCACAAACGCGCCGAGCAGAATCACCCCCTGCGCCCGCGCGAGGAACGCCAGCAGCGTGAAGGCAACGAAGGCGATCTGGCGCAGCAGCGTCGGCCGCTCGAGCACCAGAACAAGCGCGGCGGCCGCGGCCATCACCGCCGGGTAGAAGGCGTTCTCGGAGAGGAGCGTGTTCGTGTACGCCAGGGAGGGGATCGCAACGGCGAAGAACGCGGCGACCAGCGCAAGCCCGGGCCGCATCAGTCGGCGGGCGATCAGATACGTCGGGATCGCCGCGAGTGACATCAGCAGTGCGTTGATCAGCTTCGCCGCGACGTACGCATGCGACGGGGACTTGAAGATCGCCCACGCCGGCGCGAGCAGGGTCGGGTAGAGAACGCCGAACCCGTTCAGCCCCGGCGACTGACGGATCGCGAAGTGCCCATGCTCTCCAAGGTTCCGCGCGAGATCTGCGAAGACGATCTCGTCCTGGAAGATCCACGGCGCGTGGACCCCCAGCGAGAGCAGGAATCGAAACAGGGTCGAAAGGCCAACAATCGCGGTGAGCCAGCCCCACGCAGGAACAGTTCGGGCCGCTGCGACGCTCCAGTCCTTCACATCGCTCCACCGAGCCTCGGGCTCCTCGGCCCGCGTTGCCTCTCTAGTGGTCATCGGACACCTACCGAGCGGTTCGTTGTAAGACGAGACGAATCCCGGCTCGAGTCCTCCAGCCAAACTGGACGCGTAGCGTGGTCACGTCAGGCCAACAAGCCGCGCGTTCTCAAGCCTCACATCACCTGGCGCGGCGCAGCCCGAGGATCGAGAGCAGGAAGGACGAGAAGAACGTCTGGATCCCGACGATCAGCAAGGTCGCCGCGAGCAGGGCGAGCCGGGTCTGCGAGAGCGCGCCGGCGCCGCTCGCGATCCAGCTGCCGATGATCCCACCGCCGACGGCGAGGCCTGCGAGAATCAGCGCGGCACCCGCGAGCAGCCCCTGCTCGAGCTTGACCCGCGGCCGAACGCGCTCGAACCAGGCGTCGCGCTCGCCGAGCACGTATACGCCGTAGGCACGCGCACAGAGTCCGAGCGCGAGGATCTGCGTGCCGACGATCGTCAGCAGGGAGCCGCCGATCATCGTGTGGACGTCCCAGCTGCGACCAAAGACGCTGACGTGCGCGAGCACGCCGATCATGATCAGGACCCCGAGGCCGGCGAGGAAGGCGCCCGGGATCAGGAAGAGGTGGGTCGGGCTGTGAACGAGCAGAAAGCGGAGATGACGCCAGCCGTCGCGGAGGCTCGAGAGCTTCGATTCGCCCTCGCGCGGGTGATACTCGATCGGGATCTGAGCAATCGCCAGCTCCTCCTTGGAGGCACGGATCACCATCTCGGACGCGAACTCCATCCCGGTTGTCTGCAGGTCGAGCCGCGGCAGCACGTCTCGCCGTAGCGCCCGCATGCCGCAATGCGCGTCCTTGACGCCGGTCTTGTAGAAAAGGTTGAGCGTGCCGGTCAAGACCGGGTTGCCGACGTAGCGGTGCAGCCACGGCATCGCGCCGGGTTTGATGTTGTCCATCCGGTCGCCGATCACCATCTCTGCGCCGCCCTCGAGGCGCTCGAGGAAACGCGGGATGTCGTTGAAGTCATAGGTGAGGTCGGCGTCGGCCATCACGATGTACGCGCCCTCTGCCGCCGCAAAACCGGCAAGGTAGGCACTTCCGTAGCCGCGCCGTTGTTCGTGGATGACCCGGGCGCCGGCTGTGGCCGCGAGTTCCGCGCTGCCGTCGGTCGAACCGTTGTCGACAACGATCACCTCGCCCCGTAGATCGTTGTCGTCCAGGACGTTCCTGGCCAGCTCGACACAGCGCTCGATCGACGCCGCCTCGTTCAGGCACGGGATGACTACCGAGACGCGGAGGTTTGTGGTCTCGGTGGACGCCGGTGAGACGGTCGGCGAGGAGGGGTCGGTGACCGACGCCATCGGGCACAGCGTACGGCGTTTCGCCTGCAGGCGACTCTGTTCCTAAAGCAACCTTTACAACAGGGCCGATCTGCGAACCTCCCGCTACTCATGCGGATCTGCGTCGTCTACGACTGCCTCTACCCGTACACCGTCGGCGGTGCCGAGCGGTGGTATCGCGCACTCGCCGAGCGGCTGGCCGCGGCCGGTTACGACATCAGCTACCTGACTCTGCGCCAGTGGTCCCGGGGCGAGGAGTCAGAGGCGGGCGGTGTCGACGTCGTGGTCGTCGGGCCGCGGATGCAGCTGTACACGGGACCGCGACGGCGGATCTTGCCGCCGCTGGTCTTCGGCCTCGGCGTGTTTTGGCATCTGCTGCGGCACGGTCGTCACTACGACGTCGTCCACACGGCCTCGTTCCCGTACTTCTCGCTGCTCGCCGCGGCGGCGGCGCGGCCGCTTGGGCAGTACCGGATCTTCGCGGACTGGCACGAGGTCTGGACGAGGGAGTACTGGTGCGACTACCTAGGACGGCTTGGCGGGGCCGCCGGCTGGCGCATCCAGCGGCGCTGCGCGCGCGTCCGCCAACACGCGTTCTGCTTCTCGCGGCTGCACGAACGTCGTCTTCGCGACGAGGGCTTTCGCGGCGACGTGACCGTGCTCGAGGGCGAATACGCCGGCGACCTCGATGGCCACGAGCCGTTGCCCCCGCGGCCGCTCGTCGTCTTCGCCGGGCGGCTGATCCCCGAGAAGCGGGCGCCGGCGGTCGTGGCCGCCGTCGCCGAGGCTCGCAAGCGCCTGCCGGAGCTGCGCGCGAAAGTCTTCGGCGACGGGCCGGAGCGCGAGGCGGTGTTGCGCGCGATAGGCGACCTCGGTTTGACCGAGGCGGTCGACGCGCCGGGGTTCGTCGCAGCGGACGAGGTCGAGACCTCGATGCGTGAGGCGCTCTGCCTGGTGCTGCCATCGCGGCGCGAGGGCTACGGGCTCGTCGTCGTCGAGGCCTCTGCCGCGGGGACGCCTAGCATCGTCGTCCGCGATCCGGACAACGCGGCGACGGAGCTGGTCGACGACGGCGAGAACGGCTTCGTCGCTCGGAGCGCGACCCCGGAGGATCTCGCAGCCGCCATCGTCCGCGTCGATGAGGCCGGCGAGGAGCTGCGCCGCTCGACGGCAGCGTGGTTCCGGCGCAACGCACGCCGGCTCTCGCTCGAGAGTTCTCTCGAGAAAGTGCTCACCGCTTACCGAGCCGACTGCTGATGCCTTCGGCGATCGACGTCGTCGTCCCGACTTTCAACCGCTGTGAGCTGACCGAAGCATGTCTGGAGGACCTCGCCGCCCAGACGGTCGCGCACCAGGTGATCGTCTCGGACGACGGCTCGTCGGACGGAACGCCAGACCGTGTCCGCGCGGCCTTCCCCGACGCGACCGTCGTCGAGAGCGACCGCAACAGCGGGTTTGCAGCCGCCTGCAACCGGGGCGTCGCGGCAGGCTCGGGCGCGTTCGTCGTCCTGCTCAACAACGACGTCCGGCCACGGACTGACTTCCTCGAGCGGCTCGTTGCCCCGCTCGAGCGTGATGAGCATGTCGGCTCGGTCGCTGCGTTGCTTGTCCGGCCGGATGAGCGGAGGATCGACAGCGTCGGGCTCACAGCGGACCCGACGCTGGCGGGCTTTCCGCGACTGGCGGGGCGGCCAGTCGCCGAAGCGGCGTCCGAGCGACCCGCGCTCGTGGGGCCCTCCGGCGGCGCCGCGGCGTACCGGCGATTCGCATGGGAGAAGGCCGGCGGCCTCGACGAGGCGCTCTTCTTCTACCTGGAGGATCTCGATCTGGCGCTGCGCTTGCGCGCGGCCGATTGGACAGCAGCCGCCGCGCCCGATGCCGTCGCGATTCATCTCGGCTCGGCGACTGCCGGCGCTCGAAGCTCATCGATGCGGTTCCACAGCGGCTTTTCCCGCGCGTACCTGCTGCGGCGGTACGGCATCTTGCGAACACGATTCGGTCCTCGCGCCGCCGCAACCGAGGCGCTTGTCACCCTCGCCGACCTGGCACTCTCGCGCGACGCGGCGGCCGGTCGCGGGCGGTTCGCCGGCTGGCGCGCCGCGGCAGCGCTACCGCGGGCGGGTGCCCCGCGGGACGCCGTGGAGCGGCGGATCGGCTTCCTGGGCAGTCTCCGGCTCAGGTGGGAGGACGTTACGCGCCCGCGGTAGGACGACGCCGCGGAGAGCGAGAGGGCCGAGGACGAGGAACGGCGCGAAGGTCAGCACGTGGATCACGACTCCGGCGGAGAGCGCCCGAGCGGCACCGACCCCGAACGGCTTTAGCGCGACGATCGTCGCGGCTTCGAAGAGGCCTACGGAGGCCGGCAGTCCCGGGACGAGCAGCGAGAAGGTCGTCCCCACGGCGACGACGATTCCGGCGTCGAGTCCGAGCTCTAGGTCGACGACGCGCATCGCGAGCGTGTAGGAAGCCGCTACGCACAGCCACGAGGCCGCGCTCAAGCCGAACGCGGCAGCCGCCACGCGCGGCCTCAGCAGCCCGCGGAGGCCGCGCAAGATCCGAGCCGCAGCAAGGTCGGACCGGTCGCGCGAGAAACCCGAGAGCCGGGCAAAGGGCCAGAGCACGAGCTCGAGCGGCCGGCTTCCGAACACATTGAGCAGGACGACCGCCACCGCAAGGGCGAGGCCAACTGTCGCGAGGGCGAGCGCAGCGGCCCGCAGCCACGTCACAGGAGGCGCGAACGGGACCGCCACGAAGAGCAGGAGCAGGAGGGCCGCGACGTCGTACGTGCGCTCGGCGACGATCGTCCCGGCCGTCTCGGCGCGCGACGTCCCCGCTGCCCGGTAGAGGACGACGATCCGGGCCACGTCGCCTAGCCGGGCGACGGGAAGCAAGCTCGTGAAAAACTCGCCGGCGAGCAGCGCTCGTACGAGCGGTCGAACGCCCGGGCGGCTCTCCGGCGCGAACAGGAGCCACCAGCGCAGGAGCCGCACCGCGTATGCGAGTGCGAACACGCCGAACGCCGGCGCCAGCCACGCGGGCTCTCCGCTTGTCAGCGCGTGCCAGAACCGCCAGAAATCGACATCGCGGAGCGCGAGGTACGTGAGCCAGAGCGACACGACGAGGCCGCCGGCGAGGACGACGAGGCGAAGCCGCGGGGCCACAATTGCCGTAGGCTAGTGCGGTTTCCGCAAAGTAATGGCGGTTCGCACTCCTACGGTCGCGCAGGCCCGCACCCAGCCGCCGGCGGCGGCGGTCGAGCGGCCCGTACACAGGTGGCGGATCGACCTGCTCTGGGTCGTGGCGACCGCCCTACTTGCCGTCCTCCTCGCATGCCTCGTCATCCGCGTGTGGCGCGGTGAACTCGGGATCCCGTTCGTCAACCGCGGCGAAACCCAGTACAACCTGATGCTCGCGA
>Ga0075423_10004933_pt1 | contig 12422 bp, 12 predicted proteins | sample SoiMethybrSBSTD2_FD_80114 | JGI IMG/M metagenome (GOLD analysis project Ga0075423, IMG submission 80114) | Bulk soil microbial communities from a Populus tree surrounding site in Tennessee, USA - Soil MetaG P. TD hybrid SBSTD2 | ecosystem: Environmental > Terrestrial > Soil > Tree plantation...
CGCGAACGAGTCGAGGTGGGGCAGGGCGCCGTATGGCTGAAGAACTGGCTCTCGCTCGACCATCAGGCCGCGCTCGTGAACGAGTGCCGCGCGATCATGGACGGGCCTGCCGGCGGCTACGTGCCCACCGTGCGCGGCGGCGGCAACATGCGCGTGCGCATGACGTGCCTGGGCCGGCACTGGAATCCGCGCACCTACACTTACGTCGCCACGCGTGACGACCACGACGGCGCGCCGGTGGCTCCGGTGCCGGAGTCGTGGGTCGACCTCGCTTCCAGCGCCGCACGTGAAGCGGGCTTCGACTGTCGTCCCGACATCTGCTTGATCAACTTCTACGGTCCTGAGGGTCGCATGGGGCTGCATCAGGACAAAGACGAGAGCCGTGAGTCGATCGATGCGGGCAAGCCCGTGGTCTCGATCTCGCTCGGCGAGACGGCGCGATTCCTCTTCGGTGGATTGCGCCGCCGCGATCCGGTCGAGTCGCTGCTGCTCGAATCAGGCGATGTCTTCGTGTTCGGCGGTCCGGCGCGGCTCCGGTATCACGGAGTCACACGTATCGTCTCCGGCACGGGTCCTTCGAGTTTCGGGATCGAGGGTCGATTCAACCTGACATTTCGTGAGTACTGACGGGAACGGGGACGACGGAGAAACGGTTAACACGGTGAAAACGGGGGAAGCGGAGAGAACTCGCGTACTGCGTGAGACGTTGGCGGCAGTTGTTCGCAGCTAATCGCGCAGCGAACCAGGGAGCCTCCAGCCCACCGGGGCGGAATTCAAGTGATCGTGGATATCAAGCTGAGAGACGGAGACGATCCGGTCTTCATTTCCAGTCTCAGTTCGATGATTGCGCAACTGGCATCCGACCGGGGCCCACATGAGCTCTATGTGACGCGGGTGGCCAAGTGGTTTGATCACAAGTGGCTGCGATTTTCGGGTACAGGCCGCGTTCGATTTGATGGCCTTTCCCATCACCACGACACGGCACTCGATGCGCTGTGGCAAACTCATCTCACGTTTCCACCCTTCTCACCAGCGCAACTGTCCGCTCCGATGGCTTGGCAGCGAGCGCCAAATGGTGGGTACGACCGAGTCTTGAAACCGCGCGCGTTCGTTGGAGTGCGCCGGCGTCACAGCGCTGGGAACCTTCAGCGTCGGCTGCGATCGTTCTCAGATTCAGCGCTGTTCGTGTGGTTCTCTTCGTTTAGCGATCGGAACGGCGTGGCGAGTGTAATGTCGTACTCCGTGGAGGGCGTTGAGGAGGAAGCCTGGTACGCCTCCTTTCGCAAGCAAAGAGCCTGGCGTGTCGGCACGACGAAAGGTATTCCACGAGCGCAGGTTCTCGAATGGTTTCCTCTTGCATAGCCGCATAACCGGCCGCTGCACCTGACAGCACCGGGCCGCGCTCGCGCGCGCCCCTCGTGCGCGGTGCTATCGTGTGGACGCGCGCGTGCCGCAGGTGAGCGGCAATGCGTTAGGCCGATAGACTCCTATTGCGGGCACGGCCGACTGCAGAAGGATCGAACTTCGGCGCGGCGACTTTCATGTCGAGGTTCTGGATGTTGTGTGTGCGTGGCGGCATGAGATGGGCAATCGTGGCGGCGGTGACGCTGGTCGTCATTCCTCGCGCGCACGCCCAGCAGAACACTGCACTCCCGGGAGTGCAGATGATTGAGCTCGATGGCCGAGCCGTGCGCGTCCAGACCATCGGACTTCAAGGCCGCCGTCCTGGAACACCGGTCATAGTCTTTGAGGCAGGCGCGAGTAATTCGCTGGAGATCTGGGGCGGGATCTTGCCCCAGGTCGTATCGATGGCGCCGGTCGTTGCGTACGACCGCGCAGGGTTAGGAAGCTCCGAGTGGGACGGCACGAACCCGACGCCGCGGCACGTTGCCGACCGACTTCGACGCGTGTTGCAACAGATTGGTGCCGGCCCGCCATATGTGCTGGTCGGCTTCTCATGGGGCGGCATGCTCGCCCACTACTTCGCCGGTTACTACCCCGCTGATGTGGTCGGACTCGTGCTCGTCGATCCAAGCCCCATGGTGACCGAGTCATTGGCCGATAACCTGTCGCCGTTCGAGAAGATCGGCGCCGGGCGTGCGGGCTTCGAGGCTTACTGGTCGAGCTTCTCTGCGTTGCTAGCGAAGGCGTCTCCGGCTGTACGCGCCGAGAATGAGGTACTCCGCGGGCTGCTGGAAATGGATCTGGCGGCCCGAGACCTTCGCCCTGTCCCTGCCGTGCCGATGGTTGTGGTCGTTGCCGCGAAGTACTTCGCGGTGCCGCTCACGGTCCCGTTCGATCTCCAGCAGTACTTTCAAGCCGACCTGCGTTATCGACTTCGGGTTCTCAGCGAATGGGTCCTGGCGTCTCCTCACGGCACTCTGGTGATGGCGAACAATACGACTCACACGATTCCTCGAGAGGATCCAGCCCTTATCGTGTCGGCCGTCCAACGAGTGCTCGGAGCGTTGCGCTGAATCGGCTGGGAGCGCGTTCAACGACGTTGCCGAGCGATTCGCGCGGAGTCTGCGAGTCCAGACGCTCCACGTGCGGGGCGATCGGTATCGCGGCACCGCCCTGGGACTCCGACGAAATCATTGACGACGCGGTCAATATCTTCGGGATCGCCGATGGGTATCTCACGCCGTTTGATTCCGACCGTGTGGCCGGCTTGCGGCAGGTCGGTATACACGTTGCTGAAGGCCGGCGAATACCGCCGAGGGGGAGCAATCGATTCGAGTTGCGTGTGCTGTGGTTTCGAAAACCGGTGCACGCAACCTAACCCGCCGCTGCGCCTGACGGCGCCGGGGCAAACGTTAGACCGCCCATGGGCAAGCGCTTTTTCTTTTTTCGTCCTGGCGATGGAACTCGGATGTTGGCACGTTGTCAATTCGGCGTAGATGAAGCCGGTCGATGTGGAGCGACGTTCACGTATCCGATCCCGGGGTATCCGTGGCGACGGAACGTCATGAAGAGCTTCGAGTTCGAGCTGTCGGAAGCAGACCGAGCGTTGCTCTTCCGCGACGTGACGCGACTGCGAGAAGAGCATCCCGCGGAATGTCTCTCGAACGACCTGCTGTGGAGTGACACATCGGAGAAGGGCAACGGCATCGCTCGCGAGAGGACCTCGGGAACTCTTTGTGTGACGGTCGGTGTCTTTGGGGCGGCTGGAGAGACGTACGAGTATTTCTCGATGCGCGAAGACTCCGACGCTCTTCTCCGCTCGCCGATGTACAAAATCATCAAGCAGCTCCTTGACCCACATGAGCGACTGCCCGTCGCGCGCGGCGCGGTCTAACATGCGCGTGAACCCGGCGGCGTTGAACACTTGGTCGGTTGTCGCGGCACACATGCGCCGCGGCCTACGCGCAGCGCGCTAGGCGCACTGATCGAAATCGTTGCCCCGAGATTCCGGTATGAAATTGGCTCTGCGAATCGTGGGTTGGGCGGTGTGGCAGCTCGTGATGGCTGGCTTTGCATTTCTCACGTGGGCCAATCTTTTCTCGGAGTACGGTGTCTACGGCAATCCAGTCGTGGGATCGGTTACGGCGCTGATGTTCGCGGCGATTGCGTTGTATCTCGGAACCTGGTTGCCGATTCGCCGCTGGCGCGCAGCGCGAGACTAGAGGACGCCAAGATCAACGCTGAACGGACGTTGGGCAGACCCAAGCACGTCACGAGGGTTCCCGGTGAGTTCTCGACTACGAATCCGACTCGTACCACCGGCGGAGCGATGGCGCGAGAGCTTCCTGCGCGGGTTCCGTGAGTTTCGGCGCGAGGGATTGCCGTGGTGGGTCGGCGACGATCTCGAGACGGCCGAAGGGGACTTTGCCACGTTCGTCGCGCGAACGCTGGCCGAGGCAAACCCGACCACCGACACACTTGTGCCGAAAACGCACCTCTGGGGCGTAGCGGACGACTCGTTCGTGGGACGCATCTCGATCCACCACGGGCTCAACGAGGCGCTGCGCGTCGAGGGCGGGCACATCGGATACGACACCGTTCCGTCCTTCCGGAGCAGGGGCGTGGCCACGGAAATGCTACGTCAGGCGCTGCCGCTAGCGCGCAGCCTTGGCCTGGATGAGGTCCTGCTCACCTGCGACGACTCCAACGTCGCCTCGATTCGCGTCATCGAACGAAACGGCGGCGTACTTCGGGAGACTAAAATTCTTGCGGCGCACAGGCCCTTGAAGCGCTACTACTGGATCGGTCTAGCCTCATCGTAAGGAGTGAGACGCGGCACCAGGTGCCCAACAAGCTTTGCAGCCGTCGCCGTCTGGCGCGATCATCAGCCGGCGCGGCTGAACCGCTGCGTTAGAGGGACAACATGACTCGCATCGTTCTCGCTGTCTGTGTTGTTTTGCTGAGCGCGTGCGGCGACCGCGAGTCGTACACAAATAGGGCCGAGGGTATCCCTCTATTGTTGGGCGAGTTTCAGAGCTATTCATCGGAACAAGAGGTTCGAGCTGCGCTCTCCCCGTGGCGGATCCAGGACGTTGAGCGTTCGAGCTTGGGGCCAGGTGACAGGCGACCGCCGTACGACATTGTGACGCTGGCCGTTGTCGAATATCAGCATCTCGGAGTGAGGGGCGAGCTTAGGTTGGGGTTGTTCAACAATCGGCTCATGAGCGTTTGGTTTTATCCAACTGACATTGAGGCCTATATGGCGGCTCTGAAGAGGCGCGACGTTGCCGTTACAACCGAGCTTACTGGCAGGTCGTCGACCGGCACTCTTCGTGTGTGGTCTCAACGCGACTTCCGAGATCGCACTTATGTAAGTTGGAGTGATGGGCGCCTGGAAGACCAGAGCGGTCGGTGGATCTCGCGCTATTCGTAACAATAGGCCAGCCTAACCGGCCGCGGCACCTGACGGCATCGGGCCCGCTCACGCGTGTCCCTCGCGCTCGGTGCTATCGTTGACTCGCGCGTGCCGTAGGTGAGCGGCAAGACGTTAGACCGACGAGACTACTGTCCGATTAATGGTGGACGTTGTACGACTCACACTGGATCCAGTTACGGAAGCGTGAGCGCCTGTGCTGGTTGCTGATCGCGACTTATATTCCGGCAGGCCTCGTCGGCATTCTCTTTTCGAAAATCGCCGGTTCCTCCTGGCCGTTCTTCGTTGTGGCTGTGGCATGGATGATGGCTCTGCTAATCACGTCCAATCGGGTTGTGAACTGGCCGTGCCCCAGGTGTAGGAGGCCGTTCATGAGTAGCCGATGGTCGTACAACACATTCACGCGCAAGTGTCGACATTGCCAACTCGCGAAATGGTCGGCCGACGACGCGCCAAACCATGCCACGGGCGGGCGTGCGGTTTAAGATGCCGCTGCAGCCGACGAGCGGCGCGGCGCACGGCTCACTGGCACGTTAGACGGACAGACATGAAATCCCTTATCAAGGCTTGGATCGTGTTCCTGTTCGTATCGTTCGCCATCAGTGTGCTCACAATGAGCTATGTGCAAATCCGCGCGGCTGGACGGCACGGCTGGCGTGGACTGGCCCGTCGACGGCTCTTTGATACGTACTGGCGTGAGCTATCCGGACTCGAGCGCAGCCTGCTGTGGCCTGGGCTCGCGGTCTTTGCGGTGACTGTTTTGGCGGGTGCAGTGTCGGTGCTGCTTTCGCCAAGTCGCCCGTAACGCAGCGCCGTCTAACGGGCCGCTGCACCTGCCGGCACCGGGCCGCGCTCGCGCGCTCCGCTCGCGCGCGGTACTATCGTTGACGCGCGCGTACCGCAGGTGAGCGGCATCGCGTTGGACGGACCAGAGAAGAAGTACGTGCTGAGCACCTACGATCGCATCGGTGCCGATTACAAACAGACGCGAAGAGAGGATACGCGTCTGGCCCGCCTCATCGCCCGCGAGCTTCGGGAGGCTAGAACTGTCGTCAACGTGGGCGCCGGGACAGGGTCGTACGAACCGGCGGATCGGTTTGTCGTGGCCGTGGAGCCGTCCGATGTGATGCTTCAGCAGCGGCCGCCCAAGGCGTCGCCTGCGGCACAGGCGATCGCGGAACGGCTACCATTCCGGGACGAGGCCTTCGACGCCGCCATGGCCGTCCTGACGGTACACCACTGGAACGACCAAGATGCGGGCCTGCGAGAGCTCAGTCGAGTGGCCCGGGACCGAATCGTCCTGCTGACGTGGGACCCGTCGCACGAAGGCTTTTGGTTGATGAGGGATTACTTTCCCCAGTTTCTGGAAGCGGATCGACAGCGCCTTCCTCCCGTCGAACGACTCCTGAATTTCCTCGCAGACGCACAAGTGATCACGGTGCCGATTCCCCACGACTGTGCGGACGGCTTCTTGGGCGCTTACTGGCGTCGTCCCCGGGCGTATCTGAACCCTGAAGTTCGCAGTGGGATTTCGAGCTTCGCAACCTGTCGGGACCTCTCGCCGCTCCAGCGACTCGAGGAACATCTCGACACTGGGGAATGGCAACGTCGGTACGGCGAGCTCCTCGAAGCAGAGGCGCTCGACATCGGGTATCGGTTGGTCGTGGGCCGTCCATCGAGCGGCTGCCCCTGACGGCGGCCGCGGTGATTTGTTGAAGTCGATCGGCGATGGCCGCCGCAGGTGAGCCACGATCGTCAATCTCGATATAGAACGGAGATCGTCTTCCCCGTTTCCCCCGTTCCCGCGCCGATCAGTTTTCCACCGGCTTCTCTTCTATGTGATCGATCACCAGCACTGGCATCGGCCGCTTCTTCATTTCGAGCTTCAGCCCCAGCTGCTTGTCGAGCGCCTCGGGAAGCGAGATGGCGCCATTCGGATCGGATGCGGTCAGTGCGCCCGAAGGTGGTGCCGCAGCGGGACCCGCGCCGTCGCCGCCGCGCCCGCCTTGAAATGCGCCGATCGGACTGAAGTTGACGGAGAAGTTCCATCCGCCATCGAGACCTGTGGCGTCGAGCGCCGGCACGCGCACGTAGCCGTTGGCCGAGTACATCAACCGCTCGGCGAACTGGGCCATCGTCGTGTTTTGACAGGTGATGAGCCGCGACAGGATCGGATTGCGGTTGCGCGGGTCGGCCTGATTGGGGGCAGGACCTTCCTGACATTTCGTCCGGCTTGCCGGATCGGCTTTCGTGAGCTTCGGCTTGTCGGCTGAGAGGACGTAGCCCGACACCGAGCGCTCTTCAGTGTGCATCTTGATCTTGAACCGCTCGATGAGCAGCGTGCGCACCATCTGCCGAAGCGTGTCGATCTCGATCGGCGGCATATCGGTGTTGGTCGTCGAGGCGAATGCGCGCGCCACCAGATCGAAGCGGGCAGTCTCGAGCCACTTGGGCACGTCGAGGAGATCGTCGCTGTTGATGTCCCACCCGAGCTGCATCAGCTGCTTGAGCGGCATGCCGGTCACCGTGACCATACCCGTGGGCTGCAGTCTCGCGGTGGTGCCCTTTGTGTCGGGATCGGTTGGCTTGATGGTGGCCACTTCGAATTCGGGCGGCGGCGGTGGCGGCAGCGCCTTCGCGACCTCGGGTGCATTCGGCGTCGGCGTTTGAGTGAGACTGTCGACGACGAACGCCGATGTGGGCCGCTGTTTGAGCTCGAGCTTCAGCCCGAGCTGCTTTTCGAGCGCATCGAAGATCGAGATGCCCTCGGTGCCGGCCTGGGCCAACTGGAGGCGGCCGTGGAATCTGATCTCGAAGTCCCACGTGCCGGTGAGCCCCGTCTCATCGACGACGGGACTCGTGATGTACGGGCCTGCCGCTCGAGGAAGCACGTCCGCGAACGCGGCCATCGTCACACCGCGACACACGCCGAGCTGAGTGGGAACGACGCCTGGCTCGGGGGGAGGCTGCGGTTGCCCTTGGCATCCGCTGCCCGGTCCCGCGGCTTCTCTCATCTTCGGCTTACCGCCGATCACCGTCTGCGCATACGACATCATCGGCCGGGTGTCCTGATGCACAACGAGCTTGAATCGATCGGCGAGCAGCGACTGCAGCATCAACTTCAGTGTCGGCAGCGACGTCGACTGCGGTGCCTTGGCGATCACCGTGAACTTGTCGAGCTCGAGCCAGCTTGGTCCGCCGAGCACGCGTTCAGCATCGACGCTGTACGCGGTTCGGATCAGATCGACCATGGTGGCGTTGTGCAGCTCGTAGCGACCATCGCGTAACTGACCGCCGGTCATGCCCACGCCGGGATTGCGGCTTCCGGCATGAACGTCGGCGATGTCGAACGAGGGTGCGGGTGCAGCCGATTGACCAAAGACGGGCGCAGCAACAACAGCCACACAAGCCAGCGCGCCGAGGATTCGCCTCATTCGGGCCTCCTGGACATTTCTACGAATGACATAACGATGTGGCACACCTGAATGTGACGTATTACGAGCGGGCATGGACTTGGTTCGCGGCGTCCCGCAACTGGGACGGCGAGAGCGCGGAGAGCGCGGAGGGCGCCGAGGGATCACGCAGAGATCGCGGAGGAGCGGAGCTCGCGGAGCTCGCGTGCCAGGGGTGACCCGCATCGAGGAGCGGACTGTCGATCAGGCGGGTCACCCCTGGCACGCGTCCTCTGCGAGCTCTGCTCCTCTGCGCTCTCTGCGTGATCTCCCCGCGCCCTCCGCTCCCCCTGCGCTCTCTGTGTCAGAATCGCGAGTGTTCGCATGCGGGACGTGAGTGAGAACGTCGTCATCAGCGCGCCCGAGTGGATCGACGACGTGGTCGATTGGAACGGCGTGTATGCGACCGACGAAGCCAAGATGCGTGTCGCGATCGAGCTGGCCGCGGCGAACGTGCGTCGGAAGACGGGCGGTCCGTTTGGCGCGGCAGTCTTCGAGGCCCACTCGCATCGCCTCGTGTCGGTCGGCGTCAACAGCGTTGTCCGATTGAACAACAGCGTGGCGCACGCCGAGATGATGGCGATCATGATGGCGGAGCAGCGCGTCGGATCGTACAGCCTGCATCGTCCCGATCGCGACCACGCGCTCGCGACCTCGTGCGATCCGTGCGCGATGTGTCTTGGCGCGGTGCTCTGGAGCGGCATCAGGCGGGTGGTGACCGGCGCGGGTCGCGACGATGCCCTGGCGATCGACTTCGACGAAGGCCCGGTGTTTCCCGAGTCGTACTCCTATCTCGAATCACGCGGCATCAGGTTTGCGCGCGGCGTCCTGCGCGACGAAGCCGCAGCAGTGTTGGCGTCGTATCGTCGTCAGGGTGGACCAATCTATAACGCGTAGTCTCGCTTATCGATCGCTTCGAGGGGTTGTCATCAGCCACACGTTTGCCGAGAACGTGGCGATGTCGAACAGAAACCGTCCGCCGCGAACGGCGCTCGCTGGCCCAGTCGACAGCACGCCGAGGGTGCCCGCCCATCCGTTGCGCGTCCCGTGAAAGTGCCGTATCGCAAACACGTCACCGTTGGGTTGCCCGGTGGCCGCATCGATGCGGACGGCGTATAGACATCGCGTGCCATCGCGCGAGCTGACGATGTAGAGAAGGCGGCCATCCTTCGACCAGCCAGCCGGCCGCGCGTCCGGCTCCGGTGCGCCGAGCGGAATCCACCGGCCACGCGAGACCGGACCACGCGCATCCACGGGGGCCACGGCGAGTTGATCCAGGTCACCGTTGGATGCCCGGAACGCGATCCACTGTTTGTCCGGACTGAGGAATGGACGACTCACGGCTTCTCCGGTGACGAGATCCTTCGCCGCGGCAGATTTCACGTCGACCACACTCAACCGATCGCGCCGTACGACGGCAAGGGCAGTACTGTCGTCCGTCCAGTCACCAATCAGGCAGTCCGAGCACAGCGTTCGCGACGGACCGCCCTGCGACGGAACCATGTCGATGCCTTTGGGCGTTTCGAACGCCACCACACTCCCATCGGGGGAAATACCGGGCCCAAAGCGAGCGGTCCTGATCCCGAGATCGATGAGGCGATTCTCAGCCAGGGTTTTCACGATGACTGTGGTCTGTGCAGTCGTCGATCGATACGCGATCATCCGGCCATCGGATGTCGAGGATGGCCGTGCTTCATACGCGATGCCATCGGTGAGGCGCACGGGTGAACCGGTTGCGAGACCAGTGGTCGAATCCAGCGGCAACCCGAACACGGTATTGACGAAGGTCGCACTTGAGAACGCGATCGCTCCCGACGACGAACTCAGCGGCTGCGCGTCGTAGTTGGTGCCGAACGTCAGCCTTTGTGGTGCACCTGTTGCGGTGTGCGTTGCGGGATCGGTCGGGAGCGACCAGAGAAACTGAAAGTTCGAAAAGAGGATGTTCGATCCAAACCAGTCGTCGGGCCCGAAGTTGGCTGCACCGTTGACACCACCGATCTCTCCGACGGCCAGGCTGGTCAGGTACTTGAACGCGCCAGTCGGGGTTGCAGCGCCGCCGTCGATCGGAACGAACCACCAGTCGTACGCCTCTCGCTCCGGTTGCGGCGCGCGCGATCCGAGGACGAGCAGACCCTTGCCGTCGGGCGACCAGACTGGGTATCTGGCCGCGGTCATCTGTGCTGCGATGTCCCTCGGTGCCCCGCCAGCGAGGGGCACGACGAACGTGCGATAGGCTCCGGCGCGAGGGAAGAACCCGATGCTGTTGCCGGTCCAATACGCGATCGATTGCCCATCGGGCGAGAATCGCGGGCGACGCCCACCTGCCGCGAGAAACCGCGGCGCTTCGTTGCCGAGGGTCGGCACGACGTAGATGCCGCCGCCATTGCGTTCGGACCGGAACACGATGCGGCTGCCGTCCGGCGAAAACGACGGCTCTCGTTCGTCGAACGAATCGTGCGTCACGCGAATTGGCGTACTGCCATTGGTCTGCTGGACCCAGATATCGAGCTGGTTGTCGCCGGCGCGGTCCGACGCGTAGGCCACCAGCGCACCGTCTCTGGAGATCGCCGGATCGGCGGTGAACCCGGCGTCCGATGTCAGCCGGGTCAGTGTCGGTGGAGTCGCTGACGGTGCGGTCGTCGCTGGTGCGCGAAGGAGTACGATCGCCAGGCCAGTGATTGCAATCGCGGCCATAACGGCCGCCGCCACTGCAACGATCCTTCCGCTGACACGCGACCGACGATCGTGCGTTGCCGCAGCGTCCGCGACCGAGCCCGAATCGAGTTCGAGGATAACGTCGCCGATATCGCGTCGACGTTTCTTCCGATCGCGCTCGAGACACTGACGAAGCAGCCGTGTGACGTTGAGTGGCGTCGCCGGCGGGAGCGCCTCCCAATCAGGCTCGCGCTCGAGGATGGCGGCGAGCACGTCGGTGACGGTCCCGCCATCGAAGGCGCGTTTCCCGGTCAGCATTTCGTACAACACGCAGCCGAATGCCCAGACGTCGGCGCGCCGGTCGACCGTCTGTCCGCGCGCCTGCTCCGGACTCATGTACGACGCCGTTCCGAGGATGACGCCCACGCCCGTCATCGCGGGGCTGGTCACTGTCGGAGACTGCGTGAGCGCCTCGGCCTGTGTCTGCGCGTTGCCGTCGGCAAGCTTCGCCAGCCCGAAGTCGAGCACTTTCACAGTGCCGTCGGCGCGGACCTTGATGTTCGACGGTTTCAGATCGCGATGGATGATCCCCTGCTGATGCGCGGCATCCAGCGCGTCGGCAATCTGACGTGCGATCGCGAGCGCCTCATCGGTCTCGAGTCGACCGGGCAGTATCCGGTCGGCGAGGGTAGGACCATCGACGAACTCCAGGACGAGCGCGTGCTCTTCAACGCCGTAGATCGCCGAGATGTGTGGATGATTGAGCGACGCGAGCAGCTGCGCTTCTCGTGTGAACCGGGCCATGCGATCGGGGTCGAGTGCGAAATGCGGCGGCAGCACCTTCAACGCCACGTCGCGACCGAGCTTGGTGTCGCGCGCCCGATACACCTCGCCCATCCCGCCAGCGCCGATGGCCGACAGAACCTCATAGGGACCAACACGAGTGCCAGTGGCGAGAGCCATATCGATGGCACATCATTATGGATCCCCCGATTTTCCCGCGCGGATATAATCCGGGACCAGCGAGGAACCCACGCGATGGTCAAGCTGACAGTGAACGGAATGGCCCGTACGTTCGAGGGCGATGAAGACATGCCGCTGCTCTGGTACTTGCGCGACGATCTGCGCTTGACTGGAACGCGATTCGGATGCGGCGCCGGATTGTGCGGCGCCTGCACGGTGCATCTCGAGGGCACAGCGGTGCGTTCGTGCCAGACGCCGCTCAAGACGCTGCAGAACAAGAAGGTGGTCACCATCGAAGGCCTGAGTCCCGATGGCACCCATCCGCTGCAGAAGGCGTGGTCGACGCACAACGTGGCGCAGTGCGGCTACTGCCAGACCGGGCAGATCATGCAGGCCGCGTCACTCCTCGCGCGCACGCCGAACCCCACCGATCAAGACATCGACCGCACGATGCAAGGCAACATCTGCCGCTGCGGCACCTATCAGCGCATTCGCGCCGCCATCAAGACTGCGGC
>Ga0075423_10004935_pt1 | contig 12421 bp, 5 predicted proteins | sample SoiMethybrSBSTD2_FD_80114 | JGI IMG/M metagenome (GOLD analysis project Ga0075423, IMG submission 80114) | Bulk soil microbial communities from a Populus tree surrounding site in Tennessee, USA - Soil MetaG P. TD hybrid SBSTD2 | ecosystem: Environmental > Terrestrial > Soil > Tree plantation...
CGTCGGCATGACGCTCTACGGCATGATCACGGGCTGGAACTCGGGCACCGAGCGGTTCTGCGGGTACACGACTCGCGAGGTCTTCGGGCGGTGGCCGATCGGGATCACGATCACGGAGGACGAGCTGGCAAAGATCCTCAAGCGGGTCGGACGGGGAGAGCGGGTCAATCACTACGAGAACATAGAGGTGAAAAAGAGCGGGCAGCGCATCAACGTGTCCGTCACGGTTGTCGCCGATCCGGAACACCGAAGGAAAGGTCGTCGAGGCATCTTTGATCGCCCGCGACATGACGCCCGCAAGCAGGCAGAGGCGGCGATATGCGAGCGGGATGCCCTGCGGTATGTCGCGAGCCTGGACTCCCGGGCTGCACTCGCGCGCCAGGTGCTGCTTCGATGACCGGCGATCGACGCTAGCAGCAGCCGATGCTGACGTGGCCCGCACCGCGTACGCAGCCTTTGAGCGCACGTGGGCCAACGGCTGCCCGGCGTCGTGACGCGTCCCTGCGAAGGCTGGCGACGGCTCAGCCAGGCGCAACGCCCAAGACGAAGGTTCAATAGCGGCCCAGATTGAGTTCTTGTGCTTCCGCCGTTGCCCGTGTTGCCCGACGCTTGCGGTCCGGATGCTCGCGCGGTGCCGTGTGTGTCGCGGTGCCGCTCACGGTGCTGCTACCGCTCGTGCTCGCGACGTGGGGCCTTGCGCATCACATCTACTTCGACCGGAGCGGCGTTCCTGACCTCGAGCCTTTCATCCGATTCGAACTTTCGACGATCGGCAAGGTCTACGACGCGCGGGGCATGGTGCTGGTCGAGCTGGCACGAGAGTATCGACAGGTCGTTTCCTTCGAGGAGGTGCCGCCTGTCCTTCGACAGGCGATCCTGGCGGCCGAGGACAAGAATTTCTTCACGCACTCCGGCGTGGACTATCGAGCGCTGCCACGCGTGCTCTACAAGACGGCGACGAGCTCCGTGGGTGCGTGGTGGAACGGCAAGGGATTCCGGCTGCGTCTCCCCCAGGGTGGCTCGACCATTACTCAGCAGCTGGTCCGAGGGTACTTCCTGCGGGACCGCTGGAGCCGCGAGAACGGCTCGACGCTCTTCCGCGATCACCCGACCTGGCGGCTCCTCTCTGTGGTCGTGGGGGTGCCGGCCACGAACAAACTCTTCCGGAAGCTGGAGGAGGTGCGGCTGGCGCTCTGGCTCGAAGAGGAGATGAGCCGCCGCTTCGGATCGCGAGAGCGGGCGAAACGCGAGATCTTCGCGCGTTCCGCCAGCTTCAATTATCTCGGCAACGGCCGGTATGGCTTCGCCGCCGGCTGCGAGTACTACTTCGGCAAGTCGTTGTCGAGCTACACCATGGAGGACGCCGGGAAGGCCGCGTTGCTGGCGGGGATCACCAAGGCGCCGCGGGACTATCTTCCGGTGCCCGGGGACGCGCGGCCCCTGCGCCGCCGCAACGAGATCCTGGCCTTGATGGCGCGCAACGGCTACATCCCCGAGAACCTCGCGAAGCGCTTGCAGGCCGAGCCGGTGCTCGTCGCGAAGGCGACAAGCCCGGTGAAGACGCAAGCCCCCGCCGCGATCGACACAGTCTTCGACGAGCTGAGACAGCGCGGTGCAGACCGCTTTGGAGTCGAGGATCTCCTCCAGGGGCGGATCTCCGTTCACTCCTCGGTGGATCAGCGGGTGCAAACCATCGTGAACGAAGCGCTCGAGACCGGCCTCGCCCTCTACGAGAAGCGGCACCCCCAGGCGAAGGGACTGATCCAGGGCTCGGTGGTCGTGCTGCGCAACGCGGACGCGGCGATCCTGGCCGAGGCGGGCGGCCGCCGCTTCTACAGGAAGCGCTATACGCGCTACTCCGACTTCAACCGAGCGACGGGTTCGCTGCGGCAGGCGGGCTCGGCGTGGAAGCCGATGGTGTACCTGGCCGCGTTCCGCGAAGGGCTCAAGCTCGACACCATGGTGCCCGACGAACCCATCGCGATCCCCACGGGAGCCAACCGTCCGGTCAAGTGGATCGCCAATTACGACAACGAGTTCAAGGGGCCAATCGCGATGCGCCAGGCGCTGGCCGAGTCCCGCAACGCCGTGGCCGTGTGGATCACCCGTGAGATCGGCCTGGACAGAGTGATTGGAACATCCCAGGAGCTGGGGATCCGCACCTCGCCGCAGCCATACATCACGACGGCGCTCGGCGCGTCAGAAGTGCGGCTGCTCGAACTGGCGGGCGCCTACCGCGCGATGGCCTCAGGGATCCTGGCGGACCCGTACATCATCGATCGTGTGACCGATGCCTCCGGCGAGGTGCTCTACGAGGCGGCCCGAAACCGCCCTCGCGTTCAACTCCAGCCACCTGAACCTGATCCAGGAGGGATTGCGAGGAGTAGTCCGCATTCCAGGAGGCACGGCCCATTCTCTCTACGGCCGCGACTTCCCGATTCCAGTGATGGGGAAGACCGGAACGACGAGCGACTGCCGTGATGCGCTCTTCGTGGGGTCTACCTACGGGCCGCAGGGGGTCACGGTTGCGGTCCGGATCGGCTTCGACGACAACCGCACGCTGGGCGACAAGGAGACTGGGGGCCGCGCAGCGTTGCCGATTTTCCGCGAGATCATGCTCCTGACCTACCAGCAGGAGCTCGTCGGGTCTGCGCCGTCGTTCCCGCGTGAGATCGAGGATGGGATCGATCAGTACCTGCAACGGCAACCCCTGGATCCCGACGACCCGCAGCTCGCGGACCGTGGCCTGACTGCCACGCCGTACAACCAGCGAGAGCAGTCTCGATGATGCCTTCAGGGCAAAGCCGTGGCGGGGCGGGCTGGGGACGACCGCTCAAATTCGGGACGAATAGCGTTTTTCAGGTCGAGCTACAACGGCAAGTCGACGCGTATTTCCGGACCACCGGCAAACGACGACGTGACTGCTGGCAGATGTACCTGAAGACGGCGATCCTGATCGCGTGTCTGGGTGTCTCGTACGTACTGCTCGTGTTCGCGGCCCATGCGTGGTGGCAGAGCGTGCCGTTGGCTGTCCTGCTCGGGCTCGCCGGCGCCGCCCCACGAGGGCCGACCTTGTCCTCCTGGTGGCCGGCAAGGCGATCCTTTTCTCCTGGGCATTCGGCGTGCCGTTGTTGTTCCACCCCGTGAGCGCTGTCCTCGTCCACTACGGGGTCGCCGCGCTGGTGCTCGGGAACGCCCTGGCCGTAGTCTTCCAGGTGGCTCACTGCGTAGGCGAAGAGGCGTTCCCGCTGCCCTCCACGGATACGGGGCGTATCGAGCAGGCCTGGGCCGTCCATCAAGCGGAGACGACTGTGGACTTCGCCCGGCCGAACCGGGTGGTCGCGTGGCTCCTCGGCGGCTTGAACTTCCAGATCGAACACCATCTGTTTCCAACGATCAGCCACGTCAACTACCCGGCGATCTCGAAGCTGGTGGAACAGACATGTCGAGACTTAGGCGTCGCATACACCGAGCACCGGTCTCTCCGGGAAGGCGTGACTGCTCATTTCCGTTGGCTGCGGCGCATGGGGATGCCGAACGCGCCTCGCGAGGGTGAGCGGTGCGCAGGTGCACGGAACGGCAACACGAGTGACGCGGGGCGGCGGCCAGGATCCGCACTCTCCGTCTAAGCCGGGCGAAAACCGCGTGCAATTAGCCCGGCAGTCTCCCGAAGACCCGATCCGTTCCGACCTGTTCGGCATCGAGCGCCTGGAACAACACGCCGAGACCCTGGCGGCTGCCCAAGGCGTCATGAGGCGGTCGGGCCAGGGGCGGCGGCTGTTGCAGCGCGTCGAGCAGAACGGCCGTGTGCTTCGCGAGTCGTATCGCGTGATCGCCAACGCCATCCGTGAGGAGCGCACGATCACGCCCGCGGCGGAATGGCTCGTCGACAACTTCCACGTTGTGGACGAACAGCTGCGCGAGATCCGCGACGACCTGCCGCCCGGATTCTATCGGGAGCTGCCGAAACTGGTCGATGGACCGCTCGCCGGCTATCCGCGCGTCTACGGAGTCGCCTGGGCCTTCGTTGCGCATACCGATAGTCGGCTTGATCCCGAGTCGCTCCGGCGGTTCGTTCGTGCCTACCAGCGCGTGCAGCCATTGACGATCGGCGAGCTCTGGGCGGTGGCGATCACGCTGCGTGTCGTCCTGGTTGAGAATCTTCGGCGCCTGGCGGAGAGCATTGTTCGCGGGCGCGAAGCGCGCCAGGAGGCCGACGCCCTGGCCGACGAGCTGCTGGGCGTCGGCGCCGACGGCGCCGCGCCGACGGGGAGGGGCCTCGCGCGATTCGAGGACGGCCCGCTGGTCACCGCCTTCGCGGTTCAGCTCGTCCAGCGGCTTCGGGAACAAGACCGCGCGGTGACTCCGGCTCTGCGTTGGCTCGATCAACGGCTGCAGGCGCAGAGGACGACGTCCGACGACATCGTTCGCGTCGAGCATCAGCGGCAGGCGGCGATGAACGTGACCGTCCGCAACGTGATCATGAGCATGAACTTGATGTCCGCGCTCGACTGGGCGGAATTCTTCGAGAGCGTCAGCCTCGTCGACGAGGTGCTACATGCCGCCGCGAACTACGCCGCGATGGACTTCGCGACCCGCGACTCCTACCGGCGCGCCGTCGAGGAGCTCGGACGGGGCTCGAGCCGTCCCGAGCTCGAGGTCGCGCGCGCCGCCGTGACTCGCGCGCAGACCGGGGCCGAGGCCGACGGCGACAGACGGGCTGATCCCGGCTTCTATCTGATTGGCGACGGTCGCCCGGCCTTCGAGCTGACGCTCGGCTACCGAGCGCGGCCCTTGCACCGGCTGCTCCGGCTCTATATCGGGGCGGCGACGCCCGGATATCTTGGAACGATCGTAGTCCTCAGCGGCCTCATGCTCGCCCTGCCCCTCCTCGCGACAGGGGCATCGGGCGTCGGACCGGTGGGCCTGCTCGTTCTCGCGCTTCTGGCCATCGTCCCGGCCTCGGATCTGGCGATCGCGCTGCTGAACCGCAGCGTCACCGCGCTGGTCACGCCGACGCTGCTGCCTCGCCTCGAGCTCCGCGACGGAGTGCCACCGCATCTGCGAACCATGGTCGTCGTGCCGATGCTCTTGACGGACTGCGCGGAAGTCAGTGAGCAGATCGAGCGGCTCGAAGTCCACTACCTTGCGAATGCGGGTGGCGATCTTCGCTTTGCGATCCTCTCGGACTGGCTGGATGCACCCGCCGAGAGCATGCCGGGTGATGACGACACTCTGGGTGCGGCGCGCGAGGGGATCGCCCGCCTGAACGGGCGGCACGGTGCTATGCCGGATGGAGGCGACCGATTCCTGCTCTTCCACCGCCGGCGGCTCTGGAACGAGAGCGAGCGGGTGTGGATGGGGTGGGAGCGCAAGCGAGGCAAGCTGCACGAGCTCAATCGCTTCCTGCGCGGGGCTACGGACACCAGCTTCGTGCCTCCGGCTGTCGTCGCGCCTTTCGACGTCCGCTACGTCATCACACTCGACGCCGACACGCGGCTACCCAGAGGGGCGGTCGATCGGCTGGTCGGTGCGATGGCGCATCCCCTCAATCGACCGCGGCTCGATCCGGAACAGCGGCGAGTCGGCGAAGGATACGCGGTGCTTCAACCCCGAGTGACACCGCCGCTGCCCGGGCGCGAGGTCTCGTTCTTCCAGCGCCTTTCGTCGGGCCCGGCGGGCATCGACCCGTACGCATCGGCGGTGTCCGACATCTACCAGGACCTTTGGGGCGAAGGGTCATACACCGGCAAGGGCATCTACGACGTGGACGCGTTCGAAGCGGCGCTGGCCGGGCGGGTACCCGAGAACGCGCTGTTGAGCCACGATCTCTTCGAGGGCGTGTTCGCGCGCGCCGGGCTCGTGACCGACGTCGAGCTGTTCGAGAGCGCGCCATCACACTATGGAGTCGCGGCGGCCCGCCAGCACCGATGGGCGCGCGGCGATTGGCAGCTGCTTCCGTGGATCCTGGGAAGCCGGATCCCGCTGGTAGGACGCTGGAAAATGCTCGATAACCTCCGCCGCACCGTGTCGGCGCCGGCCGCCTTTCTGACGCTCGTGGTCGCGTGGGTGATGCCGGGCACCTCGCCCGCGATGTGGAGTGCCTTCATCCTCGCGACCATGGCCGTGCCCGCGCTCTTGCCGGTTCTGGGCGGTTTGCTCCCCCGCGGCCGAGGTATCTCGAAGCGCAGCTACATTCGCGCGGTCGGCCGGGACCTCTTCCTGGCCGGCTCACAGTTCGGGCTCGCGATCACGATGTTGACCTACCAGGCCTGGCTGATGAGTGACGCGATCGTGCGGACGCTCGCCCGCGTGTACGTCACACGCCGGAGCCTGCTGGAGTGGGTGACCGCGGCTCAGGCGAAAGCCGGCCTGCGACTCGATCTCGGTGGCTTCTGCCGTCGAATGGGCGGTGGGGGCGCGCTCGCCGCCGCCGCGGCGGCTGCCGTCGCGTGGAGCCGACCAGAGGCCTGGCCCGTGGCGCTGCCCTTTCTGTCGCTGTGGGTTGCGTCGCCGGCGATCGCGCGATGGATCAGCGTGCCGCAGAGGGCCAAGCCCAACCAGCCGCTGTCGGCGGCGGATGCGCGAGCCCTCCGCTTGGTCGCGCGCCGAACGTGGCGCTTCTTCGCGACGTTCGTCGGACCGGAAGACCACGCGTTGCCACCCGACAACTTTCAGGAAACGCCGAGCCCGTTGGTTGCGCATCGCACCTCGCCCACGAACATCGGACTGTATCTGCTGTCGACGGTGGCGGCTCGCGATTTCGGCTGGGTCGGTACGCTCGATGTCGTCGAGCGTCTCGAGGCCACGCTCGAGACGTTGCACGGCCTCGAGCGCTTCCACGGCCACTTTTACAACTGGTACGACACGAAGCACTGCTACGCGCTCGAGCCGAAATACGTCTCGTCGGTCGACAGCGGCAATCTGGCCGGCCATCTCATCGCGCTCGCGCACGCCTGTGAGGAGATCGTCGAGCGTCCTCGCCTCGATCGGGCGGCGCTCGCCGGGATCGAGGATACCGCGCTGCTCGTCCACGAGGCGGCGGGCGCGGCGGCCGGCGACGCGCGCCCTGCCCCGGCCAGCCACGGGCCCCTGGCGGACGCTCTCGACGCAGTCGCGGACGCGGTCCGGGAACCTCCGCGCGACTCGGCCGGGTGGGTCTTGCGGCTCACGGCGCTGAGGGCCCGCGCTCGGGCGGTGCTGCACGCCGCGCGAACGCTGGTCGACGAGGATCCCCGGAACGCGCACACGGACGTCCTCGTCTGGGCGGAGGCGCTCTGCGTCACGGTCGAAAGCCACACGCGCGACCTCGACATGCCCGAGACGCTGGTCCAGCGTCTCACGATTCTCGCGCGCAACGCTCGGGCGATGGTCGACGTCATGGATTTCGGCTTTCTCTTCGATCCGATGCGGCAGCTGTTCGCGATCGGGTACCGCGTCGCGGACGGAAGCCTCGACCCGGGTCGGTACGACCTCCTCGCATCGGAAGCCCGGCTCGCGAGCTTCGTCGCGATCGCCAAGGGCGACGTTCCCGTTTCGCACTGGTTCCGGCTCGGCCGGGCCCTAACGCCGGTCGAGCTGGACTCGGTGCTCGTGTCCTGGTCGGGATCGATGTTCGAATACCTGATGCCGACGCTTGTCATGCCTGTGCCGGCGGGAAGTCTTCTCGAGCAGACATCGCGGCTCGTCGTGGGACGGCAGATCAGGTACGGCGCCGAGCGCGGTGTGCCGTGGGGTGTGTCGGAGTCGGGCTACAACGCGCGCGATCTGGAAATGACGTACCAGTATTCGAGCTTCGGCGTGCCGGGAATAGGACTGCGGCGCGGACTCAGCGAGGACGTCGTCATCGCGCCCTACGCGACGGGCCTCGCCGCGATGATCGATCCGACCGCGGCGGTACAGAATTTCCGGCGCCTGGCGGCCGCCGGGGCCAGCGGCGCCTACGGCTTCTACGAGGCGCTCGACTACACCGCGCCCAGGCTACAGGATGGCGCCTCGGTCGCAGTGGTCCGCGCGTACATGGCGCACCACCAGGGCATGGTGGTCGTCGCGATCGCGAACGTCATCCACGACGGCGCGATGCGCGCGCGCTTCCGTGCCGAGCCCATCGTCCAGGCCACCGAGCTCTTGCTTCAAGAACGGACGCCGCGGGACGTGGCGGTCGCGCGGCCCCGCGCGGACGAGGTGCAGGCCGTCGGCGATGTCCGCTTCGTTCCGCCGGTCGTGAGACACTTCAGCTCGCCGCACGGCTCGCCACCGCGCACCCAGCTGCTCTCGAACGGGCGATACGCGGTGATGCTGACGACGGCAGGCTCCGGATACAGCCGCTGGGGTGATCTCGCGGTCACGCGATGGCGGGAAGACGTCACGCGCGACCCGTGGGGCACGTATATGTTCCTTCGCGATATCCACAGCGGGGAAACCTGGTCGGCCGGCTACCAGCCGTTGGGCGGCGCGCCGGACAGCTACGACGTCACGTTCTCCGAAGATCGTGCGGAGATCGTCCGGCGCGACGGCGGCATCGTGACCACGCTCCAGGTGATCGTGTCGCCCGAGGACGATGCCGAGGTGCGCCGCGTCTCGCTCACGAATCTCGGGACGAAGAGTCGTGAGATCGAGGTGACGTCGTACGCCGAGGTCGTCCTGACGCCGCCGGCGGCCGACGCGGCCCACCCGGCGTTTTCCAACCTGAGCGTGGAGACCGAATGCGTACCGGAGCTCGACACTCTGCTGGCGAGACGCCGGCCGCGGTCACGCCGCGAGGTGCCGGCCTGGCTGGCCCATGTGGTGGTCGCGGAAGGCGACCCGGTCGGCGAGCTGCAATGGGAGACTGACCGGGCGCGGTTCCTCGGCCGCGGGCGCGGGATCCGGACGCCCGCGGCGGTGATCGACGGCCGACCCCTTTCCAACACGACCGGGGCGGTGCTCGATCCGATCGTGAGCCTGCGACGCCGCCTGCGACTGCTGCCCGGCGATACCGTACGCGCCACGTTCTCGACGCTCGTCGCGTCGTCGCGCGCGGAGGCCCTCGGCCTCGCCGAGAAGTATCACGACCCGGCGACGTTCGACCGCGTCGCGACCTTGGCCTGGACCCAGGCGCAGGTTCAACAGCACCACCTCGGCATGGGTCCCGACGAGGCACATCTCTTCCAAAGCCTCGCCAGCCGCGTTCTTTACTCGGATCGGACCCTGCGGGCCCCCGCGGAGGTACTCGCGCGGCAGACGAAGGGCCCCGATGGATTGTGGGCACACCGGATATCAGGCGATCTGCCGATCGTGCTCGTTCAGATCGACGAGTCCGAAGACGTGGGCATCGTGCGGCAACTACTCCGCGCGCACGAGTACTGGCGGATGAAGCGGCTCGCGGTCGATCTCGTCATTTTGAACGAGCGTGCGCCGTCGTACGTTCAGGATCTCCAGGAGCTGCTGGAGACGCTTGTCCGCACGAGCCAGTCGGCAGGGCCCCACGATGGCCACGAGCCGCACGGGAACGTGTACATCGTGCGGACGGACCGCCTCACGGCGGCGGAACGTGACGTGCTCCTGTCCGCCTCCCGCGCGGTGCTGTCGAGCCGGCGCGGGACACTGGCCGAGCAGGTGGCACGGGCGCAACGACCGAACACTGCTCCGCTCGCACTGCCACGACGCGCGGCCGCGCAAGCGCCGGTGCCGGCGGCCGTGGTGCCTCCGCGCCTGGCTCTCGAGCTCTACAACGGGCTGGGCGGCTTCGACGAGGACGGACGCGAGTACGTGACGGTCCTCGAGGAGGGACGATGGACGCCTTCGCCGTGGATCAACGTGATCGCCAATCCGGGCTTCGGCTTCCAGGTCTCCGAGTCGGGTTCGGGGTACACGTGGTCGGGCAATAGCCGCGAGAACCAGCTCACCGCCTGGTCGAACGATCCGGTCAGCGATCCACCAGGCGAGATCATCTACGTCCGGGACGACGAGACCGGGGATCTGTGGGGACCGACGGCGCTCCCGATCCGTGAAGAGGCGTCACCCTACGTCATCCGGCACGGGCAGGGCTACACGCGGTTCGAACATGTCTCGCATGGTATCTCGCTGGAGCTGCTCCAGCTGGTGCCGCTCGATGACTCCATCAAGATCTCGCGTCTCACGCTGACGAACGGGTCCGGACGACCGCGTCGGCTGTCCGTAACCGCCTACGTCGAGTGGGTCCTCGGCGCGTCGCGGCCCGCCGCAGCGCCGTTCGTCGTCGCCGAGATCGACGGCAAGACAGGTGCGATGTTCGCGCGGAACGCATGGAGGCGCGATTTCGGCGCTCGCGTCGCCTTTGCCGACCTCGGCGGGACCCAAACGGCGTGGACCGCCGACCGGACGGAATTTCTGGGACGCAACGGCTCCCCGGATCGTCCGGCCGCGCTCGCGACACGACACCGGCTCTCCGGACGCGTCGGCGCCGGTCTCGATCCGTGTGGTGCGCTGCAGGCGACGATCGCGCTGCCCGCTCGAGGCCGTGCCGAGGTCGTGTTCTTCCTCGGCGAGGCGGTAAGCCCGGAGCACGCGAGGGAGCTGATCGTTCGCTACCGGACTCGGGACGTGGCGGCGGTCCTGCGGGCTGTCAGCGAGCGTTGGGGCGAGCGGCTCGGCGCGGTGCAGGTCAGAACGCCGGACCGCTCGATGGACATCCTGCTGAACCGCTGGCTGGTGTACCAGACGCTGAGCTGTCGCGTGTGGGCGCGGTCGGCGTTCTACCAGGCCGGCGGCGCGTACGGGTTTCGGGATCAGCTTCAGGACGTAATGGCGCTCGCCGTCGCCGAGCCCGCGCTGGCGCGGCAGCACGTGCTGCGTGCGGCGGCGCGTCAATTCGAGGAGGGCGACGTCCAGCACTGGTGGCACCCGCCCAGCGGCCGGGGCGTCCGAACGCGGATCTCCGATGATCTGCTCTGGCTGCCGTACGTCGTCGCGCGGTATGTCGAGGTCGTCGGCGACGGCGGCGTCCTCGACGAAGTCGTCCCGTTCCTCGAAGGATCCAAGCTCGCGGCGGAGCAAGGCGAATCGTACTTCGAGCCCCGCGAATCCGATGAGCGAGCTACGCTCTTCGAGCACTGCGCGCGCGCGCTCGACCACAGTCTCGCGGTCGGGAGTCACGGCCTGCCGCTGATGGGCACCGGCGATTGGAACGACGGGATGAACGAGGTAGGCGCGGGAGGAAGGGGTGAAAGCGTCTGGCTCGGATGGTTCCTTCACGCCGTGCTTTCCGAATGGGCTGACCTGGCAGACGCGCGTGGGGAGGGCAAGCGTGCCGAGCGGTGGCGTGGGCATGTGAGCGCGCTCAAGGAGTCGCTTGAACGCGAGGCCTGGGACGGCGGCTGGTATCGCCGCGCCTACTTCGACGATGGGACGCCGCTCGGCTCGGCTGTCAACGACGCATGCCGCATCGATTCGATCACGCAGTCGTGGAGCGTTATCTCGGCGGCAGGGGACCCGGCACGCCGAGAGCGGGCGATGGCGTCCGTCGACGAACACCTCGTGCGTCGCGCGGATCGTGTCGTCTTGCTCCTGACACCGCCATTCGACCGCACGTCGCTGGAGCCCGGCTATATCAAGGGGTACGTGCCTGGCGTGCGAGAGAATGGCGGGCAATACACGCATGCGGCCATCTGGTCGGCGATCGCCTTCGCGGCGCTGGGCGACGGGGACAAGGCCGCCGAGCTCGTCGCGATGTTGAACCCGATCAATCACGCCAGCACCGCAGCCGGAGTCGACCGCTACAAGGTCGAGCCGTACGTCATCGCGGCCGACGTCTACACCGAGGCGCCGCACGTGGGCCGTGGGGGCTGGACGTGGTACACGGGATCGGCGGGATGGATGTATCGGGCCGGGCTGGAGTCGATTCTCGGGTTCCGACTCCGCGGCGCGCGGCTCGTGATGGACCCGTGTATCCCGCGGGCGTGGCGCGGTTTCGAGATGATGTTCCGCTATCGGTCCACGTGCTATGACCTCGTCGTCGTAAACCCACGAGGTGTATCGCGGGGAGTGTCGTCAGTGGAAGTCGATGGCGTCTACCTCGCCGGCGATCTCAGTATCCCGCTCGCCGATGACCGAAAAACACATCGCGTCCGAATCGTACTCGGCTGAACGGCAGCCAGTCTTCGTCTCGTGGAGGCCGGTAGAGCGAGATTAGATCGCTCTCCGTTCCGTGCTGTGCGGCCTGCAGCTCACCGTCCTGAAGCGACTCGATCTGGCGGCGCGCGACGGCGAGAGCGTCTTTGCTCATGTGGCCTCCTATTGCCTGCCGCGCCGGGTTAGGTGGCATCCTGCGAAAGCGCCTAGATGACGGCGCCGAATAGACGCCCGACTGCGGCCGTACATCCCATTGCCACCGCACCCCAGAACGCAACGCGCAGCGCCCCTCGTGTGAGCGAGGCGCCGCCAAGGCGAGCAGCCACACCCC
>Ga0075423_10004937_pt1 | contig 12420 bp, 6 predicted proteins | sample SoiMethybrSBSTD2_FD_80114 | JGI IMG/M metagenome (GOLD analysis project Ga0075423, IMG submission 80114) | Bulk soil microbial communities from a Populus tree surrounding site in Tennessee, USA - Soil MetaG P. TD hybrid SBSTD2 | ecosystem: Environmental > Terrestrial > Soil > Tree plantation...
AACCGGCTATCCATCGACTACGCCTTTGGGGCCTCGCCTTAGGGTCCGCCTCACCCTGCGCTGATTGCCATGGCGCAGGAATCCTTGGGTTTTTGGTGTCAAAGGTTTTCACTTTGATTCGCGCGTACTCATTCCGGCATCCTCACTTCCCAACGCTCCACCACTCGTTTCCACGGTGGCTTCACTGCTGATGGGAACGCTCCCCTACCCCTCATACATAAGTATGAAGACCAAGCTTCGGCGGGCCGCTTAATCCCGACCATTCTCGGCGCGAACACGCTGGACTGGTGAGCTATTACGCACTCTTTCAAGGAATGGCTGCTTCTAAGCCAACCTCCCAGTTGTCACGGCACGTTCACATCCTTCGCTATACTTAGCGGCCACTTTGGGGCCTTAGCTGTGGTTCTGGGTTCTTTCCCTCTCGCCGTTGGACATTATCGCTCAACGACTGCCTCCCAGGATTCATTTAACAGGCATTCGGAGTTTGGTTGGGGTTGGTAGGGTCTTCGACCCCCCGCGCCCATCCAGTCGCTCTACCTCCTGCAAACACTTCCTGAGGCTCTACCTCAATAGATTTCGGGGAGAACCAGCTATCTCCAGGCTTGATTGGCCTTTCACCCCTACCCACACGTCATCCAAACGGTTTTCAACCCGTACTGGTTCGAGCCTCCACGCGGTGTTACCCGCGCTTCACTCTGCACATGGGTAGATCGCCCTGGCTTCGGGTCTACCCCCAGAAACTAAGTCGCCCTCGTTACAGGACTCGCTTTCGCTGTGGCTCCGCAGCCTAGCCGCTTAGCCTACGCTTCTGAGGAGTAACTCGCCGGATCATAATGCAAAAGGCACGCAGTCAGCCATGACTGATCCGAAGACCAGCCCAGCCTCCTACCGCTTGTAAGTATGTGGTTTCAGAAACTCTTTCACTCCCCGCACTGGGGTACTTTTCACCTTTCCCTCACGGTACTCGTTCACTATCGGTCACACGGGAGTCTTTAGCCTTGGAGGGTGGTCCCCCCGGTTTCACGCCCGATTCCTCGGAACTCGGGCGTTACTCAGGAACACTACTAACGCATTCTTTGGTTTGTGCGTACCGGGCTGTCACCGTCTATGGCTCTCCATTCCAGGAGAATTCCGCTAACACTTGAATGCGCCGTCTGTAGGTCCTACAACCCCGTCACCACAAAGGGTGGCGGTTTGGGCTAGGGCCCCGTTCGCTCGCCGCTACTTAGGGCATCTCGGTTGATTTCTCTTTCCTTCGGGTACTTAGATGTTTCAGTTCCCCGAGTTAGCTCACTCCGTAGAGTGTGACTGCCATCACTGACAGCCGGGTTTCCCCATTCGGCAATCCAGGGCTCAAAGCTTGTGTGCAGCTCCACCTGGCTTATCGCAGCTTACCGCGGCCTTCATCGCCTCCGTGTACCTAGGCATCCCCCACATACTTTCTTTCGCTTGATCAAATAACTTGTTCAAACAGAAACACGCACGATCTAACGAGTGATACAATCTTTGGACTCTCGAGCTTAATAGCTCTTGAGACAAATCGAGCCCTAACCGTTAGGTCAGAGCATCGCTAGAAATTGTGTCACTAGTGTTGATTCTCAGCACCCGGATCTTATCAGGTCCAGATGCTCAAATCCCACGATCACTACTACTTTCCATTGTCAAAAAACTTTCGAGATATAAGCGCTCTGTCGCTTGTTGCTTAACGACTTAGTCTCAAGTCGCTCTTTCAGTTTCTCAAGGCCGTGATCATACCCGCATCGCTGCGTCATGATCCGGTCTTTTGTATATGGAAATCGAGATTGAGATCTGGATGTGTCGAGACGAACGACACGTGAGTGCTTTCCGACACGTCGACTGGTTTCCCAGTCAGTCTGTCTTACTCGCAGCTCCGTTAAGGAGGTGATCCAGCCGCAGGTTCCCCTACGGCTACCTTGTTACGACTTCGCCCCAGTCATGACGCTCGCCTTCGGCCGCTTGGCCCCTTGCGGGTTCCGACACGGACTTCGGGCGCTCGCCACTTCCATGGCGTGACGGGCGGTGTGTACAAGGCCCGGGAACGTATTCACCGTGGCAATGCTGATCCACGATTACTAGCAATTCCAGCTTCATGCCGTCGAGTTGCAGACGACAATCCGAACTGAGGGCGGGTTTTGGGATTGCCTCGGCATTGCTGCCTCGGCCCCCTCTGTCCCGCCCATTGTAGCACGTGTGTAGCCCTAGACGTAAGGACCATGATGACTTGACGTCGTCCCCACCTTCCTCCGGTTTGGCACCGGCAGTCTTCCTAGAGTCCCCGCCATTACGCGCTGGCAACTAAGAACAGGGGTTGCGCTCGTTGCGGGACTTAACCCAACATCTCACGACACGAGCTGACGACAGCCATGCAGCACCTGTGCGCGAACTCCGAAGAGGGGCTCTCGTTTCTGAGAGCTTACTCGCGCATGTCAAGCCTAGGTAAGGTTCTTCGCGTTGCGTCGAATTAAACCACATGCTCCACCGCTTGTGCGGGCCCCCGTCAATTCCTTTGAGTTTCAACCTTGCGGTCGTACTCCCCAGGCGGGGTACTTCCTGCGTTAGCGCCGGCACCCAGAGGGTCGCTCCCCCAGGCACCTAGTACCCATCGTTTACGGCGTGGACTACCAGGGTATCTAATCCTGTTTGCTCCCCACGCTGTCGCGCATCAGTGTCAGAAACTGCCCAGCAGACCGCCTTCGCCACCGGTCTTCCTCCGGATCTCTACGCATTCCACCGCTACACCCGGAATTCCGTCTGCCTCTACAGCCCTCGAGTTTGACAGTCGGCACGGCAGACCCGGGGTTGAGCCCCGGGCTTTCACCACACCCTTATCAAACCACCTACGCGCCCTTTACGCCCAGTGATTCCGGACAACGCTCGCACCCCCCGTATTACCGCGGCTGCTGGCACGGAGTTAGCCGGTGCTTCCTCACCCGGTACCGTCAGGCTCGATTAATCGAGCTATTCGTCCCGGGCAACAGTGGTTTACACTCCGAAGAGCTTCATCCCACACGCGGCGTCGCTGCGTCAGCCGTTAGGCCATTGCGCAAGATTCCCCACTGCTGCCTCCCGTAGGAGTCTGGGCCGTATCTCAGTCCCAATGTGGCTGGCCATCCTCTCAGACCAGCTACCCGTCGTAGCCTTGGTGAGCCATTACCTCGCCAACTAGCTGATAGGCCGCGAGCCCCTCGATCTGTCCCGTAGGTTTCCTTTCCAAAAAATGCCTTTTAGAAAGCGTATGCGGTATTACTCGGCCGTTAGGCCGGCTATCCCCCACAGTTCGGTAGGTTGCTCACGTGTTACGCACCCGTTCGCCGGTTGCCCATTGCTGGGCCCCCTTGACTTGCATGTGTTAAGCACGCCGCCAGCGTTCGTCCTGAGCCAGGATCAAACTCTCCAATAGTTTGAAGATTTGATTGCTCTCCCGAACGCGGTCGTCTCCAGACGTAGTCTTTCGACTCCACGTCCGGAATCACTTTGAATGTTTCAGGTTTTGAAGTCTCCCCAGAACCCTGAATGGTCCCGGATCATAGACTTCGCCTCGCACATCCATCGATCTCAATTTCGATTTTCAAACAGCTTTGGCTGCTTTTTCCGCAGCAGCCTTGAAGAATAAACCCGACTGGTTCATTCGTCAAGTGTTTCGAAGCAAATTGTCTTGGCGTTCGAAGCTCTTCCGCGCTTCCTGAGCTGGTCCAAGCCAGTCGGAAGGGGGATGCTCAACCTAGTTGCGCCGGTCTCTCACTTCAACCCCCCGACTTCGCGAAAACTCGCGAACCGCGCGTTCTCCTTTTGACGCCCAGCGATCGCGCGACGTTAAGTCTCATATCGGACGCGATCTCACCGCTAAATAACGTCTGGCTGCAATTGGATTTAGCTCGTATGTTGGGCAGCAGCTTCAAAGGGTGGCTGGAATGCCGCAAGCTCCCCGACCTCCTCAGCCGTACACCGTAGCGGATAGCAGTCCCTTGGCTCCTCCGCAGGATCCGATTGCATCTCTCCGTGCGGCACTGCGCGGGCACTACGAGTTCGAGCGCGAGCTCGGCCAGGGTGCCTACGCCACCGTTTATCTCGCGCGCGACCTAAAGCACGAGCGCAAAGTCGCGATAAAAGTCTTGCATGCCGATCCGAACTCGGAAATGGGCGAGCTGCGATTCATTCGCGAGATTCGCATGCTCGCACGCCTGCAGCACCCAAACATTCTCCCGCTTCACGACTCGGGTCACGTCGAGACCCTGCTCTACTACGTGATGCCGTACGTGAGTGGAGAGACCCTGCGAGATCGAATCGACCGTGAGCGACGACTCTCGTGTGACGCCGCCTGTGTGATTGCCCGCGAAGTTGCCGATGCGCTCGCCTACGCGCATGCGCAAGGCATCATCCATCGCGATATCAAGCCGGAGAATATTCTTCTGTCCGCGGGCCATCCAATGCTCGCCGATTTCGGAATTGCGCGGGTGATCGACATAGCCGGCGTGCGGCAGCTAACACGCACCGGTATGGGCAGCCCCGGAACTCCCGCCTACATGAGTCCCGAACAACTCCTCGGCGACAACGCAGTCGACGCGCGGAGCGACACGTACAGTCTCGGCTGCGTGCTCTACGAAATGCTCGCCGGTAAACCACCGTTCGCCGGGAAAGAAGGTTTTGTAAAGCGGTTCACCGGACCCCCGCCGGATATTGCCCAGGCCAGGCCGGACGCAGCAGGCGAAGTGAGCGCGATTCTCAAGAAATGTTTGGCGCGCGAGCCAGATGATCGATTTCAGACAGCGCAGGACTTCGCGTCGGCATTGGCTGCCACTACTTCGAAAGCTGTAAACGGCAATCAGGTCCGCGATGAGCGTGCAGAGGCAGCCGACCGGCCGAATTTCAATTCCGGAACACTGACCTACGGCGATTCCGAATCTCGTCCGGTGGAACACTCGAATCGAATTGACGGGATTCTACGTTGGGTCCGAACGCACTCACGCGGCGTGACTATATCTCTAGCAGCCGTCGCGCTTGTGGCAATCGCTGTCGCTGCAACGCAGACTGATTCGGTGCGCTCGGTGTTTTCACCGCAGCTGGATTCAACTCAAATAGCAGTTCTGCCGATTGCAGGCGCTGCCAGTACAGCAGATCGTGCGCGCCTTACCAGCTCTCTGTTCACCGCCCTGAGTGAATGGCGCGGTCTGAAACTTCTCGGCGACGACGATGTAAGCCGGCAGCTGCAGAAACGCGGAGTTCCGAATTCCGAACGCGCGGCAGCGGCTATCGCGCGAAGCCTAGGAGCCGGTCGCTTTATCTGGGGTGAGGCGGGCGAAGGCAATGGTGCGGCTGTTCGACTCGATCTCGTAGAGTCGGCGTCAAGACAAACCCTGCGAACCGTTTCGATTCCCGTCGCCGCCGATTCCGCCGCAATGCGGAACGTGGTTATTCAGTTGCTGCGGAGTCCGACTCGCCCCGGTTCCGCGGATGGCGGCGACGGCAGGACGACTTCATATCCCGCATGGACGGCATATGGTCGCGGACATGAGGCTCTTTCACGAGTAGAGCTCGCTGACGCCGAGCACCGTTTTCGGGAGGCAGTGGCGGCTGACCCTGGTTTCGCTCCAGCACATTTCTGGCTTGCTCAAACACTTTTCTGGCGAGCGCCGGGCGAGCGGTCGGATTGGCGCGATCATCTGAACCAGGCAATGTCTGGATCAGCCGCCTTGTCCGTTCGCGATCGCGCCCTCGCCGTCGCGCTCAGCAATCTTGGGGACCGCAAATATCCTGAAGCGTGCGCGCAGTACTCCGCGCTTGCCCGGGATTCACTTGATGTCGTAGCTCAGTACGGCCTCGGCCAGTGTCTCTCCAGTGACTCGGTCGTAGTTCCGTCTCGCTCAAGTCCTTCGGGCTGGAGTTTCAGAAGTCGCTATTCCGACGCGGCGCATGCGTTCACGAGCGCGCTCAGTGCAAATCCGAACGCGCACGCCATTCTGGCTTTCGATCAGCTGCTCGAGCTGCTCCCCATCGCGCCGACAAAAACACGTCGGGGACACTCAATAGACGGAGCAGAATTCGCCGCGTATCCGTCGTTAGTTCATGACACTGTTGTCTTTGTCCCTTACCCAGTTGCCGAATTTGCGTCCTTGCCCGCTGAGCGGACGGCTCCCAGTCGAAACGCGGCAATTCAGGCGGATCTGGAATTCTTGTTGGATTTCACGCTCGATTGGACTCGCCGTGCTCCGCAAAGCGCGCAAGCTTTTCTTGCACTCGCCGACGTCCGCGAAGCACGCGGTGAGATTTCGCGGAGCCGTTACGGGGAGATGTCCGCACTCGATGCGGCACGGCATGCCCGCTCAGTCAGCACAACGGCAAGGGAGCAGTTGGTCGCGAGGACTCGAGAAGCGTGGCTGACTTTCAAAGTTGGTGAATTCACAAGGGCGAGGGTCCTCGCAGATTCTCTGTTGAGCGGCCCGTACACGGTGGCCGACGCGCGGGATCTGATCGGGTTGGCCGCACTTACTGGAAAAATTAACAAGACCGCTGAACTTGCCCGGATAACGAATGATTATGCCGCAGGCGTTGCAAGTGTGCCGGTGCCGGTGGTGGATGCTGCAGCGCCGTTTTTCGCTTTCGCTGCACTGGGCATTTGCGGCGATACGGTCCTCGCACTGGAACGGCATTTGGATAATCAGCTCGAACGTTTTGTCGCCGATGTTCAATTCAAGCAGACTCAAAAGCTGGTTGAAGCACGCCCGCTCGCGATGCTCGGCCCATGCACCGGCGGCAAAGCGAGTTTGAAGATCGAACCAGGAATGAGTCGTCCCTTGAAACTCGAGCAGGCATTTGCGAAGCGCGATTCGCGCTCAGTCCAGAGTCTGCTCGCGAGCATCCAGCGCGACGCACGAACCCAGCGGCCGGGAGACTTTTCGATGGACTTTGTCTACCTGGTGGCGTGGGTTAAAAGCGCGCTCGGAGACACAGTCGGCGCAACACGTGATCTCGACCGCTCACTCGGAGCGCTGCCTAGTTTAAGCGCGGCTTCCCTTCGCGACGCTGCGGCGGCTGCGGCGGTAGGGCGGGCAATGGCGCTGCGCGCGCAGTTGGCGAACGGTGCGCGCGATTTCACGAATCAGGAAAAATGGTCCGCTGCTGTCGCTGATCTATGGCTAACCGCCGATAAACCGCTGCAACCGGCGGTAGAAGAAATGACAAGGCTCCGCGATTCCGCTCGCAGTAACAGCACCTTTCACCGGGAGGTCCGATGAGGAGTTTACGCCAAGTCGTTCGAAGCCTCGGAGTTTTCCTAATTTGCACTGCAGGAGCGACGTTGGTGGCGTGCACTCGGCATGTACTTTACTCGACCGAAGATTGGCGCACGCCCCTACCGCCGGGCGTCAGTTCGGATCCAGCAACTTTCTTGTCCGGTATTCCGGCCCCCACGCCGCGCGACAGCGTTCACGTCCGCGTCCGACCGGGCAACTGCCCGTTCTGCATCGTCGAGGTTAGAGTGCAAACGATTGGAAACACCCACCTGATTGATCCAGATAACGGACCAAGTCCGGGCATGGCGATCGCCCGCATTGAAAACCTGGACGACACCGACATGGAAGCAGTTTTCGGTTTCAGACCGCAATCGGCCGCGACGTATTTCTTCTGGGTGGATCGAGGAACTAGCGGCAAGGCCCGCCTCACTGTGCTTCAGGTACCCAGAAGCGGTGGGCTGGTAACCGCGGGGCACCAAAAACTTCTTCGCCTTTGCCACCCAAGGCCCACCGGCCAACTGCCAACGTCTGATGTGGATTTCGCAGAATATCGATACAAAGGCCCATGCTATCGCGAAGCGACCGACAAGTCCGTTTCGGAGGCGTCGCTCTCCTTTTTGGGAGAGATGACACTCTTCCGCAGAGTGGTTGCGCATTTGACTCGGCTCCCCCTGATGGAAGCGCGGGGTGGGTGGATCGATTGCAATTCTGGCTGCTGCACCTAAGACATTCTTCGCTGACTTGAACGCAAGAACTTTTTTGATCATGAATCCCGCCGCAGGTCGCGGCGGGATTCGCGCATCATTGCCCGCCATCCGCGAAGCGTTTGCGAGTCGCGGTGTCACCGAATTTCAGGAGACGACAACCGCTGGAGAAGAGGCGATACTCGCACAGCGCGCGATCGCCGCTGGCGCAAAAATCCTGGTGGCGGTTGGAGGAGATGGAACCTGCTCCCAAATCGCAAATGCGATCGTCGCCTCAGATTCTTCTTGCGCTCTGGCAGTTGTGCCTGCCGGAACTGGTAATGACTTCGCGAAAACAATCGGCGTTCAGCGTTGCCGCCCGGAGCAGATCGCTGAGCTCATTTCGCGTGTGACTCCGAGCCGAATCGACGTTGGCTCGATCGACGGGCGATACTTTCTCAATAGCTGCGGCTTCGGCTTCGACGCGTCGGTCCTCGACGCCAGCAATCGCGTCACGTTCCTCAAAGGCGACGCCGTCTACATCTACTCGGCGCTCAAGCAGCTCTTCAGTTACAAAGGACTCGAAGTGTCGGCAGATCGAATCGGGCCGCGACATTTAGGCCGAATGCTGATGGTGACCGTATCGAACGGGCGGTATTTGGGCGGCGCTTTCAGAATTGCACCGCACGCATCGGTCACAGATGGCAAGCTCGATGTCTGCTTCTTCAACGACAGCAACGTGTTCCAGCGCGTTCGATTGTTCGCTGGCGCGCTGCGTGGCGCGCATCTCGGGTTGCCGTCGGTAAGAAGCGGCGCTGTCAGCGAGCTGACCCTCACGTTTTCGACCGCGCCGGCAATGGAGCTCGACGGCGAGCTCCGCGTCGCGCGCTCACCAAAGGTTCGATTGACCTGCGTACCGCAGGTGCTGTCGGTGATCGCAGCGCCCGGCGTGCTGCGCTGAAGCGCGCTAGATCGGTGGAATCGTAAGCACCACGGTATCACCTGGCGCTACGGTGATCTCCTCGCTAATCGATGCGCGTGTCGAGCCGATCGGGTCAGCAATGAAACGCATCGGTGTCAGCCCATTCACCAACGCCGATGGAATCCGAAGGTTGGTCTTGCCATTCCCCGTTGCCGTGCCGAGACGGATTCTTTCGACACTTCGCACAGCGTACACGGCCATATCGAGAAAGCCCTGATTATCGACTTGCAAGGTTGTGGGCTCGTTAGGATTTGTTGAACCGGAGCCGCGCTTGAAACCGTTGCACGCTGTCACGGCGAGCAATGCGGCTGCTAAAACAAAAAAACGACTGCTCATAGTTCTTCCCTCTCTCGTCCCGACAGAAAAAGCATAATGCGTTCCATACACCTGCGGCGTACTTTTGATTTGCCATGATGAAACCGCTGATAATCGGCATCGCAGGCGGCTCAGGTTCCGGCAAATCGACAGTTGCGCGTAACGTTGCGGAGCTGTTGACCACATCTTCGGTCGCGTTCATCGACATGGACGCGTACTACAAGAATTTTCCGCAGCTCACGCTTGACGAGCGTCGGAAACTGAACTGGGATCACCCGGATGCCTTCGATTACGATCTGCTATGCGATCACCTCGAGGCGCTGAGTCGACGCCGCGCAATCGACAAACCCGAATACGATTTCGTGACCCACTTCCGGCGTACACAAACCATCCGCATCGAGCCGGCTGACGTCGTCGTCATCGATGGCATTTTGCTTTTTGTCGATGAGCGAGTCCGGGAGCTGTGCGACGTCAAAGTATTTGTCGACGCGGATGCTGACATTCGGTTGATTCGGCGTCTCGAACGTGACACCCGCGACCGCGGACGTCCGCTCGACGAAATCATCGATCAATACCTCTCGACGGTTCAACCGATGCACCTCGAGTTCGTCGAGCCGAGCAAGCGGTACGCTGATGTGATCGTGCCGCGCGGTGGTCACAACGCGATCGCGATCGAGATGATCGTCGCTAAGATTCAACGACGACTGGGGAGTGCAGGACTCGGCGACGAGGGGTTGCGTACACCATCAGCCCAGCGGCCAGCGCCCCGAATCCAAACATGATCAACCACAACGCGGTCGGACCAAACGATGCCAGCAGCTGCGTGCCCCACCACGGTCCGAACGTGAGAGCCAGACTGAGCGACATGCTGTAGGCGCCCATGTAGGCGCCTCGGCGCGCCGGCGGCGCAATGTCCCCCAGATAAGCCGCCATCGCCGGAAAAAGCATCATTTCGCCGAAGGTCCACAGCACTACCGTCGCGAGAATGCCCGCTGCAGAGGCGACAATCGCAAGCCCACCGAAACCGAGCGCAAAGAGGACGCAGCCCGCGAGCAACGACCACGCTGCAGGCCAGTGCGCCGTCGCCTGGTTGAGTGGTACCTCGAGCGCGACGATCAGCAGTGTGTTGATGGTGAACAGCATGCCATAGAACGCCGGCGAGAAACGCAGGTAATCCACCATGAACAGCGAGAGGGTCGACTCGTGCTGATAGAAAACGATGGCAACGAAGAACTCAGCGAGGAGAAAGACGAGCAGCTTCCTATCACCGAGGATGGTGGTCGCGCCATCACGGTGCTCGTGGACGGCATGGTGGCCTCCAGTCGGCAAGCTCCATTTCGTCAACATCAGCACCAGCGCGGCGAGGATGGTCGTGCCACCGTCGACGACGAACATCGACCGGAAGGAAACCGTCGCCAGAAATCCACCCAGCGCGGGTCCGATGCTCATGCCGAGGTTGATGGCGAGTCGATTGAGTGCGTATGCCGGTTTTCTCTGCTCGGCGGTTACGACGTGAGTGATCGCAGCGAGACTGGCGGGCCTGAACAGCTCCGAGCACGCTGCCCAGACGAACGTAGCGAAGTAGACTGCCCAGACAGTCCGCGCGAGCGGGTAAAGCAGGACGATGATCCCTGACAGCATTAGGGACGCACGCATCACGGGCAGCGCACCCACCCGATCGCTCAACCAACCGGACAGCGGTCCGGCTCCGATCGCAGCCGCACCGTACACTCCGAATGCGAGGCCAGCCTGCGCGGCGCTGAAACCAAGCTCGCGCGTGAGGTACACCACCAGAAACGGCAGCACCATCATGCCGGCGCGGTTCACCAAATTTGTTGCGAACAGCAGCCAGACTTCGCGCGGGAGTCCACCGAGTCCACGCCAAGGATTCAATCGCGATTGCGCAAAGCTGACGCGCGGCCGATTCTTCTCTTCTTCCACGTTACACTGAGTTGAAGCGTCGCAAGGTAAGTCGCTCGATCACGCCCGACCAGAGACGGACACACTTGATGATTGTGAATGGCCAGCGCGCCGTATTCCTGGCAATCGCCATTGGTATCACGCTCGCCGGCACCGGATGTCGCCAGGAACACGCGTCAGTCGAACAGCTTTACACAACGCGCATGCTCGGGCTCAGTTATCTGCAACGAAATCAGCTCGCGGAAGCAGAATCGTCGTTCAAGCAGCTGACCAAACTCGCGCCCGACGACCCACTCGGTTACGCGAATCTCGGCCTTACCTACCTCCAGGCGGGCCGACTGGAGGAAGCTGAAAACCAGTTAAAGCGCGCGCGTGAGCTCGATCCCAAGGATGCGGAAATTGGACTCGCGCTGGCGAAGGTTTACTCGCTATCGAAACGGCCGCAGGATGCGAAGCAGCTCCTCGAGACTCTGCGGCGGGATTCGACCGCGAACCTGCACGTACTCTACGCGCTCGCGGAGCTCGAGCAACAGTCGCGTGACAGTGGTGCGACGCGGCGCTACATGGATCGATTGCGAGAAGTCCTGGCGGCAGCGCCGAGCAACGTTGCGGTTCGCGTGCAACTACTGAATGCACTGGTATCGACGGGACAAGCCGATAGCGCGGTTCATCAGCTGGAGGAAATTCGTCGCATCCCGCCGGAGCTCCCGCGAGAAGCGCGGGTGTACCTGGATAGCGCGATTCAGTTGCTACGTGCGAATCAGTTGGAAGCTGCACGGCCAGTACTCGACCGTTTCAGCGCGGCGATTGAGGTGACATCGCCGTATCAGGCAGCGCTCGAGGACGTGAAATGGACCGAAGGGCCGATAGCGGGGCGGCCGGTGCTGACGTTCGCGCCGAAATACTTCGTGTCGCTCAATCGAGTGCGAGAGAAAGCCACCGTCGATCAGGCAAGGTTTGTGGATGCGACGGACGAAGCGGGGTTGCGCGGTGGAACCAGCGCATCTGCGTCGGGGCCGGCGATGAGTGCGCTTGCAGTTGGTGACGTCGATGGCGATGGAGCCGACGATCTCTTTGTTGCGACGCACGCCGGCTCTGGCGTGGGCGCGTCAGTTCATCTCTACCGAGTGCAGGGCGGTTTCGTGCGGGATGCTACCGATCGATCGGGAGTCGCGTTAGCCTCAGGCGCGACCTACGCAACGTTCGCGGACTACGACAACGATGGGTGGCTCGATCTGTTCGTGATCGGGGGCGACGGCAAAGGCCATCT
>Ga0075423_10004938_pt1 | contig 12419 bp, 5 predicted proteins | sample SoiMethybrSBSTD2_FD_80114 | JGI IMG/M metagenome (GOLD analysis project Ga0075423, IMG submission 80114) | Bulk soil microbial communities from a Populus tree surrounding site in Tennessee, USA - Soil MetaG P. TD hybrid SBSTD2 | ecosystem: Environmental > Terrestrial > Soil > Tree plantation...
GAGGACGAGGAGATCGAGGTCCATGTGATCGGCTGCGACACGCTTGCCAGCGGGGTTGACGCCGACTGGCTCGACCTCGCCTGGGGTGAGGGTTCGGACGGCGGCGCGGCCCGCCTCGCAGTGATCCTGCGCGATATCCCCGGTGCGCTCGGAACGATGTCGAGCATCCTCGGTGCCAAGCACGCCAACATCATCAACCTGCAGCTCGTCCACCGCGACGGCAGTTTCCAGACGTTCCACCTCGACATCGAGGTGCACGACCTCGCGCACCTTCACGCGATCATCGCAGCGCTGCGCGAGGCCGATCCTATAAGTTCCGTCGAGCGGATCTAGCAGCGCCGGCAGCTTTGCCTGCCTGCCGTTTCTGGCGAGCGTGAGCGTCGCCGCCGGCGAGCACCGCCAGCATGACGAGGTCGGACGCCGTCGCGGTCATCGGCGCGATCTGGACGGGCATCTCAAGGCCCAGGATATACGGCCCAAGAACGCTCTCGCCGCCAAGCTCTTTCAACAGCTTGGCCGATATGTTGGCGGACTGGAGCCCCGGCATCACCAGGATGTTCGCCGGGCCCGACAAGCGGCTGAAGGGATAAAAACGCCGCCGCATGTCGTAATTGAGCGCGACGTCGGGCGCCATCTCGCCTTCATATTCGAAGTCGCACTTGAAGCCGTCGAGCAGCTTCACCGCGCCGCGCAGCTCCTCGATATGGACACCCGGCGGGTTGCCGAAGGTCGTGTAGCTGATGAAGGCGACGCGCGGCTCAATCCCCATTCGCCGGGCGAATGCCGAAGATCGCATCGCAATCGCCGCATATTGCTCGGCGGTCGGGCGTTCCGTCACCGCCGTGTCGGCGATCAGTACCGTGTGCGAGCGGCCGACGATCACATTCACTCCAAACGGCGTCGCATCCGGTTCGTCGTCGATGACCGAGCGGACCTGCTTCAGCGACTGGCTGAAAGGCCGGGTCGTCCCGGTGATCATCGCATCGGCTTCGCCAAGCGCGAGCATGGCCGCGGTGAAGTAGTTGCGATCCTGGTTCACCATCCGCTCGATTTCGCGGCGCAGCAGGCCGTGGCGCTGATGCTTTTCATAGATGTAGTCGACCGCTCGCCCGACCAGCGGTGAATTGCGGCTGTTGAGGACCTGGTAATCCAAGGGCTCCTCGACCCCCAATTCTTTCAGGAGGTCGTAGACTTCCTCGCGCCCGACCAGGACCGGAGTCCCGTAACCGCCCTCCTTGAAAGCGATCGCGGCGCGAAGGACATTCGGCTCCTCCCCTTCCGCGAAGAGGACCCGCTGCGGATTGGCGCGGGCATTCTCATACGCCAGGCTCATCACCGCGACGGTGGGATTGAGGCGCCCCCGAAGCTCCTGGCGATAGGCCTCCATGTTGGCGACCGGTTTCTGCGCAACGCCCGATCGAACCGCGGCCTCCGCAACCGCCGAAGCGACCACTTCCATAAGGCGCGGATCGAACGGCGCTGGAATGATATAGTCGCGCCCGAAGCTGTGCGACCGGCCGCCGTACGCCGCGGCGACCTCTTCCGGAACCGGTTCGCGGGCAAGTTCGGCCAGCGCCTCCGCGGCGGCAATCTTCATCTCATCGTTGATGGCGGTGGCGCGGACATCGAGCGCGCCGCGGAAGATGAATGGGAAACCGAGCACGTTGTTGACCTGGTTGGGATAGTCGGACCGGCCGGTGGCGATGATCGAATCCGGCCGAACGGCCATTGCATCCTCGGGTGAGATTTCCGGGTCGGGATTGGCCATTGCGAAGATGATCGGATCGCGGGCCATGGACTTCACCATGTCCTTCGAAACGACGTTCGCGGCGGAAAGGCCGAGGAAGACGTCGGCGCCTTCTATCGCCTCGGCGAGCGTGCGCTTGTCCGTGTCCACGGCGTGCGCCGACTTCCACTGATCGATGTCGGTGCGGCCTTTGTAGATCACGCCCTTGCGATCGCACATGATGACGTTGTCGCCGCGAACGCCCATCGCCTTCACCAGCTCGGTGCAAGCGATGGCCGCGGCGCCGGCTCCGTTGACCACCACCCGAACGTCCGAAAGCTTGCGGTTGGTGAGATGGCAGGCGTTGATGAGCCCCGCCGCGCTGATGATGGCGGTTCCGTGCTGGTCGTCGTGGAAGACGGGAATGTTCATCCGCTCGCGCAAGGTCTGCTCGATGATGAAACAGTCGGGGGCGGCGATATCCTCGAGGTTGATTCCGCCGAAGGTCGGCTCGAGCAGCTCGACCGCGTCGATGAAACGCTGGGCGTCGTTGGTGTTCACCTCGATGTCGATGGCGTCGACGTCGGCGAAGCGCTTGAACAGGACCGCCTTGCCTTCCATCACCGGCTTGGACGCCAGCGCTCCAAGATTGCCGAGACCGAGGATTGCGGTGCCGTTGGAGATCACCGCGACGAGATTGCCCTTCGCGGTAAAATCGTAGGCGCATCCCGGATCCTCGGCGATGGCGCGGACCGGAACCGCAACTCCCGGCGAATAAGCAAGCGCAAGGTCGCGCTGTGTCGCCATCGGCTTGGTCGCGACGACCTCGATCTTCCCCGGCCGTCCGCGCGAATGGAATTCGAGCGCTTCGGCTTCGGTATATTTGATGTTGGATTCCGACATGGAGCTGCGGGTTAGCTCGTGACTCCCCTTCCGTCACCCTGAACTTGTTTCAGGGTCCATCCCGGAACGCGCGTCCCTTCGGAGAAATGGATGCTGAAACAAGTTCAGCATGACGGCTTAACCGGCTACCACATGCTTATGGCCCGAGCCGATGCCCCAACCCCGATGATGGCCCAATATCGCGGCCTCAAGGAAGAGGCCGGCGATGCCTTGCTCTTCTACCGAATGGGCGATTTCTTCGAACTCTTCTTCGACGACGCCAAGGTCGCCTCGGCCTGCCTCGACATCGCGCTCACCAAGCGCGGCGAGGATGCGGGCGAACCCATCCCCATGTGCGGGGTGCCGGCCCATTCGGCGGAATCCTATCTCGCGCGGCTGATCAAGGCGGGCCATCGAGTCGCGATCGCCGAGCAGACCGAGAGTCCGGCCGAAGCGCGCAAGGCGCGCGGATCGAAAGCCCTGGTCGATCGCGCGATCATCCGCTTGGTCACTCCGGGCACGTTGACCGAAGAGACCTTGCTCGAATCCGCGTCGGCCAACTGGCTCGCGGCGGTCGGCCGCGCCGGCGACGATTGGGCGGTTGCCGCTGCGGATATTTCCACCGGCCGGTTCGAGCTGGTCGCCTGCAACCCCGGCGAGCTTGCCGCCGAGCTGGCACGGCTGGCGCCCGCCGAAACGATCGCGGATTCGCCCGTTCCGGGCGTCCGGACGTCGGCGGGCAAGGGAAGCTTCGACAGCCTTGCCGGCGAGCGCGCATTGAAGAGCCGGTTCGGCCTCGCCACGCTCGATGGATTGGGGTCCCCGTCACGCGCGGAGCTGGCGGCGGCGGGTGGCCTCCTCGCCTATCTCGACGCAACCCAGAAGAGCGCCGGGATCCTGCTCGACGCGCCGCGCCGAATCGCCCGCTCAAGCCATATGGGGATCGACGCTGCCACTCGCGACAGCCTCGAGCTCACCCGATCGGTTTCGGGCGGCATCGCGGGAAGCCTGCTCGGCGAGATCGACCGCTGCCAGACTGCAACCGGGCGGCGACTCCTCCATGAGGACCTCAGCGCGCCGCTGACCGACAAAGCCGGGATCGACCTGCGCCTCGGCCTCGTCGGCTGGCTTTACGAGGACGCGATCCGCCGCGACCGGGCGCGTGGCCGGTTAAAGGCGATGCCCGATTTCTCGCGCGCTTTGGCGAGGCTCGCTGCGGGGCGCGGAAGCCCGCGCGATCTCGCCCTGCTGCGCGACGGCCTCTCCGCGGCCGCCCAGCTCAAACGCGAACTGCAGGACGAGCCCGACCGGCCGGCCTTGCTCGACAAATTGCTTCCAAGGTTGGGCGGGCATGCGGAACTGATCGACCGGCTGGCGAGCGCGCTCGTCGCTTCGCCGCCGATCGATTCGTCGAAGGGCGGCTATATCGCCGAGGGCTATGACCCCGCGCTCGACGCGCTTCGCGAAGCTGCGTCCAACGGCCGGCGGGCGATCGCGATCATGGAAAGCCGGTACCGCGATTCGACCGGCATCAGTTCGCTGAAGATCCGGCACAATGCCGTGCTCGGCTATCATGTCGAAGTCGCCGCCCGGCATGCCGACAAATTGATGGCGCCGGACAGCGGCTTCACGCATCGCCAGACGCTCGCGGGGGTCGTGCGCTTCAACTCCCCCGAACTGCACGAGGAAGCTTCGCGAGTCGTCGAGGCGGGGTCGCACGCGCTCGCCGCCGAAGCCGCCCATGCCGAGGAACTTATCCAGTTTGCCGTTGCGGCAGCGCCCGGCATCACCACGACCGCTGAAGCGGTTGCGCGGATCGACGTCGCCGCAAGCCATGCGCATCGCGCCGTCGAGGGCGGCTGGGCGCGGCCCGAGCTTGCCGAGCAGCCGTGCCTCGACATCGAGGCGGGGAGGCATCCGGTGGTCGAGAGCGCGGTCCAGGGCGCAGGCGAGCGGTTCGTCGCCAATGACCTCGCGCTCGCGCCCAGTGACCGGCTGTGGCTGATCACCGGCCCGAACATGGGCGGGAAGTCGACCTTCCTCAGGCAATCGGCACTGATCGCCGTGCTCGCTCAAGCGGGAAGCTTCGTACCCGCCGAGCGCGCCAAAGTCGGCGTCGTCGACCGGCTGTTCAGCCGGGTCGGAGCCGCGGACAATCTGGCGCGCGGCCGATCGACCTTCATGGTCGAAATGGTGGAAACCGCCGCGATTCTCTCGCAGGCGACCGAGCGGAGCCTCGTCATCCTCGATGAGATCGGACGCGGAACCTCGACCTATGACGGCCTTGCGATCGCCTGGGCGGTGGTCGAGGCGATGCACAACCAGGTGAAGTGCCGGACGCTGTTCGCGACCCACTATCATGAGCTGACGCGGCTTGCCGGACGGCTCGACTGCCTGTCGCTGCATCACGTCCGGGCGCGTGAATGGAAGGGCGACCTGGTCCTGCTCCACGAAGTCGCCGACGGGGCCGCGGACCGAAGTTACGGAATTGCCGTCGCTAAGCTCGCGGGGCTTCCGCCGGCCGTCGTCGCCCGGGCGCGGTCGGTCCTTGCGAAGCTCGAGGCGGGCCGCGACGCGACCGGTGGAATCGCCGCCGGGCTGGACGACCTGCCGCTGTTCGCGGCGGCCGAGCCGGAACACGCGCCAGATCCGCTCTTATCGGCGCTCGACGATCTCAATCCGGACAGCCTCACTCCGCGCGAAGCGCTGGAGCGACTTTACCAACTGAAGAAACTCGCCTCCGAGCGCGGCTAGTTGGCGGCTCGGGGCCTCAGGCGTGCCGGCGCGTCGGCAAGCCGGCGCCCGTAAGCGCGCCACGGCCTTTCAACCAGCGCGTAGGTCGCTGTCACAACGCCAAACAGCGCACACAAGGCCATGGCGAGCCAAAGGTTCGCTCCCCAGGAAGTTGTCCGCCAGCCGGCGGGTGTCCCCAACAGCAGGAAATGGAATAGCGGCATGTGCACGAGATAGAGCGAATAGGAATGCCGTCCGAGCCACTGCGGCACCGGTGCTTCCATGAAAGAACGTGCGATCGAGCCCGGATCGCGAACCATCGCCGCGATCATCGCCGCTGAAAGCAGCGGCATGACAAGCGCGAGATTTTGCAGACGGTCAACGAAGGTAAGAAGAAGGACCATGGCAACGGCGACCAAAAGCTGAAACGATGCGGCACGGTTGGGTCCGAGCGGCGGGCGGTTGCGGCAACAGCCCCAAACCGCGGCACCCAGCGCAAAGCTCATGAGGCAGCGAGGCAGCCGGAAGAGAAGGTCCCCATCGAGCCCCCCGTCACGCCAGACAATCAAGCTTACCAGCGAGACAAGTCCAACCCCGCCCAGATATTGAAGGCGGCGGCGGGTGACCGGCGTCATCAGGCAAATCCAGGCGAAGATCAGATAGGCGCCCCATTCGGTGCTGATGCTCCAGCTCGGGCCATTGAGGACGCTTCCCGGGACCAGGCCCCAGGCATGGGTCATGCTGAGGTTCAAGGCCACCATCGTGCCGTAGCCCGGAAGCGCTGCCGTGGCGGAGGGCATGTCGACCAGGATGAGGGCCGCAACCAGTGTGACGAGGTGCAGTGGATATAGCCGGAAGAAGCGACGGATCAGGAAGCGCCGGGCGGACTGGCCGGTCGCCTCGCTCTCAGCGTGGACCGAAGCAATCACATAGCCGGAGAGGACGAAAAACAGGTCCACAAACATCCATCCCTGGCGAAGGAAGGGAACGGACGCCAGGAACGAGCCCGCGTTCAGCGCCAGGTGATGAAGCACCACGAGCAGCGCCGCGATGCCCCGGAGCGCTTCAAGGTTGGCGTGAAATGTCGGCCTTTGGGCTTGGATCGCGCTGTCCCCTTCGTAGAGCGGGTCTTACGAAATCGGCCTTTCCATTCAGTTGACGTTGCAAAAGGGCGATTCCTTCTTCCGGGCCGGTACCGCTTCGCTCTAGGGTACGCTGGTGGCCGATCTGCGCTTCCTGGACGTTGAAAACCGCCGCTCGATCATCGACCGTCGAACCGTCTCTGAGCATTTGCGCGACTTGCGACCCGGCAAGAGACTTTCCGCCGAAGCCGCGGCGATCCTGCGTGATGCTCTTGAACATGGCCGGGCGGAAATCGCCAAACGCCTGACCGAGGAGCCCGGTGACGGGCGATCGGCCGCGCAAGCCACGGCTTTCCTCCACGACCAGCTCGTCCGCCTCGTCCACGACTTCGTAAACGAACGCCTGCTCGACGAACCATTGGGCGGAGACTTCGCGCTCGTCGGCCTTGGCGGCACGGGCCGCGGTGAAATGGCGCCTTTTAGCGACCTCGACCTCATGTTCCTGACCGCGAAAGTTCCATCAGCGGAGCAGGAGCGAGCTGCGGAGGCGATGCTTCACTTGCTGTGGGACCTGAAGCTGAAGGTCGGCCATTCGGTCCGGTCGGTTCCGCAGCTCATCGCTCTCGCCAAGAAAGACATCACGATTCGCACGGCTGTGCTCGAAGCGCGCTGGCTGTGGGGCGACGATAAATTGTTCGATTCGGCGATGCGGCGGTTCCGCAAGGACGTGGTCGCCGGAACCGCGGCGGAGTTCGTTGCGGCCAAGCTCGCCGAGCGCGACGAGCGCCACATCAGGATGGGCGACAGCCGCTATGTCGTCGAACCCAACGTCAAGGACGGCAAAGGCGGGCTACGCGACCTGCACACGCTCTACTGGATCGGGAAATATGTTCACGGTGTCGAAACGCCGGCCGAGCTGGTCGGCGCCGGCCTGTTCACGGCGGCCGAATTCCGCCGCTTCGATCGCGCCGAGCGCTTCTTTTGGTCGGTCCGAAGCCATTTGCATTTGCTCGCGGGCCGCGCCGAGGAGCGGCTGAGCTTCGATTACCAAAAGCGCATCGCGGAAATCATGCATTATGCCGACCGGCCGGGAAAATCCTCGGTCGAGCGCTTCATGCAATTCTACTTCATCAACGCCAAGGCCGTCGGCGACCTAACCGGAGTCTTCCTGGCGCAGCTCGACGAACAATTGGCCAAGAAAGGTTTCCGCTTCGCGCTGCCGACCATCCGTCGTCGTCCAAAGCGACTTTCGGGCTTCATCCTCGATCGCGGGCGGATTTCGATTCCCGTGGACGATTTTTTTCGCGCAGATCCGGCAAGGCTGCTCGAATTGTTCGCCGTCGCGGCCCGCGAAAAGCTCGAAATCCATCCCAATGCGATGCGCTCAGCGACCCGCGATTCGGCGCTGATCGATCGCAAGGTCCGCGAGGACGAGCGCGCGAACGCCTTGTTCCTCGACGTGCTGACCTCGCTCAATCATCCAGAGCTGGTGCTTCGCTGGATGAACGAAGCCGGCGTGTTCGGCCGCTTCGTCCCGGACTTCGGACGAGTCGTCGCCCAGATGCAATTCGACATGTACCACCACTATACGGTCGACGAGCATTCGATCCGCGCGATTGGACTTCTGGCCGCAATCGAGCGCGGCGAGTTGAAGGACGACCATCCGCTATCGACGGCGATCATCAAGCAGCTCGCATCGCGGCGACTGCTTTACGTCGCTGTGCTCCTGCACGACATCGCCAAGGGACGCGGCGGCGACCACAGCGTGATCGGCGCCGAGATCGCGCTCAAGCTGTGTCCCCGGCTCGGGCTTGATGCCGCCGAGACCGAGACCGTGGCATGGCTGGTCCGCTACCATCTCCTGCTGTCGTCGACGGCGTTCAAGCGCGACCTCGCCGACCCGAAGACGATCGAGGATTTCGTCCGCCAGGTGCAGAGCCCGGAGCGGCTGCGCTTGCTGCTGATCCTGACCGTCGTCGATATTCGCGCGGTCGGCCCCGGCGTCTGGAACGAGTGGAAGCGAACCTTGCTTCGAACCCTGTTCGAAGCGGCGGAGGAACGGCTTCGGCTCGGCCACAAGCAGCACGGCCGAAGCGAGCTGGTCGAGGCCCGGCGGGAGGAGCTCGCAGCGAAGCTTGGATGGAAGGCGAGCGCGATCCGAGCGCATTCGAGACGGCTGCCCGACAGCTACTGGCTCGCCGAGCCGCTCGCCTGGCAGGTGGCCAACGCCAGGCAGGTTGCGGCGGCCGAAGCGCATATCGGCGAGGCGCAGCCTAATGTCGTTGCCGAAGAAGACCGTGAGAGCGGGGCGACCCGGATCAGCGTGTTCACCCCTGACCGCGAGGGGCTATTCTACCGGATCTGCGCCGGCCTCGCCGCGGCGGGCGCCAACATCATCGATGCGCGGATCCACACCACGCGCGATGGAATGGCGCTCGACAACTTGCTCGTGCTCGATGCGCGGGGACAGGCTTACTCCGACCGCCGGCTTCGCTCGCGCCTCGCCCGGTCGGTTGAGGGCGCACTGACCAGCGCCGAGGCGCCCGCGCTTCCGGCGCCGGAGCGCGGCCGGCCGCGGAGTGCCGCATTCCGGGTCGCGCCGTCGGTCGCGGTCGCGGACAAAGCTTCGAGCCGCACCACTGTCGTGGAAGTGAACGCGCTCGACCGTCCCGCGCTGCTCGCCGCGCTCGCTTCGGCCATTCATGCCGAAGGGCACCAGATTCATTCGGCGCACATCGCGACCTACGGCGAGCGGGCGGTCGACGTTTTCTATTTGACTCGCGCGGACGGAAAGAAGCTCGAGACCGGCGACATCGAGACGTTGCGATCGGCGCTCCTCGATGCTGCCCCTGACGTGCCGCGCGCCAAAGCCGCCTGAAGAAAAAGGGCCCCGCCGCGGACGACGGGACCCTTTCCGAGCTAGACCAATCTTCGCTTAGTTGCCGCGCTCACCCTGCGGCGGTGGTGGCGGCGGCGGCGGTGGCGGCGGAGGAGGTGCCGGCTGCTCGACCACCGGCGGCGGAGGCGGCGGTGCGGGCGGCGGCGTGTAGACCGGCGCCGGCGGCGGAGCCGACCATTTCGCCCTCAGCGTGATTCCGAAAGTCCGCGGCTCACCCAGGAACGCTCCGTAAAGCTGGGTTGCGCGATTTGGAACGGAGGTCGATGCGGCGCAGAAGCCGTTGATTGCCCCGCGGGTCGTGCAGCCGCCCTGGATCGGAGCGTCAAACGCGACCTGCAGATAATCCTCGTTGAGGATGTTTTGGCCCCATAGCTCGATCGCCCAGGCATCGTTCCGTCCATGGATTCCAACGCGGGCGTTGAACACCTGATAACCGTCCTGGATCTTCTCGAAGTCGAGGTCGGACCCGGTGTTGTACGAGCTCACGAACCGGCCATCGACGTAGAAGAGCGCGCGCATGCCGCTGTCGCCGATCGGCGGGGTCCAGGCGACCGATGCCGTCGCAGTCCATTGCGATGAGTTGGAAATTCGGCGACCCGGGAGCTGGAACAAAGCGTTGGTCAGCGGCCGTCCGTCCGCGCCGACGAGATTATTCCGATACTTGGTATTGGCCCAGACCAGGCCGCCATTGACCGAGAGGTCCTGCATCGGCCGGGTGAAGGCTTCCAGCTCGACGCCGTAGCTCTTCACGCCTGCGCGCGTGTGCCCAGTGCACGCGCCGGTACGCGGATTGTTGTCCGAATCGGCGCCACCGAGGCTCTCGTCGCAGCTGTTGACGTTCTCGACGATGAAGTTGAGGCCGTTGAAGGTGTTCAGCTGGAAGTTCTTGAACAGCTGGTGGAAGGCGGCGATGTTAATGTCGACGCCGCGGCCATTGTACTTGGCGCCGGCCTCGAACGCATCGTTGGTCTCGGGCTTGAACTGGAGATCAGCGCCCGACGCAACGATGCCCTGACAGCCAAATTGAGCGGCGCTGACGCAAATCGCACCATTGCCCGACAGCGGCGGGCTGCCAATCCCGGTCGGAACGACCTGAGCACGCCACAAGGCAGAGCGATCGAGGTTGAAGCCGCCGGCCTTATAGCCGCGCGCATAGCTGACGTAGGTCAGCAACCGGTCGGTCGGCTTGTAGCTCAGGACTGCAGTGCCCGACAGCTTCGACTCGGTCCTCGAGTCGCTGAGGCTGAGGGCGCCTCCCGGCACGCTCGGGCTGACGCACGGCAAGGTCTGGAGCGAGGTTCCCGACAGTAGAGTGCAGATCGTGTTGTTGTCGGTGAGGTCGGCGGAGAGCTTTTTCTTCTCGTGCGTGTAGCGGGCGCCGACCGTCAGCTTCAGCCGGTCGGTGATCGAGAAGATGTTGTGCGTGAACAGCGCCCAATTGTTGCTCGACTGATCGTAAAGGTCGTTGAGCGCCGAGCCATTGAGGCTCAGCGCCGTGCTCGTCACGTTCGAAAAGCCGCTGTTGGTGAAGGTCGGCGCATTGAACGGAGTGAGCCGCGCGAATGCCCGGAACACTCCCTGTTGCGAGGGCGGCAGCAGCCCGACGATCGCTCCAGCGGTGGCCTGGTTGAAGCAGGTTCCCCCGCCTGCCGCACCCGGCTGCACGAGCGATGATCCGAGGGCCTGAACGGCCGGCACACCCGACGCGATCAGGGCTTGGGCGAAGCTGTTGCCAACCAAGCAGTTCGCATAGGCCGAATAATCGCTACCGTACGCGAGGTCGTCTTTCAGCCTCAGCTTCTCGTTGGCGTAATAGCCGCCGACCAGCCAGTCGAGCTTGTTGCCGAAAGCATTGCCCTGGAGCCGTACCTCCTGCGTGAAGGTCTTGAAGCGGTTGAACGCGCCGCCGCTGCCGTCGCGATAAAGGATGTCGAGATTGTTGAAATCGGCGTCCTGACCGCGAATGTATTTATTGTAGCGGTAGGCCGTGATCGACGTCAGCTCGGCCCCGCCGAAGTCGTAGACGAGTTCACCCGAGAGGCCGCGATCATTGACGTCACTGTTGTAGCTCCGGTTGGGCGTGATCGACACGTGACGATGGAACGGATCGTCATTGATGATCGCGCCGAGGCCGCGCTCGATTGCGGCGATGGTCGAAGGAGCTTCGATGGCGCTGCCGCCGGACCCAACCGTGTCGTGAGCCGGCAGATACGGCGCCGCGCAGCATTCCTCGCGCCGCTGCGACCAATCGCCGATGAGCCGGAACGAAAGATCGTCGTTCGGCTGGAACAGGACTTGCCCGCGAACCATCCAGCGGTCGCGGTCGTTGACGCGCCGTCCCGAAATGTCGTCCTTCAGGAATCCGTCGCGCTTCATATAAACGCCATCGATGCGCGCGGCGATCGTATCGGTGATCGGGCCGGTCAGGCTGAGCTCGGCGCGACGTTCGTCGTAATTGCCGATGTCGATCTGACCGCCGATTTCGGTCGTGAAGCGCGGCTTGGCGGTGATGATCGAGATCAGGCCCGCCGACGTGTTGCGGCCGAACAACGTGCCCTGCGGGCCGCGCAGAACTTCGATCCGGTCGAGCGGCCCGAGCTCGGTAAGCGCGACACCGGCGCGCGAGCGATACACACCGTCGACGAACACACCGACCGAGCTTTCAAGGCCCGGGTTGTCGCCGACCGTGCCGATGCCGCGGATCCGGGCGACGCCAGCGCCGGCTTCCGACGACGTCGAGGAGACCAACAGGGATGGAGCGACCTGGTTGAGCTGCCGAATGTCGCTGGCGCCGGTATATTCGAGCTGCTGCGCGGTTACCGCGCTGACGGCCATCGGCACATCCGACAGCGCCTGGTTGCGCCGAGTCGCGGTGATGACGATGTCGCCGGTGTTGACTGGCTGCTGCTCGGTCGCCTGGTCCTGAACCGCGGCCCCTTCGGTCGCGCCTTCGGTCGGCTTGGCCGAACTCTTGTCGGTGTCCGTGGTGGATTGTGACGTCTGCCCAATGGCTGGCGATGCAATTGTGACGAGCGCTGCCGAAAGCAGCCACACCGACTTGCGCATATCTCTCTCCCCTGTTGGAGCAAGCTCCAGC
>Ga0075423_10004940_pt1 | contig 12418 bp, 11 predicted proteins | sample SoiMethybrSBSTD2_FD_80114 | JGI IMG/M metagenome (GOLD analysis project Ga0075423, IMG submission 80114) | Bulk soil microbial communities from a Populus tree surrounding site in Tennessee, USA - Soil MetaG P. TD hybrid SBSTD2 | ecosystem: Environmental > Terrestrial > Soil > Tree plantation...
CTGCCACACATGGATCACGTCGCCAGGCGCGAGCGGCACGGTGAACTGCTCCTGCTCCAGGACGCGGCCATCCTTCAGCCGCAGCTCACCTGCGAGCGCACCTTCAGCGCCGCAGCATGGCAGCAGGCAACACTCGGCGGGGTTCTCGAGTTGCTGGCCGGCCAGAGCGCGAAGCCTGTCCGCTGTCGCGGCAGGCGAGAGATCCGGCGGCAGCCCGAAGATCCGGTTGAAGGCCGCGTTCACCACCGCAACGTGGTTGTCGCTGGTCTGCGCGAACACGCCGTCGCTCATATGGGCGATGAGACCGTTGAGCATGGCGATCTGCGCGTCGCGATCCCGCTCGAGCTCTTTCTGCCGCGTGATGTCGCGCGCGACGCCATCGATGGCGATCAGATTGCCCTGGTCGTCGAACACCGGCAGGCGCCGGTGCTCCGCCCAGACGATTCGTCCATCGGGATGCCGCCAGCGCAGCGTGACACGCTGCGACGGATCGGGAGCGGACGCCAGCTCCTCGCGCAGCCGCTTGCGATCGTCGGGATGCACGCGCGCCAGCGCCTTGATCGGCGCGCTCACCACGTCGTCTGCGTCGAGTCCGAGGATGCCGACAGCGCCGGGGCTCATGTATTCGACGCGGCGGTGCGGCCGAATCTGCAGCCGATAGATCATCTCGTCAGCGTTGGCGGCCACGAGCCGCAGGTGCTCGACGGTGCGTTCGAGCGCCACCGTGCCCTCGCGCTGCGCCGTCACGTCGACGCACGTGCCGACGAACCCGGCGAACTCGCCCGTCTCCTCGTGGAGCGGGAGCCCGTAGTCGGCGATCCATCGATAGATGCTGTCGGAGCGGCGAAGCCGATACTCCAGAACAAAGGGACTCTGCGTGGACACCGCACGGCTGTAGGACTCGAGGCACGACTGGAGATCGTCGGGGTGCACCGAGATCGCCCATCCGCTTCCAAGTTCGTCGCGCAGCCGCCGGCCGGTGAAGGCCAGCCACTTTCGGTTCACGAAAGTCACCGCACCCTCCGCGTCCCCTATCCAGACCATCATCGGCGCGTCGCGGAGGACTCTGGCGAAGCGGGCGTGGACCGGGGTGGGGGGGCGTGCCGGTGCTCCCGCTGACCTCATTGGCGCCTATTCTGCCCCGGAGCACGGGCCGCCGCCCGGACTTTTACTGTCAGACAAACACCGACAACCGCCACGTAAAACCTGCCGTCAGTGCACGTCTTTTGTTCGGTGTCGGACAAACACGGATAGGCAGCGTCCGCGCCCGTCGTTACGATGCAGGTGCCTGCCGACGCAGTCGCCACCGAGCGACGCCGCCCGAGTCGAACGCGCCAACGTCCTCGCTTCCACTCCCGCCGGCGTTCATGTGGTACCGCGTGTGCTGACAGTGGTGGCGCGGCGTGGGGTGGGCCGGCTGGAGGGGCTGCGACGACGGGACGGGCGTTGTGACGAGGAGGAGCAACAAGGAGGGATCGGTGGCGAGGAGCCCCCGAAAGGGGAGTTCTCTGGCCGATCTGCAGCGGTGCCGCGGGGAGCTCGAGATCGCTCGAAAGTTTCTCGACGATCTGCTCGCGGCCAGCCCTGCCCTGGTGTTCGAGTTCGATCCGGACACCTTGAGGGTGACCTACGCAAGTCCGAACATCGGCTGGCTGCTTGGCTATTCGCCGGCTGAAGTGCTCTCGGCCGACGGATTCCTGGAGCACACGATCCATCCCGACGATCGTCCACGGCTGTTCAACGCCCTCCGCGAAGCGAGCCGCAGTCTCGTGGCGCAGATCGAGCAGGAGTGCCGGTACCGCGGCAAGGACGGCCGCTACCGATGGTTCCTGACGCTGCTGCGAATCGAGTACGACCTCGACGCCACGCCGGTGCGGGTCATCGGCTACGCGCTCGACATCGCGGAGCGCAAGTCGACGGAGGAGCAGGTCCGTCAGGCCCGCGCCTTCTCGGACTCCATCATCGAGAATCTTCCGGCAGTCGTCATCGTCAAGGACGCCCGCGACCTGCGCTACGCGCGCTTCAATCGCGCGGCGGAAGAAACCCTGGGCATCGGACGCGACTCGGTGATCGGCAGGACCGACGCTGAGATCTTTCCGCCGGCGATCGCCGAGGCCTCGGGGCTGAAAGACCGGATGGTCCTGCAGACGCGCATGGTGGTCGACATCCCGGAGGAAATCGTCGCGGCGCCCGGGGGCGAACCGAGAATCCTGCACACCAAGAAAATTCCGGTCCCCGACGAGTCGGGACGGCCGGCCCACCTGCTGGGCGTGTCGATACACATCACGGAGCAGCGGCTGGCGCACGAACAAGTCCGCCTCTCGCAGCTCGAAGCCGAGCGGGCGAGCCGCGCCAAGAGCGAGTTCCTGTCCCGAATGAGCCACGATCTGCGCACGCCGCTGAACGCCATTCTCGGCTTCGCGCAGATCCTCCAGATGGACGCGTTGAGCCCCGAACAGGCCGAAGGCGTGCAGCAGATCCTGCGTGGCGGCGTCCATCTGCTCGAGCTCATCAACGAGGTGCTCGACATCTCCCGCATCGAGGCGGGACAGCTGTCCCTGTCGCCGGAGCCGGTGCCGATCGATGAAGTGATGACGCACGTGGTCAATCTGGTCCAGCCGCTCGGCGGTTCGAGGAACATCACCGTCAGCGCGGATACGGGAGAGGACGGCCTGCACGTGCACGCCGATCGGCAGCGCCTGAATCAGGTGCTCGTCAACTTGATCAGCAATGCGGTGAAGTACAACCGCGAAGGCGGCCGTGTCGAGGTGTCGAGCAAGACGCGCGGGGGCGTGGTTCGGATCTCGGTCACCGACACGGGCGCCGGCATTCCGCCAGAGAAGATGGCGCTGCTGTTCCAGCCGTTCGAGCGGCTCGGCGCGGAGCAGGGGCCGATTGAAGGCACAGGACTCGGCCTGGCAGTGGCGAAGGGCCTGACCGAGGCCATGGCGGGCCGCATCGGCGTCGAGTCCAGGGTGGACGTCGGCAGCACCTTCTGGGTGGAGCTTCCACTGACGTCGGCGCCCGAGCTGCGGCGACCCGCGGTCCCCGCGGACGCTGCGGTCTCGATCAGCCGGGCCGCCGGTCTCGTGCTCTATATCGAGGACAACCGTTCCAACATCCGGCTGCTCGAGCGGCTCCTCGCCCGCCGGCCCGAGGTGCGGCTTCGCACCGCGATGACCGGCCAGGCGGCGCTGGAACTGGTGGTTCGCGAGCGCCCGGATCTGATCCTGCTCGATCTGCATCTTCCAGACATGAAAGGGGAAGAGGTCCTGCGCAGGCTCTGGGCCGAGCCCGCGACGCGGTCGATTCCCGTGGCCGTCCTGAGCGCCGATGCCACGAGCACCCAGGAGCAGCGGGCGCTGGCCGCGGGCGCTATCGCCTACCTGACGAAGCCGCTCGATCTTGCCCGGTTACTCCGGCTGCTGGACGACCGGCTGGCGCATCGCGAAGACGGCGGGGAAAGGCCGGCCGATGGCTGAACAGGCACAAGCCGAGCCCGCCGCTCACGGTCACGGCCGGGTCCTCGCGGCGCTGAGCCTCGTGGCCGCCCTGACGCTCGCCAGCGCGTCGGCCATCGCCGTGTACGGGCTCGATCGCTACCTGGCGAGGCAGCAGACGCACGATCTGCGGCGCGTCGCGTCACTGCTGGCCAGCCGGGTGGCGTTGTTGCCCGGGGGCATCGACGACAAGCCGGCGATCGAGGCGGAGGTCGCGTCGATGGCGCAGGCGGCGGACGCACGGCTGACGGTCGTCGCCGCAGATGGTCGAATGATTGCCGGGTCGGCCGTCCAGGCCGCGTTCGTCGAGAACCTCGCCGATCGGATCGAAGTGATCGCGGCGGCCCGGGACGGACTGGGCGTCGCCGAGCGCGAGAGTACGACCCTCGGCGGCCGGCACCTGTACGTGGCCGTGCCCATCCGGATCGCTGACCGCCTCGTGGGATTTGCGCGTGCGGCCCGTCCGAGCACGCATTTCGCCGACGCGCTCAGCCTGACCGTCCCGCTCCTGACCTATCTCACCCTCGCCGCCGCGATGACGCTGGTGCTGGGCCACCTGGCGCGGCAACGCATCGCGCGGCAGTCGGTGCGACTGATCAACACCGCCGAAGCCGCGGCGGCGCGCGCGGCCGAGAGCGAACGGCGGCTCACCGAAGCGCAGCGGATCGCAAAAATCGGCAGCTGGGACTGGGATCGCGAATCGAACGCGGCCCGCTGGTCGGACAACCTGTACCGGATGTTCGGCGTCGAGCCCGGCGCGTTCGAGCCAACCCTGGAGCAGTACCTCGAATTCATCCATCCGGATGACCGCGACGCCGTCCGGCTGGTCGCGCGCCGCGTCATGGAACACGGGATACCGGTGGCCATGGACACGCGGATCGTCCGGCCGGACGGCCGCACGATCATCGGCCACATGCGCGGGCAGGCCGTCACTGACGAGCATGGGAATCCCGTCCGCCTCGTCGGGACGATTCTCGACGTCACCGATGTCCGTCACGCGGAGGCGGCGCGGCAGGCTGCCGAGGAGCAGTTCAGGGATTTCGTGGAGACGACCAACGAATGGATCTGGACCTTCGATACCCGCGGCACGCTGCTCTACTCGAACGCTGCCGTCAAGAACATCCTCGGGTACGACATCGACGAACTCATCGGCCGCGAGGTTCTGCATCTGCTGCACCCCGACGATCAGGCGGCCATTCAGGCGGCTCTGCCCGAGATGGTCAGACAGAAGGCCCACTGGACCGGCGTGGTCCGGCGCTGGCTGCACCGGAACGGCGAGTGGCGGTACGTCGAGAGCAACGGCACACCGATGCTCGACAGGAACGGCGAGGTCCGCGGATTCCGGGGCTCGGCCCGCGACATCACGGAACGGACACTCGCCGAGGAGGCGTTCCGGAAGAGCGAGGAGCGGTTTCAGCTGGCGGCCCGCGCGTCGAACGACGTGCTGTGGGACTGGGAGTTTGCCACGGGAGACATCTGGCGGAGCGAGGCGATTCGCCGCGTGTTCGGTCATGCCGACGTCGCCAACGAGCGATGGGACGCGATGCTGCACCCCCAGGAACGACAACTGGTGGGAGAGCGTTTGAAAGAATTCCTCGACTCGACCCGCGAGACCTGGGTCGCCGAGTACCGGTTCCAGCGCGGCGACGGCAGCTACGCGTGGGTGCTCGATCGCGGCATCGTGGTGCGCGACGAAGACGGCAGACCGCTGCGGATGATCGGCACGATGATGGACATCACCGAACGCAAGGAGGCCGAGCGCATGAAGTCGGACTTCGTGTCGTTCGTCAGCCATCAGTTGCGGACGCCGTTGTCCGGCATGAACTGGATGCTCGAGCTGGCCGCCGAGGCCCGGGACCTGCCGCCGCAGGCGGCCGAGTACGTCGCCGATGCGCGCGAGTCTGCGGCACGGCTCGGGAGGCTCGTGAACGACTTGCTGGACATCGCCAGGCTGGAGAGCGGCCGGACGCTCATGGCCCAGGAGCCGGTCCGGCTGGACGAAGTCACGCGCAGCGTGCTGCGGGAGATGAATGCCGTCATCGTCGACAAGCGGCATACCGTGCGCTTCGACCCCGACGGCGCCGGCCCCGCGTTCGCCGATCAGCAGATGATGCGGCAGGTGATTGCCAACCTGGTGTCGAACGCCATCAAGTACACCCCCGACGGCGGACAGATCGACATCACGATGGTGCAGCGGACGGATCGCGTCGAATGGAGCGTGCGCGACAACGGCATGGGCATTCCTCAGGCCGCACAGGGACGCCTGTTCGAGAAGTTCTACAGGGCGGACAACGCGATCTCCAGGGAAGCGGAGGGGACCGGACTCGGGCTCCACCTGGTGCGGCTGGTCGTCGAGCACGCGGGCGGACAGGTCTGGTGCGAGTCGGAGGAAGGGCGGGGGTCGCGCTTCGCGTTCACCCTGCCGTCAGCGCAGACAGAGGGAGCGGACGCATGAGCGCGCCACCACGGGTCTTACTGGTCGAGGACGACAAATTCCTCCGTCGCGCCTGCGAGGCGAGCCTGCGGCAGCGGGGCTTCGAGGTCACCACCGCGAACGATGGTGAAGAGGGGCTGCGGCTCGCGCGATCCGTCCCGTATGCCGACATCATCCTGCTCGATCTGCTCATGCCGAAGATGCCCGGTGTCGACGTGCTGCGGGCGCTGAAGGCACATCCGGAAACGGCTTCGATCCCGGTGTTGATCCTGTCGAACTCCTCGCGCGAGGACGACAAGCAGCAGGCGCTGCAGCTCGGGGCGGCCGGCTACTACGTGAAGGCCAACCTGTCGCTCCGCGAGCTGGCCCTGCAGGTCGATCGACTGGTCCACGGGAATGCCGCCCATTGACCTGGCGCGGCTCCGCGACTTTTCCGACGGCAGCGATCAGGGCATGCGCGAGCTCGCCGGCCTGTTCCTGTCGCACATGGACGACTGCGTGCAGGCGCTGCGCGCCGGGATCGAGGCCGGCGACGGCGAGCAGCTCCGCACCGAAGCGCATCGCGCCGCCGGCACCGCCGGGGCCTGCGGGGCCCGCGCGCTCTCGACGTTGTTGACCCGACTCGAAACGGTCGACGCTGCGCGACGCCTCGCTGAATCGCGGACGCTGGTGCCCGAGATCGAGGCGGAGCTGTCGCAGGTGCGGCAGTTCCTGTCCGAGTCGCTCGGGCTCGACGGCGGCCGTCCGGTCCCGGACGCGCAGGTGCCGCGTTGAGCGGCGACGATCCTGGCCCGGGCCGCGTCATCGACGCGAGCACCGAGCACACGATCAAGAACCACCTCGCCGTCATCGTCGGGTTCAGCGAGCTGCTGCTGACGGAGATTGCGCCCGACGACAGCCGCCGCAACGATCTGGAGGAGATCCACCGCGCTGCGAAAGAGCTGATGGTCATCTTCCGCCGCGACGTGCGGTAGCGACGCGGCGCGCCGCGTCTTATAATCGGCTGCGGCGTGGGCACACTCAACATTCTCGTCATCTACGATCGGTGGGAGGAACCCGACGAGTCGAACGTCGCAGGCGCGGACAAGGCGCCGCTCACCCGCACCCTCGACAAGAAGGAAGTCGAAGACGAGGTCGCCGAAGCGCTGGGCAAGCTCGGTCACCAGGCGACGCTTCACGTGCTCGACGGATCGCTCAAGACGCTCCACGCGCTCGCGCGAATCGACTGCGATCTGGTGTTCAACCTCGCCGAGTCGTTTGCCGGGAACGACATGGCGGACTATTGCATCGCCGCCTACCTCGAGCTGATCGACAAGCGCTTCACGGGATCGGGATCGCACGGCCTGCTCTACGCCCAGGACAAGGGCGTCGCCAAGAAGATCCTGGAGTTCCACGGCATCCACACGCCGGTGTTCGCCCGCTCTTTCCGCGGACGCCTCGACTTCTCGCACGACCTCGAGTTCCCGGTCATCGTCAAGCCGGCGCGCGAGGACGGGTCGATCGGCATCGAGTTCAACGCGGTGGTGTCGTCGATTCGCGAGCTGATGGAGCGGATCGACTGGCTCCATGCCAACTTCGATTCGCCGGTGCTGATCGAAGAGTACGTCGAGGGACGTGAAATGTACGTGGGCATCATCGGCAACGAGAGCCCGCTCGCGCTGCCGGTCGTCGAGCTCGATCTCTCGAAGCTTCCGGAAGGCCGTCCCAAGATCGCCGGCGCGGAGGTGAAGTGGGCGAAAGGGACCGGCGCCTACCGGGACACCAAGTCGATCGTGCCCGACGATCTGTCGGACGAGACCGTCGCGCAGCTCCAGACGACCGCGCTCGCCGCGTATCAGGCCCTCGAGCTGCGGGACTACGCGCGCATCGACATGCGGCTGCGTCCCGACGGCCGGGTCGCCGTCATCGAGGCCAACCCGAATCCCTGGCTGGCGTCGAAAGCGGAGTTCGCGATGGCGGCGCGAAAAGCCGGCCGCACCTACTCGCAACTCGTGCAGGAGATCGTGGACCTCGCCCTGGCGCGATACGGATAGCGGGGGAACATCCTACGGCCTGATCTTCCCGTCGGCCTTCCAGAGATAGATGGTGATCTCGTCACCCGTGCTGGTGGTGAAGCGGTCGACCTTGTCGGCCGGCCAGGTCGGGCCCATGCTGAAGGCGTGCGAGACGACGCGCGCGCCCGGCTTCAACTGTTTGGTGATGATCGGCCGCAGCTGTGCGTTGGCCGACGCCAGCAGGTAGAGCGTCACCACGGTCGCGTCCGAGAAGTCCGCCGTGAGCACGTCCTGCTCGCGGAACTCCACGAGCCGCTCGACCCCGGCCGCCCTGGCGTTGGCCCGCGACTCGGCGATCTTCAGCGGGTCGATATCGAGCCCGATGCCGCGCGCCCCGTACTTCTTCGCCGCGGCGATCGGAATGCGGCCGTCGCCGCTGCCGAGGTCGTACACGATGTCGTCCTTGCTGACGCCGGCGACTACCAGCATGCGATCCACCACTTCCGCCGGACTGGGCACATAGGGCACCCGAATCTGCGCCGAGCCGCGAGGGGCGGCCGCAAGGAGCCCGAGCACGGCGACCGCCAACAGTCTGATTTGCATAGGCCAATCTCCCGGGGGTGCCTCGAGGTCGGGCATTCAGCCGCAAACCGTTGGGGCACTTTCACTTATACAGGAAATGTCGCGTCGCGCGCTCGAAAGGCTGAGCTGGGAAGGTGTGACAGCGCGGTCACCTCCGATAGCCGAAAACCGCTAAAACGCGCCGGAAATCGCGCAATCCGGTTGCCGGATCGGCCGGAATCCGTTATACTTTTGGCTACTGCTCATTGGCGCACACCTAACCTAGCCACCTTACTTCAGTGGGGGACACGTGACATTCCAGGTTGGTGACAAGGTCATTTACCCAAACCACGGACTCGGCGTCGTTCAGGGCATCGAAACCAAAACCATCCTCGGCACCACCTGCGGCTTCTACCATCTCAAGATGGTCGCCAACGAAACGACCGTGCTCGTTCCGGTGGACAACGTGGACGGCGTTGGACTTCGACGCGCGATCGGCGACGAAGAAATCGATCGATTGTTCATTCTGCTCGGCGACGGCAAGATCGACAATCACCAGAACTGGAAAGGACGATTCAAGGACAACTCGGACAGGATGCGCACCGGCTCGATCTACGACGTGGTCGAGGTGCTCAAGAGCCTGACCTTCCTCGCGCGATCGAAGAATCTCTCCTTCCGCGAAAAGCGCATGCTGGACCGCGCCAAGTTCCTGGTCATTTCCGAGATCTCGGAAGTGGCGCGCGAGAAGTCCGCGCAGATCGAAGAGAAGGTCGATCGCGCGCTCGAGCGCTGCTTCACCATGAAGAACCGGTCCATCGCCCGCGCGAAGGCCGCGAAAGCCGTTCCGGCGACCACCCGCGTCACCGCGCGCCGCACGGCCCGCGCCTCCTAGCGCCGGCCGTTCACCGACCGGCATCACCATCCAAGCCGGAGCCGGAAGGCTCCGGCCTTTTTTTTGAGAGTCGCCGGTGATCGTCGCGCTCCGCTCCCTGGCCACCTATCTCGCCGTCTCGCTCTACATCGTCTTCATGGGCGCGCCGGCGCTCCTGCTGGCGCTCGTTCTTCGCCGCCCCCTCATGTTGTACCGCGCCGGCGAGATCGGCGTAAACCTCGGATTGCTGCTGAGCGGGATCAGGTACACGGTCTCGGGCGCCGAGCACATCCGCCGGGAGCCGGCCTCGGTGTATGCCGTCAATCACGCCAGCAACGTCGAGCCGCCGATCCTCTTCAAGGCGCTGCACCCGCTCTTTCCGCGCCTGCGCGTCCTCTACAAGGCTGAGCTCCGGAAGCTGCCCATCCTCACCAGCGCTTTCGATCTCGCCGGCTTCATTCCGCTCGAACGCGGCAACCGTGATCAGAGCCTGCCGGCGATCGAGCGGGCCGCCGCCGCGCTGCGCGACGGCAACTCCTTCCTGATCTTCCCGGAAGGCACCCGCAGCCGGACCGGCGAGCTGCTGCCGTTCAAGAAAGGCGGCTTCGTCATGGCCATCAAGGCCCAGGCCCCCATCGTCCCGGTCGCCATCAAAGGCGCCCGCGCGGCCATGCGGAAGGGCAGTCCCTGGATCCAGCCGGTCACGATCAGCGTATCGTTTGGAAAGCCGGTTCCCACGGCCGGGCTGGACATGGAAGACCGGGAACAGCTCGTTGCCGACGTCAGGACCCAGGTGGAACGTCTGTTGAACGACTGAGAGCGGAACGCAGCACATGCTCGAGGCATTGGCGGGGCTCGGCCGGACACTCGGCTTTTCGTTCGCCGCGGGAATCAACCTCTACGCGACGGTGGCGATACTCGGGCTGGCGTCGCGCTATGGGTGGGTGGCGCTTCCGGAGCAGTACCGCGTTTTCGACAACGACCTGATCATCGCGGCCGCGATCGCGATGTACGCCATCGAGTTCTTCGCCGACAAGATCCCGTGGGTCGACTCGGTGTGGGACGCGGTTCACACGGTGATCCGCCCGCTCGGCGGGGCGCTCATCGCCATCACCACGCTCGGCGAGGCCAGCCCCGCGACCGAGACGCTGGTCGGCCTGCTCGGCGGCACGCTCGCAGCCGGCAGCCACTTCACCAAGGCCGGAACGCGGGCGGTCGCCAACACCAGCCCCGAGCCGTTCTCGAATTGGCTGCTGAGCCTCGGCGAGGACGTGTTCGTGGTGGCGCTGGGCTTTCTCGCGCTCAAGCATCCGCTCGCCGCGGCGGCGATCGTCCTGGTCGCCGTCGTGCTGATGGCGATTTTCGCCACGTGGATCGTCCGCGCCGTCAGGCGCCGCTGGCGCCGTCCCGTTACGGCCTGACGGCTTGTTCATTGCCAACATTGCCCCCATTGCCAGCATTGGAAAGGCCCCGAGCGACTGCTCGTTGCGGACTCCGAACTGTTGGCAATATTGGCAATGTTGGCAATGTTGGCAATGAGCCCCCTCACTCCCCCGTGTGGAACTCGAACGCCCACGGCTCGAATGGCCGGCCGTTCACCGCGACAATCCCCTCCAGCAGCTCGACCCGGACTGATTCGCGCGGGGCAAGCGGCGTCGCGAACCGGATCGCCAGCGAACGCGTGGCCTGAGAGTAGATGGCCGTGAAGGCGGGAATCGGTGCCGCGGCGGTCCCGCGCACGGATGTGTACGCGATCCGGATATGCTCCGAGAACGTTTCGGGGATCATCGGCCGCGAGAACTGCAGCCGCACTGATGTCGCGGGCGCCACATTCGCTTCGTCGCGCACCGGATCGTGAAAGACGACGACCGGCGGCTGCACGGGCAGTCTGATCGGCAGCTGTGCCTGTCCCTGCGCGGGGTCGCGAGCCGGACGGAGATCGCTCGCCTCGATCCAGAGACGTGGGCAGGTCGAGCCGCGCGCGCAGCTCCACCCGGGCCGGCTCTCGACCCTGACGGTTCCCGTCACTTCCAGCCAGACACCGAGCCGGGCGTCGGACGGCAATCGCGGATCCAGATCGAAGTCCCAGCCGGCCGGCCGGATTCCCGTCACCCACACCGCGCCATCGTCTGCGTCGAGGAGAAAGTCCCACCGGCTCCGATTAAGAGGGGCGATCGTTGTCGCGTTGGATGCCGGGCGTCCGCGGAAGCGGCCCGCGACCGTCACGGCACGGTTGGCGTACTGATGTGGAGCCGCATTCAAGGCGCGCAGCGACGTGAACGCCGTGCCGCCGAGGATCGGCGTCGGTGTGAGAAACAGGTCGGCCGCCAGAAGGATCGCGGTGCTCGCTTTGCCCATGCCCTCTCCGCGGGGGCTCTGGCCCCGGGAGAGGTATCGGCGTCAGCCGGCGTCGGGCATTAGGAGGGCTAGTCGAGCTTTCTCTGACCGACCTTCGCCAGGACGAGGCCCAGGGCGAAGAAGAGGAGGCCTCCGGCGATCAGGCCGCCGGTGCCGTCGTGGAGCGCGCTGCCGAAAAGGGCGAGCGCGCCACTGTCGTCGGCGGCGGGAATGATCCCGCGGCCGAACAGCACGGCGTAGAGAATCCCGGCGAGCGATCCGCCAGCGATGAGGCCGGAGCTGAAGAGAGTCCCAGAGCCGACCTCGGATTCCTCGACCTTGCCGGTCTTCTTCTCGACGTAAGCCCGGACCAGGCCGCCGGCGAAGATCGGCGCGGTCGTGGCGATCGGCAGGTAGGAGCCGACCGCGAACGACAGCGAGTGAATTCCGCAGAGCTCCAGCGTGATCGAGATGAAGACGCCGACCAGCACGAGCCCCCACGGCAGGTTCTGACTCAGGAGACCTTTGATGATCGTGCTCATCAGCGTCGCCTGCGGCGCGGGCAGCGCGCCCGAGCCGATCGTCATGACGTTGTGCAGGTACAGCGTCGTGTAGCCGATGATGAGCGACGACACGATCACGCCGATCACCAGCCCGTATTGCTGGTAGATCGGTGTCGCGCCGACGATGTAGCCGGTCTTCAAGTCCTGCGAGGTGGCGC
>Ga0075423_10004941_pt1 | contig 12418 bp, 16 predicted proteins | sample SoiMethybrSBSTD2_FD_80114 | JGI IMG/M metagenome (GOLD analysis project Ga0075423, IMG submission 80114) | Bulk soil microbial communities from a Populus tree surrounding site in Tennessee, USA - Soil MetaG P. TD hybrid SBSTD2 | ecosystem: Environmental > Terrestrial > Soil > Tree plantation...
CGATGCGCAGGAGCACCGTGCCGCCGAACCGACGCGTGACGCCCCACACGTAGATCGCGTTGACGACGTGTCCCAGGTGGAGGAAGCCGGTCGGCGCCGGCGCGTAGCGGGATCTGATGTCGAGGATCTTAACCGGACACCACGAAACGCCGCGCGCCTCTACGTACGAAACCACAGAGAAGTCGGCGTTCCCTGTGTGTCCATGGTCGCCTTTGTGTCCTTGGTGCGCCGCTTTGCGGCGCGTAGACTGACTGAATGACCCGCGTCGCCGCGGTCGCCTCCGCGATTGCGTTCGCGCTCGCGTGCGGTGGATCGACTCCGCCGGCGCCCTCATCCGTTCCGCCGTCGACACCTCCCGCACCCCCGGCGTCCACTCCCGTGCGCGTACTGATGCTGACGGCGACGGCTGCGTTCCGACATGATTCGATTCCGGCCGCGAAACAGGTGATGTCCGACCTTGCGGCGCGAACCGGCGCCTTCACGGTCACGGCGACGGAAACGCTCGGCGACGTCACGGCCGCGCGCCTCGCCGCGACCGACGTCCTGATGTTCGCGCTGACGAGCGGCGAGCTCGCGTTCGACGCCACTCAGAAGGACGCGATTGCGGCGTTCGTCAACAACGGCGGCGGCTATATCGGCGTCCACAGCGCCGCGGACACGCTGTACGAGTGGCGTGACTACGGCCGGCTGGTCGGCGCGTACTTCAAGGAGCATCCGTGGACGCAGGAGGCCACGGTCACCGTCGAAGATCGCGGCCACCCGGTGACCGCCGGGCTCGCCGCGACCTTTCGTCTCCTCGAGGAGTTCTACACGTTCCGCGAGAACCCCCGGCCGTCGGTGCACGTGCTGCTGTCGCTCGACGCCGCGTCGGTCGGCGCGCAGGGCGACTACCCGCTCGCCTGGACGCAGTCGGTCGGCCGCGGGCGCTGCTACTACAACGCGCTCGGCCACTTCGACGCGACCTGGCGCGACGATCGCTTTCAGTCGCAGATCGTCAACGCGATCAAATGGGCGGGCGAGCGGATGCGGTAGATCGAGCCGCTACGAGCACGTGTCCGCCGTGTTGCCCTCGAACGAATTGTCCTTGAGCGTGTTGCCGCTCGTCGGGCCCTTCATGCCGCAGGTGTTTCCGAGGAGCGTGTTGTTCTTCAGCTCGTTTCCCTGCGCCGAGCCCGTCGGCGTGACGAGAAACTCGATGCCGGCGAGGCTCGAGGACACCGTGTTCTCCTTGAGCACGTTGCCGGTCGCGATCACGTTCAGCCGGATGCCGGCGACGCCGCTGCCGGAGACGTCGTTCTGCTTCAACGTGTTGTCGACGCCGCCGAACACGAGAATGCCGACGCGGTCGTTGACGAACCGGTTGTTCTTGATGTCGTTCTCGCGGGAGTTGCTTCGCAGCATGATGCCGCGCGTGATGCTGTCGCGGAACAGGCTGTCCTTGACCGTGTTGCCGACGCTTCCCGCCTGGAAGTCGATGCCTTCCGGGTTTTCGCGGAATTCGAGGTACTTCAGCTCGACGTCCGTCGAATTCGTCACCCGCACACCCACCGCGAAATGGCTGATCGTGCCACCCGTGATCGAGACGTCGCGCCGGCCGGCAATTCCAATTCCGACGCCCGTGCCCGCGCCGTTCAGCGTGTAGCCGTTCAGATCGATTCTGATCCCGTCGGCAGCGACGACGAGGCCGTTGGCGGGGCACGCGACATCGCGATCGAGCGTCAGGCTCTCGACGATCGTGGCGCCACAGAGTTCGTCTGTCGTCGATCCCGCCGCGGCAGCGCCGAACAGGATGCACGTCACTCCAAACGCGGACCCCCAGGGTGCAGCCTTCCGTACGGGATGCCGGTCGCGTTCGATTCTCGATGGATGTTCTCGCATGGCGCCCTCCTTGGCGATGTGGCATGCGGAGTACTACGCCGCGACTCGGCCGGGAGTCCTTGCAGAAACCTCTGAAAAAGCTCCAAAATTGCCCCGACCCTCTCACACTGAGATTTCCCGGAGGCGCGATGCGCGGCGAGGGCGAGCTGTCGTACGAGTTCGGGCCGTTCCGACTGGATCTGTCGGAGCAGCTCCTCGTACGTGACGGCCTCGCCGTGCGGCTCACACCCAAGACGTTCGCCGTTCTCCGCGTCCTGGTGGAGAACGCGGGGCACCTCGTCGACAAAGAACGGCTCATCGCTGAGGTCTGGCCGGACAACTTCGTCGAGGAAGGCGCGCTCAATCGCAGCATCTCCGTGCTGCGGAAAGCCCTCTGCGAGACCGAGCGTGAGAAGTACATCGACACCGTGCCGAAGCGGGGCTACCGGTTCGTGGCGCCGGTCACGGTGCAGGGACCCGCAACGCCGCGACAGGCCGTCGACGATCGCGCCGCGCGAGCGTTCGTGATGCGGCGCGCCGCACGAGCGTTCGTGACGCGGCGTGCCGCGGCGGCCGGCATCATCCTCATCACGGCTGTTGTCGTTTCAATCGTCGAGCTGCGCCGAATGGGCGAGAAGGGCGGCCCACGATCCGCCGCGATCGCGCTTCACCGGCAGGTGACGTTTACGGGGAAAGAGGGCGGCCCGGCGTTGTCGCCCGACGGTCGGCGCATCGCATACGTGTCCGGCGGCAGCCCCGAGAAGCGAGTGATCGTGCAGGAGCTCGCCGGCGGCGGACCGCTCGTCATCTTCGCGGCACCCGAGACCGGACATCTGCGCTGGTCTCCCGACGGAACGGAGCTGCTCGTCTGGGCCCGAGGCGCGGGCTTCAACGGCGTCTACCTCATTCCGCAGATGGGTGGAACGCCGCGCCTCGTCGCGCCGGGGATGTACATCGCGTGCTGGATGGACGACGGCAGCACGATCGCGGTGCCCGGCTACATCGGCGGCACGATCGCGTTTTTCGACCGAACCGGCCGCCGCCAGCGAACCATGTCGCTGCGCGACGTGTCGTGGTCGATCTGGGATATCGACTGGTCCCCGCTGGCCGGCCTGCTGACCTTCACGAGCAGCAACGAGCAGGGCCGCTTCACGCTGTGGACCGTACGCCGTGATGGCCGCGAACAAACGGCGATTCTCGCGGAGAACACGCCGATCTCGTCCGCGAGGTGGACGCCGGACGGCAGCGCGATCTATGTCCTGCGCACCGTCAATCAAACTGACTCGCTCTACCGGATCCCGTTGGGTGGAAACGCGGTCGGCGTTCTCACGGGTCTCGAGACCGATCAATCCTTCGCACTGTCCGCGGACGGCCGACGCCTTGTATACGCGAGGACGCCGTTCTACTCGAACTTGTGGACGATCGACCTCGATGTGGCCGGGGGCACCCCGACGGAGCTGACGCACGGGACGTCGCTCCTCGAGCGGCCGCGCATTTCGCCGAACGGCAGGTCGATCGCGTTCAACGTGGGCCGGGAACCAACCGCGAACGTCTACACGATGCCAATCCGAGGCGGCCCGCCGCGGCAGCTCACGTTTCTCCCGTCGTTCAACATGACGGGCGGCTGGTCGGCGGACGGCGAGTCGATTGCCTTTGCGTCGAACCAGGACGGAACGCCTCGCGTGTGGCTGGTGAGCGCCGGCGGCGGCAGCCCGCGCGCGCTGTCGAACGGCGACATGAGCGAGAGCTTCGAGGTCGCCTGGTCGCCGGGACCCGCGATCCTGTACCAGCAGGCGGGAAACCGGAATTACTACCAGCTCGATCCCGCGACCGGCGCGGAGCGCCCGTTCGTCGCCGACAGCTCCGTCGGATGGATGTTCTCTCCCGTCTATTCGCCGGACGGAACCCGCGTCGCCGTCATGTGGAATCGCCGGCCCGATCGCGGCATCTGGATCGTCGACACGCGCACTCGCGATCAGCGCCTCCTGCTTCGCACGACGTCGGCATCGCTGATGCCGATCGCCTGGGCGGCCGATGGCGCCGGGATCTACGCCGTTGAAGGCAAGCCCACGGCCCTGCGCGGACGAACCACTCCACTGGGCGAGACGATCACCGACGCCAGGATCGTGATGATTCCGTTGACCGGCGCGCCTACGACGGTCGTGACGCTGCCGTCCGCGGAGATTGGCGGGGTCGCGATGACGCGCGACGCGCGCACGTTCGTGTACACCGTATATTCATCCGGATCCGACGTGTGGATCGTCGACGATTTCGATCCGCTCTCGCCGGTACGGCTCGCCGCGAAACGCTGAACTGTGAGTCTCAGCCAGCACGAAAAAGCCGTCCGCTTCAATTCGGCTTTCTCGATCGGTGCGTGACGACGCCGGAGCTGAGCAAACTCATGGGGATCTGAGTCACGTCACCCGCGAGAGCCTCCGCGTTCGGACGCGGTACCGGAACTCGCCGCAGCCCGCCGGGCACTCGAAATAATCCCAGCGCTCGGGTGCCGTGCTGACGCCGCCCCTGAAGCTGCGGCGGTAGCGCAGCGGGCCGTTGCAGCGCAGGCAGCGCAGCGCCGCCGGCGGCGATGACATCAGATCTTCAGGCGAACGCGCGGCCGCGCGAACCGCCCGGGTCGTTTCGGCGAGCACGTCACGGCTGCGACGGACCTGCCGCGCGACCTCGAGCGCCGACTCTGTCGTCTGAAACGCGGAGAGAGTGGACAACTGGAAGAGGTCCGCGAGCGTGCGCCCCAGGTCCTCCGGAGGGCACGGCTTCAGGAGGATCGCGTCGGCGCGAACGGCGCGCGCCTGCTCGATGTCGGCTGGGCGCGCGCGCGCGGTGACGAGCACGACCTTTGTGCCGGCCGTCACCGGATCCGTGCGAACGATCCGGCACAAATCGAGGCCGCTCAGGCCCGGCAGGCTTGTTTCGGTGACGATCGCCGCGGGGCTGAGGGCAAATGCCTTGGCGAGCGCTTCGCGTCCGTCGGCCGCTTCGTCGATTTGCCACGAAGCGGATCGCAGAAACTCGCCGTACTGCGATCGCAACTGGCGGTCAGCGTCTACGAGCAAGGCCAGCATGGGTCCTCGTCGATCCGGCGATGGAGCGTGCCGCGCGAAGCTCGGGCGTTGTGTTGTATGCGGATCTTACGCGATTGAAAATCCGACTGGCAACCGCGCCAGCGTACAGAACTAGGAAAGGAACGCTCGCGGGACGAGCAGACGGATTCCGACCCGCTCGCGCAGCCACAATCGCGCGCCGGGATTTTCCCGCAGCAGGCCGCACGCCCGCGCGTGCGTCGACGCGTCCATGTGCGTGTACTGCCATTTCGCCGCAATGTAGTCGCGCAGTTCGTCCGGGGAGTCGGGATAGCGATAAAACGAGAAGACCTGTTGGTTCTTGACGCACACGAGGCCGCGATCGACGGTCGTCCGAACCGCGGCGTCCGCCGCCGCATGCCGTCTGCGCCGCTCATCGTCGACGACGAGCCCGCCGACGTGGAGCACCGTTCCGTCGAGCAGTCCCAGTTCGACGTCCGGATGGATATCGGCGGGTCGCAAGTCGACGAGACATCCGTGCGGCGGCCTCACCCACCGGCACGCACGACTCAGGGCATCGACCATGCCCTCAGCAGGCAGTCATCACAAGGACCACGAGAACACGACGGCGTCGACGGACCGTTCGAGCAGGTCGAGACGATCGTACGACGCGGCGCGAACGTCGACGTTCGCGTCGACGCCGAACGCTCTGAAGGCGCCGATCAACGCCTGGTCGGGATCGACCGCGAGCACGGATGCGACGCGCGAGGCGTACCTGCGCGTCAGCCGGCCGTCGCCGCAGCCAATCTCGACGACGCGGCAGGCGCTGACGGACGGCAGGCGGTCCATCACGGCCGCCAGCTCGTGTTCCTCGGGATCAATGATCATTTCTTGCAGGCGAACAGGTTCGCGCCCATTACACCGTACCGGCGTGCCGTTTTCTCCTTCGACGTTCCGGCGAAACAGTCGAACCGATCGGTGATTCGAACGTTGGCGAAGCCAGCGTCCGAGAACGCCGCGGCGAGCTCTGCTTCCAGCAGAGCGCCGGCGATTCAACCGGTCCAGAGATCGATGTCGTGCAGCGCGGTCTCGGGCAGATCGGTGCCGAGCACGATGTCCGCGATCTGGACGCGGCCGCCGGGTCTCAGCACGCGATGAATCTCGGCGATCGCCGCACCTTTGTCGGGCACGAGATTCAGCACGCCGTTCGAGATCACGACATCGACGCTGGCATCCTCAATCGGAAGGGCCGTGGCGTCTCCTTCGCGTACGTCGACGTGATCGAAGCCGCATGCGGCGGCGCCCCGCCGTGCGCGCTCGCGCATCGCCTCGGTCATGTCGACGCCGATGGCGCGGCCGCCCGGCGCGACGTGGGACGCGGCGAGCAGCAGGTCGGTACCCGCTCCGCATCCGATGTCGACGACCGTCTCCCCGGGCGCCAAGGGCGCGATCGCGTGAGGATTCCCGATCCCGGCGAACGATTCGGTGACGCTCGACGGCAGCCGAGCGAGCTCGCCGGCGCTGTAACCGAGCCGCCGCGCGGCGTAGTCGGGCCCGCGATGGAAGTGGAACTCGCCGGCGGGATCGGAAGCGACGCGAGCGTAGATCGATTGAATCTCCGCTCGCAGCTTCCGCGTGTCGAGATCAACGGGACAGACGAGAGCCATGGTCACCTCGCAATGCGGTCATGAGTGCGCGCCGGCCTCCGCGCCGGTCGCCACGGGAAGACCCGCCGCCCGCCACTCGGGGAAGCCGTCGAGCATCCGCCGGGCCCGTCGTCCGTTCGCGCGCAGCAGTTCGACCGCGCGATCGGCGTAGACGCAGTACGGACCGCGGCAATACGCGACGTACTCCTTGCCTTTCGACAGCTGCTTCAATCGCTTCTGCAGGTCGTCGATCGGCACCGAGATCGCGCCGGCAATGTGACCGGCGACGTACTCGCTCGTCGGACGGGTGTCGAGAATGACGACGTGACGCGAGCGCGCCCGCTTGAGGAGCTCGTCCATCGGAACGGCCTCGGCATCGAGACGATGGCCGAAGTGCTCGCGAACGAGCCGTTCGAAGTCGGACAGCTGGCTCTCGGCGACCGTCCGAATCGCCTTCGACAGATAGAACACCTCCGGGCCCGCCAGCCGGTAATACACGAAGAGACCGTCTTTCCGGCTGTCGACGAGCGCCGCCCGCCGGAGCGCCTGCAGATGCTGGGACGCGTTGGCGAGCGACAGACCGATTTCGACGGCGAGGGACTCCACGGTGCGCTCGCCCTGGGCGAGCAGCTCGAGGATCTCCAGGCGAACCGGGCTGGAGAGCGCCTTGCCGATTCGCGCGAACTGGCCGTAGAGCCGGTCCTTGAACTGACGGTGGCCGTTCCCCTTCATAGTCAAGTAATCAATATAATACTTGACTATTGGCTGTCAAGCCGGGCGCTCGCCCCGACAAGCGTCGATCGCGCGGGAACACCATGGCCTGCGCGCGGCTCCAGGAGCCGAGCGCGTTGTACAATGATTCGGTGCGACGCAGCTGTGTCAGCATTCGCGTAGCCGCCCTCGTCGTTCTCGGCCTCGCGATCGCCGGAGGCGACGTGGCGCGGGTCCGCGCGTCCTTGACGGCAATGTCCTGCTGCGTGAAGACGCACGGCGACTGTGCCGGCGTGAGAACGCCGGACGACTGCTGTCGCGGCATGGGTCACGTCGCCGCGAGCCCTGACGGCACGACCGCAACCAGGGGACCTGCGTTCGACTCGCCGCTCGTCCCGGCCGTGCTTGCCGAAACGACGTCACAACCGGGATTCACGCTGGCGCGGGTCGCCGTTTCGATCGCGTTCAAGAGACCGCACGATCCGCCTCACCTTCATTCGTTCGCGCTGCTGATTTAATCCGCTCCTCTGTCGCAGACACCGCCGGGTCCAGGGGACCGCGCGCCTGCACCTGGTCATGATGTGTTCGGCCAACTTCGAGGAGGAGCCATGCGTCCGCGTCTCGTTGCCGCGTTCGGACTCGCGTCGTCATTGACGACGCTGGTCTGTTGAACGCTGCCGGTTCTGTTGGTGAGCCTAGGTCTAGGCTCCGTCGTCGCCACGTCGATTGAAGCGGCGCCGTGGTTGATTTCGATCGGCCGTCACAGGGCGATCGTGTTCTCGGCCGTCGGCGCGATGCTCGCGATCAACTACTGGCTCGCGATCGTCCGGCCGCGCTCGATGGATTGCGCACCGGGGGACGTGTGCCACGTCGACAGCTCCGCGATGCGAGCGACCCGCGTTCTGTTCTGGACGAGCGTCGCGATCTGGGCTGGCGCGGTGATCGTCGCGTACGCGGCGCCGTGGTGGTTCGGCCTTCGATCATGAGCTGGACATTGCGGCGCGGTTCGTTCGCTGTTCTCGTGCTCATGTGCTCCGCGTATCCCGCGTTCGCGTCCGGTCACGGGCCGGTCTTCGGCGCGGCCACGCCGACGCTCGGACGCGGTGGCTGGAGCGTCGATCAGGCCTGGACGCTCCGCAGCGGCGACGAGGAACAGCGGCACCAGATGCTGAAGACGATGCTGTCCTTCGGTCTGACGGAAAACCTGCAGCTCTCGGGCTCGTTCCCGCTGGCGATGGACGATGGCCGCCTCGCTCCGGCGCGAATGATGAGCGCGATGTCGAGCGACCGCGAACTCGAGGCGCTGACGGCGTACCGCTTTCAGCGACGACCTGTCGGCATCGGCGGCCGCCAGGAGAGCACGTTCTACGTGGGTGGGACCGCGCCATTCGACCGCAGGCGGAACGGCGTCGCCGCCGGAGCGTCGGTCGAGGCCGGCATTTCAACCGGCTACGCGTCGCGAGCGCACTACGTGTGGGTCGGCGGCGCCGTGCAGCATTTTCTCGAGCGCGACGGCGATCGACTCGGCGATTCCCGTCTCGTGACGGCCGTGTACGGCTACCGGCCGCCGGCGCTGCGGACCGAGGCGGGCAAGCCGGATCTTCGTTTCTTCGTCGAGGTCACGGCCGAAGACCGTGGCCCGGCGCGGCATGGCGCGATGGACATCGGGTCACGGGCTCGAACCGTCTTCGTGGGGCCGACGAGCCTTCTGCTGTACAAAGCGATCGGCGTCGAAGCGGGCGTGCTGTTTCCCGCGTATCAACGCGTGGACGCGTCATCCGTCGAGGAACGGGTCCGCGTGGCGGTCAACTTCGCGTACTTTTTCTGGTTGAAATAGGAGCGTCAATGAGCACGAACAGGATCGCCGCGGCGACGGCCGCGATATTGCTCGTCTTCGCCACGTCGGCGCGGGCAGAGCTGCGTCACGTCGAGATCAAAACGCTCGGGATGGATTGAGAGATCTGCGCCCACGCCGTGAGCGTGGCGATGAAGAAAGTCCGCGGTGTCGCGAACGTGCGGGTCAGCCTGAACGATGGTCTGACGGTGCTCGACCTCGCACCGGCGAACAACGTAACGCTGGCGGAGCTGCGCCGCATCATCAGGAACAACGGGTTCGTGTCGAAGGACGCCGGCATTGTCGCCAGGGGAAGCCTCGGAGATCCCGGGACGTTCACGGTGAGCGGCACGAACGAACGTCTCACCGTCAGCGGTCCACCGCGAAGAACCGGCGACGACTGGGCGCTTACGGTGCCGGCGCCGGACAAGCCGTGACGTCCCTGTCGAAAGTGGGCTAAGGGCCGAGCTCACGAGGTCGTCGAAGCGCGCCGGGCTTGTGGCGTTACGCGCGTGTTACACTCGGACTCGTGCGGTTGCGGCAGATTCTCGGCGCGATGGTTGTGGCCGTTTGCGTCGGTGTGCCAATCGTCGAGGGATTCGACCGCTGGGATAACACGCTGCAAGACGGCAACGACACCGAAGCGAATCTCGTCGTCGCCGCGGTCTGCGTCGGCTTCGTCCTTTCGGTCACCACCTCGATCATCGCCCGCCTTCGCCCGATTCCAATTGACGACCGCGTTCGCGTGAGCCCGCCGTTCGCCGCGGGCCAGCCAGGCACTTCCTTCGCTTCACTCATACCAACCAGCAGTCCTCCAACGCCGCTGCGGATTTAGGGCCGTCTCGCGTCCGAAGAGGCGCGGACGGCCGGGCGCGGGCAAACGCGACGTGGCGTTGACCGGCTCGTGCGCGGCGACGCGTTCGCTTTCGAACCGGTGGACGAACGACGTACCGGACCCAGTTCTCCAGGAGCAACGACGATGCGCGACCTTCGACGCACGCTGTACATCACATCTCTGGTGACCTTCTGCGCGGCAGCGCCGCTGCGGGCTCAGACCAATTCGGCAACTGAACCAGGTCTGGCCGATTCGGTCGCGATGCGCGCCTTCGACATCGGCCAGGTCGTCGGACAGCCGGCAGGTGCGCCTCCAACACCGCGGCACACGGGCATCAAAGCGCTGATCAAGGATCTCGGTCAGGACTTCATACATCTGCCGTCGAAGGAGAATCTGTTCTGGGCCGGCGTCGGAGGCGGACTGGCGCTCGCCGCGCACCCGTTCGACGACAACGTCACTCCGACCCTCGTGGCCAGCGATTTCGCCGACAAGTTCTTCAAGCCCGGCGAGGTTCTCGGCGAATCGCCGACGCTGTTCGGGACGGCGGCCGTGATCTACGTCGTGGGTCGCATCAAGGACCGGCCGAAGGTTTCCCACTTCGGCTCGGATCTTATCCAGGCACTCGTCGTCAGCGAAGTGCTCACGCAAGCGCTCAAGTCCACCACCCATCGAGAGCGACCCGACGGAAGCGGACACAACTCGTTCCCGTCCGGACACGCCGCGGACACGTTCGCCTTCGCCACCGCGCTGGAACGGCACCTCGGATGGAGAGGCGCCGTGCCCGCGTACATCGTTTCTTCATACGTGGCGATCTCACGCCTGCCGGCGAACCGCCATTGGTTGAGCGACGCCGTGTTCGGATCGGCGGTCGGGATCATCGCCGGTCGAACCGTCACTCGACATGGCAAGGAATTCCCGGTGGCCGTGGTTGCCGTGCCCGGCGGCGCGGCGATCGTGTGGGTCCGACGGCCGCACGAACCGCGCGGCTTGCCCGAGCGAGAGGAACGGGCCACACGCTAGCGAACCAGACCGAACGCGAACAGCCCGCAACTCGTCAAACCAGCCGCGAGCACGATCCAACCGAGCGTCCGCCGCGGCTTGAGGCGGTACCACATGTAGTAGCTGCCGGCAACCATCACGAGCAGGCCGAGCGCGAGCGCATCCATGGCGATCACCCACACCGTCGTCAGCAGCCAGTCGCGCGAGCTCGATGGATTGTTGTATCGCGATCCGCTGAACGCATGCGAGATCCGGAGCGCGGACCACGCGCTCCGATCGATGTGCTGAACGGTCGCTCGCCCGGTTGCCAGATCCACTCTCACCTGTGTCGCCCGGCGCGGGATCGCGATGTTGAAATCGAACCGGCCCGGCGTCTGCTGCGATGGCCACTCGACCTCGCCGCTCAACCCGAGCCGCCGCATGACGTCGTGAGCCCGCGCGATGGCGGAGTCGCCGACCGGCGGCTCAATCGTCTGTTCGTACGAAGGACCCGGGTCGTTGGGAATCCGTGAGAGCGCCCAGCGCGGATGATTGAGAAGAAGTCCCGTCAGGGAAAACAGCCACAGGAACAGCAGAAAGTACAAGCCGAGATAGTAATGAAGCCTGCGATTCCAGGCTTCGAGCACCAGCGGAAGGCGGCTGCGATCAGAGGGCGATCGCATACAGCAGACCGAAGAAAGTCGCCGCGCCCGCACCCAGCAGCACGAGCCCGATTCGCCGCTCCGCGCGAATCGCGTACCACAGATACAGGCCGGTCGCCGACACGAACAGCAGCACGTAGACCGTTCCGTCGGCGAGGTAGCGCCACACGCGTGTCCAGAACCAGTTGCCGCGCAGGTCCGCGTTGTGCGGTCCGGGACTCTTGTGGAGATACGCCAGCGATTCCAACGGGCCGGTCGCCCGCCTCGAGACGGTGGCGGTTCGTCCCGGCACGTCGACGTCCACGACGGTTTCGATGCCCGGCCGCGAGACCGGAATGACGAACCGCTGCTCTTGCCGTATGTAGCGGACGAACCCGATCTCGCCGGACACCCGGACCTGGTCGACGATGATTCTCGCGCGCTCGACGGCGTCGCGGCCGCGCGCGCTGTCCAGACCGGGCGGAACGTTCAGATCGCTGACGGTCTCAACGGCTGTCGCGGAAGCCGTGTCGACCTTCGCGTGGTTCAGGAAGAAGACGCTGACGGTGAACGCGATCGCGAACGGGCTGACGAACAATCCGAGATACAGGTGGAGATCGCGCGTCCAGCGATAGAGCGCCCGCTCGGCGTTCAACCCTGTTTGACGTACGCGGACGGATTGGCGTCGAACTTCGCTTTGCAGCCGGGCGCGCAGAAGTAGTACGTCTTGCCGTTGTACTCGCTCTTGCCCGCCGCTTTCTTCTCGTCGATCGTCATCTTGCAGACAGGATCCGTGACCATCGGGGCCTCCACCTCATCCCTCATCCCTCATCCCTCATCCCTCATCCCTCATCCCTCATCCCTCATCCCTCATC
>Ga0075423_10004942_pt1 | contig 12415 bp, 8 predicted proteins | sample SoiMethybrSBSTD2_FD_80114 | JGI IMG/M metagenome (GOLD analysis project Ga0075423, IMG submission 80114) | Bulk soil microbial communities from a Populus tree surrounding site in Tennessee, USA - Soil MetaG P. TD hybrid SBSTD2 | ecosystem: Environmental > Terrestrial > Soil > Tree plantation...
GACTGCCAGAGCCGCCGGCCGCGTAGCGGGTGCTCTGGGAAGTGCGAAAGCAGCCCGGGCAAGCACAGCCCTGTCCTCTCCAACAGACTATAAAACGACGTTCGAATTCCTCTGCAAGTAGAGCTGCAAAATTGCCGCGGCGTGCGGCCGCCACATTCACGTTCAGGTTCACATCGAGCGTGGACCCTTCTGGTCTCAGATCAATGTCCCGGCGCACGGACTTGCCAAAAGTGAGAAGCGCTTTGTCTCAGAGAATGTCCATATCCCAAGCTGGCAAGCGGAGCTTCGTGAACACTGACATGACCTCGTGTGGCGCCAGTTCAACCTGCGTGGCGGCGGAGCTCGCGAGCCGCTAGGACCGCTAAGTGGGCGGAATGAACTGTACTCGTGTGGACATGAGAAAAAAGCGAGTCTTTCGAGTCGTCTAAGCTGTTAAAATTTCATCGCATCGGGATCGTAGCTCAGTTGGAAGAGCGCCTGCTTCACACGCAGGAGGTCATCGGTTCGAGACCGGTCGGTCCCATTACATCAACAACTTGCAAACGAGTGAACGCCTGTTTATACGCAGGCGTTCACTGAGCAGATCGTCGTTTCCCTTCCTCCTCTAAGTCTCTGATTACAGCTGTTCCAATTTGAGCTGTGAATCATGGCCGGCCTCCATCAGTGTGAACAGTGGCTGAATCTGACTAATCGGTTTCGAAGCGCTGGCACAGTAGCTTGTTTCGTAGATTCTAAATCCGTATTGTCGCACCCCTGCCCACCGAGACATCCGATGCCCAACGACAGAGCAAGGGCGACCTTCGTGCCGAACTTCTTCGATGAAGTGCGGCGGCGCGTGGCAGCGGGACTGTTGCGGGGTGACGGCCTTTTCACAGGTGCGACGCTACGGCGGATCGGCGCTGCAAGCCCGCTCAGGTACGGCGGTTTTGTCGTATGAACATTGAACATTGGTCGATCCAGTCTTGAAGGCCCCAATTTTCATCCGATGGAAAGCCGGTTAGGTTACCCTGATACGAATGTATTCCTCGGAAAGAACTCTCGTGATCGTGCGACACGGACAGACCGACTGGAACCGTGAAGAACGATTTCAAGGTCAACTGGATATTCCGCTGAACGCCGTCGGACGCAGCCAGGCGGAAACGTTGAATCAGCAGCTCGGGTCGGTTTTGTTCGATGCGCGGTATTCGAGTCCGCTGCGGCGCGATTATGAGACGGCGGAGGTAATTGCGCGTGGCGTGCCCGTTCACACTGATGCGAGACTGACGGAAATCCACCATGGCTCATGGCAGGGACGGACGAAGCGAGACATTGCCAGTGAATGGCCCCACCTGTGGAATGACTGGAACAAGGAGCCGCTGAACTTTACGCCGCCAGGCGGAGAAGCCGCACGCAGCGTTCGTTCGCGTGTCGAAGATTTTCTTCAGGAGGTGGGCGGCAACAACATCCTCTGTGTATCGCATGGGGTTGTGATTCAGACTTTTCTTTCTGTACTGCTCGGCACATCCCAGGAAGACTATATTCCGTCCAACGCGTCGGTGCACACGTTCGTCTTCCGCGACAATCGTGTCCGCGATTACCAGATCCATAGGTGCGTATGGCACTCGCGCGTGGATTAATTCTGGTGAACACGGGAAACGGCAAAGGCAAATCCACTGCCGCCTTCGGCGTGGCGATGCGGGCCCTCGGACAGGGCCTCCGCGTCTCCATCATTCAATTCATCAAAGGAAAATGGAAAACCGGCGAATTGGAGGCGGCACAGAGGCTGGGATTGGAACTGACGCCTATGGGGAAAGGGTTCACGTGGGAAAGCAAGAACCTCGAAGAAGACAAGGCGTTGATCCGCGAAGCGTGGAAAACATCTTCGGAAAAGATCTTGTCCGGTCGATATGATTTGATTATTCTCGACGAGGTTAATTACGTTCTGGGTTACGGTTACCTCGGCGTCGGCGACGTTGTGTACATGTTGCAATCGCGTCCGCCTCACGTTCACGTCGTGTTGACAGGACGCAACGCTCCAGAAGAGATCATTTCTATTGCCGATTGCGTCACAGAGATGCGTGATATCAAGCATCCCTACCGCAACGGGATACCGGCCCAGAGAGGAATTGATTTTTAACAAGCACGCTGAATGCTCGGGAAGACGGTGTAATTCCGTCACTGCCCCGCAACTGTAAGCGGTCAGTTGTTACCTTGGCACTTTCCACTGCATCGGGTCAGCCGGTGTGGGAAGGCAGATGCCCGTTGGGACCGTAAGTCAGGAGACCGGTTCAGCATAATTGAGAACTCTTTTCCGAGGGGAAAGGATCCATGACGCTTTTCGCCTTCCTGCTTTTTCTGCTCGTTCCCCCTACAGTAGGAACCCTGCGGGGCACCGTTATCGATCCAAGTGGCGCAGCGGTGACGGGCGCTCGAGTGGAAGTGTCGAGCACGGGCTTTTCACGCATCGCTTACACCGATGGGGCAGGCGCGTTCTTCATCGAGGATGCGCCAGCCGGCACTTATTCCTTACATGTCACGGCGGCCGGCTTTACGGCCCACACATTCTCGATTGACGTTCCATCCGATTTGTTGAACCTGACGTTGAGCGTCGCGTCTCGAGTTGAAGATGTCATTGTCACGACGACGATAGTGGAGACGCCATTAAGTATGCTCGGTGTTTCCGCCACTGTCATCCAACATGAGGGAATCGTGCGCCAGCAGTCGCCTCCCATTTACGAACTGCTGCGCGACATTCCCGGCCTTGCGGTCGCAAATACCAGCCGCCGTGGCGGAACGACCAGCGTTTACACCCGAGGCGGCGGGAAGAATGCGAACCTTGTTCTCCTCGATGGCGTCCCGGCCAATGATCCGGGCGGCGACTACAACTTCGCGCACCTCATGCCCACAAATGTTGATCGGATCGAAGTCGTGCGTGGTCCTCAAAGCGCAACTTATGGATCGAACGCCGCTGCATCGGTCATCCAGGTCTTCAGCCGGCAGGGCACGTCCCAAGACGGGATCGCCAGCGGCTTCGGATCAGTAGAAGGCGGGAATCTCGCAACGTACCGTTATCGCACCGGAGTTTCGGGAGCCGCGAAAGCGTTCGATTACTCGTTTGGTGCCGACCGACTCGAGACCGAGGGCGCGTATACGAATGACGATTATCGGAACCTGACGATCTCGACAAACGTTGGCTACCACTTGAACAAGACGTCGCAGATGCGCTTCACTTTCCGCAGCATCGATACCCGCGTCGGCGTGCCGAATAGAGTTGCCTACGGATTGCTGGACCCAGATGCTTTTCGAGACGCTACCAACATCATCGGTGGCGCTCGGTACGAACGGAACAGCGAACGTTTTTCCGAACGCATCCAACTGGGCTTCAATCGATTCCGCGACTACTTTCAAGACAATCTCGCCGAAGGGCCCTTCGATATCGGCGCTATCGTCACGGGTACTACAGGAGCACGTGCGTCAGCAGGCGTGCGGCTGGTGCAGTTTCTCTCGACGTCAGATCTTGCGCTCGCAAATTACGCGATTCCACCGGGCGCCCGGCTGGTCCGTCGAATCGTGCGACTGGGCGCCATTCCGGCGTCAACGACGATCACACAACGGCGGACGGCGGAATATCAAGGCATCTGGCGTTACTCCAGCCACAACTCGCTCGGATTCGGTTACGACTTCGAGCAGGAACGCGGGATCACCGACGTTGCTCCACCGCTGCGCAACAATCACAGCGTATTTTTCAATCATCAGCACAGCATTGCGGAACGGTTATTTCTGACGGAGAGCGTGCGCATCGAAGACAATTCCGTTTTCCATACGAAAGTAACTCCGCGCTTCGCCGCGTCTTATGCCATGACGCGATCCACGCGACTGAAAGCCAGTGCGGGCACCGGAATATCGGAACCGAGCTTCCTGCAAAACTTCGCCAACGATCCAACGTTTGTCGGCAATCGCGATCTCCGTCCCGAACGTTCGCGAAGCTTCGAAGCAGGGGTCGAACAGCAGTTGTTCGGATCGGCGTTGATCGTCGACGAGACTGCTTTCGATAATCGATTTCGCGATCTCATCGTGTTTACGCCGCTGCCCGCGCCGCAGCCGGGTACTTGGATCAACCTCGAAGGCAGCCGTGCCCGCGGCCTCGAGTCGAGCGCGCGCCTGCGAGTGAAGTGGCTGCGGGTCGGAGCGCAATACACGCTGCTGGACACGCGCGTGACTTCATCGGCTTCTCCGACAAGCGCCTCCACCGGCGTCGGCCAGGAATTGCCACGACGTCCGCGGCACTCTGGATCACTGGATGTCAGCGCGGTATTTCGGCGCTGGTTCGTCAATCTCAATACGATATTTGTGGGTGAGCGTCAGGACTCCGATGGAGTGGGTTTCGGCATCGTGCGGAATCCGCGGTATCAAAAAGTCGACTTTGGCGGAAGTTATGCGCTTCATCGATCGATCGACTTGATGGCTCGAATCGAAAACGTGCTCGATCGCCGCTATGAGGAAGTGCTCGGATACCCGTCGCTTCCACGAAACGCAATGGTCGGGATGAACGTCCGGTGGGGACACCGATAGCATGAAGGGTGCTTTGATGATCGTCGGGACGGCGTCGCATGCCGGTAAGAGCATTCTCGTCACCGCGCTCTGCCGGCTTTTGACGCAGCGTGGAGTTCGAGTGGCGCCCTTCAAGTCGCAGAACATGGCGCTGAATTCCTTTGTCTGCCGCGATGGTAGTGAAATCGGCCGGTCGCAAGTTGTGGAGGCTGAGGCCGCCGGTATCGAACCGGAAGTCGACATGAATCCAATTCTCCTCAAACCCACGACCGGCCGGCAGATTCAAGTCATCCTGCGCGGACGCGTTTTGGCCACGATGAGCGGCGCCGAGTACTACGAGCGAAAACGGTTCTTTCTGGAGAGATCGCACGAAAGTTTTAATCGGCTAGCTTCGAAGTACGACGTCATCCTCCTCGAAGGCGCCGGCAGCGCGGCGGAGGTCAATTTGAAGGATCGCGACATTGTGAATCTGCCTTTTGCGCAAGCTGTGGGAGCGCCCGCTCTGCTGGTTGCCGATATCGATCGCGGTGGCGTGTTCGCGTCGATTGTCGGAACGTTTGCGTTGATGACCGAAAGCGAGCGGGCTTTGCTGCGCGGTTTCGTCATCAACCGCTTTCGAGGCGATCCGAAATTGTTTGCGGATGGTCCGCAGTTTCTTGAGAATCACACCGGCCGTCCCTGCCTTGGCGTGCTGCCATACATCGAATCGCTCCGCATCGATCAGGAAGACAGCGTGTCGCTCGAAGAGCACCGCAGTCAGCCGGGATCCTTTCGCGTCTGCGTCATCCGGCTGCCGCACATTTCCAATTACACCGACTTTAACGCACTCGAAGCAATCCCAGGTCTGGTGCTGGAGTACCTGCGCATGCCCGTAGCGGCCGCACCGGTCGACCTTCTCATCATTCCGGGCACAAAGAACACAATTGCGCACCTTCGATGGCTCCAGGAGCAAGGTTTCAAGCCCATGCTTCTCGACATTCTCGATCGCGGCGGGTGGATCGTCGGAGTTTGCGGCGGTTACCAGATGCTCGGAAGGCCAGTGTCGGATCCGCTTGACGCCGAAGAAGGTGGGATGCAGAAAGGCCTGGACCTGTTGCCGGTCGAGACGGAACTCGATGTTCATAAGGTCACGGTGCAATCCAAGGGGCGCTCGTTCCTCGGACCTGAGATCGACGGATACGAAATCCATCTGGGCCGCACGACTTGTTTGAGGCCAGTCGACTGCTTCGTTACCAAGGCAGATGGAAAGAGCGACGGCGCGGTCGTTGGCCGGGTGGGAGGAACCTACTTTCACGGACTGTTTGATAACGCCGAATTCACGTCGGCGTTTCTGACCCAAGTGGCTGAATCCAGGCGTTCGGATTGGCGCCCAGGTCCGTCTGGTTACTCAAAGGAGCGTGAATACAACCGGCTGGCCGCCACAGTCGGCGAGCACTTGAACACGGATCGAATTTGGGAACTGGTCGGTAGCGCATGAGCTACACGACGACAACGGCCCTGATGATCGGTGCGATGTTGGACCTGATTCTCGGAGATCCGCGATGGTTCCCTCACCCGATTCGGGGCATTGGTCGGATGATTCAGGCTCTTGAAACCATTCTGCGGAAGGTCGTAATTGAAAGATTGGGCGGATGCATTCTTGTTTTGCTCGTCCTCGCCGTGGTGGTGGCGATCGTTTCCGCGACAGTGCATTGGGGCGGGTTGCCGGCCGCTTCATTCTGGATTTTCACGAGCCTTGCAGCGCGCACTCTCGACCGCGACTCCAACAAGGTCATCGAAGCGCTGCGCCGCGCCGGCGATCTCGAGCAGGCACGAACGCTCGTCCGCAATCTTGTCGGTCGTGACACGGCGTCCCTTTCGGCGCGTGACGTCACGCGCGCGGTTTTCGAAACCGTTGCTGAAAACATGAGTGACGCTATCGTCGCGCCGTTGTTCTATCTCGCGCTGCTGGGTGTCCCCGGTATGGTCGCGTATAAAGCCGTCAACACGATGGATTCGATGGTCGGCTACAAGAACGACCGTTACATTCGCTTCGGCTGGGCCGCCGCCCGTCTCGACGATGTTGCGAACTACATTCCAGCACGTATCACGGCGCTTCTCATTATCCTTGCTGCCGCTCTCCTGCGCCTGCGATGGCGTCGCGCGGTGGCGGTCGTGCTCCGAGATGCTCGTCTGCAGCCATCACCGAATGCAGGCTATCCCGAGGCGGCGCTTGCCGGGGCGCTCGGCATTCAACTCGGCGGACTGAATTATTACTTCGGCCGGGCAGTGCAGAAGCCTCTTCTCGGCGATCCGCTCGAAGACCTTGAGTGGAAGCGGTTTTCTCATGTCCGCCTGCTGCTCTACCTGGTGACGGCAGTCTCCTACGTCGTGGTGGCGCTATGGCTGATGTGATGCACGGTGGACGCGCTCTCGAGTTTGCCCGCGTGCACAATCTGGATTACCGCGATGTTGTGGATTTCAGCGCGAACATCAACCCACTTGGCCCGTCGCCGAAGGCAATCGAAGCAATCCGGAATGGCTTGGACCGCGTTCAGGCTTATCCCGATGAGAATCCCGTTTGTCTCGTCGACGCAATATCGCGGCGCATTCATGTGCCCGTCCGCTACATCTTGGCCGGGAACGGCGCGACGGAGCTTTTGTATTTCTGGCTTCGAACGTTGCGGCCGAGAACGGCGACACTCGTAGTGCCCACATTCACGGAATACCGAAAAGCGCTGGAAGCTGCGGGCACCGAAGTGCACACCATCCAACTCGACGAGGCCGATCATTTTCGAATTCCGCGGACAGTCGCGGATACCGATGTGATCATCATCACCAATCCCAACAACCCGACTGCTTCGTACGCACCCCCGGAAGAAATGCTGGAGTGGCTCGGCCGGTTTCCGGCCTCGACTCAGCTCTTCGTCGATGAAGCATTCGTGGACTTCACGGCGCAGCGCTCTCTCGTCCTGCAGATTGAGCGGTTGCCGAATCTGTGGGTGCTGCGATCGATGACCAAGTTCTATGCGCTGCCCGGTCTGCGTCTCGGATTCCTGGCCGGCTTGGGTGTGCCATCGGCGGCGAAACGACGCGAGCCCTGGCAGGTCAACACGCTGGCTGAACTCGCCGGGATCGCAAGTCTGGAGGATCAGGCGTATCAAGAAGCAACAATGCAGCTGATTCAGCGCGAGCGGATATGGATGTGGAAACAGCTTCAGGACATTCCGGGAATCCAGGCATTTCCAAGCGTCGCGAATTTCTTTTTAATTCGTGCGGCGTGCGACGCCACGCTTGATCAGTTGATCGAGGAAGCAAGCGCGGCGCGAATGCTGATTCGCGACTGCAGAGACATCGAAGGACTTGATGGCCCGTTCTTTCGAATCGCGATCAAGACGCGGCTCGACAACGAGCGCCTGCTGCACTTGTTGGATTTGACGAGGAAGGCATAAATGCTGTTGCTGGCGATTCTCCTGGCGTTGGCGCAGACACGGATCATCTCCGTGGCGCCCAGCATTACAGAGATTCTCTTTGCGCTCGGCGCCGGCGATCAAGTGGTCGGCGTAACGAACTATTGCAACTTTCCTGAAGCCGCTAAAGCGAAACCGAAGATCGGTGGTTATACAACGCCCAGTCTCGAGGCAATTCTGGCCCTGCGTCCGGACCAGGTTTTCATGATGAAGAATCGGCCGGATGTCGCGCAGAAACTGCGCCAGACCAGAATCGATGTCGTCGAACTGCAGCCCGAAGACCTCGCCGGCGTTTACGAATCGATTCGAGTGATTTCCGAAAAGATCGGAGTGCCCGCACGCGGCCGGGCACTGATCCAATCGATCCAGAAAGAGTTGCAGGAAGCCGCGACGACCAACAGCGGTCCCAAGCCGAAGGTGTTGTTCATTGTCGGACGTACACCGGGCACGGTTGCGGATTTGACCGGCGTAGGGCCGGGAAGCTTTTTGAGCGAGCTTATCGAGTTGGCGGGAGCTGAAAACATTCTGGCAGATGCCACCGTAACGTATCCGAAAGTGAATATCGAAGATGTGATACAGCGAAATCCCGACGTCATCATTGACATGGGCCACAACGAAATGGTGACGGCCAGTGAGAAGCAGGCCGTTAAACAGCTTTGGAAGAAGTATTCATTCCTGCGCGCAGTCCAGCGCGACGCGGTGTTTCCGATCTCAGCAGATTATTTTGTAACACCGAGCCCGCGCGTGGTGCTGGCGGTGAGGGATATACGGAAGATGATCGGGAGGTAGGGGTAGTAGGTAGATCTGACGGAAGTAGGCTAGTTCGCGCGGCGCTTCCGGGATTGGTCTGGACTGATGAACCAGCGGGTGGCCGCCGTCGCGGACTCGGTCTTTTTCATGGTTTGCGGCATTCCAACAAAGGTGAAGTGATGATTCTTTCGCTCATGCTCGCATCGTTCCTGAACGTTTTTGTGGTCGAAAGCCCTTCTTATGCGAAAGAGATGGTTGCCGCCGCCCACGAACTGACGGCTCGCTATCCCGACCTGAGCTTCACGATTCGAACGACCGAGCAGGTCGTCGACATGCCGGTTGAGGACCTCAAACAATCGTTCGCGCAGGCATCGGTCGTGGTTCTCGGGCGGACGTATGGGGATGTGGCAGCCAAAGTTCAAGATGCTTTCGCAACGGCCGGAACTCCACAAGTAGTGTTTGCAGCGCACAGCGATTTCGGAATCTACGAACTAAGCCGGTTCGGCGCCGATCGCCCGTTTCGCAATGTGACGCATGAGCAGATTGAGCAGATCTCCGCGGGAACCCTCGATGTAAACACGATTCCCCAGCTGAACCGCTGGGGACACAGCTTCCAATACCTGGCCGCCAAGGGGCCGGAGAACTTTCACAATCTCTTCCTCGATCTGCTTTCGAGTTTGGACGCGCAGTACAAGCCCGATCCCGTCCGAATACCGCCGCCGGCTTTCATTTACGAGAATGCGTCGATTTACTCGGATGCGGACGGCTTTGCCGACCACATCCGCACGGGTCGCCCTACGGTCGCGATCATTGATCATGATAACTACTACCACTCGGGCGATGTCGAACTCGAGGACCGCCTCGTGGCCGAGCTCGATGCGGCAGGCATCAATGCTCTTCCGATCTTTGCCGGCTGGGGTGAGCCGACGGAGACAGCGCTCCGCGATTTCGTCAAAGCCAAGCGCGAAGAGTGGGACATTCGCGCCATCATGTCACTGCAGAGTTTTGTTCTGGGCGGCGACCAGGCGCGCGAACAGGTTTCCGACCTCCTTCAGGAATTGCGTCTGCCGGTATTTCGCGCCATGCGATTGACGAAGCGTAGTCCAGATCAATGGCTGTTGTCTTCCGACGGCTTGCCGTGGGCGAGTGTCTATTATCAGGTTGCGATGCCGGAACTACAGGGAATGATCGAACCCATTCCCATTGCAGCTGAGCTGGAACGCAGCGTCGACTCGCAAACCGGGGCAGCCATCGCATCATTCGTTCCGATCGAGGATCGGATCCACAGAGTCGTCGATCGAATCTCGCGATGGATCGCGCTGCAGAACAAGCCCAACGCGGAAAAGCGTGTTGCCCTGATCTATTACAACCATCCGCCGGGTAAGCAGAACATCGGGGCCGACTACCTGAACGTGCCCGAGACGATCATCTCGCTGCTGCAGTCGCTTTATCGTGACGGGTACGACGTCCAGAACGTACCGCCGAACGCCGATGCGCTTGTGGATTTGTTGACGCGCCGGGGAATCAATGTCGCCGACTACGCTGCAGGCCAGCGCCGGCTGCTTGCCGAGCACTCTGTGAGCCTGCCGGTCGCGGACTATCTGAAGTGGTACAACACGCTCGACCCGATCGCCCGCGGCGAAGTCGAAGCGGGTCCTCTCTCATATGTTCAAACCGTTATCGATCGTGCATCGAAGTTAGAAGACAAATCGACCGCCCGGCCGCAGGCGGAACGCGTGCTGCAAGAGACAGCCGCTTTCATTGACAGCTATCCCGAGGAACTTCGACGAGGCGCAGCGCCATTGATCGAAGAAATCCGCAAGAACGCGCTCGATGAACTCGACGGCAAACCCAACCGGTTTGCCGAGCTGATGCGGCAATTTGAGGCTTTGAAGCTCGAAGGACTCTCCGGTTGGGGCGCACCACCGGGCAACACGATGCTGACCGGCGACGGAGATTTCATCATTCCCGGTCTGCAGTTGGGTAACGTGTTCATCGGCCCGCAGCCGCAGCGTGGATGGCAGGCGAATGCGGATAGTCTTCACAGCTCGAACGTGGTCCCGCCGCACCATCAGTACCTGGCCTTCTACGAATACCTCCGCGACGTCTTTAAGACGGATGTGATCGTCCATATCGGCCGCCACTCGAGTTACGAGTGGCTGCCTGGGAAACAAGTGGCGCTTGCGGAATTCGATTTTCCGGACATCATCATAGGCGACATACCCGCCGTCTATTTGTACACGGTGGATGGCGTCGGCGAAGGGTTGCAGGCGAAGCGCCGCGGCCTTTCCGTCATCATCGATCACTTGATTCCGCCGTTGAAGACGACCGAGCTGTACGGCCCGATCCTCGAGCTTCAGCAGATGCTCGATCAATATGAAGCGCAAGAAGTCGTGGAACGGCGAACCGTTATCGCGCGCGAAGTGCGGTCGAAGGTGCGGCAATTCAATTTCGGTTCAGATCTCGGACAAGACATTCTCGAAGCGCCCGACGACCAACTGGTTCACACGTTGGGACACTACGTGGAGGAATTGAAAACCACCTTTTTGCCGTTCGGCCTTCACACATTTGGAAAACCATGGGAGGACGCTAAGATCGATCTACTGGCCAATTCGATGGCATCGTTTGGCGATGGAGATGCCGCCGAATTTCGCGGCAAGATCGTCGCGAGTTTTTCGGCCGAAACCGCGGCATTCCTCGGTGCGCTGCGCGGCGAATACGTCTTGCCTGGCAAGGGCAACGATCCCATTCGAACGCCGGATACTCTGCCCACGGGCCGCAATTTCTATGCCATCGACGCGTCCGTCATGCCGACGAAGATATCCTACGAGCTCGCCAGGCAGCTTGTAGCGGACGCCTTGTCGAAACATCCGCAGACGCCGGAAAAGGTCGCCGCAGTTCTTTGGGCGGTCGAAACGACGCGCGATGAAGGGACGATGCTTTCGTTCATTCTTCAGCTGCTCGGCATCGAACCGGTATGGGACGCTCGAGGTCTCGTCAAAGAGTTGAGGGTCGTCCCTGCGGCGCAGCTCGGCCGGCAGCGCATCGACGTGATCGTCACAACGTCGGGTCTGTTTCGAGACTTGTTTGCGCAGCTTCTGCTCCTGGTGGATCGCTCGTTCCGTCACGCTTTGGCAGCATCATACCAATCGATTCTCGAAAAGAACCCGTCGTTACGGCCGGCTCTCGACGCCACGCTGAAAGATGTTCCCGAGGGCGTCCGCGGCAGGGAAGCGCTCCCAACGAACGCTATCGCGCGGCATTGGATTTCCAATACAGAGAGTGCGATGAAAAGCGGCGCATCGTCCGAGCAGGCCGGTTCGCGCGCGTTGCTACGCATTTTCGGACCGGCGGAAGGAGCTTACGGCGCCGGAATCAATCGAGTGATCGAACAGGCATGGACTTGGAAGTCGCGAGATCAGGTGGCAGACTCATACCTCGGTAAGATGGCGCACGGCTATTCGTCGGATTCCTGGGGAACGATCGATCCCGCGGAGTATCGCGCGGCGCTCACCGGCATCGAACAAAGCTTTCACAGCCGCGCGACAAACCTTTACGGCGTGGTCGACAACGACGACTACTTCGATTACTTCGGCGGACTTTCCCTAGCGATCGAACGCGTGAACGGCAAGCCTCCGGAGAACTACATCCTGTTCTATGCGGATCCGAAGCAATCCAGAGTGGAA
>Ga0075423_10004943_pt1 | contig 12414 bp, 13 predicted proteins | sample SoiMethybrSBSTD2_FD_80114 | JGI IMG/M metagenome (GOLD analysis project Ga0075423, IMG submission 80114) | Bulk soil microbial communities from a Populus tree surrounding site in Tennessee, USA - Soil MetaG P. TD hybrid SBSTD2 | ecosystem: Environmental > Terrestrial > Soil > Tree plantation...
CAGGCCCTTCTCGCGCGGCGGATGGGGAAGACCCGGATCGTGGCCGAGACGGGCGCGGGGCAGCACGGGGTGGCCACGGCCGTGGCCTGCGCGCGCGTCGGCCTCCAGTGCGTCGTCTACATGGGCGAGGTCGACATGGAGCGCCAGCGGCCCAACGTGGAGCGCATGCGGCTCCTCGGCGCCGAAGTCGTGCCGGTCCGGTCCGGCAGCCGGACCCTGAAGGACGCGATCAACGAGGCCATGCGCGACTGGTCGGCCTCCGTCCGCACGACGCACTACCTCCTGGGCTCCGTGCTGGGGCCGCACCCCTATCCCACGATGGTGCGGGATTTCCAGGTCGTGATCGGACGCGAGGCCCGGGAGCAGATCCAGGCGGTCGCGGGGAAGCTGCCGGATCTCCTGGTCGCGTGCGTGGGGGGCGGGAGCAACGCCATCGGACTCTTCCATCCGTTCCTGAGCGACCGCGACGTGCGGATGGTCGGGGTCGAGGCGGGAGGTGAGGGGATCGAGAGCGGGCGGCACGCCGCCCGGTTCGCCGAGCCCGCAGTCGGAGTCCTCCATGGAACCCGGACCCAGGTCTTACAGGATGCGTCTGGCCAGGTGCGCGGCACGCATTCGATCTCGGCGGGTCTCGACTACCCGGCCGTCGGCCCGGAGCACGCGGCCCTTCACGCGAGCGGCCGCGTGCGCTACGACCTGGCGGAGGACCAGGAGGCGCTCGAGGCGTTCGATCTGCTGGCGCGAACCGAGGGCATCCTGCCCGCGCTCGAGTCCTCGCACGCGCTCGCGTGGCTCCTGCGCGAGGGTCGAGCCCGACGGATCGACCCCGACACGCTCATCGTCGTGAATCTCTCCGGTCGCGGAGACAAGGATCTCGCCGTCGTGACGGCCGCCCGAGGGAAAGGCGGCTGACCTGCGCGCACGCGTGGTCCTGGCCTCGCTCCTTACGGCCTCCCTGACCTTCGTCGTCTTCGCTCCCACGCTTCGACATGGCTTCGTGAACTGGGACGACGACGTCTACGTCACCCTGAACCCCATGCTCCGGCCCCTGACCGCGGAGCACGTGGTCTGGATCGCGACCCATTTCTACTATTACGCCTTCATCCCGGTCACGCTGCTGAGCCATGCCGCCGACGTGGCCCTCTGGGGCTTGAACCCGTGGGGGCACCACCTCACCAACGTCCTCCTGCACGCCTGGAACGCCGTCCTGGTCCTGTGGCTCGGCCTCCTCTTCGTTCGATCCGCCCGAACGGCGACGGGGAGGAACGAGCCGGGTCGAGGCGTGGACGCGGCGGACGTCGCCGGGATGACCTTGGCCGCGCTTCTCTTCGCGCTCCATCCGCTCCGGGCCGAGTCGGTTTCCTGGATCTCCGATCGCAAGGACCTCCTCTGCGCCTTCTTCCTCCTGCCCTCGCTCGGGGCGTACCTCATGGGCGCCGACGCGCGGGGTCGGGCCGCGCGCGGGTGGTACGCGGCATCGTGGGCGCTCTTCGCGCTCGCGGCGCTCTCGAAGACGGTGGCGATCGGATTCCCGCTGCTCCTGATCCTGTTCGACGTGCTCTGGCTCCGGCGATGGAAAGGCCCTCGCGGCGGGGCCCGACTCCTCCTCGAGAAGATTCCGTTTCTGCTCCTCTCGGCCGGACTCATCGGGGCTTCCCTGATGCAGTCACCGGATGCCCGGCGCTCCTACGCCGTCTCCGAGCTGCGGGGCATCGAGACCTTGTTGTTTCCGTTCCACGTGCTCGCGTTCTCGTGGAGCAAGACCTTCGCTCCGTTCGGCCTGAGCCCGATCTATCCCCGCGTGGGGATGGACACGATGACGATCGCGCTGCTTCTTCTCCTCGCGACCGCGGCTGCATGCGCGCTGGCGCTGAAGCGTCGCCACGCGACCCCGGTTCTGGTGGGCGCGAGCTATCTCCTCTTCCTCGTTCCCAACGTCGTCGGGCTCTCCTCGGGGATGCAGCCGGTGGCGGACCGGTACTCCTATCTTTCGACCGTCGGGATCTTCCTCGGAATCGGTGGAGCGTTGGCCGTGGCCTGGAGACGCGGCCGCGCCGCGCGCGCGCTCGCCGTGGTCCTGGTCACCGCCCTTCTCGTCGCGCTGTCCCTCCGCACGCTCGCGCAGATCGACCGCTGGAGCTCCTCGATCCGCCTCTGGGAATCGGTGGTCCGCTCGGAGCCTCCTCGCCGGGACTATGTGGACGCCTACGTCAACCTCGGGGAGGCCTACGCCGCGGCGGGGCGCGGCGCCGAGGCTCGGGCGATCCTCACGCGTGCCGTCGCCCTGGATCCTTCCAACGCCGGGGCCCTGTACAATCTGGGCGTCCTGGAATACGCGGCGGGCGGCCGCGAGCGCGCCGCCTCCTTGTTCCGGCGCGCCACGGAAGCGAACCCCTCGGATGCGCGGGCCTTCTTCAATCTGGCCATCGTGCTCGACCAGCTGGGGAGGCGGGCGGAAGCCGTGGATGCGATGAAGGAAGCCGCGCGCCTCGGATATCCGGAGGCGAGGGAAGCCCTGGAGCGATCGCCATGACTCCGCGCGTCGTCTTCCTCCTCGACGTCGACAACACGCTCCTCGACAACGACGCGGTCTCCCTGGACCTCAAGCGATTCCTGAACGAGGAGGTCGGAGAGGAGCGTCAGAAGCGCTACTGGGCCCTGTTCGAGGAGCTGCGCTTCGAGCTGGGGTACGCCGACTACCTGGGAGCCCTCCAGCGCTACCGGGTCGAAAATCCCCGGGACCCGCATCTCCTCGATCTATCGAACTTTCTCATCAATTATCCCTTCGCCGAGCGGCTTTTCCCCGGCGCTCTCGAGGTCGTCCGGCATTTGAATTGCTGGGGTTCCACGGTGATCCTCACCGACGGCGACGTGGTGTTCCAGCCCCACAAGATCCGGCGCTCGGGGCTCTACGAGGGGGTCGAGGGCCGCGTCCTCGTGTACATCCACAAGGAGCGGGAGCTGGACGACGTCGAGCGGCGCTATCCGGCCGACCACTACGTCTTCGTGGACGACAAGGCGCGGCTGCTCGACGCGTTCAAGCGAGTCTGGGGATCGAGAGTGACGACCGTGTTCGTACGCCAGGGGCACTATGCCCTCGGCCCGGACGTGGCAACCCATGCGGCACCGGATCTCACGATCGAGAGGATCGGAGATCTCCTGCGTTTCGACCTCCCCGCGCTGGTCGAACCGACGCGAAGGAGGAGTTCATGAAGCGAAGCCTCGTTCGGATCCTGCTCTTGCTTCCCCTCATCACGCCCACGGGCTGCGGGAAGGCGGGTCCTTCGTCATCCGAGACCGATGCCGCGATCGGCGGCCGCCTGAGGAGCGGAATCTCCTCGGTCCAGGGACAGAGGCTGCTTCTGGCGGGCCCCGTCACCCGCTTCTACCAGGCGCGCCGCGGCGTCCACGCGTGGGACCCGAAGGACGCCGAGGAGATCGTCCAGGCGGTGCGCGACATACGCCGGGACGGTCTGAACCCCGCCGACTACCACCTCGCGGCGCTCCAGCGGATCCTCGAGAGACGGAAGGACGCCCCCAGCGCGGCCCTCGAGGCGGACCTCGACATCCTCCTCACCGACGCGGTGGCGGGAATGATGGACCACACCCGGTATGGGCGCGTCCGGCCGGTGACGCTGGATCCGACCTGGAACGTGAATCCGCGCCAGGGGGCGCCTCCGGTCGAGCTCACCGTGCAGAAGATCGCGGAAGCCGGGTCGACGCGGCAGGCCATCGAGGAGCGGAAACCCACCCACTTCATCTACGTGGGCTTGAAGCGGGCGCTGGCCCAGCTGCGCGAGATCCAGGCGAACGGGGGATGGCCCACGGTGCGCCCCGGACGCTCCATCCGGCCCGGGCAGAGCGATCCGCGGATCCCCTCGATCCGCGCGCGGCTCGCCGTCAGCGGCGAATACAGCGGCGGGCGAAGCGCGTCCACCGTCTACGACCCCGGGCTCCGGAAGGCCGTGGAGCTCTTCCAGGAACGCCATCGGCAAGACCCGAACGGACTCATCGATCGCGACGCCGTCAGCGCGATGAACGTCAGCGCTGCGGCGCGCGCCGAACAGGTTCGGGTCAACATGGAACGGGCGCGCTGGGTTCTTCCCGGGCTGTCGGACGAGTTCCTGCTCGTGAACCTGCCCGCCTACAAGGCCTATCTGATCCGGGGTGGACGGAACATCTGGGAAGCCCGCACCCAGGTCGGCGAAGAAGGAAAGCAGACGCCCTCGTTCCGGGCCACGATGCGCACGATCGTCTTCAATCCCGACTGGACCGTGCCTCCCATGATCATCCACGACGAGGTGGCGGGAGGGATGAGGGGCGGCAAGAACTACGTCGCCCAGAAGGGCCTCGTGGTCCTCGACAAGAACGGACGCGAGGTCGACCCTTCGTCGGTGGATTGGGACCAGGCGGGCACGGACGGATTCCCCTTCACGCTGAAGCAGCCGCCCGGCCCCGACAACGCGCTGGGCCGCGTGAAATTCCTCTTCCCGAATCCCTACTCCATCTACCTGCACGACACGCCGAGCAAGGGTTCGTTCGAGCGCGAGCGGCGAACGTTCAGCCACGGATGCATTCGCATCGAGCGCCCGCTGGAGCTCGCCCAGATCCTCCTCTCCGGCCAGATGGGTCCGGGCCAGATCCAGGATGCCGTGGCGTCGGGCGAGACCCAGAACGTGGACCTGGCGAACCCCATTCCCGTCGTGATCGTCTACTGGACGGTGAGCGTCGGCGCGACCGGGGAGATCCGCTACATGAAGGACATCTACGATCTGGACGGCAGGGTCCTCGCCGCGCTCAACATGTAGGAGAAACACCGACAGAGACGATTTTTTCGTCTATAGCTTGACTGGCACTCGTGCCGAGTCCTAGCCTTGTAGAAGCCGAACGTCGGCGCCAAGGGGTCTGCACAAGGGGACACCGCCATGCAATCAATGAGCACGTCGCACCCGATGATCCGGGCCCTCGTTACCGATGACCACGCGGTGATCCGTCGTGGCCTGAAAGAGTTGCTGGCCGAATCACGCAGGATCGAGGTCGCGGGCGAAGCCTCCACGGCACGCGAAGCGCTCGACCAGGTCCGTGCGGGCCGGTGGGATATTCTGATCCTCGATATCAATCTTCCCGACAAGAACGGCCTGGACCTGCTTCGCGAGCTCAAGACCGTTCGTCCGGATCTACCCGTCCTCATCCTCACCGTCTGCTCCGAAGATCAATTCGCGGTTCGGGCGCTGAGATCGGGCGCGGCCGGCTACCTCACGAAAGCCAGCGCCCCGGCGCAGCTCGTCGACGCGGTCGAGAAGGTCGCGCAGGGGGGCCGCTACATCAGTCCCGCGGTGGCCGAGCGTCTCGCGGTCTTGATGGGGAACGAGTGCGACGGCATGCCGCACGAGGCGCTCTCGGAGCGTGAGTACCAGGTGACCCGCATGCTCGCTTCGGGGAAGACCGTCTCCCAGATCGCCGCGGAGATGAACCTGAGCGTGAAGACCGTCAGCACGTATCGCTCCCGCGTGCTCGACAAGATGGGCATGCGCACCAACGCGGAGCTGACCTATTACGCGGTGCGGAACCAGCTGATCGACTAGCCGGATTCCTCCCCGCGCGCCATGGCTTCGGGCGCGTTGCCGCGCCTCGCGCCATCGGTGTGCCCGCCGCCCTGCATTGCCCGCTTCCCATTCCCCGGGTTGATGCTCTACGTTGGAGCCCGTTCGACGTCCCGGCTTTGGTAGCTCGACGGTTCCTTTCCATCTCGTTCGCGCTCGTCGTGGCCGGCGCTGTCGTGTCGTCCGCCGCCGTGGCCCAGGAGGCCCGGCGGGGCGTGATGGGCTCTCTCGCGCTCGAGCTGAACGGGTCCTCGGTCGGCTTCCTGCGCGGCGCCGAAGGCGGTGACGTGCGGGCGGAGGTCATCACGCAAGCGATGGGCTGGTTCCCGAAGAAGCAGCTTGCCCAGCCCACGGTCGAGGATCTCAAGCTCGAGCTGGGTCCGGACATGGACAAGGCCGTCTACGACTGGATCGCGGCGAGCTGGAAGGGAAACCCTTCGCTGGCGACGGGTGCCCTCTTGCAGGTGAATTACGACTCCAACGTGTTGGCGAGGAGGGAATTCAGCTCGGCCAGCGTCGTCGGGACCACGATTCCAGCACTCGACGCCTCGAGCAAGGACCCGGGATACCTGATGCTCGCGATTCACCCGGAGTCGGTGCGGATGACCAAGGGTGGAGGCACGGTCTCCCCGACCCTGGGTGGTCGGTCGAGGCCCTGGATCACGAGCAACTTCCGAGTCGATATCCCCGGGCTCGACTGCTCCCGCATCAAGAAAGTGGGCGGGTTCACCGTCACGATCCAGCCGAAGGGTTCGATCCAGTTCCCCAATCTCAAGCTCACGATGGCGGAGAGCAGCGCGGAGAGCTGGATCGCGTGGCACAAGTCCTTCGTGGTCGACGGCCTGAACGGCGACGACTCGGAGAAGGACGGGGCGATCATCTTCCTCGCCGCGGACATGGGGACGGAGATCGGGAGGATCTCGCTCTCGCACCTCGGCATCTCCTCGCTCACGTTCGACAATCCGGAAGGGGCGAGCAACATGATCCGCACCGTGACCGCGGAGCTCTACTGTGAGGGGATGGCCTTCCAGTGGACCGGCGGATCCGGGGGGAACGTGCTGAACACTCGAACCCTGATCCGCTGAACGTGTCCCCTCGGGACGAGGATTCTCGTTCTCGATCGTAGCGGGGACGTGACAGGCTCCCCGAGCGTCGACTCAACGCCGGAGGTGCATGCCATGAGCCCATCGCTTCGCCTACCAAGCGCCGTCCTGTGCTTCGCCGTATTGGGGCTGATCCTCTGTCCGCCGACCCCAGCCGGCGCTTCGCCCGGATCCGGAGCCTTCGTGGTCCGGTTCCAGGATCAGATCGGCTTCTTCATCGTCGACGATGCCGCGGGACTCATGAGCTTCCACGGCACGGATCTCACGTTTGCCCAGATCTGTTCGGGTGGGCCCTTCGCCTTCGAGGATCTCGACATCCAGCTGGTGATCTCTCCGACCGGCCCGCTTCACGCGCTTTTCACATCCCCCGAGCACCACGTCGTCATCTATCCCACGACGACCCTGCCGGACCCGCACCACGTCGGTCCGGGGGACTGCCCGATCCTGGCCACGCTCCCGGTCCTCGCCTCCGGAACGGCGCGCCTCGTCCGCACCGACAACGACCTCACCTTTTCGGGGAACGGGGCGAACGCGTATGGCTGGACTTCGAACGGCACGCTGCTCCAGGCGGGCACCAGCAAAGCGTTGACGTACTCTGAGACCGTGCGGGGGGTGATCCTTCCCGGAACCTCCGATCCGCGCGATCTCAAGGCGTCGATCCGCCTCGCCCCGTAGAGGGCCGGGGCGGCACGGTCGGCGGGTGGTCCGGCTCGGGCAGGACTTCTGAGGCGAGATCGGGAATCTCACCGGGGTTCTTGAAGTTCTCCGAGCTTGTCTCGCGCCCACCTCTCAGCGCCCGGGCCCAGGTCTTTTCCTTTGGCTGGTTTCGAATCGTTCCGTATGACCTCAAGGCATTCCATGCGAATGGACTCCAAGTACGGGTCGTCAATCGGCGTACCCAGGAAGAGGTCGAATGCATCATGGGTACCGGTATCGTCAAGGTCCAAGACGTTTGCGAGCGCGGCTGCGACCTGCTGACGTGTCATGTGCTTGGAACCCCGCTTCATTTTCGAAGCACCTCGATTCCGGCATAGATCAGTGCCACTCCCATGGGCCACTTCATCCACCGCATGGCCCCGCGCGGATACGAGAACAGGCGAAGAACTCGGCCGCCCTTGACCGGCACATCTTTGTCGCCAACCCAGAGACAGATGACGCCGACGGCGACCAGAACGAGGCCGATCACGTGCAACGTCAATCTCGAGTAACGGCAGTCAGATTCATCGTGAGCAAGGCGCCGGGCTTCGGAAGCTCGCTTACTCCAATCACGGTTCGCGCGGGACGGTGATCCTCCATCATGTCGACGTAGGCTCGATTCATTTCATCGAAGTCGCGCATGTCCTTCAAAAAGACGTTGATGTGGATGACGTGATTCAGGTCCGAGCCCACGGACTCCAACATGACTCGAAATGACTCGAGAATCTGCTTCGCCTGCGAGTATGCATCGGGTGCAGCGAGTTGCCCGGTAACTGGGTTGACCCCAGCGGTTCCTCCGATGCTGAGAAACGGACCGACCCTTGCGATGTGATTGTAGGGCCCGATGGGTTTTGGGGTCTTCGCTGGCGTCGAAGTCTCTACGGTATTTGTCACGGCAGCTCTCGGCAGGTGAGATGAATGGCGTCGCCGCAGTATCGGGCCGCTCGCGGGCAGCGTCAACGCGCCTGATCCATTGGCTGACAGATGCACACTCGACTCCGGACTCGACTTTCATGATTCCAGCAACTAGTATTCGATTCAACACGTTGCGCCCGTAGCTCAGCTGGATAGAGCGTCTGCCTCCGGAGCAGAAGGCCAGGGGTTCGAATCCCTTCGGGCGCACCATTTCACGTATGCCTGATCCCAAACCGCCCTTTCGCTGGACCGAGCGCCGAGTCGCGCGCTTCTCGACGCTCGTGGTCGCGGCCGCGGTCGTGGCGCTCGACATCGTCCTCCTCTTCGTCTACCTCCGGACGGTCGCCCCCATGCTCCAAGACTTTCCGACCTACCGCATCATGATTCCGGCCGGAATTTTGGCGGTCTTCCTCTTCGCCCTGAGACGCTTCCTCACGCAACTCCGTATGTTTCGGGAAGATCAGTAGGTCCCGTCTCCGCGGCATGGAGGTTGCACGAATCCTCCGTGCCATGAAACGTCCCGGTGAAATCGTGCGTTCTGCAACGCATGACCTGACAGAAAACGAATTGTTCTTTGCCACCCTCCAGGAAATCACCAGCCTGATCAACGGCGGGAGGGCGCAGGAGACGATCTTCGAGTCCGTCCTGGACTGCGCGCTGCAAATGCTGCACGCCCAGGCGGTCTTCCTCGTCACGGTGGAAGGCAGGAAGATCCGCAAGTACGCGCGGCGGATGTCGCAGGACGGCCAGTTCCACAACCTCGAGCGGTACGACATCGAGAACCAGAGCGGCATCTCCCGCTGGGTGATGCTGGAGGGACAGCCGCTCCACGTGCCGGACGTCGGAGCCGATCCGCGCTTCCGGGCGGAGACCGATTCGCTCCCCGGGTTGAGCACCACCGCCGTGCTGGCGGCGCCGCTCAAGGTGCGGGACACGACCCTGGGCGTGCTCGTGGCCGTGAACCGCTTCGACAGCTCGCCCTTCGAGGTGCGGCACCTTCGCGTGCTCTCGCTCCTCGCCAACCAGACCGCCATCTCGATCGAGAACGGAAAGCTCTTCCGCCGCGCCGAACAGCTCGCGGTGACCGACGACCTGACCCAGGTCTACAACTACCGGTTCCTCAAGATGGCGCTCCGGCGCGAGGTGAAGCGGGCCGCGCGGTTCGGCCAGAACTTCTCGCTCATGATGCTCGACGTGGACAATCTGAAGGCCTACAACGACCGCCACGGCCACCTCCGGGGAAGCGAGGTGCTCAAGCTGGTCGCCCAGGTCCTGGTGCGCGAGGCGCGCGCGATCGACCTGGTCGCCAAGTACGGCGGCGACGAGTTCGTGATCATCCTGCCGCAGACGGCGCGCGAGGGAGCCTGCGTGCTCGCGGAGCGCATCAAGCAGGCGGTCGAGACGAGGGCCTTCCCGCTCGTCGACGCCGGCGCGATCACCGTGAGCGTAGGTGTGGCCACCTTCCCGGAGAGCGGCTCCACGGCCGGAGAGCTCCTGGAGGCCGCGGACATCGCGCTCTACGCCGCGAAGCAATCCGGCAAGAACCAGGTCTCCACCGCGTGACCCGAGAGACTCCATGGCTCTGGTAGGAAGCCTCCGCGACCTCAGTCTGCCCGAGCTCCTCGCGATCGTCTCGAGCGGCGAGAAGAGCGGGATCATCACCATTCGCTCCGACGCGGCCACCGCGCAGATCCACGTCGACGAAGGCCGGATCGTCATGGCCTCCGACACGCTCCGCGACGAGCGGTTCGGCGAGATCATGATGAAGCTCGGGAAGATCACCCAGGACACGCTGACCGCGGCGCTCGAGGCGCAGGAGACGAGCGGAGGCTCGCGGCGTCTGGGCTCCATCCTGGTCGAGATGGGCGCCATCACCCAGCCCGACCAGGACGCCGCGATCCTCTATCAGTCGTGCGAGGCGCTCTACGACCTCTGCACCTGGCAGGTGGGCTACTTCCAGTTCGACGCGGGGGAGACGCCGGAGCGGAGCGGCATCTCGATCCAGGTGGACACCCTCCTCGAGGAAGTGGACCGCCGCGCCCTGGCCGGCGAGCGGGCTCGCCAGGAATCGATCCGGCCGGCGGCGGACTCACCCCTTCGCGGACGCCGCGAGATCACCCCCGACAAGATGGAGCTCCTGCGCCTCACGCGGAGCTTCCACCTTCGCACGGACGAGTTCACACCGCTCCGCGACGAGGACGCCACGGTCCGGGACGAACGACCCATCGTCGACGTCGGAGAGCTCGAGGCGCGCGCGGCGGACGGCGAATCGCTTTGACACCCGCTCTCCCGAGCGGATAAGGTCCCGCCGTGCTGGCGCGGCTCCACGATCCGATTCTGGCCCTGGCGTCGATCGGGCTGGTCGCGCTCCTGCTCCGATTGGTCCGCTGGTTCGTCCGCGCGCGGCCGCTGCCGCGCTTTCTCTTCCGGAAGCTCCTCCACGCGGTGATCGGCGCCGTGACGCTCCTCATGACGATCCCGTTCCACCATCGCGGCTGGGCGGTCGTCCCCCCCGCGGTGTTCACCCTCCTCAATGCCTCGCCCAAGCTCCGCGCCTACGTGCCGGGGCTGGCCGAGGACGCTCGCGAGGCGCGCGGGCTCTGGCTGTTTCCACTCGGGGTGTGCCTCGTCATTCTCCTCTTCTGGGAAGGCCTGAACCGAGGCGCCGTGTTCGCGGGCATCGCGGCGCTCGCCTTCGGCGATCCGGCCGCGGCGCTCGTGGGAGCGCGGTGGGGGCAGAGGCGGTACGCCCGCTGGGCTCACGGGCGGTCCGTGGAGGGATCGGTCGCGCTCTTCCTGGTGGCGGCGATCGCCACGGCCCTCGTGGCCGCCGCGTGCCCGGGCGGGCCCTCGCCGCTCCGCGCCGGGGTCGGATGCGGCGTGGCCGGCGCGATCGTGGAAGCGCTGTCGCCCGCCGGCGTGGACAACCTGACCCTTCCTTTGATCGTGGCCTTCACGTACCAGCTCCTCGCGTGAGAGCCGTCTCGTGAGCCTTCACGTGCATCCGAACGCCGGTCCGGGGGCGCTGCTCGCGCTCGGGGGCGGCGTGCTCGTCCTCCTCACGAGGCAGGGAACCGTCGCCGGCGCGCTCGCGGGGTTCGTCGTGGCCCTCCTCGCCGCGCTGGGCTTCGGCGCGGGCGCGATCTTCCCGCTCGCGATCTTCGTGTTCGGCTCGGGGATCCTGACCCGTCTGGGACGCGAGCGGAAGGAGCGGATCGGCGCGGCGCAGGCGGACCGGGGCCGTCGGGGAACCGCGCACGTCCTGGCCAAGCTCTCGCTCCCCGCGCTGGCCGGAGCCCTGGCGCTCCTCGGCGCGGCGCCCGAGCGCGCGCTCGCTCTCGTCTACGTGGCCTCGCTTGCCGGCGCCTTCGCGGACACCGCCGCCACAGAGCTCGGCCCCGTCCTCGGAGGCCCGGCCTTCGCGCTCCGCGGAGCGCGTCCCAGGGTGATCGCCCACGGAACGCCGGGCGGCATGAGCGCGGCCGGCTTCGCCGCGTCCGCCGCGGGCGCGCTCGCGGTCGCCCTCGGCGCGCTCGCGACCCGGCTCCTCGGAGCTTCTCCCGAAGCGTGGGTGGCGGCCGCGGCCGGATTCCTCGCGAGCGCGTCCGAGAGCCTCCTCGCGGGCACCGCGTGGGGGTCCCGGGCGGGGCACCACGGGCGGAACGTCTTTCTCTCGGTCGCCTCGGCGGGGCTCGCGCTCTCGGCCCGCGCGCTCGGGTGGGCCGGACCGTGAGCGAGATCCTCTGCGTGGTGGGGGCGCGCCCCAACTTCATGAAGATGGCGCCCATCCTCCGCGCCCTGAAAGGCTACCCGGACCTCCGCCCGTTCCTCGTCCACACGGGGCAGCACTACGACGAGGAGATGTCCCGGGTCTTCTTCGAGGAGCTGGGCATGCCCGCGCCGGACCGCGATCTCGGAGTCGGCTCCGACACCCACGCGCGCCAGACGGCGCGGGTCATGGAGGCGTTCGAGCCTCTCGTCGAGGAGCGCGCGCCGAGGCTCGTGGTCGTGGTGGGGGACGTGAATTCCACGATGGCCTGCAGTCTGGTGGCGGTGAAGCTGGGAGTCCCCGTGGCCCACGTGGAGGCGGGGCTCCG
>Ga0075423_10004944_pt1 | contig 12413 bp, 7 predicted proteins | sample SoiMethybrSBSTD2_FD_80114 | JGI IMG/M metagenome (GOLD analysis project Ga0075423, IMG submission 80114) | Bulk soil microbial communities from a Populus tree surrounding site in Tennessee, USA - Soil MetaG P. TD hybrid SBSTD2 | ecosystem: Environmental > Terrestrial > Soil > Tree plantation...
TGTTGAACTTACGGGAACGAATGGTCAGGCCGTCACCGACCTTCATTTCGCCGGATGAGTGCACTGTGCAAGGGCCAAGCACCGTCAAACGGTCGCCGGCATTTGTGCAGTGACGACGAAACTTCCACGACCACCACTTGATCTTGATGCGGTTCCACACGCAGAAAAGGTTCAGGCATTCGCGGCGCGCGCCACACGCGTGCGGTAAGCTTCGCTAAGGACCGCGATCACCTGATCAGGACTTGTTTGCCAGAGGCATTCTTCCTTTACATCGCGCCAGCAACGCTCGGTCTTCGCGTCGATTAGGCCGCCCATGCAGGGCGCACAGGGCAAGCTCGACCGAAAAACGATATGTCTTTCATTTTGCGGCGCGAGCACGGATGGATCTGTAGGCCCAAAGATCGAAACGACGCGCGGGACTTGGACGGCGTCCGCCAGGTGAAGCGTCGCAGTGTCATTAGTAACAGCGAGATCTGCGAAACTGAGCAACGCGGCTGTTTCGGAAAAGGTCAAGAGGCCTGCAATCGAAATCGTTTGGTGTTTCGCAAAGCGCGCGACGTCATCACAAACTTCCACGTCGCCTCGATCGCCTGCCAGCAACACCTGAAATCCCTCGGCGACCAGGAAGTCGCATACGCGTGCGAAATAGTCCGCCGGCCATCGACGCGAGTTCACATGCAGCTTGCCGCCAGGATGAATTACGGCGAGGCGATTGGATTCATCCACTCCGTGATCGCGCAGAAACGCTTTGACATCCTGAACATTGGCGCTTGTCACCGGATACTCGTAACTAGTCGATGGCTTGTTCACGCCGAGGGACTTCAGAACATCGAGGTAACTATCGACGCGATGGCGCTGTGCTGAACTGACGTCTATGCGATTCGTCAGCAATCGATCGTCTGCGGTTGCAGCTGCTGCTCGTGTCGGAATATCGACACAGCACACCAGCGCGTTTCCCAGACGCCGATCGAAGTCGGACATGCCAAAATTGACGGCCAGGTCGTACCGGCGAAAGAGCAGTTTCAGCAGCAGATCCGGGTAATATCTGATCGCTCTCTGGATGGCTTTCGCACCCGACAAATTCGTAAATCTTGAAATGATCCACTGACCGGAATACGGCGGCAGTGTCGTAATCGAATCGATGCGGGAATGATTGTGAAATGCCTCCTTAACAGGCTCGTGCAACGTAAGCAGATCAAGCCGCGCCTGCGGATAATGGTCTTTCAACGCACGCAGCGCCGGTGTCAGCATCAACGTATCGCCGAGCCCACCGAAGTGAATGACGAGTATTCTTCGCGTCTTCCGCGTTTGCGACACCGACGGCTGCACGCGGCGCACGATCCAGCTAACCGGCCACACAGCAATAAACCCGATTGCCGACAGAAATCGCTTTACCGGCCGTCGCTGCCGCCATGCATAGAATGCGTTCCGTGACGATTGGATCCGGGATTGAGTCATTAACCAGTCAATGCCTTGCGAAACCCGAGCCCGCCAACGCCACAAGTGGTTATTTGCAGAAATCGCCCACTTTGGCGTGCTCGTTCGCAGGAAGGGCATCATCGCCGCGGCCAACAACTTGACCTGCAGTCGATTTGAAGAGAGCAGAATTGCTCTCACCATGTCATGCGAAGCCGCGAGGACCCGATTCTTGCGCAACTTGTAAAGGCCAAGTTCGTATCGATAACTCTCGCGCAATTGATTTAGTTCGCGTTTTGAATAAAGCGACCGCCCGCGACTTGATTGGTACTCTTCGATGTAATCGATGGTACGCAGATGACTAACGGCGATCTTCTCGAAGTCAATCGTAATATTTGAGTCATGCTGACGATAAAAGACGAGCGGCTCGTCAATGTACGTCGTCTTGGCTCCCTCTGCGACGAGTTTCCAAAGAAACAACCAGTCCTCGGTCACCGGCGCGTCCTCTTCGAACGAATCGATGCTTCGTGCGAGCTCCGAGGGAAATAGCCATCGATGAATGACGGTATAGAACTGGAATAGGTCCTGCGGGGAATTTATCGGAAACTGGCCCTTGAAAGTATCCCCACCATAGGTGGCAGAGAAGTCGGAATGTTTGAACAGACGAAAATCGCATCCGGCAATCATCGCGTCTCGGGCCCTTTCTAACATCGACACCTGACGCTCAATTTTTTCCGGCGCCAACAAGTCATCAGCGTCAAGAAACTGCAAGTACTTGCCCTTCGCAAGACGAATTCCGGTATTTCGCGCGCCGGCTGGGCCTCGATCCTTTTGGTGAATATAGGTAATAAGGCCCGAACTCAGCCACGATTTCACGACTTCAGCAGTTTGGTCGTCCGAGTCGTTGTCGACCACAATTATCTCGATCGGTCTGTAGCTCTGATTGAGACAGCAATCAAGCGTGTCCGAAATGTACCTGGCACCGTTCCGTACTGGAATGATGATGCTGACGAGAGGATTGCTCATGAAGCGTCTTGGCCGCGCGTAGTTTTATCGACGACAACCGTAAATGAACAAGGGACCAGGCCCTCGTTGTCTGGTGTCTGTCCCGCGCCTTGATGTGCCGGTTTTGTGACGTCAATTTGGGCCGCGGCATCCACGTAGTCGAAAGGTCCGGAGATGGGGTCCGCGACCCATAGTCCAACCACGTAATTACCCGGATTCAGAAAGAGCTTGTCCAGCTTAACCCGAATGAGGTTCGAACCTTCTTCAAACTTGACCGACGACCCGTGAATGAGCGTGTCGGCATTTACTAATCGATTTCCATGATGATCGCTTAGCGTCACTGAGATACTCCCAATTGCGCGGGTTACGTCAGACTCGAGTTCGAGACAAAACTCCAATGGCTCGTAAGTTACCGGAGTGGCAGCCTCGCTTCCGGGCACTGAGTAACTAATCGACTTGAACCGGACTTCCCCAGAACCGATTCTGCTGGAGCGAGTTAAATCCAACCACTGGTCCGCTTTCAGGTTTCGGTTGTGGGTCGAAAGATAGTCCTTCACGATTGCGCGAGTGCTGCCATACGCATGTATCCGGCCGTCCGCAAGCCAGAGTGAATTCGAACATAGGCGTTGAACCGCCGCCATGTTGTGGCTGACAAACAAGACGGTGCGGCCTTCCTGCGCGACTTCACCCATTTTGCCCAGGCACTTCTTTTGAAAACCAGCGTCGCCTACCGCAAGCACTTCGTCCACCAGGAGGATTTCCGGCTCGAGATGTGCCGCCACGGCAAATGCCAGACGGACATACATGCCGCTCGAGTAGTGCTTCACCGGCGTGTCAATGAACTTTTCGATTTCGGCGAATGCAACGATCTCGTCGAACTTTCTCAGGATCTCCGTGCGGCGCATGCCGAGAATCGAGCCGTTGAGAAGAATGTTGACACGACCCGTCAGCTCCGGATGAAAACCCGTGCCTACTTCCAGCAGTGACGCGAGCCGCCCGGTGATATCGGCGTAACCCTCCGTAGGTTCAGTAATCCGTGAAAGAATTTTTAGCAGGGTGCTCTTGCCTGCTCCGTTGCGGCCGATGATGCCCACAACCTCGCCGCGGCGGACATCGAATGAAACGTCCTTCAAAGCCCAAATCAGTTCCGAACTTCGTCCGTTTCCATTTCCGTTGCCGTTGCGCGTCAACATGTGACGCGCGGCGCGAATGGGCGCCATCGCCTTGTCGTTGAGCTTCTCGCGCAGCGTTCGATACATTTGCTGCTGCGCGCCGATACGATAGCGCTTGCCAAGACCAGAAACTGAAATAGCGATGTCGGACATTGATTTAGGCGACTTGCGAGAGCGCTGATGCTAATCCGAGTCTTCGCTGGATCGCGCTGAAGATACTCTCTACTTCGATGGAAGCGGCCGGGCCGTTCGCATAGATGATTTCCGCTTTTGCCGGATCCGTGTAATTGCCACTGTATGGCAGATACCGTTCAAACGCGTGATAGCGACCCAGCAGGATGATTCCGAAGACATCGAGCGCGTTAGCGAAGTGTGCCGGTCCGCTATCGATACCAACGAACAGTTTTGATCGTTTGATGACTTCGGCTGTCTCCAACAACGACAGCTTGCCGCAGAAATTTTCGAAATTGCCGAGTCCAGTCTGAGCAAGCACCGAAGATGTGCCAACTTCTACGATCCGTACTGCGCAGTCTGCTTGAACTCTTTCCGCCAGCTCTCGCCATTTTGCGGGAAGCCAGTCACGAGAGTCCTCGCAACTTTGACAATGGAAGACGATGAAGTTTTCTGCTGACAGTTGCTGATCTACCCTCCGGGCAACTGAATCCGGAATGTAAACGTTGGCAGGCTCGTTCAACGGCGGCAGACCCGCGCTGCGGCTAAACGCAGTCAGCAGGCTGCCGAAATTGTAATAGTTGTCGAAAGTAACGGCCTGATCGCCGGCAGATTTGTTTAATGGAATTCGGCAATCATGACAGACGCGGCCCGGCAACTGGAGATCAACCACTGAGTCGAACTGAATGAAACGCGAAAGCCAAATCCATTCAGTCAGGCAGCTCAAGATCAGCACGTGATCGACATGCGGATTGAATTGCACCAGCTCTCGATTATGGCTCGCGACCAGCCACACGATAAATGCGCTTGGATCCTTTTCTTTGACGTGGCGAGCAACCGGTTCGCAAGCGACAATGTCGCCAAAGTTTTCCAGCAGGCTGATTACCACAATCGCTCGACGAGGATTCGTCCGCCCAACCTTGCGCTTGAGCGACTTCAATCTGATCAGTTGCAAGGCGAAGGCGGTGAGAAGAGCCGCGGCGTGACCAAAACCGGCGCGATACCTGACGTTGCGCAGGTCGCGGATTATTTCGGAAGTTTGCCGGATTACCTTGGCCACAACGGGCAGACTTAAACGATGTCCGCGAAAGTTCTTTCCATTCGCCGGAAGTAAAACGCTCCGCTGACCAGGATCATCAGCGCGGCCGCGGTGGAAACCAGAATCATCGGACCCGGCGCCTGATTAGTGCCGAGCAAAGCCCAACGAAAGCCTTCCACCACGCCAACCATTGGGTTCAATCCGTAAATTGTGCGCCACGGTTCAGGCAGCAAACTGCTCGGATAAGCGATGGGCGTCGCGAACAGCCAGATTTGCGTGAGGAATGGAACCAGAAAACGCACGTCGCGGTACTCAACGTTCAGAGCGGAAAGCCAAAGCCCGATACCAAGTGCCGTAACCAGCGCGAGCAGCAGAAATAAAGGCAACCATAAAATCGCAAGGCCGGGTACGATTCCGTAAAAGAGCATCATGCCAAGCAGGATGACGAACGCGAGTGCGAAATCCACAACGCCGGGCAAAACTGACGCGAGCGGCGCCACCAGCCGAGGAAAATAAACTTTCGTGATCAAGTGCGAGCTGCCGACGATGCTGTTTGATGAGGCGGTCAGACCATTGGCGAAAAACGTCCACGGCACGAGCGCGGCAAAACTGAAAATCGGGTAGGGCACCCCGTCCGAAGGAATCTTAGCGAGCTGGCCAAAGAACAGACTGAAGACCACCATGGTCATCAGCGGCTGAATGACGGCCCAGGTTGCGCCGAGTGCGGTTTGTTTGTAACGAACTTTGATGTCGCGCCAGACTAGGAAGTAAAGCAGCTCGCGATACTCCCAAATCTCGCGCAGCTTGAGAGTTACCCAACCTCGCGAGGGCTCGATTCGCTGCGTTACGATGCCGGGTCGGGAATCCGAAACGAGGGATTGTGAATCTAAGACAACTGAACTCATGACGCGAAATCGATTCAGCCGAAAAGACTTGTCAACCTGGCGGACTCCGCTAAGCCTTTCCTCATAAACACTTTCCGCATTGCCGTTTGATTATTCTGGTATCATTAAATGGGCCGTCCTCAGCCTAAAGGGCAAAGGGCGAAGAGAGCTCGGCTAGGTGCTAAGGCAAGCGTTGGCGTGTTGCACTCGGCTCCTGGCTCTGAGCCCGTCAGTTCTTCGCCCTTTGCTCTCTGTGCTGAGGACGGTCCTTACTGTTTCGATTACCCGTAAAACTTCTTCATCTGAAAGCTTCGCGGAAAGTGGCAGACTTACGGTCTGCCGTCCGATGCGCATGGCATTGGGATAGTCTGTCGGTTGCCACCCGAATTTTTCCTGATACACCGGATGCTCTGGAATACTTAAGTAATGCACACCGACACCGATGTTGTGTGCGGTCATCGTTTCGAGGAATTGATCGCGTGAGATACCGCAAGTCTCTTCATCGATTAGCAATGTGTACAGGTGATAAGCGTGGCGCGTATCCGGCTCAGGATCGGCCGGCAATCTCACCGGCAGTTCTGCAAAGGCTTCATTGTACTGATTCCAGATCTCTTCTCGTCGTTTCCAATTCGCTTCGACGCGTCGCAGTTGGTGAATTCCCAGGGCCGCCTGCAAATCCATCATGTTGCATTTGAAACCAGTCTCGACGACGAAATAGTGTTTGTAGCCTTCATCGCTGAAACGTTTCCACGCGTCCTTGGTCATGCCGTGCAAGGCGAGCATGCGAATACGCGCCTGGTCAGCTTCGTTGCGCGTAAGCACCATGCCACCTTCGCCGGTGGTGACGTTCTTGGTCGCGTAAAAGCTGAAGCAGCCAAAATCTCCAAAGGTTCCCGCTTTGCGTCCATGGAATTCGGTTTCGATCGCGTGGGCACAGTCTTCGATAATGGTGAGCTGATGCCGCGCGGCGATTTCGGTAATTGCATCCATGTCGCACGAGCGACCGGCAAAATGCACCGGGAGCACGGCCTTCGTCCTGGGAGTAATGCGCGCTTCAATTTCGGCCGGATCGATATTCATCGTTACCGGATCGATGTCCGCCAGCACGGGCGTCGCGCCCGCGTGAATGATCGCGTTCACCGTCGCGCAGAATGTCATTGGAGTCGTGATGACTTCGTCACCTTCGGCCAGGCCCGCAGCCACGACGCTCAAATGCATCGCCGCTGTGCAGGACGAAACGGCCGCGGCAAACGGGTATTGTTTGTACGAAGCGAACTCAGCTTCGAACTGCGCCACGCGCGGGCCCGAACCAATCCAACCGGACTCGAGACAACGAACGACCTCGTCTATCTCGTCCTGCTCAATGGCGGGGGCGCCGAAAACGATGAAATCAGTAGACATGCCTCTGGCTTTGAAAACAGGCGACAGACCGTCGAAGAAATCGCTAGGCCTGTCGCTTGTAGGGTTTATGCAGTTGGAGCTTCTTCGCTACTGTGATATTCAGACGCCTTTTGGGAGTAGTAGCGGTAACCGTAGTAGTAATCCGACGAGCGCATATCGACGCGATTCAGGACGATACCGATAATCTTCGCGCCTACGTCCTCCAACGATTGCCGCGAACGCAACACAACCTTGCGCGAGCATTGGTTCGCGTGAACTACCAAAACCACGCCATCACAAATTGACGATAACAGCACGACATCGGTAAATGACGCGATCGGCGGCGAATCAATCACAACGTGATCGAAGGTATTTTTTAGCGTGTTCAGGACCCTTTGCATGTGTTCTGAGCCGACCAATTCAGCAGGATTCGGCGGAACCGGCCCGGACGTGAGCACGTAAAGTCCACTTTCTGTCTCCTGTTGAATGTAAGTCAGTATCTCAGCCTCGGACATTTCGTTCGCCAGCACATTGCAAAGGCCGCGCTCATTAGTGATACCGAACGAGCTGTGAATTGTCGGTCGCCGCATGTCCGCATCGATTACCAACACACGCGCGCCGGTTTGCGCGAGAGTGACTGCCAGATTAATCGCGGTCGTGCTCTTGCCTTCGGCCGGCACACAGGAAGTGACTACCAACGTCTTGGGTGCATGGCCAGGAGTCGATAGCAGCACCGATGTACGCAACTGCCGGAAAGCCTCAGCCAGAGGAGAACGCTGATCGAGATCGAGCAATAGCGCGGGGTTGACGCGGCCGTGACCATTTCGGCCGTGACCATTTCGGCCGTTGCCATTAACACGCAAGAGAGAGGTCCCATTAGCAATAGCACGCGGCTTCGCCGCCGACTTCTTCAGCAACGGAATGGTCGCGAGCGTAGGCAGCCGCAAAATGCGGTTCACATCCTCAGTCGACCGGATGCTATCGTCGAGATATTCGAGCAACACCGCTAGCGCCATACCAAAGGCCAGCGAAAAGAGGAACGCCAACAGGACGCCCTGAAAGCGATTGGGCCCGATCGGGCTGGTCGGCGGAATTGCATAGTCAGTCACATGCAGGTTATTGGGAGTGCCTGCCAGGATGACGTCGTTTTCTTTCGCCCGCTGAAGCAGTCCATCCAGCAGACCCTTGTTGGTTTCAATTTCCTGCTGAATGATCTTGTAGTTGATCGCAGCTTCGTTCTGAGTCCTCGTCGCGCCCCGTTGCTCATCGAAAGCGGCCCGCAGCGCGTTCTCGCGATCTAGAGCCTCGCGATACTTCAATTCGGCGGCCTTCGATTCTGTATCGCCCGATTTCGTCCGCGTGTCCTCAATTTCCTTTTCCAAAGTGGCGATCTGTTTGTTAACTTCCTTTACTTCCGGCCATTCTTCCGTATTGTCTACCAGAAGTTGAGCGCGTTTCTGTTTCAACTTAATCAGATCACTCTCAATCTCTTTGGTCTTAGTGTCGCCCGCCAGGATTTGCGCCGCCGCCGGATCTTTCTTCACGCGATAGGCCGCCTCGGCGATCTTGCGATCGTTCTCCGCCTCAAGTAGTTGTTTGTTAAGGCTGGCAAGCCGATCGACAACCGTGTTTTGGGAAGCATCGAGCGAGAGTATCTCGTGGTTCTTTGCATAATTGATCAGTCGTTCTTCGTCGCTTCGTATCTGCGTTTGGAGTTCTGCGATTCGCTTCTGCAGGAAATCTCCGGTCGTGCTCGTGAACTGAGTCTTCTGCTCCAGATTTGAAAGCACAAACGTCTCAGCGATCGCGTTTGCGACCTTTGCAGCCACCACCGGATTCGCATGAATAAACCTTATGCTAATGAGACGGGTTTCCGTGTACTGCAAACGTTCTTCCTTAACCGGCTCGACCTTCAAACCACCTTGAAGCGTCGACACATACGGATTAAGCCGCGCGGCCTCCTCCAGGTCATTGGCATTTGCCTGCGCCACATCCTTGCCGATCAGCAGTTTGCCGTTATCGTTTTTCTTGAGCGTTTGCGGCGTCGGATTGGCCGGCAACCCAAACGTCCGCAGCAGGCGCTGCCAGGTCGTATCGCCGGCCTGGGCCTGTAAGAACTCATGGTTATGTTCGAGGTCGAGCGTCTTGACTACGCGCCTGAGCAATCCCGCCTTACTTATCAGCTGAAGCTGCGTATGGAAGTAAGTAGGATCCTGTCCGTAGTCCAGAATGATGTTGCCATTCTTGCCTCCGGTCAGCCCTGACGTCGGCCCTTCGGTGTCAACCTGAACTTGAGCTTCCGCCGAATAAATATCCAGTTTGCGCGCCAGCATGACGGATGTAATAGCCGTCACCAGCAGCGTGATCAGCACGATCATCCAGCGCCGCTTGCTGATGGCGCTCCAGACATCGCGCAAACCCAAGCCGTCATCGACGCGGTTCGGCGGACCGTAACCGGCGTATCGCCCATTTTCCGCGGGCGGCATCATCGGCCACGATTTCGACAGGTTGGAAATTACGCTGAGCGCTTTGGTAATCTCAGCGGGTTCTTTGCGGTTCTGATTGTCGCTCATCCCAAACTCCTTGGAAGGATGTTCTTGTTGGTTTAATTACGGAATCACGCGTACTGGCAACTGGGCCGCGGTGGGAATGACGGCACCCAGCAGGCTACGCAGGAAACTCTTGGCACCCGAGATCGGAACGTTGACCACGTCGTTCGGTAACAACGCCACGTCCTCAGCCCGGTTCTTCTCAATTGCTTCTAGATCGACCGGAATTTCTTTCTTCTCCTGGCTACCCGGAATCTGCCGGATAATGCGAATGCTCCCTCGTTTCGTGTTCGGCGCCGTGCCACCTGCCAGGGCAATCGCCCGCGAGACAGTCAACGGCTCTTTCATTGGTATCGCCGAAGGCTTCAAAACATTCCCGAGGACAAATACTTGATCAGCCTGCGGCACCTGGACGATGTCGCCCGGTCGCACGAACGGATTGGAGTCTGACGCACCACGTAAAGTGTCCTGCAGGTTGTAATTCGAAAATGCGCCGGCATCGGTGATCGAAACGTTTGCGGGCTGATTGCAACGGATGCTGTCTTCAGCATGGACGATCTGAATCGTCTGGCCGGCCGCATCACTCGGGCCGCCGACGAGACTGATTAGCTCGAGTAAACGAACCTGACGCTGTAGTTTGAATTGTGCGGGGCTCTTGACGGCGCCGATGACGGCGACCGGCTGCGACTGAAACTCTTTTACAAATACGTCAACATGCGGGTTGTTCTTGTACTTGCGATAGAGCTTGGCAACGTTTTGCGCTAATTCAGCTTCGGTCAGACATGCGGCCGGAATATCTTCTTCAAGCATCGGCATGCGAATCTTTCCGCTTTGATCGACACGGACTGCTTCGCGTGACAATTCCGGGGCGCGCGCCACTCGCACTTCAAGGATATCGCCCGGCCCGATTCGATAGCGGTTATCGGAAGTGTTTGGTTTAGCAACCGCAGCCGCATCGGTTGCTTTCGCTTCCGGCGCGGTAGTCGTGGCTACACCGGGCTGCGCAGAAGCGATTTGAACGCCACCCAGGAACACCAATCCGACAAACAGACTTTTCAACGCTGAACTCATGATCTACCTCTTTCTTTCGCAGGCACTATTCGGCGGCAGCATGTATCACAATTCGATTCATGCGGTACCCCGAAGGGAAACCTCTCTCGCGAGGCTGCATTCAATTGCGGGCAAACGGCGACGGTTTCGGGTTTGCCACTATTGCAAAATCACCTTAGAGCGAATCGAACGGCATCTTGGCAGAGGTTCTTGAATCGAAGAGACGACGGTAGGCGCTAAAGGCCGAAGAGGAAATCCGAAGGGTTAGCGGGGGATTGAACTATACGAGACTGAGACTTCACAACTTACCGCAGGGGACCACCCAAACACCTCGATCGCGCTACCGTAATCTAGCTTAGAGTAGATTCAAGAGACACTCTCTTCTCGCGTCGCGAGCCAAGGTGACGTTAACTGGAGCCTGTGCCCGGAACGAGCACAAGCTTTTTGGACGGCCGAAACGCGGGGGCCAACGCGATTTCTCACACGCGCTTTCGGCAAACCAAACCAGTTCTATAAGGGGGACTCACTGTAGAGGAAGACCGTTTTAGTGTCAATGAAATTCCTTTGGGTCAACCTCTTGTAACAGAACCCCTTTCACTCCCTAACGCCAGATAGAAACGACTAATATGGCCATTTCTCCGAGTCTTGAGCCATCTGCCCCGTAGTGTTGAACAATTGATTGACTGATTAAACACCGGGATGCTAGATTCAAAGTGGTACTGCCGGGCGGTCATCCAGCCGCTTCTCACAATCCGCTAGTCCGATTGCCCTTGTCTTAAAAATTCCGAGCAGATTGCCCGCTCACGCCCTATTTGGCACTGCTTCCCAATCAACATCGGCCCCTTCCTCGTCCCGAGAAGGATTCCCATGGTTCAAAGTGTGAACAAGATAAGCGCAGCGGCCTTGGCTACTGCACTGCTCTTAATCGCGGCTCTTCCTGCTAATTCCCAACAAACATCCGTCGCGGCGCTCTCGTCGGCAATTCCGACCGAGAGAGTTTCGACCTTTGGCCCAGCGGAAACCGAGGCCATTCTGACGAAGTTCGTTGCCGCGGAAGCCGAAGTTCGCGAAGCGTTGAACCAGCATACGTTCAAGCGCGACGTCGTTCTACAAACGATCGGACCGAACGGTGAGGTCACCGGCGAGTACGTTCGAAACTCGCAGTTCGTTTTCGACAATCACGGTCGCCGAATTGAGCGGGTGTTGTTTCATCCGAAGTCCACAATCAGCGAGATGCGGATCACTAAGGAAGATATTCAGGATCTCGCCGGCGCTCAGTTGTTAGGGATCGATGTGACTGAGGCGAGCAAGTACCGCTTGGTCGTGTTGGGGATGGAAGCCATCGATCAGCATCAGTTGATCGCGATTGACGTCATTCCGTTGACCTCGCCCGATCCGCATCGAATGAGTGACCGCTTCTTCGTTGGTCGCGTCTGGTTGGATCCGTCGAGTTTCCAAATTGTAAAGGTCAAGGGCATTGTTGAGCCGCAAGGCAAGCAGCGCTTTCCATTGTTTGAAACATGGCGCGACGGGTTGAAAGGCCAGTTTGCTTTTCCGACCCGCACCGAAGCTGACGACGTTCTGCATTTCCGGAGTCGCGATGTTCACTATCGAATAAAGGTTCGTTACTACGACTATCAAATGTTTGGAAGTCGCGTAACCGTTAAAGACCTTGACGAAGCGGCACCGGAAGCGGACGAAAAAGAGAGCCGACCTGCGGCTGACAAGCCGAAGACAGATTCACCAA
>Ga0075423_10004945_pt1 | contig 12410 bp, 11 predicted proteins | sample SoiMethybrSBSTD2_FD_80114 | JGI IMG/M metagenome (GOLD analysis project Ga0075423, IMG submission 80114) | Bulk soil microbial communities from a Populus tree surrounding site in Tennessee, USA - Soil MetaG P. TD hybrid SBSTD2 | ecosystem: Environmental > Terrestrial > Soil > Tree plantation...
CGACGCTCCCGCAAAGGCGTAATGGTTCATGCCGGTCGGCGCCAGCGCATAGCCGCCGCCGTGGATCGTCTTGTTGCCCGCCGCGGTCTTCGACAGCTTGTCGCCCATGCCGAAGGTCACGGAGCCGGCGCTCACCACGACGTTTTCGTCGGTCGGGTGGGAGTGGGCGGGAATGGCGTAGTTCGCCGGAAACCGGACGCGAACCGCATAGGCCCCGGTGCCCATGGGATTGCCGGAGAGAACTGCGAGCTGCGCGCCCGGGGGAAGCATCGGGGGCGCGGGCCCGAACTTGGCGTCCGCGACCGTGGCGACGACCGACGGAGTCTGTGCCAAGGCGGAAGCGGCACAAACGAAGGCGAGCACGATTGCGCTCCAGGTCGAGAGCTTCTTCATCACGGCCTCCTCATCTTTTGCCTCGAGGGCGAGTTGGATGAGAACTCTAGCCTGTTTCGAGGCGATGGCCGAGGGCGCAGCCGCCAAACCTTCCTCTGACGAGGCCGTAGTGAAACGACGGAGGGTCGTATGAAAGCAACCCGAATTCTGTCCTTGCTTGCGATGACCGCGTTCTTCGGGCGGGAAGTCGTGATGGCCGCGCCCGCAACGCCGACCCCCAGCGCGCCATCGACGATCGCCTCGACCGTGGACCTCCAGGTGAGCGGCATCGAGAAGCGCGTCGTCGAGGCCGCCGAGGCGATGCCCGAATCGAAGTTCGACTTCTCTCCCGAGAGCCTGAACATCCCTGGCGCCGAGTACAAGGGAGTGCGCTCGTTCGCGCTGCAGATCCGTCACGTCGCGGCCTCGAACTACGCCCTCTGGTCGCCGGTGACCGGGGACAAGATCCCGGACGGCTACAGAGGCGGCAACGGTCCCGAGAACCTCAAGACCAAGGCCGAGATCATGAAGTTCCTCAAGGATTCGTACGCAATGGGTCACCGGGCCGCGGCTGGGTTGACGGAGCAGAACGTGCTGCAGGACGTGTCCAAGGGTCGCTCCCGTCTCTACATGACCACGTTCGCGGTGGCCCACGCCTACGACCACTATGGGCAGATGGTCGAGTACCTGCGTATGAACGGAATCGTGCCACCCGCAAGCCGGGGACAGTAGGTCGGTCGGCCCAGTCCGCCGCGGGGGCGGGCAGCGAAGCTCGCCCCGACGCTGGCCGCGGCGAACGCTTCACTGCGACGTCGTCCTCCCGTCCTCCCGATTGTCGAGGCCCGGCAATTGCAGCGGCCTCTAGGCGGACGGCAATCCGACTCGCCTAACGTGACGGAGATGTTCATGGCCAACCGCTACGAGGAGGTTTACCGGCGATCGCTCGAGGATCCCGAGGGGTTCTGGGCCGAGGCCGCGGCGGAAATCCACTGGTACAAGAAGTGGCGAAGAGTCCGGGACGACTCGAACGCCCCCTTCTCCCGTTGGTTCGTCGGCGGCGAGGTCAACACCTGCTACAACGCCCTGGACCGGCATGTCGAGAACCGCCGCGCGGACCAGGTGGCGCTGATCTACGACAGCCCGGTCACGGACACCATCCGGTCCTACACCTTCCGCGAGCTCCGGGACCGCGTCGCGAAATGCGCGGGCGCCCTCGCCGCGCTCGGCGTCTCGAAAGGCGACCGGGTGATCATCTACATGCCGATGATTCCGCAGGCCGTGGTCGCTATGCTCGCGGTCGCGCGCCTGGGCGCGATTCACTCGGTCGTCTTCGGCGGCTTCGCCTCGCACGAGCTCGCGCTGCGGATCGACCACGCCACGCCGAAGCTCGTCCTCTCGGCCTCCTGCGGCATCGAACCGGGGCGCGTCGTAGCCTACAAGCCGCTCCTGGACGCCGCCATCGCGATGGCGAGGCACAAGCCCGAGCGTTGCATCGTCTATCAGCGGCCGATGGAGCGCGCGACGCTCATTCCGGGCCGGGACCTCGACTGGGACGATGTCATGGCGGGCGCCGCGCCCCACGAATGCGTTCCGGTCGCCGCGACCGACCCGCTCTATATCCTCTACACCTCGGGCACGACCGGCCAGCCGAAGGGGATCGTCCGAGACAACGGCGGGCACCTCGTCGCGCTCGACTGGATGATGGGAAACATCTACGGAGTCGGGCCCGGCGAGGTGTACTGGGCCGCTTCGGACATCGGCTGGGTCGTCGGGCATACCAACATCGTCTACGGGCCTCTCGTCCACGGCTGCACGACGGTTCTGTTCGAAGGGAAGCCCGTCGGCACGCCGGACGCCGGCACGTTCTGGCGCGTCATCTCTCAGCATGAGGTCGCGTGCTTCTTCACGGCACCGACCGCCTTCCGGGCGATCAAGCGCGAAGACCCGAGGGGCGAATTCGTCCGGAAGTACGATCTTTCGAGATTTCGGACGCTCTTCCTCGCCGGCGAGCGCCTCGACCCCGATACGCTCCGATGGGCGGAGGACCTGCTCGGTGTGCCGGTTCTCGACCACTGGTGGCAGACCGAGACTGGCTGGCCGATCTGCGCCAACTGCGTCGGGCTCGGATTGCTCCCGGTCAAGCCCGGATCGCCGACGAAGCCGGTGCCCGGCTGGGACGTCCGGGTCCTCGACGAGCGGGGCAGGCCCGTCAAGCCGGGCGACATCGGAGCACTGGTCTGCAAGCTGCCGCTTCCGCCGGGCACCTTGCCCACGCTCTGGAACGCCGACGCCCGCTATCGAGAGTCCTACCTCGAGGACTTTCCGGGCTACTACAAGACCGGGGACGCCGGCTTCATCGATGAGGACGGATACGTGTTCGTCATGACGCGGACCGACGACGTCATCAACGTCGCCGGACATCGGCTCTCGACGGGGGCGATGGAGGAGGTGCTCGCCTCGCACCCGGACGTCGCCGAATGCGCCGTGATCGGCGTCGCCGACGACCTGAAAGGGCAGGTTCCTCTGGGCTTCCTCGTGCTCAAAGCCGGTGTCGAGAGCAGACGGCTGGGCGAGATCGTCCCCGAGGTCGTGCAAATGGTCCGCGAGCGGATCGGACCCGTGGCGGCGTTCCGGACGGCGACCATAATCCGGCGGCTGCCCAAAACCCGTTCCGGGAAGATCCTCCGCGGCACCATGCAGAAGATCGCCGACTCCCAGGAGTACAGGGCGCCGGCCACGATCGACGACCCGTCGATCCTCCAGGAGATCGAGGAGGCGCTCAAGAGCGTCGGCTACGCCGGGGTCGCTTCGCGGAAGACCTGAAGAGTCCCCCCACCCTGCCTCTCCCCAGCCGAGAGGGAGAGTGTCGGGCCGCCCCGGCGGCAACCGATGGCCCGAGAATCCGTAGTGATCGATGACGTCGACGGGTCCCTTCCGTCGCAGAGGAGTCCTATGAAAGCCACGCTCAAGTCCGTCCTTCTCGCTCAGCTCGAGACGACCCACGACGAACAGAACTGGTTCGTCCCGGTGAGCAAGGCTGTCACGGGTCTGACGGCCGAGCAGGCGGTCTGGAAGGATGGCAACGGCAATCACTCCATTGCCGAGCTCGTGAGCCACCTCATCTTCTGGAACGAGTCGAATCTCGCCAAGTACGAGAATCCTCCCGCCTTCGACACCTTCGTCATGACCTCGGACGAGGCGAGCTGGGACGCCGCGGTCCGGAGGCTCAACGACGTGCTGACGGGGCTCGTGAGGGTCGTCGAGTCCGCCGACGACGAGCAGATCGCGTCGTGGTCCTCCACGATCGCGAACATCAGCACCCACAACGCCTACCACACCGGCCAGATCGTCTACATCCGCAAGCTCCAGGGCTCGTGGGATCCGGAGGAGGGCGTGAAATAAGCGGAGGACGAGGTGCCGGGGTAATCCGATTCTCGTCGACCCCGGGCGGGGGAGTGTCGTCTATCTCGGTGTCGGCGTCGCCTTCAGCTGATCGAGCTTTGCCTGCGCACTGTCGCGGATGAGCTTGCGCCGCGCTTCCGGCTCGGACTTGTCCGAGCCGACGAGCGCGAGCGACTTCTCGGCGGCCTCCCGCGCCTTGTCGCGCTGTTCGTCGGCGAGGTACGCGTCGCCCAGGCTGTCCCAGGCGTTCGACGAGCCGGGCCTGGCGTCGACGTTCAACCGCATGATCGCGACCGCGTTCTTCGTGTCGCCGGACTGGATCGCCGTGTAGCCGAGGTAATTGACGAAGGGCGTCGCAAGAATCGGCGACTTCGGGTCCTTCTTGCGCTCGGAGTTCAGGGTCTCGAGCGCCCGGGCGAACCCGCCCGGCTCGTCGGTGGTCATGAGCAGGCGGATCCGGGCCGAGTCGCGGCGCGCCTTGTTGTCGGTGGACTCCGGCTTCCCCTTGCCTTCGAGCGTCGCCTCATACCACGCGACGATCTCGCCGGGGAGGTCCGGATGCGGCTGGAACATCTCCGTGCCGTGGCCGCCGGTCTTGTACTGGACGAATCGGTTGACGGGATTAGCCGAGCATGCCTCGAGCCAGCCCATGGTCTCGACGACTTCGCCGTCGTCGTCCGCGGCCGCGACGAAGAGCGGCGGCGAGGACTTCGACTTCAAGTGCCCGCGGCCCGCCTTGTCGGTATTGCCCGAGAGGAGAACGAGAGACTGGACCTCCGGATGCCGGCGCGAGAGCTGGATCGACTGGTTGACGCCGCAGCTCGCGCCGCCGGCGCCGGAGACCTTCTCGACGCCCGGCCTCGCTCGGAGATACTCGAAGGCGGCGTCCACGTCTCCCGGCCAGACCTCGGTGACGAGTTTCACCCGCTCGTCGTTGGAAAGGCCGACGTGGCGGGCCCCTCCGCTCTCTCCGTAGCCGCGGTAGTCGAGCGTCAGGACGTGGAATCCCGCCCGCGCGAGGTTCTCCGCCAGGCCATTCCAGGACGAGCGGTCCTTGTTGCACTGGTGGAGGAGCAGGATCCCCGGGCCGGGCTTTCCGGCCGAGTAGTACGTCGTCGCGAGCTTCGTGCCGTCGGGCGCCGCGATCCTGGCGGGCGTCCCCGCGACCGATTCGCCGCCAACGGGCTGGAGGCCGGCGGCGAGCAGGATCAGGGCAGAAATGGCGTAGCGCATGGCAGCCCCCCCTGGCGGAATCGTATCGCCGCAGGGTCGGGAGGGAGTCGCGGGAGAGGCGAGCCGCCGAAAGGCGGTCGGGCGATGGTGAGCGCTGATCCGGTCGAGTATCTTCTTCGACGAGAAGCCCACGTTGGAATTGAGCGCGGAGAAAGCCCGGAGTGAGCATGGCCCGGCGATCACGCTGCTCGCCGGGACTCTCGCGTTCCTCGTCTGCTCCGCCGTGCCGCGCGCCGTCCTCACACTGGCGCTCGTGAGCCAGGCGCCTCCTCGGCCCGACCGGAAGGGCGATCTCCTTCTTGCAACCTATCTCCTCGCTCTCGCGAGCGTCCTCGCCACAGTTGGATTCCTTCTCGTCACGGCCTTCAACCGGCGCTGGCGAAGCCTCGGCTGGCGGCGCGCCGCTCTCGTCGCGGGCGGCCTCGGCCTCGCGTCTCCGATCGCGCGTTTCTTGACCCTCGCGGCCGCCGGCGGCGCGCTTCTTCCGGTCATCCGTTCCTGCCCGGCGCTGGGGACAGGACTCCACTACGGCCTTCCCGGCGTTCTGCTCGGAATCGTGGCGCTCGTGATCGCCCGGAGGTCGACGGCGACTCGGACGACGGTGGCTCGCTGACGCTGACTGGTGTTCCGCTGAATATCGTGAACTGACCGGCAGGATCTGGGGCGGTTCTCGCCGAGCCGAGCGTGCGCTCGCGAACTAGACTGGGCCCGTGCTGATACGGCCCGAGATCTTCCGCCGCCTCTGCCAGGCTCGGGAGGCGCTCACGGAGGATTCGGAGGTCACGCCTTCGATCGATATGGTGGCGCGCTCGGCCGGGATTTCTCCTTTTCACTTCATCCGTCAATTCGATGCGCTTTTCGGGCTCACGCCCCACCAGCTCCGCATCCAATCGCGCCTGGATCGAGCCAGGCGTCTTCTCGCGATGGGCGGGCTGTCGGTAACCGAAGTCTGCATGGAGGTCGGGTTCTCGAGCCTGGGAAGCTTCAGCGACCTCTTCAACCGCCGCGTCGGCGAGCCGCCGTCGTCCTTTCGACGGCGAGCGCGTTCCCTGGTGCGGGTTCCGGGCACGCTCCCGCGGGAGCTCTTTCCCGGCTGCTTGAACCTCATGGCCCAACTCCCGATCTCGGCGTTTCGCAGTTTTCGAGAAGCCTAGGCCGCCTCGCTACGGCACACTCGGGCTCGGAGGCGAAGAATGCGAATCAAGCTCACGAGCGTCATGGTGGACGATCAGTCGAAGGCCCAGAGGTTCTACACGGAAACGCTGGGATTCAGGACGAAGCTCGACTTCCCGGTGGGCGAATATCGGTGGATCACCGTGGTCTCTCCGGAAGGTCCCGACGACCTGCAGCTCGCGCTCGAGCCGAACGCCAATCCGGCGGCAAAGGCATTTCAGAAGGCGATGTTCGACCAGGGCATCCCGATTGCCGCCTTCGAGGTGAGCGACCTCGCGACGGAGTTCCAGCGCCTCAAGACAAAAGGCGTCGCATTCACCAAGGACCCCACGGCGGCTGGGCCGATGAAGATCGCAATCTTGTCGGACACCTGCGGCAACCTGATTCAGCTCTATCAGCCCGCGTGAATTGCGCGCGACGCCGACCTGTGACGCGGGCGGCCGCAAGGGCCGCGCCTACCCTGACCGCGCTGATCGAGACGCAACGCGATATCCGCCGGTGTCGCCGATAGGAGCGGCCGCGAGGGCCGCACAGACCCGGACGGCGTGGTCAACTCAGGCACGTCCGGGAATGGTGTCAGGCGCTCTCAGCGACAGGGTCAGAAGACGAAGCCGATTGAGAAGCCGAGGTCGCGCAGGTCGATGAGAAGGAGCGTGAAGGCCATGTTCCGCCAGACGTAGGTCGTCGAGAGGTGCGGGTTGGCGCCGTCGTGCATGAACATGGCGGACCAGTTGGGCAGGATGGCGGCGTTGACGCCGCAGGGAAAGACAATCTCGTCGTCGTAAGTCCCGTAGCTGACTCCCGCGTACGGAGCCAGCGGAAGTCCGAGCTGTTCCTTCAGGCTTTTGCTGACGGTCACGTAGAACGATTGGCCGCTCGGGGTTCCGATCCGGTCGGAGCTCGTCCCGAGCATGACCGCCGGGCGCGACTTTGTTTCCGACAGGACGAGCCAGTTGACGAGCGGGTTGACCTCACCGACGTTCTCGTTGATCTCGATGCCGATTCGAAGTGCCCGGGCACCAAGGCTGGCCCTTCTACGTACTCCGACTTACCGCGCCCACCTCGGACCGCCGACGCGTCCAGATCCGAGCCCCGCTTCCGCTACGACCGGGCGAAGAAGGTAGGCTACCGATCAGGGCAATCGAGGTTTCCGCATGAAGCTGAAGGACCGCATCGCGATCATCACCGGCGCGACGTCCGGTATCGGCGAGGCGTCGGCGATTCTCTTCGCCGAGGAAGGCGCCCGGGTGACGGTGACGGGCCGCGACGACGCGCGTGGCAGAAAAGTGGTCGCGGCGATCACGGCGGCCGGCGGCGCGGCGATCTTCGTCCGGGCCGACGTCCGGCATACCGCCGACTGCGAACGCATCGTGGCGGAAACGCTTCGCGCGTTCGGCGGCCGTCTCGACATCCTCTTCAACAACGCGGGGGTCTTCTATCCGCACAACGCCATCGACTGCACGGAAGAGGAATGGGATGCGCAGGTGGACTCGAGCCTCAAGGGGGCGTGGCTCATGTCCAAGTACTCGTTACCGACGATGATCGCGCAGCGCCGCGGCGTCATCATCAATCAGGCATCGGGGTGGGGGATTCAGGGCGGCGACGAGGCCGTGGCCTATTGCGCGGCTAAGGGCGGGCTCGTGGTGATGACCAAGGCGCTGGCGATCGATCACGGCAAGCAGGGCATTCGCGCGAACTGTCTCTGCCCCGGCGACGTCGACACCCCGATGCTCGCCTTCGACGCCGAGGCCCGGCGGTTGGACTACGCGGACTACATGAAGGGCGCCGCCAATCGGCCGCTCGGCCGGGTCGGAACGCCGTCGGAGCTGGCGCGGGCGGCGCTCTTTCTCGCCTCGGACGACTCCTCGTTCATGACCGGCGCGGCGCTGGTGGTGGACGGCGGAGGCATCGCCGACTGATCGAATCGACGGGCTGTCCAACGATCGCCAGGGAGTCCCGATGAAAGGTCTGTCCGGTAAGCGGGTCGTGGTCACGGGAGGCGCCAGTGGAATCGGCGCGGCGACCGTGGAACGGTTCCTGGAGGAAGGCGCGCGCGTTGCGGTGATCGACCAGGACGACGCGGGAGGCCGAGCCCTTCGCGGGAGACTCCCGAAACTCGCCGGCGTCATCCGAGCTGACGTGGCCGATGCGGCCGCCGTGGACGGCGCGTTTCGTGAGCTGGACCGACTGCTCGGTGGCGTCGACGTCGCCATCAACAACGCCGGCATCAGCCTGCGCCACGATTTCATGGACATCAGGCCCGCGGAGTGGCGCAAAGTGATGAGCGTCGACCTCGACGGGGTTTTCTACGTGGCGCAGCAAGCTGCCCGGCGCATGCTCGCCAGTGCCGGCGGCGTGATCCTCAACATGGGCTCGACGTCGGGCATGAACGGCTACCCGCGGTACGCCGATTACAACGCCGCGAAGGCCGGCGTGATCGAGCTCACACGGACGATGGCGCTCGAGCTCGCGCCGACGATCCGTGTGATCGCGGTGTGTCCCGGTTACGTCTGGACGGCCATGCAGGAAGCCGAGTACACCCCGGAGATGAAAGCGGCGGTCGACGCGAAGATTCCGCTCCGCCGCCACGCGACGCCCGGCGAGATCGCCGCTCTGTTCGCCTTCCTCGCTTCCGACGAGGCTCCCTACATCACGGGACATCCCGTGATCATCGACGGCGGCGAAATCGCCGGGGGTCTCGCGAGCCGCTGAGTACGCGGGCGGATCGGGCCGGCATCGCCGGCTTGTCCGAGTGAACGGCTCGGAGCGGCGAAAAGGGGCGAGCGGTCGAGCACCGATCCGTCCGCCCGGACCGCTCGCCATCGGCCCTCAGGCCGCAGACCTCCCCGAGAGCTCCGCCGACCAGCCGCGCCGCTGCGCCGATCTCCTTCTGCGTGCCAGGGCCGCATCGAGAGACCATCGCCCCGGTCCCACGATGCCGAGGAAAAGAACGCTCATGATCTGAGCGTACTCCGAGCGTATCTCGTGCAGCACGGCCCAGATCCCCACCGTGGGCGGCGCTGGAGGAAGAGGCAGCGGCGACGTACCCAGGTACAGCGCGATTTTCGTGGAGGCCATCGCGACCAGCATCTCGATCACGAAGGGAACGGCGATCAGGCGCGTCAGAAGGCCGGCGAGCAAGAGAACGCCTCCCACGATTTCCAGAAGGGCGACGAACACGGCCGTGGCATGAGGTGCCGGAATCCCGATCTTCGTGAACCGGCCGACTCCCTGATTCTTGTAAACGAACTTGAGAATCCCTTCCCAGAGGAACACGCCTCCAGCCATCACCCGAACCAAAAGCGTCGCTCTCGGTGCGGAATCGGGGGGATGGAGAAGCCAACCGAAGAGTCTCTTCATGACCAATCCTTTCGAGGCGGCGAACCGGCCCGCCTAAACGAAGCGGGGACATCCCGCGTTCATTAAGGAGTTCACCGGCGAGCGAGGATTGGATGTCGTCGTATCCAGTTTTCATCTCGTCTTTAGAGACCGCGTTCCTTCGGAGTGTTCAATCCGCCCCCTACCGGGCGGCCTCCAGGGCCGCCCCGATATCGGTTATGGCGGATATCTCGCCCCGCTCCGTCATCGATACGATGGCCGAATGCGAACGAAATCCAAGAGCTTCTTCCATGAGCACTCCCTCTCGATCGTGGCGGCGGCGATCCTGCTGGTATGGATCGTCCTCGCCGCGCGGACGGACCCCGACAGTCACGCCGGCGCCTTCTTCGGAAATGCCGCCGCCGACTGGATGGGTGTCGTTCTGATGATGATCGGAACGAAGTTCCTCTACGAACGCGGCTCGAAGGAGAGCAAACCGGTTCGCGGGCACGGCCGACGCCTGCGCCGATTATTTGTCGAGCACTCCCTGACGATCGTCCTCGTTCTCACGGGCCTCGGGTGGCTCTTCCTCTATGCGAGCCTGGACCCGAAGTCGAGGTGGGGAGAGATCGTGGGCAACGTTCTGTCCGAATGGTGCCAGGTCATCGGCCTGGTTCTCCTGACGAAGAAACTCTTGGAGCGAGGGTCCGAGGAAAGCAAGTAGCGAGGACGTTCTGGGAGACCTCCTCCAGAACATCCTGACGCACTCGACGCACCACCGCGGCCAGGTGGTTCACATGCTGCGGCAGCTCGGCAAGACTTCTCCCGAAACGGGCTGCCGGCATTTCCTGACTGCGAATCGGATCGAGCTCGATCGGTCCTGACTTCGGCCGACCCCGGAGACTCGGCGATCCAAGAAGGGTCTGCGGTTCGTACCGTGTCGTGCAATTGGCGGCCGGCAGACGGACGGGGCCGATGCGGTTCGCGTGCAAGCCCACTGCCAGCCGCTGAATGAAACGAACCTTAGTCCGCGACGGGCGCTTCGAGTGCTCGTCTACCCTCGCGCGGCCCCCAAACGTCCGGCGGACGTTCGAAAGGAGAAATGGTGAGATCCAGGCAGCTCGGGAGGATCGTCGCGGCAGTCGCCCTGGCCGCGCTCTCGCGCCCCGCCTTCGGTCGCGGCGCGGCCGCGTGCGTCTACAACGACGCACACTTTCACATCCAGGACTTCCAGGCGAAAGGGATCCCGGTCCCCGACATCGTGAAGATGATGGACGGGAACATCTGTCGCTCGGTCCTGATGGGGCTGGCGGTCACGCTCGCGCACGATCCCGTCATCGACGGTGCTTTCGCCCCCGCCTACTACACGCAGACGGACGGGCAGCTTCTCTACTACAACGCCATCCAGGACGTGCTCGTGGCGCACAAGTTCCTCGCCTTGGCCGAGAAGGACCGCGCACGCCTCGATCCGCTGATGAGCGCGTTCAACCTCAAGGACAGCCGCGCCGGCGAGTACATCAAGCTGATGGTGCGCCTGTACCCCGGCGTCTGGAGCGGGTTCGGCGAGATTCATTTCGAGAAGGTCGAGTTCTCCGAGAAAGTCAGCGGCGGGCCACCCAGCCTCTACAGTTCGTCGCTCGACGCGGTGTTCGACGCGATCGGCGAGCTGGGGGCCGCCGCCGTCGTGCACTGCGATCACGACACGCCCGGAAACCTCGACTTGAGCAAGGACCCGGTCACCCGTGCCGCGTACTACGGCGGGAAGATGCCGAAGCCGCAGTACCTGGAGGCCTTCGAGGCGCTCCTGAAGCGCCATCCGAATGTCACCATGATCTGGGCGCACTTCATGGGAAACGGGCGCGGGGTCCGGCCGTATCCGGAGCACTGGACCTACATGGACCAGCTGCTGGGAGATCCCGCCTTCCGGCACGTCTCGATCGACCTGTCCTGGGGAACGGTGATCGCCGGAGGAATCCTGGACACGCCCGAGCACGTGAAGATGACGGCCGACCTGATACGGAAGTATCCCGACCGCTTTCTTTTCGGCTCCGACCAGATCGCGACGACGGACTTCCAGACTCTCCGAAAGAGCTACGACGTCTGGGCGCCGCTGTGGCAGGAGGTCGGGCCCGAGCTGACCGGCAGAGTCTGCAAGGAGAACTACGCCCGCGTCTTCGACGAGTCGAAGAAGAACATCCGCGCCTGGGAGGCGAAGAACGCCGCGCCGATCCGGTAGGTCGGCGCGCGTGTCGCACCCACGCGTGAAGTGGTCGCGGCCTCGGCTCTTTCGCGAGCGGCCACGAGGGCCGCCCCTACACAGACGACGGCTCGATCCGCCCTCCGAATGTAGGGGCGGGGCTCGTCCCCGCCCGCACTCACCCGATGCCGACGGCGCGCGCGATCAGAAACAGCCCGGCTCCGACGACGACGGCGCCCGTGGCTCGCGCGACGCGGTCACCAGTCGGTAGGAGACGCTCGACGGTGATGGCGATCGCCACGACGGCCATCGCGCGAAGGTCCATGGCGCCGAGCACCAGGAGGATCGCCATCAGATTGGCGCAGGATTGAACGCAGTGGAGCCCGAGGCGCACGCCGTGGCGCCAGGCGGTTCCGGCGTCGGCGGCGAGCGCACTCCCGGTCCCGGCCGCCTCGCGATAGCAGGCGAGCGTGCGCGACTTCCACGCGGTGAACTGGAGGAAGCCGGCGGTCAGGACCACCAAACCGACGAGGATCGGCACCGCGCGCGAGATCGCCGGCTGCCGCATCGTGAAGTCCGCCAGCGCGACGCCCAGCGCGAAGGCCGCCAATCCAAACGCGGTCCAAACGAAGAAGTACCCCGCGCCCACGAGCGCGGTCCACCGACCGAGATGCGCCTCGCCCGCCCCGGCGACGGACTCGCGGTAGCGCCGCAG
>Ga0075423_10004947_pt1 | contig 12409 bp, 17 predicted proteins | sample SoiMethybrSBSTD2_FD_80114 | JGI IMG/M metagenome (GOLD analysis project Ga0075423, IMG submission 80114) | Bulk soil microbial communities from a Populus tree surrounding site in Tennessee, USA - Soil MetaG P. TD hybrid SBSTD2 | ecosystem: Environmental > Terrestrial > Soil > Tree plantation...
CGACGTCCAAAAGCGGTCCCATTATTTTCATTCCGTACGATCGCTGCGCGGGGATCGCGCGCTTCTCAAACAAGTCGATAAACTCAGCTCTCTTGCCGGGCTTGATTCGATAACTTCTAACTTCTACGATCATGGCCAACCTCCGGAAAGTATCTGAGGCACTATAGACAGACAAATGAGCTCCATCAAGAAGGCACCTGAAAGTAACTATTTCTCGTCGCGGCGAAACGCTGTTGAGGGCTGTCCGCTCACGGCGGCATTGGCTGCGATCGGTGGGAAGTGGAAGATGATCATCGTTTACTTTCTAGCTGAATCGCCCAAACATTTCGCGGCGCTGCGGAAAGCGATACCAGGAATATCGCAGAAGGTTCTGACTCAGCAGCTCCATGAATTGATCAAGGATGGAATTGTATTTCGTGATGCGAAGGGACCAGTCCCCGCGCCAGTTGTTTACTCGTTGACGAATTATGGAAAGTCGGTATTGCCGTTGGTCGAAGAGGTTCGAGTTTGGGGTCGAACACATATGGAGAGGCTTGGATAAGGTCAAATAACATGCATTGCTTCTATCACGACACGATTGATGCGATCGCCATCTGCAAAAACTGCAGTCGTGGTCTGTGTCGAGACTGTGCGACGGAGTTTCCGAATGGCATTGCGTGCAAGGGCCGTTGCGAGAATGAAGTCGATGCAATCAACCAAATCATCAATCGAAACAAGACCTCGTACAAAAAAACCAGCGCCGCATATACTCGAAATGCACTCACATACTTGCTGCTGGGAATAGTCTTTGGTGTGTGGGGTGCTTCGGAAGTGGCCGCCAGGCCAATGGTCGGAATGCCCATGCTCATTCTCGGAGTAATTTGTCTGGTGGCAGCTGTACTCAATTACTCAACGGGCCAAAGGTTCTTGCAGTCCGAAGACGATCGCTAGTTTGAATCATCATGCACCCTGACGGCTGGCACACCATCACCCCGCGCATTGTCGTCAATAACGCGCACGGGTTTGTTGATTTCCTCAAGAATGTGTTTGCTGCTAGGGGAGATTATGAGGAGCAGCGCCCAACCGTTCTCCAAATCGGTGACTCGCAAATAATGGTTACGGAGGCGGGCGTTCGATCAGTGTCAACGGCTTTCCTTTACGTTTATGTCGACGATACCGATGAGACTTATCAACTGGCACTCGACGCCGGCGTCTTGACGATTGAAGAACCCGTTGCGACGCCGTATGGAGACCGACGATGTATGGTTGAAGATCGATGGGGCAACACGTGGCAAATCGCTACTTATCAGAAACCTGAAACAGCATCATAGCGTTCTCTTAAGGATGCGCTCGGACCCACAAAAAGACCGCGGCCCTGAATGGATACTTTGGGTTGTCGCGATTTCGTTTGCCTTACACGCGACGGAAGAATATTTCACCGGCTGGCAATCGTGGGCCTTCCAGGTTTCCGGCATCGTTGTGCCTCCATCACTTTTTATCACCGCAAATTTCGTTGCGGTGGTAGCCGCTTTCGCGGTTGCGTGGACTGGTTGGAAATGGCCAGCGGTCAGTCTAATTTTTCCAGCAGCTACTCTTATCAATGGAATCTTCTTTCACATCCTCCCCACCATTGCAATGCGACAAATCTCGCCTGGAGTCTTCACTTCAATTCTTCTTTACCTGCCTTTTTCGTCTTATGCGTTTGTTGCTGCGTCGCGAAGCCATGTTAGTAAAAGGTCAATGGCGCGAGCGTTTCTTATCGGGTTGGCGATGAACATCGGCGTCGTCATCTGTGTCTGGTTGATCGGTGACACGCCAGTAAAAGCGGCACTATGAAAGTCGCGTTTGGATTCAAAGCTCACTCAGGTTGGGCAGCACTGGTCGTTGTTGGTTTGAACAACGATTCATTTGAGGTTGTAGATCGTCGACGCGTGGAACTTGCCCGGGAGGAGTGGGCCAAACAGCCTTACCATGCGGCGGAGGAACTTCAACCTTCAGAAGCGCGCAAGGTTGTGCAACGAGGAATAGACTCAGCCCACAAGCTTGCACTGCGCGAAATGTCGGCAGCGGTAAAGCGTGAAGAGGCGAACGGTCATCGCATCGTAGGTTGCGGTGTTCTAATCGGTGCGGCAATGCCCGCTTGGACCGTTGACGAGATACTGGCTGTTCACTTCCGCATGCACAAAGCAGAGGGCGTCTTGTTTCGTGAGGCATTAGCTAAGGCTGCTGCCACTTGTAACCTTCGACTCGCCCGCGTTCCTGAGAAGACCGTCATCAATTTCGCGGCAACGACTCTACGGCGACCGGAAGCCAAGTTAGTGAACGAGCTTGCGGCGCTGGGTAAACGTGCAGGTCCGCCATGGGGAAAAGACCAAAAGGAAGCTGCACTTGCTGCGATGATTGCGCTGTCGCAATTGTCCGACGAACTTTAAGTTTGTCGCGTGTTTGGTTCGCGCCCACTCCTATATTGGAGGGCCTCATGATCACGCACGACAAACTAAAGTTCGTCGGACAATTATCCTTGGGAACCTTTGCATGGTGCCGGTGTCAAAACCTCCTGTCGTTCTATCTGAAACGTGCTGGAAGTGTGTAGAGATCTTATGAGGCCGCTACTCGCGCTAATCATCCTGTCCGTCTCGGCTTTAGCACAACAATCAGAATCACACGTCCTCGTTATTAATCACGTGACGGTCATTGATATGACCGGTGCTCCTCCGCGCAACGACATGACACTGGTGATCGGAGGAGCTCGCATCAAGGCAGTCGGCCGCATCGACAACATCCGCATACCACGCACGGCCCAGATCGTCGACGGTCGAGGGTTGTTTGTGATTCCTGGCTTGTGGGACATGCACGTGCACTTCACAGAAGTGGCTCGTACCTTCCCAATGTTCATTGCGAACGGTGTCACTGGAGTTCGCAACGTTGGTGGGGATCTTGATCAGTTGCTCAAGTGGCGTGCAGATGTTGCTGCGGGGAAGCTACTGGGGCCGCGAATTGTAACGTGTGGTCCGATCATAGATGGTCCCGATCCAGCTGCTCATGGCCCGACAATTGTAGTTGCAAATGCCGCCGAAGCTCGGGAGGCAGTAGACGATCTAAAGCGTCGTGGAGCAGACTGCATCAAGGTTTACGACCGGCTGCCTCGTGAAGCCTACTTTGCGATTATCGACGAAGCGCGAAAAAAGAAGATTCCCGTCGTCGGTCATGTTCCGTTGTCGATCACTTCGTTAGAGGCTTCTAACGCAGGCCAGGTCAGCGTCGAGCACCTGGGAACGATCTTCGAGGGTGCTTCGACTCTTGGAGCAGATCTGTTTAAAGAAGATCGCGCCGCTGGTCCCGTGAAAGACCCATCAGAGTTTCCCCGACGAATCGCCAGGAGAGGAACACTGATGCTGGATACTTACGATCCTCAAAAGGCGAGCGAAATCTTTAAGGCTTTCGTGAAGAATGGTACCTGGCAAGTACCAACGCTTGAAACCAAGTGGGCCCAGACTTTCATTGACGATCTTTTCTCGAAAGAGGACGACCGTTTGAAGTATATTCCCGCCGCAGATCGGCAGTGGTGGTCACCTCAGAAGAACTTCTTCGCTCGTTACCGAACGCCGGAGTACATCATTTACAAGAAACGACTCTTTGAAAGAGAACTTCAGCTCGTAGGCGATATGCATCGTGCGGGTGTGCGATTCATGACTGGCACTGACTTAAGTGGTGCTTACGTCTTCGCCGGATTCAGTGTTCATCATGAGATGGAGTTACTGGTGCTAGCCGGGCTAACACCTCTGGAAGCGTTACAAGCGGCGACTAAAAATCCGGCAATCTTTCTCGGGGAAGAAAAGACCTCGGGAACGGTCGAGGCAGGGAAGGTTGCGAATCTCGTTTTACTTGAGGCGAACCCCCTGGACAATATACATAACACACAACGCATCAACGCAGTGATTGTGAAGGGCGAGTATCTATCTAAACAGAAGTTACAGAGCTTGCTGGATCAAGCAGCGGCTGAAGCAAAGTTAACTCATTGATCGCTCGAGAAGACGTTATAAGTTTGTGCCTCGAAAACTGCGGGAAACAACAGAAGAACACAGATAAAGTCACCGGGTGTGGCGGGATCATCGACAAAGCGGCCCCGCAGTATCCGCCGATTGCTCTCGCCGCACATGCGTCCGGCAAGGTGGTTGTGCTGATTGTTATAAACGAGGAAGGAAAAGTGATTGCAGCAAAGAGTGTCAGCGGACATCCGTTGCTACAGGCTGCTGCGCTGAAGGCGGCAAAAGCCTCGACATTTAATCTGTACCTCGTCGATGGTGTACCGGCCAAAGTTATAGGTACACTGACCTACAGTTTTGTACTCAATGATTAGCCAAAGCGATGACAACTGAATCAGGCATCGAAGCGACTGCTCTGAAAGCGCTTAGTGTTCGAATCACAAAGGTGATGCCAGCGCAAATCAAGGCCTGCCTGGATCAACTGGACGACGAGCAGATATGGTGGCGGCCGAACGACCAGACAAACTCAGTCGGTAACCTGACACTGCACGTCTGCGGCGCCGTAATGCATTTCCTTTGTCGTGGCGTCGGTGGTCATCAATATCTGCGAGATCGTCCAGCCGAGTTTGCGACAACTTCAATGGCCAAACCTCAGCTCCTCGCAACGCTGGATGAAATGATTTCAAAAGCTGAACAGACGTTTGCGGGTCTCGATGCTTCTCGCCTGGCAGACGAATCCACCGAGCCTGCGTACTATTCAACGGTGTTCGAAGATTTGTTTGGTGTTGCAATCCACATGGCAGTTCATACCGGGCAAATCGTGTACGCAACCAAGATCCTCAAAGAAGGTTCGATCAACGACTTGTGGACGCAAACGCATAAGTCCACCGGAGCCTGGCGAACTTGAGTGGCGAGATAAGACTGAATCACGCAGCACCCACGTTCCTTGTTACAGAGTTTGAAGTAATCGACCCGAACGGTTATATCCTGGTGTTTAGTGAGTTGATTTCAGACTAAATGCGAGCAAGGTTATGAGTCACATCAAAGCGCGACTTTTTGCTCTGGTACTAATCGCAGTTTCTGTGGGCCTTGTGTATTACAACTGGCACGAACTGAACACTGAGGGCAAGTATTCGTTTAAGCTGGCGGCATTCGGTCCATTGTGTATAGTCGGCGGAGTCTTCCTGCTGATTTTTCCCGGAAAGTTCGGCAAACCAACCACTACGGCCGATAAACTCATCACACTGGTTGTTTTTGTTATTGGCCTGGTGGCCGGCCTGGTCAATTGGTATTTGATGGATCCAGGATTCTTTGGGCGCTAATAGTGTCCGATATGCTTTAGCTTGTCGCGTGTTACCGTAAGAGCCCTTTCGCAACTTAACTGGCTTTTTGGTCAACACACGACAAGCTAAAGCATATCGGACGTCACTTTACAAAAATCATGTGTCGAAATATTAAAACCCTACACAACTTCAAACCACCTGCAACTGACGAAGAGGTCAGAGCGTCGGCAGTTCAATTTGTTCGCAAGTTGAGCGGTTTCACTAAACCTTCCAAAGCCAACGAAGAAGTATTTAACCGTGCGGTGGATGAAGTCTCGGAGGCTGCTCGGAAACTGCTCGATTCGTTGCAGACAACTGCTGCGCCGCGCGACCGTGAAGTTGAAGCCATGAAGGCGCACGCCAGAGCAGTAGAGAGATTCGGAACGAACACAGCGCAAGCTAATTAGTTCCCCAATTGGAAATCGGAAATCGGCAATGTCCTTGCATCGTTCCGGAACCGCAGATCTTCCTCTTCACGGCGGGCGTGTCCCTCACTGGCTTGCGGAACGCATGACTAAGCTCGGGTCAGCGATCACTGAAACGATCATCCACGACTACGGGACACCAGCCTTTCTCTCACGTCTTAGCGATCCATTTTGGTTTCAAGCGATGGGCGCCGTAATGGGCATGGATTGGCACTCCTCTGGAATAACGACTTCCGTCATGGGAGCCTTAAAGCGTGGGCTTGGCCCAAAGTCAGACGAATTAGGAATCTACTTCTGCGGTGGCCGCGGAAGGTTTGCGCGTAACACACCGCATGAGTTACGGACCATCGCAACTCGTCAAGGCTTTGACGGGGAAGCCCTGGTTCGAACGAGCAGACTAACTGCTAGAGTGGACAACAACGCGATTGCCGACGGGTTCCAAATTTATCTTCATAGCTTTGTAGTAAGTGCGAACGGTGAATGGGCGGTGGTTCAGCAAGGATTGAATGACCGCACTGGCATGGCACGCCGATATCATTGGCATTCAACCGCAGTGAAGGATTTTCTTGCTGAACCTCATACAGGAATTGTCGGCGACGACCAGGGGACGATAATGAATTTGGTCGACCGTCATGCTAAACCTGCTCAATCAGCGATGCTTGATCTCACAAACGAACGCCCCGAAAGAGTGGTTGCTTCAGCTCGGCATTTACGAATGCCGTCACACCACGAGATGCGCGAGTCCAACGTTGATCTAAACCGGCTGGGAGCAGTACTGGCGGTTGCTTATGAACGCGACCTTCATGATTTCGCGGAGCTGTTACTACTGGAGAAGCTTGGCCCTCGCACGTTGCAATCGCTCGCGTTCGTTGCCGAAGTGGTTCACGGAACGCCCACGAGGTTTTCAGACCCAGCGCGCTTTTCTTTCGCCCATGGTGGAAAGGACCGTCACCCTTTTCCTGTTCCACTCAAAACGTACGATGAATCACTAAATTTTTTGCGAACCTCGCTGGACGCGGCCAAGGTTGGCGGTAAAGAAAAGTTGGACGGTTTTCGAAGACTTGAGCGCTTTGTCCGAAATGTTGAGACGCACTTCTCGCCAAAGGCAGACTTTGACGCAGTGATTGCTCACGAAAGATCGATTTCAGCGTCGCTCGATGGCCGATCTGTGTTCGATGACAAACGATCCACTCCGTCTACGAGACAACGAACTCTCTTCTAGTCGAGCAGACTAACGAATTTCCAAGTTAAGTCTTCTTGCGAAATTGCTTCATAAAGACCATACATCCCTACAATGATGGTGAGTCTGCGGACTTCGTTGGTGTTAATTCGTGTGGATTCGTGGATCGCCTTTCTCGGGATGTTAGACGATCCACAATCCACACGAATTAGCACTAACAAAACTGACGATGCCACTACCTCAGCAAACCGAGCCTCAAGCGATTCCGCATTAATTGATCGGAAACTGCAAATTTTTCGCAACACTTTTGTCCGATCTGTACTTTGATTTTCGACTTCTTTTAGTTACCCTCTAACTTCTCCTACCCCCTCGATGTTTTCCCCCGACAAGACAGCCTCTTCGATTGAAGTAGTGCGTTCCTAATTTGGAGTTGAAGGAGTATTCGTATGAAAAGAGTTTTTCGACCAGTCATGCTGGTCTGCAGTTTCGCCCTCTTAATGTCAGCAGCGACATTCGCCCTTGGACAGGCCTCGAACCCACAGGTAAGCACTACTATTCGTTCAGTGCCGAGTGGCTCCAAGATGAAGTTCAAAGGAGTTGTAATTTCGCGTGATGCAGACAATTTCACCATTCGCGATCGTACTCGCCAGGACTATTTGGTCCGTATCACGGATAACACGAGCATCAAGACTAACGGCGGGTTCCTTCGTGGCGGCAAGAAGTATCCCGTAACTGACATCCTGCGCGGCCTGATTGATGAAGTGGAAGGACGTGGTGATGCACAGGGCCAACTCGTCGCCGATAAGATCCGCTTTAACGAATCAGATATGCGAATGGCTCAAACCGCTGAGACGCGAGTCGCCCCAGTGGAAGCAAACATGGAGAGAATCTCCGGCCAGATGGACGAGCTCTACGCCGTTGCGGCAGAAGCTCGAGCTGAAGCAGCCAATGCTAACGAGAGAATTTCTTCGTTAGACGATTACGATCAGCAGGAGTCCACAGCAGTAACGTTTAAAGTGAATAGTGCCGTGCTCTCGCCAGAAGCTAAACAGCAGCTCGATGACTTTGCAGCAAAGGTTCAACCCGCCAAAGGCTACATGATCGAAGTATCAGGACATACCGACTCGACGGGAGGCGATGCGAAGAACTTTCATCTAAGCCAACAGCGTGCGGAGGCTGTCGTTCAGTACCTGGCTGTTCAGCATAAGATACCGCTGCGTCGATTCGTCACACCGATGGGCTACGGAAAGACAGAGGCAGTTGCAGAAAACAACACCGCAGCGGGCCGGGCTCAAAATCGGCGCGTTGAAGTGAAGATGTTGACCAACCGCGGCCTGACACAACAGCGCACGACAACTCCGGCAACAACTCCAGCAGTAAAGCCGTAGTTGAGACCACAGACTGACAGCTCGAGGTAGCCGCAATTGGCTACTTCGGGCTGATTCTGTTTTCAGTACACGGTTTGCGCACCGGTGACCCCGTTTTGGTCGAAAACCCACCCAAAGAGACCAGTTTTCGTTGAATTTGTAAGCCAATATTTGTGGCCCCCTGTTTGCTATTTCCATAGGCTATGACTAATACAGAAGTCTTCCCAATTTGGCACAGTAAAACAGGTACAAAAACCAAGGACGAACCTGTACCGCTCTCGGATCATGCTCTGGCGATAGCTGCCGGCAAAGGTGATATGCAGGCATTCGAAACGTTGTATCAGAGACACAATCGCCGTGTGTATTCATTGTGTTTGCGAATGACGCAGAATCCTGCCGAGGCAGAGGATCTTGCCCAGGAAGCATTCATTCAGTTGTTTAGGAAGATTGGGAGTTTCCGCGGCGAGTCAGCGTTCACGACCTGGCTTCATCGGCTGACGGTCAACCAGTGTTTGATGCACTTTAGAAAACGCAGCGTCAAACTTGAGCGTACGACTGAAGAAGGCGACACACCGGTGCAGGTTGTGCGAGGTACAGAAAATCCGAATGCAATGCCTGTAATGGATCGCATTGCGTTAGATAACGCGCTCAAACAACTACCACGGGGCTATCGAACTGTGTTTGTGCTGCACGACGTCGAGGGTCATGAGCACGAGGAAATTGCCAAGATCCTTGGAGTCGCAGTGGGCACATCCAAATCGCAGCTTCATAAAGCGCGAATGAAGCTAAGGAATATTCTGAAGACAAAGAAAGCCGCGGTGAAGAGCTGAACATCCGCAGATTACGCAGATTACACAGATTTTTTTGAATTTGGGTTGCCGGCATTTCGATCCCTTCACTCAAAGAAAGAATTTGCGTAATCTGCGTAATCTGCGGATAACTCTTTCAGACTAAGGCACGAACTTCGACACGTCCTGTCTTTGCCGAGGGAATCCTTGCCGCAATGTCTTCGGCTTCACGAAGCGTCTCCACTTCAATCAAGAAGTACCCGCCTAACTGTTCTTTGGTTTCTGCAAAAGGACCGTCAATGGCCATCTGCTTTCCGTTTCGCACGCTGATTGTTCGAGCAGACGAAGCAGCCTGGAGTTGCGAACCGGTTACAAACTTTCCTTGCGCTGTCAGGTCCTCGCGTAGAGCGCGGTAGTCGCGATAAATCTCCTGTCGTTCGTCTTCAGTGAGGCCCATGAACTGTCGTTCGTCGTGGTAGATAAGTAGCATGTATTTCATTTCAAAGTTGCCTCCGGCGATGTCTTGATATTCACACCTTAACCGTACGACGCACCAGTTCATTGGAATTCGACATTTTTTTAACGCCCTGTTTTCAAAAGATTTGGCCACAAAGACACAAACGCTGGGGAAGCAAACTGCAGATCACTTGGGAAATTATTTTGTGCCTTTGTGTCTTGGTGGTTAAATCTTCTTCTGTGTTGAATGGTTACTTCTTCCCAGCGAGACTTCTCTTCAAGACTTGAATCAAATCGACAGCCTCGCCGTCGTCTTTTCGTTGGTAGTCTTTGATCTGAACCACATTGCTGGACTTATGCTGTTTCTTCCTTACCAGCTTGAGCAGCTGTTCGGCCTGTTGGTCTTTATCAGGAGAAAAACTACGTTTCGTCTTCTTCTTTACAAGTGTTTCGAACTTCCGAACAGTGGCAGCTGACACCTTTTTCTTTTCAGGCAGGCCAACCTGTTTGGCAGAACGAATTTCGTCGGGGAAACGCATTGTCTCGGCGCGAAGAATTCCGTTGTCAGAAAAAATCGCGACCGGTCGTTCCTTTCCGCGCATTACGAACGTTGCCACACCCACATCGCCACGCTCCTTCATTGCTTCCGCCAACAGTCGGTAAGCCTTTTCAGAATTTCCAGCAGGCGTCAGGAAATACCCGCGTTCAAAGTAGAGAGGCGGAATGGCATCCTCCTTTACGAAGAGTTTGAGATCAATGTCGCGGGTCTTTTCCGGTGCGAGTCTTTCAAGTTCTTCGTCAGTGACTGTAACGAATTTACCTTTGTCGACCTCGTAACCGCGGATCATCTCGTCGTTCTCAAGATCTTTCCCGGTCTTTTCGGCATAGTACCGACGCGACAATGGTTCGCCGTCGGGTCCAAGCATTCTTAATGAAGTTCGAATAGTTCGGTTCGCTGGGAATAGATTCACTGGTACGCTAACTAAGCCGAACGTAATTGTTCCGGACCAAAACGGACGGACACCACCACGATCTTGCTCGTCATCGTCAATAGAACCAGCCGAAGCGCTACGCTTTGTCGTTCCTTTACGCGGCACGTTTCCCTTTCTTCAACGAGGCAATGCTCTTTGCTAAAACGCTGTCGAGTGAAGTTGTAGCTCGCTTCGTTTTAACAGGAGCCAGACGAGGCGCGTGACCTTTTGCTTTCTTGGCGATGAATTCCAACACTCTTTCGCGATACTCGTCCTTGAACTCCCTGGGATCAAACTCGCCTTCGAGCATGCTCACCAGATGTTTTGCCAGGTCAATTTCCTTCTTGGTTGGTGCTCGACCAGTAACTTTGGGCAGATCATCAGCTGCAACCACTTCACCGGCATTTCGCAAAGTGGACAAAACCAGATAGCCGTCAAGTCCTGCCAGTGCGCCCGTGTAGGATTTGTTTCGCATGACCCAATGGGCGATGCCTTCTCGCTGCTGTTTCTCGAGAGCTTCAGCAAGCGCAAAGTATTCACTGTCTTTTCCATCGGGGCCCAGAAAATACGCGCGCTCATAAAACTGTTGGGGGATTTGATCAATAGGAACAAACTCGCCCACCTCAATTTCACGGGACGGTTCTGGCTTCAGGTTCTCTAATTCGTCTTCTTCGAGTATCACAAACTTCCCAGGCTCGATCTCGTAGCCCTTGCGTATCTCTTTTGTCTCAACCTCATCTCCAGTTTCGGTATTGACCATGTGTTGCTTAACTCGATTACGTTTCGTATCGTCAAGGATGTGGAACCGTACGCTCTTGTCTTCGATAGCGGAAAATAGTTTCACCGGCACTTTGTGTGTGCCAAGTTTCAACTCGCCTTTCCAAATTGCTCGTGTTGCCATCGTCTACTCCGTTGGAAAATGTTCCTCATGCTGCGCGGCACATGGCAAACAGGCTAGCAAGGTTAACTCGACGCAGTTGCTACAAACTGCTCCGTCACAATCAGAACACCTGTATTCCGTCTCGTAAATGTACAGGTGATGGCAGATCGAACAGATCTCGGTACCGTCTTCAAGCCACCACGGCCTCGAATATGCGCGTTTCGCCATCGCCAAATCTTAGCTAAGCACGTTTGATTCCATGTAAGACAGGCTGTCAGCCTGTCGTTGTGTCTTGGCAAACATATATAAAACGAAGTGCAAGTGGCCGAACGCACGACAGGCTAACAGCCTGTCGTATTAATATCCGCTACTGACCTCGATTCTTCTAAAGTGTAGAATGCGCGGCGACTAATCATAAAACCGGACCGTCGAAAACGGCAGAAGGTAATGGAGGACTATGCCAGAACGAACTGTTACGTTCTATCGCTGGGCCGAAATGCCCAAAGAGAAAGTCACTGATATGCTTGATCGCCGATTGATAACTGGCGACCGTATGATGCTTTCACACGTGTATCTGAAAAAGGGAGCGATTGTTCCGCGACATTCGCATGAAAATGAACAGCTGACCTATATCCTGGAAGGCGGGCTCCGATTCTGGATTGGAGAGGATGAGTCGCAGGTAATCGATGTCCTGGCGGGTGACGTTCTGCACATACCTTCGCATGTTCAGCACAAAGCCGAAGCGTTGGACAACACGCTGGACGTTGACATCTTTAGTCCGCCACGTCAGGACTGGCTCGACAAGACGGATGACTATTTGAGGAAGTAGTGGTTCAAGAGCAGTAGGCAGGAGCAGGAGCCGGGTGTTTCCTCCTGTCAATGACTCTCCACTTTCTTCGTGTATGAGGTTTTAAAGAATGGATCTCGGTTTACGAAACAAGGTCGCGCTTGTGGCAGCTTCTAGTCATGGGCTCGGACGCGCCGTCGCCGAAGAGCTCGCAGCTGAGGGCGCGTCGCTAATAATCTGCGGACGAAATACGACAGACATTGAACAC
>Ga0075423_10004951_pt1 | contig 12406 bp, 6 predicted proteins | sample SoiMethybrSBSTD2_FD_80114 | JGI IMG/M metagenome (GOLD analysis project Ga0075423, IMG submission 80114) | Bulk soil microbial communities from a Populus tree surrounding site in Tennessee, USA - Soil MetaG P. TD hybrid SBSTD2 | ecosystem: Environmental > Terrestrial > Soil > Tree plantation...
AATGGCGTCGATGGACCAGTTTCGTAAAAGCGCACCGGCGCGCGTTGTGAGGTGTTCCGCCGGCAATGTATATGAAGCCGCTAACGTCAGGAAGTGGCGGATGTCAAAATCGGATGGACCACGATCGCCCGTAACCTGCAAAAGCTGTCCGTCTGCGCTCGTGACCACAACGCCAAACCTCGAGAAAGATTCACTCGAAGCATTATCAATCGAATGAGACCACGTATAAGATGCGAGCGCTTGCAATCCCTTTGACAGACGCCTGGCAGCTTGAAACTGCATCGCGTGATAGTCCGATCGTCCGGTGTTACGAGTAATACGCACTAAGGTGAAATCCTCGTTTACATTATCGACTGCATCTTCTCTTAATAGTCCGCGACCCACTGCACCGACGTAAGTGAGCGCGATTGTCTGGTTTGGATTGAGCGACTTTTCCAGGCCAAGGTTCCATTGATACGTGCGTGGCAGCTTCAGATTCGGATCAAACGTCACGATGGTGCCGAACGGCGGCGTTAGATTCAGCGGCGGAGGAGCGGCCTTCACCGGATCCAAAGGAAACGGGACACTGGAAAAGCGTTTCGCCGCGACAAAAGGAAACACGTTCCCAAATCCCTGTGCCGCCTGACCGTTGCCAAGGTCGTAGAAAAGACCGAGACCCGTTCTTACGATCAACTCGTGTCCGGGTGTTGACGAGAGTTGATAAGCAACGCCGAGACGTGGCGCAAAGTTGTCGTAAGTGGTTTTCCAAAGCTTCGTGCCACGAGGCGCAAGAGTGATGTTAAAGATGTCATCAAGTCCCCGGACGGTGAACGGATCGTTTCCCTTAGCTTCGCTCGGCGGCGGATTCAATTCCCACCGCAGACCCCACGTGAGTGAGAGCCGCTGCGTTACTCGCCACGTGTCTTGAGCGTAAGCGGAAAAATTCGTAAAGACAGGAAATCTTGGACCAGCACCGGCAAAGACTTGCACAGTTCTCGCGGTACCCGATAACGCTGGAAAATTAAATGGCCCGGTGACTCCGGTAACGCCATCATAAACCACCGCCTGGTTATACCTGACCGAGTTGTAGATTGGAGTCAGCCGCCGATAGTCGACGCCAAACTTTATTTGATGCGATCCGTGCACCACTGAAAAACTATCGAGCAGATTCAGTTGCCGTTGAAAGTTATCTACATTTCTTCCGACCGCCAGATTTGTGTTTGTACCTGATAGAAATTGAAATCCCGCGTCTTCTACGCCGGGTGGAAAGAGAAGCGAAGCGGGAAGTGGCTGGGCGCCGCCGAAATCATCGAGCGTGAATGAGGTAGCGCCTCTGGCGCGACTCCAGTTCGCACGCAGCTCGTTGATAGTTCGCGGGCTGAATGAGAAAGTGGCGCCTCCGGTGAGAGTGAATGTATTAACGTCCGCGCGACTCAAGACGTTTAGGCTTTCAGTAACAGTCGGGTTCACGACGGGTTGCATTGTAAAACCCGGCACGATTGTCGGACCCCGTTGAGTCGTATTCGAAGTCGCATAATTGAAGCGGCCAAAGAACGCGAGTCGTTCGTTGGGCACGACATCAAGGCGAAGACTGGTTGCATTCAGTCGCGCCGAATCTGAATAACTGGCGACGAATTCTGCCAGTCCAAAATTGCGCTCGGGTCCATTCGGAACTGGGAATGCATTGAAGAACGGCTTCATCGACGCCGGCGCCGCCTGGCGCACACTCAGTGAAGGAACTTCCGTTAGCGCGACCTGAGGCTGGTTCAACCGCACCGTCTCATTTGAAAAAAAGAAAAACGTATTGTTCCTGACAACAGGACCACTAACCACACCGCCGAAATCATTTTGCCGAATTGCCGGACGAGGCAATCCTCTGCTGTTGGCGAACCAGTCGTTTGCGTCCAGGGCGTCGTTGCGGACGTAGTCGAAGACAGCGCCGTGAAATTCGTTGCCGCCGGATCGCGTGATGACCGAAACCTGCGCCCCGGGCGTTCGGCCAAATTCGGGCGCATAAGTTGACGTTAAGATCCGAAATTCCTCGAGCGCATCGATCGAGACCAGATTGTTCGTACTCCCCAAAGCGCTTAACGCTGGTAGTGATCCGGCGGCGGCTTGTCCCGGAGCTGAGCCGGCGCTGACGCCGAAGTTTGCGCTTACGCCATCAATCATGAAGTAGTTTGCATTCGGCCGTTGACCGTTGACACTGAATTGTCCCTGGTCGTTGAAGTTGGTCCGCGTCAAGACGACGCCGGGCGTCAACTCAAACAGCGACTGGAAACTGCGGCCGTTGAGTGGAAGGTTCTCGACGAAGTGACGATCGATGACGGTACCCACCGCTGTTGAATGCTGAATCCCAACGACGTCATCGACAACGATGACCGAGGCTCCCACTTCTCCGACTTTGAGCTTGATTCTGAGCACCAACTGATCGCCTGTGTTCAAGACGATGTTTCTGATCACCACGGTGGTGAAGCCATCTCGCTGCGCGGTGATGTTGTAATGTCCGGGCGGAAGCAGTGGCACGACGTACTCGCCTTGCTCGTCTGTGGTGGCATGGCGCTGCAATGCGGTGCTGAGGTTGAGTAGCGTGAGGTTTACGCCGGCAATGTCGCCGCCGGCTTCGTCGAAGACTGTTCCGCTGAGTGTTGCGGTTGGCGACTGCGCGAAAGCAGCGGTCGCAAACAGAAGAATCGCGATGATGGTGATAACGGGCGCCACCTTGGAGTGCGGCGGCCTGACGCCGCTTTGGTCTCGATCAAACGCGATCGGTAACAAAGCGGCGCCAGGCCGCCGCACACCAACGAGGCGCTTAATTTTTTCAGAAGCGATACGCAAAACCAATGCTAGCCTGGAAATTATGCGTAGTTTCAGCAGCGATAGGTGCAACCGCCAGATGTGTGGAGAATCCGACAGGCACTATTCGTTCGCCAGTACGAACGATCGTGTCTCCCGCATCAAAACGAATTACCGTTCTCTTGCTCGGATAAACTTCTACGACTCCACCAACATCGAACGCAAAAAACGTTTTCCTTTTGGCGTCAAAGCAACCGGCGGGCGGTGGGAAAATCTGGATGCAAACCCCTTCTGTTTTTGGTTGCAGATCGCCATTGCTCTCCGATAGAAATCCCGGCCTCGCCTTGGCAAATATGCCAACCTTCTCAAAACGTTTACCAGCCTTTACACCAAATAAACCCTGAAGGTTGTTTCCGTTACCGAAAATTTGAGCGACACTGGAGAAACCCACTTCCCCCTTGAACGTTTCGACACTGGGAAAGAAATTCACCTCCGCCTCAACAGCAACATTATCATTTACGTTGTAGCCAAACCGACCACCAAAGCCTGGTTCCGTGTCTCGTTCGTGCCCGATCACAAAAGCCGGACAGCTTAGACAAATAAAAGGGCCAGTGGGTGCATGGAACGGCACGGCGAGGTGCAGCACTGAAAATTGCCCGCCCACCTCAAACTTCTCGGTTAATTGCGCGTGCCCGGTTCCGGCCGACAGGAAGAGCACCAACACGGCCATGATTACCAATCGAGGACCCAAGAGCATACTGATTTCTCCTTCTCTTTGCGGTGAGTTTTTACTTCTGATACCGGAGCTGAATCGCTTCCGCCAATGCTTCAGCTTCTGCCAGTGAATGCCAAAACTTTGCGGAGTTGAGCACCAGCTTGTTTTCATCCGCCGAAACAGTGAATGCCGAACGAACTGACTCGTCGTTCGCATAACTTAACTGAACGAGACGATCCGCAAGTTGTACAAGACTCGTATCAGCGCCGAGCGGCGGCGTTGACTGACTCGACGATTCGAAGACGGATTTGAGTTCGAGTTGTAATGCTTGCACCTCGCGCCGGTACGTCCGCGTGTGCTGATTGATCATCGCCAGCCATTTGGCTCGCGCTTCGGGCGTGAGTTCGCCGATTTCCTCACTCGAAAACCGGTTAATCAGCCGCTTCAAGGCTGCCGCCTGAAGCAATGCATTACGCGAATGGTCCATCGCGCGGTTCGCAAAACGTTTGATCTCTTCATCAACCGCGTTGCTGTCTGCGAGGCGACCGGCGAAGTAGGAGCGCAACTGAGAGTCAGCGGGAACTCTTCCACTTGTGACTTCTACTTCGCGCACGGTCGCTTCAGTAGGGCGAGGACTTGATTGTTGACGTTTGGCGGCTTCAGCCACGGTTATCACTTCGATGCTGACGGCCGGGTTGTTGCTGACAGGTGCCAGCGCACTCAGAATCTGGGCCTTGCGGCTGTCGCTTTCAACGAGCGCTTCGACTCGCAGCTTGCCCGCAGGCGTTCGAGTCATGCTCACCTGTTCGCCGAGATTGGCTTTGATCTGGTTGAGCAGATACGTAATTTCGATCTCGAGCTCAGCGGAAGCCGGCGCTTCGGCAGGCTGATCGGCAACCGCCGCCTTTTGAGAACCATTCGTTGCCAATCGATTTTTGTCCGTACCTGGACCAGATGACGCGAGCAACTGAGCGTCCGGCTGCAACACCTCTGGAGAAACGGTACCGGCCGGTTTTCGCTCGAGGGCTGACTCGTGGAACGTGTACTCATGCGCTTCACCGTTGCGCATTACTGTCAACGTCTGTTCGATCGCGTGCAGGTCACTCTTGTTGAGAGTCAACGTCGCGTTCAGCACATCGCTCGTCGTAGCGCCTTTGTATCTCAGGACGAACTTGTTTGACGTCTCTTCGACCGTTAATGCATCAGCGGTACCAACGAGTTGATTGAACTCTCGCGCGACGCCGTCCAGACGCCAGAGTTCGCCGGTCTGAAGAATGGCCTTGCCGGCGACTTCCGCCGACGTGCGAGTTTCCGGCGCAACACCGCGTTGATAAATCGTGCTCGTACCATTCTCATTGGTCCACTCACCAGCCAGCAGATTGTTCTGATCGTCATAAACGCGGCGGAGTTTGATTCCGTGTAACTTGCTTTGCCAGATCTCGATCCGTTTCCTCGTCACGCCATTAGACCGTCGCTCTTCCAGTTGAATGGTGCGATGAAGCGCCACTTGCGGATCTGCCGCGGCCACGTTATCACCCGCGATCGAGCGTTGCAAAAGCTCTGCGGCTGAGACTGTCGTTACGTGAAAACGGCTGACCAGGAGCGCCGCAATTAGAATCAGCGCGACTCCAGCAGTCACGGTACCGGGTCGCAACCAGAAACCTGAACTAACAAGCCGTTTCCAAAAATGCTTCCAGGTGCTTGAAGCATTTGGAGACGCATGTGAACCGGCTGTGTTTAGATCTTCCCGCGCCCTTTCCTCCTGCAGCAGCGGATCAGAATAAACCACTTGCACGGTTTGCCAGGCGTCTCCAAAACTAAGCGTCGCTTCCAGCGAGCGGCGATCACTCAGTTGCACGGTCGCCGTCTGTTTACTGACGCCGCCCTCGTCCGGATCGTCAATCGCGAGGAACAACAGTCGCACATCCTGTTCGCTAAAGATCTCCACAAACTCGATCTTCTCAGCGACGTTGATGTTGAGTGTTTGCTCGTTTAGCTCGGCGCCGACTTTTTGCGCCGCCATCGAATAACCATTGATCGATATGCACAGCTCAGCCGGTCTGTGTTCGGACACGATGCGCGCTCGCCTGCGACTCTCGCGCCGCTCATTTTCGGAAGCGCCTCCGGTAGGTCCATCGCCGCCGTCACCATCACCTTTTTTGTTGCGACTGTCGGTCGTCAGGGTGTCAGTTGCGAACCGTTCCTTCAGCGGCGGCAAGTCAAGCTCATCGTTAACCTGATCTAAACATTGTGGACAGCTAACCAGGTGGGCCAGCAAAGGAGTTTCGATTACCGAATCCCGAGTCTGATACAGTTTTCGAAGTTGCTTTGGCAGCAGGCAATCGCCTTCGCATGAGTCGAAGATAGTTTGTCGCAGTTGGTTCAGTAACTGATCCGTGGCTTGTGCAAAGCCCATTCGCGGAAATTGCATCGACTCAACTTGCGCCTTTGACATGAAACGCAGGCTCTTCGGATCGTGGAGGTATTGCCGGACCTCATTGCGAGCGATGCGTAACCGCTCTTCAACAGCTTCGCGCGTACTCAGAGTTACTGCGGCGATCTCGCTTGGATAGTATCCGTGCAGGAAACGCAGGATCAGCACACTTCCGGCTTTTGACGTCTGCTTCCTCATGCAGGCGTACTGACAAACTTGCCGCAGCGCGTCCTGTAAAGTGATCTGTTCGCGCGGGTCAGCCGTGCGCAGACCAAGTTCGGCCGACTCGTAATCAACGATCGAAAGAGTCTTGTTTTGTTTCCGTTGCGACCGCCTTAACCGGGAAACGTTTAGATTGCGCATCATCCGATAGAGGTAACCGTCGAGGTTCTGGATGGCGTTGAGATCAGGGCGAGTGAGAGTGAACTGGATGTAAGTATCGTGGACCAGATCCTCGGCTTGTTGCCGATCGTTTTCAGTTAAGTGTAACGCCCAGCCGCGCAACTCAGGGTAGCGACCGAGGAAGATCTCCTCGTGCTGCTCAAATTGAGGTGCGATTTTTGCGGGCTCTAGCATGGTTCTATCGATGAAGACGCTAATCAGCGGACAAAACCCACGCTACTTAGCCACAAAAAGCCCCAAAAGAAAATCGAAATCTTTTCTTGGAGCAGGCGCACGGCAGTGATATAAACTCCGGCGCTCACTGTTCAACTCAGGAGGATCTCATGTTTAGACTCACCTTTGCTTTAGCTTGTTTGTGCGCGCTTGCTGTCTCGGTTAGTGCTGCTCCGAAAACCGGATTCACCGCTTTTATCGCCGGCAATCCCGCGGACGCACAACCGTCTCCAAACCTAAGTCCGGGATTGGTGTTGATGGGCGGCGGTACTGACGTCGACGCCGCATTCCAATGGATGTGCCAACGTGCCGGTGGCGGCGACTTTGTTGTTATCCGCACGACGGGTACAGACGCTTACAATCCCTACATCCAACAACTCTGTCCGCAGATGGATTCAGTCGAGACGATCATTATCACTTCTGTGACCGGCGCCAACTCTGCTTACGTCAGTAGTCACATTCAAAACGCGGAGGCGCTTTGGATTGCGGGCGGCGACCAGTCAACGTATGTTGCGTTGTGGCGCGGGACCGCGGTCGAAACCGGTGTAAATTTCTTGCTCAACTCGAAGCAAGCGCCGGTTGGTGGAACGAGTGCCGGTCTGGCCGTGCTCAGTCAATTTATTTACACGGGCGCGCTCGGATCAGTTACGTCGAGTCAGGCGTTAGCGAATCCGTTTCATCGTTATGTCACCCTCGATCGAGACCTGTTTCAATCGGCGCTCGGAGTTAACAAGCTCTACGACTCACACTTTGTGACGCGCGATCGCATGGGACGGTCGCTCACCTTTCTCGCGCGCATCGTGAACAATGGTTGGGCCACGCAACCGCGCGGCATCGGTATCGACGAGGAAACCGCGTTGCTGGTGACACCGACTGGAGCAGCCACGATGGTGGGCGTAGGCGCGGCTTACTTTCTTCAGGCGCCTGGGCCGGCACAGGTGTTGGCGGACAGAACGCCGTTGACCTATCTGAATATCAGTGTCTACAAACTTCCGCAGGGCGGCACGTTCAACCTCTCGACCTGGTCGGGCAACGGCGGCGTGGCCTACACGCTCAACGTAAACAACGGCGCGCTCACCTCAACCCAGGCCGGCGGGAACATCTATTAAGGATTACATGCGTAGTATTTGAAGTTTTTATCCACAGATTGCACAGATTGTTTATAGAATCTGCGTAATCTGTGGATAGCGCATATTTATGACCCCAGCATGGACCGTTCACAAATTTGGCGGCACGAGTCTCGCCGACGCGTATCGTTATCGCGCTGCCGCTGAGATCGTTCTTTCACAACGTTCAGGCGAGCCCGTTGCAGTTGTCGTTTCGGCAATGAGCGGTGTCACCAATGCCCTCATCGAATCAGTTAATCTCGCCGCGGCGCAGCACGCCTCATACTTAGAAAAACTCCAGGCTCTCCAAGACCGCCATCTCGAAACCATCGCCGGACTACAACTTCAAAACGCGCAAACTCTCACCGAAACCCTTGTCGCCGATTTCAACGCCATCAAGGAAGTCTTGCGAGGCGTATGGATCACCAAACTCGCTTCCGAGCGCATCATTGAATTCGTCTCCGGCCACGGCGAACTGTGGTCGTCCCAACTCCTGCACGCTTATCTCGAATCGCAAGGCCAACGATCAGCCTGGCTTGATGCACGAAAGGTGCTCGTCGTCGAACCCCAAACCAACAGCGTCGCGGTTGACTGGCAGATTTCAAAACAGAAGTTGCAGGCACATCAACCCGAGACTGATCTGCTCGTGATCACCGGTTACATCGCTTCAACGCGCGATGGAGTCGCAACGACATTGAAACGAAACGGCAGCGACCTCTCCGCGTCAATCTTCGCTGCACTACTCGGTGCGCCGTCCGTCACCATCTGGACTGACGTTGACGGCGTCTTCAGCGCCGATCCAAGACGAGTTCCCGATGCCGTAGTCATCCCTGAACTCTCTTACCAGGAAGCCGCCGAACTCGCGTACTTTGGCGCGAAAGTCATCCATCCAAACACCATGTCGCCCGCGATCGCGAACGACATCACCGTTTGGATCAAAAACACTTTCAGACCCGAAGCTCGCGGCACCAGAATCTCCGCCTCGTCACCGAAAGACGTCCCGATCAAAGGTTTCGCTGCCGTCGAAGACATGGTTCTGATCAACGTGGAAGGCACCGGGATGATCGGCATTCCCGGCGTGGCCCATAAACTTTTCGGCGCCTTGCGTGCAGTCGACGTCTCAGTCGTCATGATCTCGCAGGCGAGTTCTGAGCATTCGATCTGTTTCGCCGTTCCGCTTACACATGCAGAACTCGCGAAGCAGACGGTCGAGGAGACGTTCGCTGTCGAAATACAACGTGGAGAAATTCAGACGGTGGATCTGACCGCGGGCTGTTGCATCATTGCGATGGTGGGCGACGGGATGATCGAGACGCTCGGCATAGCGGGAAAATTTTTCAGCGCGCTCGGCAAGGCAGGTATCAGCGTCAGAGCAATCGCGCAAGGCTCCTCCGAACGAAATATTTCCGCGGTCATCGAGCAGCACGAAGCAACCAAAGCGTTGCGAGCGATCCATTCAGCGTTCTATCTCTCGAACCAAACTCTTTCGATCGGCGTGATCGGCACCGGCCTGATCGGCGGGACGTTATTGGACCAACTTCGAACTCGAATCGAAGAGCTCAAGCGGCATCGCGGTATTGACTTGAGAGTGCGCGGCATCACGAACAGTCGCCAGATGATCCTCGCCGACAGGCACCTTACCCTGGAAGGTTGGCGCGATGAGTTGAGCGCAAGTTCCAGAAAGGCGGACCTCGAAGATTTCATTAACCACGTTAACGCCGCGCACCTGCCGCACGCCGTACTCATCGATGCAACCGCCAGCGCTGAGTTAACCGAACACTACGAAAGCTGGCTCGCCAAAGGCATCAACATCATCACGCCGAACAAGAAAAGTAATGCCGGGCCGTTGTCTGCATATCGCCGCCTGCGCGAGACTGCCCGGCAACATCAACGATACTTTCTCTACGAAACAAACGTGGGCGCCGGACTACCAATCATTCAAACGCTGCGCGGACTGGTAGAGACGGGCGATCAAATCATCAAGATCGAAGGCGTACTCTCAGGCACACTCTCTTACATTTTCAACTCGCTGGACGGCGGCAATACGTTCTCCGAAGTTGTTCACGAAGCACACTCGTTGGGCCTGACCGAACCCGATCCGCGCGAGGACTTATCGGGCATGGACGTCGCTCGCAAACTCATCATCCTGGCACGCGAGATGGGCCTCGAAGTCGAAATGGATGCAGTGCAGGTTGAAAGTCTGGTCGGTGAAGATTCGCGCATAGCGGCGTTGTTAAATTCAGCGCGCGAGCGAAGTGAGGTTATCCGGTACGTTGGCACGATCGACAGTAACGGAAATCTGTCAGCCGGGATGCGCAGCTATCCACTCGATCACCCCTTCGCACGTTTGACGGGCAGCGACAACATCGTGAGCTTTCAAACCGCCCGCTACAATTCCCAACCAATGATCGTCAGAGGCCCCGGCGCCGGCCCCGAAGTAACAGCCGCCGGCGTCTTCGCCGATCTCCTCCGGCTAGCTTCGTTTTTGGGCGCCCATCAGTAAGACAATCCGTGTAATCTGTGGTTAATAGACCACAGATTACACGGATTGTAGATGGATTTATTTGAGAGCGGATTCGATGGCGGACTTCATGCTCTCGTACGAATTGTCAGAGAGGCGTTTGCCGTTAATGAAAAGCGTCGGCGTGCCATTGAGACCGAGTTTGCGGCCGTCGTGAATGTCGCGCTGAACTTTCGCGGCGAGTTTGCCGCTGTCGAGCGATGCGTCGAAGCGCGTGCGATCGAGACCAAGGTCACTCGCATATTGTCTGAGCTTGTCAACACCGAGCGCCGACTGGTTACGGAAAAGTACCCCTGCGTATTCCCAGTACTTGCCCTGTTCACGTGCGGCTTCGGCAGCTTCAGCAGCCTTGCGCGCGTTCGCGTGCTGTGAAAGCGGGAAGTCGCGCACGACGAGTCGAACGCGATCGCCATACTCATTCACGAGCCGCTCGAGCACCGGATGTTGGCGCGCGCAACTCGGGCATTCGAAGTCGGTAAACTCAACGATGGTGACTGACGCGTTCGCAGTTCCCTTCGCTGGTTGATCGTCTGTCGCGATCGCGAACGCCGGCGACTCAGGCGCAGTAAGATTTATCTGAACCGTGGATACGCGTCGCAACTGTTGCGCAAGCGCAAGCGTCGCTTCCTGCTCTTTCTCTTCCTGGATGTACTGAATGATCTGCGGCTTGAGCTGCGCGAACTCACCGCTGATCCGATCTTTGTTGTCGTTGTAGAACGTTTGTGCCTGCGCGTCTGTCACTGCCGGCAGTTTCGCGGTGACTTCGGTATCGAGCAGTGCCCGCGTGGTGACACCTTTCTTTTGTGCTTCCTGCGCAAGCAGTGTGTCATTGATTTTCAGTTCGAGGTCCTGCTTACGCAGCGCGTAAACCTGTTCCTGAACGTTGAAGATTAACGGACGCAAGCTGGTTTCGATATCACCCGCCGTGATCTTCTTGTCGTTGACGGTTGCCAGCACACTGGCACGATCCGCCGTTGGCGACGGCTTGGCGATCACTTTGACCTGCGCCGCAGCGCGAAGCTGTTGAGCAAGCTTTTCGGCTTGTTCCTGCTGGCGCTGGTACCGAAGATACTCGAGGATATTGTTCTTCTGATCCTTGAACTCAGCTTGAATCTTTGACTTGTTCTTATCGTAAAACGCCTGCGCCTCGGCGTCGGTCGGTGCAGTGACCCTGGCGACGACTTCGTCGTTGATGACTTGCGACGGACTAACGCCGCGCTTCTTCGCTTCGGCTTCCAGCAGGATCGAATCGATCTGGAGATCGAGTTCCCGGGCACGCGCATCGATAATCTGACGTTGCAACTCATCCACACGCGCTTTAGTTTCCGGACTCAGATCCTGTTTGGTGATCTTCACGCCATTGACGACGCCGAGCACTTCCGGAAGTGGTTTATCTTCACACCCGCAATCGCCGGCCTGCTGCGCAGCGAGGGGCGCACTCATCACAAACGTAAGTAAGAGGACGAATAATAGTTTCTTCATAGTGTTCCGTTTCATCTTGTTAGAGTTCATTTTCTTATTTAGTAGCGCCTTTGTCGTTAACGACGCTATCGACGATCTGCACGAGTTCACCGGCGGGCGCCATTCCGAATGCTTTCTTCCACAATCCGGTCGGCTCGTTGCCAATGATGAGCACCGTCGTGTGATCGTCTTTTGTCTCGACGTACTGGCCCAACTTGTAGAGCGCCCAATCGAGATTCTCTTTCTTGCCCGTCAGAAAAACCCAGCCCGGGCCCGCGTGAAATTTCTTCGCGTACTCTTTCAACCGCACTGGCGTATCAACTTCCGGATCGACCGTCATCGAAACGAGAAACACGTCGCGACCAACGCGATCACCGAGCGCTTCCTGGATCTTCTCCATGTTGCGGTTCATCGGCGGGCACACTGAAGTACATGACGTGAAGAAGGCGTTCACGACGACTGTCTTGCCTTTGAGCACGTCGGAGTAAAAGCGAACTTTCTTGCCGTCCTGATTGATCAGCTCGACGTCAGTAAAGTACTTCTCTGCCGGCGATGCCGCGTCCGACGTAGACGTGTGCGAGTGATCGTGCGGCGCGGGTGGCGCGGCTGGTGTTTGGGCCAGGCTGTTCTTTGCTGTAGTGAAAACGGCAGCCGCAAACATGAGCATGATGAAAAATTGTCGCATCATTAGTTTGTCACCTCCACGGTGGCAGTCGCGCCTTTTCCAGCCATGGCATCGTTGATGATTTGCACTAACTGGCTGCTATTCGCGAGACCGT
>Ga0075423_10004953_pt1 | contig 12401 bp, 8 predicted proteins | sample SoiMethybrSBSTD2_FD_80114 | JGI IMG/M metagenome (GOLD analysis project Ga0075423, IMG submission 80114) | Bulk soil microbial communities from a Populus tree surrounding site in Tennessee, USA - Soil MetaG P. TD hybrid SBSTD2 | ecosystem: Environmental > Terrestrial > Soil > Tree plantation...
CGAGGTACCGGCAACCGTCATACAGCCGCTCGAGCTTGAAGCCCATATGGAGGTTGTTGAGGACCTCCTGGGAGCCGGAAGTGATCGCCACTTCCAAATCGCCGACGCCAGACCGCACCATCAATCTGGCCAGTTCAGGCGTGATCAAGGAGGTCCGAATGTAGCCGGACCATTCGATGTCGAGCTGCTCGCTGACGATGCGCTCTAGTATCTCGGTGCATTGTGGATACGCTTCCTTGCCGGTAATAAACTGTGCGTCCGTGAACCAGAATCGACGGGCGCCCCATTGATGGTAATGCTGGGAGATGTCCCGGACGACCATGTCGGCCGGCCGATACCGGACGCGTTTCCCTTCGATGTAGGGATACAGACAAAACGCACAGTCGTAAGGACAGCCTCGTTTCGATTGCACACCGATGGATTCCCCGACGTATTCACGGTATTGAGGAAAAATCGTGGTCAGGTAGGGCAGGTCTACGGTGAGGGCGTCTAGCAGCGCCGGCGAGCCCTGCCGTCCCTTCTTGATCCGGTTCCCTTCTTTGACAATGTACCGTTCGTCCTCGATCGACCGGCCCTCAAGGACTTTCAAAATCGCATCTTCTCCCTCTCCGAGCAGGCCGATGGTGCCTTCCGGTAATCTCTCGATGAGCTGATCGGCGAAGGCGGTGAAGGCGCCGCCTCCGATCATGATCTGGGCCTGGGGGAATTGTTTTCGCACCAACCAGGGATACGAAAGAATCGTATGAATATGGCTGTAGTACCGATACAGCTGTTTCAGTCCGGCGAAGGAGGCGGCAATGCGCTTGATGGGATTGCTCGCAAAATAAAAATTGAAAGCGTGCTCCAGGGAAGAGTCCCCCTCGTGCGGCGAAAAGATTTGAATATCCCGCCAGGAGAAGCAGACGAGATCCGGCCGAAATTCGGCGGTGACCTCCCGGATGACACGGTTCCGTTGCGCGACGGGGTATAGCGACAGATCGAGGATGCGCTGGCGGACCTCTGGCTTCCGGCGGTGAATGAAATCGGCGAGATAGGTGAGACCGATCGGGTAGACCTTCTTACAGGGGAGAAAAATGTAGAGCACCGAGTTCATTTCACGGCTCGATGGATGGCGACGATCCCGCCGGTGAGATTGCGATACGAGACGTCGCGAAAGCCCACGTCGCGAAGGATCTTGCAGAGCCGCTCCTGATCGGGAAACGTGCGGATCGACGCGGGCAGATATTCGTACACCCCGGTGGTGTCCCGCGCCACTCTTGTGCCGATCCACGGAAGCAGCTTGAATGAATACCAGTCGTACAGAGCGCGGAGCCAGCCGAAGATCGGCCGGGAGAATTCAAGGCAGACAAATGTGCCCCCAGGCTTCATGACGCGACGAATCTCGACAATGGCCTGCGCGAGGTTTCCGACATTGCGCATGCAGAACCCCGTGGTGACGGCGTCGAACGTGTTGTCGTCGAATCCCAGATGTTCTGCATTGGCCTGCAGGCAGGTGATCTTCCCGCTCAGACCCTTCTCGCCAATCTTTTTCAGCCCTTCCGCGAGCATGGCATGATTGAGGTCGGAGGCGATGACGCGTCCATGGGCACCCATGCGAGACTCCACAAACAGCGCAAGATCGGCGGTCCCAGCGCCGATGTCCAGCGCCGTCCCATCCTTCACGCAAGGCACATCGGCCGCAGTCATTTTCTTCCAGCGGTAATGCAGTCCGAAGCTGAGGAGCGTGTTGTTGAGATCGTAGACGCCCGCGATGGACGTAAACATGCGCTGGACCGCTTGTTCACGAGCGGAGCCCGACCAGGTTGAAATCGTGCTGGCTGGACTCTCCCGCAGCGGATGTTCGGTCACGGATTCCCCCATGAAGAGCATGGAGATGGGTGGTAGCACCGCGTTTCCGGCTTTGTCAAGGCAAGCAAGACGTGAAAAAGGCGGCGGACTCTTGCTCGCATCGCTCAGAGTCTCAACGTACCAGACAACGTACGCTTCAATTCTTCGCTCGCTGCGGCCTCGCCGGCCGCCTTTTTGAACGTCGTGTGCGGTAGTAGACGGTCTGTACAATTACATTCCGACAGCATGTGCAATCCAAGTGTTATAATCTTGCGCCTATGGGAAACTCCATCATCATCAAGGGCGCGCGCGAACACAATCTCAAGAACATCGACGTCGAGATCCCCCGCGACAAGCTGGTTGTCATCACTGGCTTGAGCGGTTCCGGCAAATCTTCGCTCGCCTTCGACACCATCTACGCGGAGGGACAGCGCCGGTACGTCGAATCCCTGTCGGCCTACGCCCGTCAGTTTCTGGAGCAGATGGGGAAACCCGATGTCGATTCGATTGAAGGGCTGTCCCCCGCCATTTCGATCGAGCAGAAATCCACGAGCCACAATCCGCGCTCGACCGTCGGGACGGTCACGGAAATCTATGATTATCTGCGGCTACTGTTCGCGCGCGTCGGGCGACCCTATTGCCACCAATGCGGCCATGAGATCACCGCTCAGACGGTGCAGCAGATGGTCGATGCCATCGGCGCGCTGCCGGAGGCCAGCAAGTTTCAGATTCTCGCGCCGATCGTCCGCGGCCGGAAAGGCGAATACCGCAAAGAGCTGCTCGAGATGCGGCGGGCCGGCTATGTTCGGGCGCGCATCGACGGGAAACCGGTGGACTTGGGCGACGATGTCAGTCTCGACAAACAGAAGAAGCACACGATTGAGATCGTCATCGATCGTTTGGTCATGAAGCCGGGAGACGCGCTCGCGCGGCGGCTGGCCGACTCCGTCGAAACCGCACTGAAGCTGACGGGAGGCCTGGTGGGCGTGCTGACCGAGGACGACAGAACGCTGCTCTACAGTGAAAAGCTTGCCTGCATCCGCTGCGGCGTGAGTTATCCGGAAATCACGCCGCGCATCTTCTCGTTCAACAGCCCGCACGGCGCCTGTCCGGCGTGTGACGGCATCGGATATGCGATGACGGCAGACGCTCCTGAAGACGAAGATTTCACGCTGCTCGAGCTCTGCGAAGCCTGTCAGGGCGCCAGACTGAAACCTGAAAGCCTTTCCATCAAAATCGCCAAGCAATCGATCGCCGATGTAACGCGCCGGTCCGTCAGGGTGGCGGCCGAGTTTTTTGCTTCGCTGACCTTCACCGAGCGTGAAATGGTCATCGCCCATCGCATACTGAAGGAAATCAGGGAACGGCTCGGGTTTCTCGTGAACGTGGGGCTCGATTATCTCACGCTCGATCGGGCCGCGGCGACGCTCTCCGGAGGCGAAGGCCAGCGCATCAGGCTTGCCACGCAGATCGGGTCGGGACTCGTGGGAGTCCTGTACATTCTCGACGAACCGTCCATTGGCCTGCATCAACGCGACAATCGCCGCCTGTTGCAAACGCTGCTCCGGTTGCGCGATCTCGGGAACACGGTGGTGGTCGTGGAGCACGATGCCGAAACGATGCTGGCCGCGGATCACATTCTCGATATGGGGCCAGGCGCCGGCTCGCTCGGCGGGCACGTCATTGCGCAGGGCACGCCGCAACAGGTCATGGCCGATCCGCAATCGTTGACCGGCCAGTATCTTCGCGGCCTACAGGCGGTCTCCGTTCCTCGGCGGGCACGGAAGCCGAAGGGGTTCCTGTCCGTCGTCGGTGCGAACAAGCATAATCTGAAGGACGTCACGGCACGCCTTCCATTAGGATTGTTGACCTGCGTCACCGGCGTTTCGGGATCGGGCAAGAGCACACTTGTGCTCGAAGTGCTGTTTCACTCGTTATCGCAGCTCCTGTACCACAAAAAGCCGAAGATCGACGGCTGCAAAGACCTTCACGGTGTCCTGGCGCTGGATAAGGTGATTGACATCGATCAATCGCCGATTGGGAGGACCCCCCGCTCGAATCCCGCCACGTATACGGGACTCTTCGGGCATATCCGCGATCTCTATTCGAATCTTCCGGAATCTCGCGTCCGCGGGTACAAGCCGGGCCGCTACAGTTTCAACGTCAAAGGCGGGCGGTGCGAAGCCTGTCAAGGGGACGGGCTGATCAAAATCGAGATGCATTTTCTGCCGGACGTGTACGTCACCTGCGAAGTGTGCAAAGGTCAGCGCTACAACCGTGAGACGTTGGAAATTCTCCATAAAGGCAAGAGCATTGCCGATGTGCTGAACATGACGGTTGACGAGGCCCTGGGATTTTTCGAGCATATTCCGCTCATCAAGGCCAAATTGCAGACCTTGCATGACGTCGGGCTGCATTATGTGAAGCTCGGGCAGTCGGCAACCACGCTTTCCGGCGGCGAAGCGCAGCGAGTGAAACTCTCCCGTGAATTATCGAAGCGGGGGACCGGACGGACCCTGTATATCCTTGACGAGCCGACGACCGGATTGCATTTTGCCGACGTGCAGCGCTTGCTCGATGTCCTCGATCGTCTCGTCGAAGCGGGGAACACCGTTCTCGTCATTGAACACAACCTGGACGTGATCAAGAACGCCGATTGGATCATCGACCTGGGCCCGGAGGGCGGAGACCGCGGAGGTGAAATCGTTGCCGAGGGGCGGCCCAAAGAGATCGCACGCACAAAGCGGTCGTATACGGGCCAGGTGCTGAAAGAGGCGGGAATCGGATAAAGATTACTTGAAGTACTTCCGGAGAGAGAGGAGGAAGCGAACTGTTGCCTGCCCACCAACGGTCATAAGCCGATGAATAACACCACACGAGGAGGGATATGCGCACGATTGCCCTGCTGACGATCTCCAACGTCTTCATGACGCTTGCCTGGTACGGACATCTCAAATACAAAGACACTCCTCTGTGGATGGCGATCCTGGCAAGTTGGGGCATCGCGTTCGTCGAATACTGTTTTCAGGTGCCCGCCAATCGGATTGGTCATTATGATTTCACGGCTGCCCAATTAAAGACCATTCAGGAAGTCATCACGCTCGCCGTCTTTTGTGTGTTTTCCGTCCTGTACCTTCGAGAACCGCTGAAATGGAATTACGTTCTGGGCTTAGCATGATGGCCGGCGCTGTGTTTGTGATTTTTAAAGAGTGGTAACTCTCCTCTTCTGTCGGCCTCGCACATCCATCCTGTCCCCATAACGGGACAACTTGTCTCGCTGCCAACAGAAAAAACGAGTGGGTTGAGGGATCTTCGTTAGGGAGAGCACCATAGTTTGACCATGAAGTTTGCACACAGTCGTCACTCTTCAGTTGGGCCCGTCCTTTGCTTATTCAAAAGACTGGGAGTTTCGCTAGGTTGTACGTCTAGGGCAAGAGCGGTCCTGCGCACGATACCGCATCTGCCCGACGTTTCTACCCGAAAGGAGGAGCGATGTTACCTGAGATGGCACGTCGTGTGTTGACTACCTGTGCAGTAATCGTGATCGGATTGAATCTCGCCGCTTGTAACACGACCAAAGCGACGATCGATACCACCGTGAATTTTTTCTCGAGTACGACGCCGAATGATTTGTTCACCGCAGATGGCCTGGTGAGACAAGAGCAGAAGATCAATCTCTTCGTCGGAGTGGCGTACGAAAATCTTCGCCAGGAGGCTGCTGCTGGAAGCGGGCAATATGTGACCTCGCTGGCCACCCTGTACGGCGTGCCTGAGGCACAACATGCTGCCTTCGGCAAGGTCTTACAGCAGAGCCATGGGGAGTTGTTCACCGCTGACTTGCGCGAAGACAATCGCGCGCACCTGAAAATGGTCAGCGTGTTGAACCAGGTCCTGACTCGGGAGCCTGCACTGAGGCAATAACCAACCCGACCTCGTCGGCCTCAAAGGGAGAAGTGCAAATGGGAACAATGGGGAAAGGCGTTATCCTGTGGCTGCTCGGAGTGCCGGTGAGCCTGCTGGTCCTGCTGTGGTTTCTCGGCATTCTCCGTTAACCACGCACCAAAACAACCACGAACCAAACAAAGGAGTGCATCATGTCATTTTTGAGGATAGGATTGCCGATGCTTGCCGCAATCGCCTTTGGGGGCGCGCCCGCCTCTGCGGCGGATCTGGAAACGCAGGTGATCGATAAGAACTGCTATGTCGAAGTGTTCGACGATGACGACTTCGACATGAAAGATGATCATTACAAGATCCAAGGGCCGAAGGAATTTGCGTCGCTGAAAGACGTTGGCGGCAAAAATTGGAACAATGATATCGAAAGCGTGATTGTGGGTTCCAATGCCACGGTCAAGGCCTACTCGGATAAGGATTTCAAGGGAACGGAACTCGCGTTTGCTCCGGGGCAACGCGTTCCCAACCTCGGGAAGCTGGATATGAAAGACGATATCGAGTCCCTGAAGATTTCGTGCGGTAGTTAACCTCTCTCGGGCCGGGAGACGGCCGATGCGTCTCCCGGGTTCCTCCTTCTCTTTTTCACAGCAACACCAATGCGACCTCATAGGTGGCCTTGCAGCCGATCAATCCCCACCATACAATGCGCCGTTGCTGTGCCCTGCCTTTCTCTTTAGGACGGAGGACCGATGGCACGGAAAAAGTCCGCTCCGGCGAAGGAGGAAGCCGCCGGCGGCTCGGAGCGTACGCAGGACTTTGAGCGACTGGGCGTCTTTTACCTCGGCCGACCCTATGACTTCGCTGCCAAACGGGCAAACCCCGGATGGCTGCTGTACGACTCGAAGGACCTGGTAACCCATGCGGTCTGCGTGGGGATGACCGGTAGCGGCAAAACGGGTCTCTGTCTCTCGTTGCTTGAAGAGGCGGCGATCGACAACATTCCTGCCATCATCATCGATCCCAAAGGCGATCTCGGAAATCTGCTGCTGACCTTTCCCTCTCTCAAGGGCGAAGACTTTCTCCCCTGGATCAATGAAGACGATGCGCGGAAGAAAGGGCAGTCTCCCGCCGAGTATGCGAGCGGGCAAGCGGACCTCTGGACACAGGGCTTAGCGGCTTGGGGTCAGGAGGGGGCACGCATCCAGCGGTTCAAGGAGTCCGCCGAGGCCATGATCTACACGCCGGGGAGCAATGCCGGTCTGCCCGTCTCCATTCTGAAATCGTTTTCGGCGCCCGAGGAGGATGTCCGCAACGATACGGAATTGCTTCGCGAGCGGATCAGCACGACCGTGACCGGTCTCCTCGGCTTACTCGGAATCGACGCCGATCCGATTCAGAGCCGTGAGCATATCCTGCTCTCGACAATTCTCGGCCATGCGTGGGGACAGGGCAGCGATCTGGATCTTGCCGCAGTCATTCAGGGCATTCAGTCGCCGCCGGTGGCGAAGATCGGCGTGATGGATGTCGAGGCGTTTTTCCCCTCGAAGGACCGTTTTGCCCTGGCGATGAAGCTCAACAATCTCTTGGCTGCGCCCGGATTTCAAGCCTGGCTCGACGGCGCGCCGCTGGACATTCAGCAACTGCTCTATACGGCATCAGGCAAGCCGCGTCTGGCAATTTTTTCGATCGCGCATCTGAGTGACGCCGAGCGGATGTTTTTCGTGACGCTGCTGCTCAGCCAGATGGTCGGTTGGATGCGGGCGCAGTCGGGGACAACCAGCTTGCGCGCGCTGCTGTACATGGATGAGATCTTCGGCTATTTCCCGCCGGTGGCCAATCCTCCGTCCAAGCTCCCGCTGTTGACGCTGCTCAAACAAGCGCGCGCCTTCGGCCTGGGTATCGTCTTGGCGACGCAAAATCCCGTAGACCTTGACTACAAAGGGTTGGCCAACACCGGCACGTGGTTCATCGGCCGTCTGCAGACGGCGCGCGACAAAGCTCGCGTGCTCGAAGGCTTGGAAGGCGCTTCCTCGAGCGCCGGCAAAACGTTCGATAGGGGCCGCATGGAGCAAACGCTGGCAGGGCTCGGCAACCGCATCTTTCTCATGAACAACGTCCATGAGGACGAGCCGGTGGTGTTCGAAACGCGCTGGTGCCTCTCGTATCTGCGCGGCCCACTGACCCGCTCGCAGATCAAGCTGCTCATGGATACGCGCAGAGGTGAGGCGGCGGAACCAAGCCGTGAACGAACTCCGGCTCCCTCCAGTCCTCAACGGGCAGGAACGGCGTCGCGTCCGATCCTGCCTCCCGACGTCCCGCAGCACTTCTTGCCTATTCGAGGGACGAAACCGGAGGGCGGAGAATTGATCTATGTGCCGATGCTGCTGGCGTCGTCCCACGTTCACTTCGCCGACGGCAAGAGCGGCATTGAGACGATGCAAGAGGTGACGGTGCTGGTCCCGATGTCCGAAGGCGCCGCCACCGTCAATTGGGAAAAGACCGCGCCAGCACCGATGAGCGTGGCAGATCTCGAACAGGCCCCGCAGGGAGAGGCGCGGTTCGTCGAGCCTCCGCCTGCCGCCGGCAAGGCCAAAAATTACGAGACGTGGAACAAAGAGTTCGCAGGGTGGCTGTATCGAAAGCAAAAGCTCGAATTGTTCAAAAGCCCGAGTGCCGCGCAACTGTCCAACCCGGGAGAGTCAGAAAGAGACTTCCGCCTCCGGTTGCAACAATCGGGAAGAGAGCAGCGGGACAAGGGTGCCGACTCGCTTCGGCGGAAGTACGCGCCGAAAATCGCCGCGTTGCAAGAGAGAGTCCGGCGGGCGGAACAGCAAAGAGAAAAGCAGCAGACAGAGGCCCGCTCAAGTCAGGTGCAGGCGGCCATTTCAGTGGGAGCGTCGATCTTGGGCGCATTCCTGGGGCGGAAAACGATCAGTGCGACCAACATCGGCCGCGCGACGACGGTCATCCGCGGAGCCGGACGCGTGCTCAAGGAGTCACAGGATGTGAGCATGGCGCAAGAGAACGTCGCCGCGTTACAGCAGCAACTGGCCGATCTCGAAGCGCAATTTAAGTCGGAAAGCGAGGCGCTCGCCGCGGCGAGCGACCCGTTGCAGGAAAAGCTCCAGCCGGTATCACTGAAGCCGGCCAAAGCCGATATCACCGTAAAACTCGTGACACTGGCCTGGACGCCGCACTGGCGGTCGTCTGATGGCTCAATGGCTCCTGCCTGGACCTAACGCTGCTGACCAGACCGAATACGGAGGTAATCACGCGGAGCGGGCAGATCGGAACCGTTCGAACATCTGCTCAGCTTCTCCGGTCGGATTGGTGATGGGACGGGTGAATACTTTCTCGGCAACGTGGAAGCCAAGGGCGCGGTAGGATTCGAATTGTGATTCGTCGAAAAACTGGTCGGCGGTCGGTTCATGCGGGAATTCTTCGTGCCCGTTGGCATACTCGGTCACGTCGGCCGGTTCATTTCCCGTCAAAGACGGCTTGAGGTAGATCAACAGTCCTGCTGTCGCTCCGTGATCGATGCGGTCGTAGCGGATCAACCCCAAGGCGAAGTGTGCGCGGCTCATCCGACTGCCTGGCTGGAACTCCAGTAACTCCGTTTCAATTTCGATATCGATCCCAAGGTCGATCCGGATCTTGCGGATGGCATTGCCCAAATCCGTGAAGGAGCGGTCTGCGTCGCAGCTGCCGTCGCTCACGACGATGTAATGGCAGCGGCGAAGCACCATCTCGTACAGTCCCAGGTTCTCGAAATGCCCACCGTCCGATAGATAGACATAAGGATTCGCGGCATCGGTCAATCCGAATGTCTCCGCCAGCAATGGACGGATGGCGATCCGGGGACAAGAAAGATCGAACGTGTGGCGTCCAGCGGGGCCGGGGTTGCCCAGCCACCAGCCCAGCCGGATATTGAAGAAGGCCAACAGGAACGTAACCGCCGGCGCCGAGTGGTAGCCCATGTTGGGGCTGGCCGCCGCGCCGGAAATCGCCAAGGCAGTTCCGATCGTGATGGCTTTATGGAGCTGTCCGTTGGTTCCATACTGGCTTGAGCGGCGATACCCCAGGTTCCAGCTTCCGCAGAACAGCGGGGAGGCTGTGAACGACTGTGCTTTCCGCTGCTGCCAGGCCAGATTCTCTCCCCTGACAAGATTGATGGCGATGTTCAGAACATGGAAAGGCTTGCGGACTGCCGAATGGTCCGTGGCCAGCTGGTGCAACTCGACGTTGTCGTTGGGATCGAACCCCGTAAAGAGGTTTGGCCGGCGCTCCTGATGATACTCGGCCAGACGTGAGGCTCCCAGGTATGCCCGGATGAGCCGGTTGCGATAGATCGAGTGCAGGGAAAACTTGTTGATGTTGATAACCAGCGACAAGGCTGCGGCCAAGCTGGCAAAGAGTGCTGCGACTTCAATCACCAGCCACGGCGGACTGTTGTGGAGAACGACCGCATGTCCCCACAAGTCTGAGGGCACCCGCAGCCCGATGGCAGAACCCTCAGGGACGTCGTGGAGGCCGCCCACTCCTTTCATAAGGAGGCTCGAGAAGAGTGTGATCATCACGAGCAGGCAGGCGATGAACACCGGGGCAGCCAATCGAACGGCGCGATCCAAGACCACGTCCATCATGCTTGACTTGCCTTTGCCCGTAGCCTTCGTTCGTGAACTGAATCCCAGCAGCAGTGAGATCAACCCGGAGAGTCCCCCAAGGGACGTCATAAGCGCAGGCGTGTAGGACAGGAGGCCGGGACCAAAGACGACCAGCCCACTGAGTCCCGTCCACATCACGCTCGCAATGAGCACCCAGGCACCGGCTCGTCCCCACCATTCACGATCGTGGTCGTCCGTATATCGGCTTGCCACACCGACGAAAATCGTCGCCGTCAAGAGAAACATGGTCAGAAAGCCTGCGACGCCAAACGTGCCGTACCACTCCGCAAATTCGCTCACGGGAATGGTGGAAGGCGTCTCCGCCAGCACGGACCACAAGAAGAGGCCGCCGAGCGCGCCGGCCCAGAGGATGACGAGGAACTCGACCGCCAGCCATCGATTCACGTCGCGCCAACGCTGGAGCAGGAAGGCAGCGATCAGCCAGCCGAGCCCGTGCATGATTGCGCCTCCCAGCACGAAGGTGCCGCGGCTATCCATGCCGAAGCCCGAGAGTTGGTCGAGTCGGCCGCCTCCGTTGCGATACCAGGCATACGCGGTGGTCAAGTTCAGCGCCGCTGCCATCAGCGGAATCAGGCCGCCGATGAGAAACCCTTGCTGACGCTCAAGCCGTTTCCACAGGGGGTGTGTACGCAATTGATCGAGACTGGGCCGGAACAGGTGGAGGTGGGTAAGCGCCACCAGTCCAAAGAGAAGCCCTATGACGAACATGGCCCGCGCGGCTGGCATGGGATCCGCCGCGTCCCAATCAAGAATCGATACCAGCAATCGCGGCGCCATGAGTCCCGTCGCCAGGAGTGGAACTAAGACCAGCCAATTGAGCGTGAGATTCCTCAGGTAAGTCCCCAGCAACGTCCAAGTGTCGACGGACATCAATCCCAGTCTCGGGCTGAGGTAGTTGCTATACCGGCGTAACCAGTTCACCGGTTTTGGCTCGGGATCCTGAGTATTGGAAGGCGATCGTCGCAATTCCTCCGTGACGCCGGTGACGCCACCGGGATGGCGATGAATCCATGCAGTCAGCCAGCTGCCGATGTAGCCGCCGCCTGAGACGGTCGAGAGGTAGTCGAATTGCTTCAGCAGGGAGAGCCGGGCGAGCCCTTGGAGGACACCCAACGCGAACGTCGCGCTTCTGATTCCACCACCGGAGAGACAGAGCGCGGTTCGCTTTTGAGGAAGGTCGTGGATGTGCGCGTACAGCGCAGCCAGACGGTCTGGCTCGGAGGCCGTGGTCGTGGGAGGAATGCGGCCGTGAAGTGCGACATATTCCGCTTCTAGAACCGTTGCAAGGGGAAAAGGATCATTCTGGCCGGTATGGGTCATGACTAGGGCTTCTGGGTGTGATCTTTGATGAAATTCACGATCCGCGGCCGGTGTTGCTCGACGACTTTGCGTGCCGCCTTCTCGAGCAAGGCTCCATGGCAAGGCGTCTTGATTTTGAACAACGTCGGAATCTGGCTGACCGCCTGCTTGATCTGCGCGGGCGTTACATCAGGGGGAAAATCCTCACGGCAGACATCTGGAAGGTCCTGATAGCCGCTCCAGTCAGCGTCGACATGTTTCAACACCTCGATCCTGAGATGGGCGAAATCAGGGAGCACGACCCCCTCCGTTCTAAGGCTGTGCCAGAGAAGCGTTTGATAGGTATTGGCCCGTTCCTCCATGATACCGACGATGCGTGACGGATCGTCACGGAACACCTCGAATCCTTTCTCGCTCTTGTCGAGTTCGGGGCCACCTGCATCGAATGGGAAGGACGTATCGATGACGATGATCAGTCCACTCTTGGAGGAACCTTGCGGGATTTTCTTCAAAAACAGGGTTGTGAGGGACTCGGTGCCCAGGTTATCGAAGAGTCCGCCGTCGCCGATATGGAGGTAGGCCGGCCGGCCGGCCACTTGATAGGTCACCGGCCCGACGACGGGAGGGAAGGACGCGGACGTGGCCACGGCAAGCGACAATCGAAGGTTCCGATAATCGGCTCCAATCCGCTCGAAC
>Ga0075423_10004954_pt1 | contig 12398 bp, 8 predicted proteins | sample SoiMethybrSBSTD2_FD_80114 | JGI IMG/M metagenome (GOLD analysis project Ga0075423, IMG submission 80114) | Bulk soil microbial communities from a Populus tree surrounding site in Tennessee, USA - Soil MetaG P. TD hybrid SBSTD2 | ecosystem: Environmental > Terrestrial > Soil > Tree plantation...
ACCGTCTCGCTGATCGCCGTGCTGATTCCCCTGCTGTTCATGGGCGACATCGTCGGACGGCTGTTCAGGGAGTTCGCGATGACGCTGGCGGCCGCCATTCTCGTGTCCGCCGTGGTCTCGCTCACGCTGACGCCGATGATGTGCGCCAAGCTGCTGAAGCCGTCGGACGAACGGAAGGAAGGGCGCATCGGGCGCGCCGCCGAGCGCGCGTTCGAGGGCATCGTGAACGCGTACATGTCCTCGCTCGGGCGCATCCTCCGCCATCAACCGGCCGTGCTCGTCGTCGCCGCGCTCACGCTCGTGCTGACGATCGCGCTCTACGTGTTCATCCCGAAGGGGCTGTTCCCCGTGCAGGACACCGGCGTCATCCTCGGGATTTCCGAGGCGCCGCAGAACATCTCGTTTGCGGCCATGGCTGACCGTCAGCAGGCGCTCGGGCGGGTCATCCTCAAGGACCCGGCCGTCGCGACCTTGTCGTCGTTCATCGGCGTCGACGGCACGAACGTCACGCTCAACAGCGGGCGCGTGCTGATCACGCTGAAGCCGCTGGCCGAGCGTGACGGGGTGACCGACGTCATCGATCGTCTGCGGCCGGCGCTCGCGCAGGTGGGCGGCATCGCGCTGTACCTGCAGCCCGTGCAGGACCTCACCGTCGAGGATCGCGTGAGCCGCACGCAATTCCAATACGGCCTCGAGGATGCGGACGAGAAAGAGCTTCGGCTCTGGGCGCCGCGCCTGGTCGCGCGGCTGCGCGAGCAAAGCGTGCTGCGCGACGTCGCGAGCGATCAGCAAGACTCCGGCCTCGAGGCGATCGTCACCATCGATCGCTCCACCGCCTCGCGACTCGGCATCACCCCGCAGATGATCGATGACGCGCTCTACAACGCGTTCGGCCAGCGGCAGATCTCGACGGTGTTCACACAGCTCAACCAGTACCGCGTGGTGCTCGAGGTCAAGGAGGAGTTCCGCAACGCTCCCGATGCGCTCGGCCGTATCTACCTGCGCTCCAATCCCGCAGCCTCGGGCGCGCCGGCCGGCTCCGCTCAGGTGCCGCTCGCGACGCTCGCGAGCGTGCAGGAGCGGGCGACGCCGCTGATGATCGCGCACCAGGGACAGTTCCCGGCGGTGACGATCTCGTTCAACGTCGCGCCCGGCGCCTCGCTCGGCGACGCCGTGGACGCGATCAACAACACCGCGCGTGAGCTCGGCTTGCCGCCGTCCATCCAGACCGGCTTCCTCGGCGCCGCGCGCGCGTTCCAGGCCTCGCTCGCGAACGAGCCGATCTTGATTCTGGCCGCCATCGTCACCGTGTACATCGTGCTCGGCGTGCTCTACGAAAGCTGGGTGCACCCGGTGACGATCCTGTCGACCCTCCCGTCGGCCGGCCTCGGCGCGCTGCTGGCGCTGATGCTCATGCGGCTGGAGCTTTCGGTCATCGCGCTCATCGGCATCATCTTGCTGATCGGCATCGTGATGAAGAACGCGATCATGATGATCGACTTCGCGCTGGACATGCAGCGCACGCAGGGCCGGCCGGCGCGCGAGGCGATCGAAGAAGCGTGCCGGCTGCGCTTCCGGCCGATCCTGATGACGACGATGGCCGCGCTGCTCGGCGGCGTGCCGCTCGCGTTCGGCGGCGGCGTCGGCGCCGAGCTGCGGCAGCCGCTCGGCATCGCCATCGTCGGCGGCCTCATCGTCAGCCAGCTGCTCACGCTCTACACGACGCCGGTGATTTATCTGGCGTTCGACCGCCTCAGCGAGCGCGCCGCCCGCTGGCGCGCCGCGCGCCGGATGGCGCAGGCGTCGCTCTACCCCGAGGAAGCTCAGGAATGAGCATCTCGGCGCCGTTCATCGGGCGGCCCGTCGGCACGACGCTCTTGACCGCGGCGCTCGTGCTCGGCGGCATTCTGGGCTTTCGGCTGCTGCCGGTGGCGCCCCTGCCGCAGGTCGACTTCCCGACCATCCAGATCGTCGCCGGGCTGCCCGGGGCCAGCCCCGAGACGATGGCGTCGGCGGTGGCCACGCCGCTCGAGCGCCAGTTCGGCCGTATCGCCGGCGTCACCGAGATGACGTCGACGTCGTTCCTCGGCGCTACGACGATCACCCTGCAGTTCGACCTCGCGCGTGACATCAACGGCGCCGCGCGCGACGTGCAGGCGGCCATCGCCGCGGCCGCGGGCCAGCTGCCGCCCAACATGCCGTCCAACCCGACCTATCGCAAGGTCAACCCGGCCGACGCGCCGATCATCATCATCGCCCTCACGTCCGAGACCGTAAGCCGCGCGGCGATGTACGACGTCGCCTCTACCGTGCTCCAGCAGAAGCTCTCGCAGCTCGAGGGTGTTGGCCAGGTTTTCGTCGGCGGCGGCTCGCTCCCTTCCGTGCGTGTGGAGCTGAACCCGGCCGCCCTCGCGCACTACAACCTCGGGCTCGAGACCGTCCGCAACATGCTCGCGAACGCCAACATCAACCGGCCGAAGGGACAGCTGCACGGGCCGGACCGCTCGTGGGAGATCCGCAGCACCGACCAGCTGCGTTACGCCGCCGAGTACGAGCCACTCATCGTCGCCTGGCGCAACGGCGCCGGCGTGCGTCTGGGCGACGTCGGCTATGTCCGTGACGAGGTCGAGGATCTGCGCGCGCTCGGGCTGTCCAACGGCAAGCCGGCCATCCTGCTCGTGGTCTTCCGTCAGCCCGGAGCGAACATCATCGACGCCGTCGATCGCATTCGGGCCGAGATGCCGCTTCTTCAGGCGAGCGTGCCCGGCGACGTGCAGCTGTCGACCGTGCTGGATCAGACCGTCACGATCCGAGCGTCGGTGCACGACGTCGAGGTCGCGCTGATGATCGCCATCGGCCTCGTGATCCTGGTCGTTTTCCTCTTCCTGCGCGACTGGCGCGCGACGCTGATCCCAGGCGTCGTGGTGCCGGTCTCGCTGGTCGGCACCTTCGGCGTCATGTGGTTCATCGGCTATTCGATCGACAACCTGTCGCTGATGGCGCTCACCATTGCCACCGGATTCGTGGTGGACGACGCCATCGTGGTGGTGGAGAACGTCATCCGCCACCTCGAGCAGGGCATGCCGGTGGTGCAGGCGTCGCTGCTCGGCGCGCAGGAGATCGGCTTCACGGTGCTGTCGATCAGCGTCTCGCTCATCGCGGTGTTCATTCCGATCTTCCTGATGGGCGGGCTCGTTGGCCGCCTGTTCCGCGAGTTCGCCGCTGTCATGTCGATCGCGATCGTCATCTCGCTGCTCGTGTCCCTGACGACGACGCCGATGATGTGCGCGCTCCTGCTGCGTGCCAAGCGTACCGACGAGCACGAGCGCCGGGGCTGGGTCCTACGCTTCTACGACTGGACCCTCCGCTGGACGCTGCGACATCCGGCCACGGTGATGCTCATCGCCGTCATCACGTTCGCCGTGAACGTCTACCTCTTCGTGGTGATCCCGAAGGGATTCTTTCCGCAGCAGGACAACGGTCGTATCGCCGGCGTCCTCATCGCCGCGCAGGACGTCTCGTTCCAAGCGATCCGCGAAAAGATGGCGCGTTACGTCGACATCGTGAAGGCCGATCCGGGCGTCGAAGCGGCGACGGCATTCACGGGCGGCGGCGGCGGCCGCGGGACGACGAGCAACACCGGGCGCATGTTCGTCGCGCTCAAGCCGCGGTCAGAGCGCAAGCTCTCGGCGGACGAAATCATTGCACGGTTGCGTCCCAAGCTCGCGCAGGTGCCTGGCGCGACGCTGTTCATGCAGGCCGTCCAGGACGTGCGCCTCGGCGGGCGGATCAGTCAGGCCCAGTACCAGTACACGCTCGTCAGCGACAACCTCGACGAGCTGAACGACTGGGCGCCGCGCCTCGTGTCGATCATGCGCAGGATGAAACACTTGCGCGACGTCTCCAGCGACCAGCAGGACCGCGGTCTCGAGGTGCCCCTGACTATCGATCGCGCCACGGCTATGCGGCTGGGTATCACCACTCAGATGATCGACGAGACGCTCTACGACGCCTTCGGCCAGCGTCAGGTGTCGAATATCTACACCGCGCTCAACCAGTACCACGTGGTGATGGAGGTGGCGCCTGAGTACTGGCAGAGTCCTGACGCGCTCTCGCAGATCTACGTGCGCGCCGCCGGTGGTGAAATGGTGCCGCTCACCGCGGTCACGAAGTTCGGCACGAGCCGCGCGCCGCTGCAAGTGAACCACCAGGGCCTCTTCCCCGCCGTCACCGTCTTCTTCAATCTCGCGCCCGACGTGGCGCTGGGCGAGGCTGTGGACGCGATCCTCGCCGAGGCCAACCGCATCGGCCTGCCAGCCAGCATTCGCGGTAGCTTCACGGGAACGGCGCAGGCGTTCCAGGCCGCGCTGGCCAATCAGCCGCTCCTGATCCTCGCCGCGCTCGTAGCGGTGTACATCGTGCTCGGCATTCTCTACGAGAGCCTCGTCCATCCGTTCACGATTCTGTCGACGCTGCCGTCTGCGGGTGTAGGGGCGCTGCTCGCGCTGCTCGTGATGGGTATCGAGCTGACGATCATCGCGGTGATTGGCATCATTCTGCTGATCGGCATCGTGAAGAAGAACGCGATCATGGTCATCGACGTCGCGCTGGAGCTGGAGCGGCGCGACGGCAAGACGCCGCAGGAAGCCGTCTATGAGGCGTGCCTGCGGCGCTTCCGGCCCATCATGATGACGACGCTGGCGGCCCTGCTCGGCGCGCTGCCACTGGCCGTCGGCGTCGGCACGGGCGCGGAGCTGCGCCGGCCCCTCGGCATCGCGATCGTCGGAGGACTGCTGCTAAGCCAACTGCTGACGCTCTACACGACGCCGGTCGTCTACCTCTATATGGAGCGCTGGCGGCTGGCCGTCGTGCGCATGCGCCGTCGCGTGACCGGAGCGTTCAGGCCGCGGCGACCGGTGCCCCAGGGCGGCGAGTAGAGAGACTAGCGCGCGGAGCTGATGCGCGTGAGCGGCATGTTGGTGTACATGATCGTGCCGTCGATTTCCTGGATGCGCTGGATGTCGCCGCCCTGGGACTGGCAGCAGTCGACCGGCGTCGCGTACAGCCGCAGCACACGGATCACGTAGTCGCGCGTCTCCGGATAGGGCGGGACACCGCGGAAGTCCAGCACGGCTTTTTCGCCGGCGTTGTACGCGGCGATCGCAAGATGGATATCGTACGGGAACCGCTCCATCATCGCGCGCAGATGACGCGTGCCGCCGTTGATGTTCTCGCGCGGATCGAAGAGATTTCGGACACCCAGCATCTTGGCCGTCTTGGGCATCAGCTGCATGAGACCGCGCGCACCCTTTGGCGACACGGCGCGGTGATCGAATTTCGACTCCACACGGATGACCGCCCAGATCAACCGCTCGGGCACGGCGTATTGTGCGGCCGCCTCGGCGACCACGCGCGAGTAGGCTTCGGGCTCGGCGGGCCACGCCCGCTGCGAGCCGCGTGCAGGGGCTGCCGTGACCGGCGCCCGCCGATACTTCGCCTTCGCGTCGGTCGCCGGTATCCAGGTCTCGCGTGGCGTCGACAAGTTCGATTCGTCGGCGTGCGCCACGGTCCCGATCGTGATGCTGACCGCGATGGCGACGGCAATCAGGTAGCGCGGACCTGCGCCTTGCATCGCAGCGTGTGTAGGGCAAATTCGGTACCGAATCCGAACGGTAAGGAAATCATGCAGTTGTAGATCTCGGACCTTGAAGCACAGTGGCGGGTCTCTGACCGGGAGATCAGTTCGGGACCGCTAGACGCTGCAGAGTTGCTGATCAGAAATTGCGCAGCAACAATGCGAGTGCGCGATCCACGACGGGCCCGAAACCTTGGGCGGCGCCAGCCGCCCACAGTGCCGTGACGATCGCCGCGAACACGTCTGCCGTGTAGTGCGCGCGCAAGACGAGAACCGCGCCCGCCTCGAACAGGACGATCAGCACACCGAGCAGCACGAACCATCCGCCGCCGAGACGCGCCAGCTCGAGCGCCCCATACACCGCGATGGCCGTGTGGCCCGAAAAGAACAGATCGGTCGCCGTGCCGTACGTGACGAGCAGGGACGGAAATCCCGGTGAGCGCCAGATCATGCCCTCGGGTGGCGCAAACGCGCAGAGTCCCTGGCACATCTGGCGCAGCGCATAGAGCAGCAGCAGGCCGACGAACGGACGAAACGTGGGCCCGAAGATCGCCGCGCCGAGCAGGAAAACACCGAGGCCGTCGATGATGGCGGACGACACGATCAGCAGCGCATCGGCCGCGCGCGGGTGCGCGCGCAGCCAGCGATTCCACGGCGCGGTCCAGTCGTGCACGGCGTCGCCGATGCCGCGCGCCGGAAACGGGCGCTCGCCGATCAGCCGCTGCGTCCAGAACCACAGGCCGAGACCGATGGCGACCAGCACGGCGCGAGTACTCCAGAGCGCGACGTCAGCCATGCGGCGGCGCCGGCGCGCCGTTCGCGCCCAATGCGCGCAGATCGCGCACGAGCGAGGCGCGTTCGACCAATAGCACGATGCCCGCCACGACCAGCAGTGAGCCGGTCACCAGCACCGGCAGCGTCAGCCCCACGGCGTCCGACGCCACGCCGATGAGCCAGGGCGAGGCCGCGTCGCCGAGCAGATGCATCACGCCGGTGGTCACCGCGAACCCGCGCGCACGCAGATCGGCGGGCAGCACGTTCGCCATCGCGGCGTTCAGCGGTCCGATGTTCATGAACAGCAGCAGCAGCGTGATGAAGGTCGCGGGCCAGAAGATCGCCGGCGACGTCGCGAGCACCGCCGGCAGCGTGAACACGATCGAGCCGACGAGCGACCATCCGGACAGCACGAAGTGCGCACCCGCCACGCGGCGCGCCAGTGTGTCGCTGAGCCGGCCGCCGAGCAGCGTGCCGAGGAAACCGGCCGCGACCAGGACCAGCCCGAAGGTCGACGCCGCAGTCGCGAGCGGGATGCCACGCTCGCGGACGAAATAAGTCGGCATCCACGTCGCCAACCCGCCCATCGCGAACGTATAGATGACCTGCGCCACGGTGTTCGCCATCCACGAGCGGCGCGCGACGAGCGCACGGAGTGACGCGGACAGCGACAGCGGCGTGGCGGCCACCGCGGCCGCGTCGCGAGCGCCGCGACGCGGCTCGCGCAGCATCAGGAGCACGAATGCCAGCACCACGCCCGGGGCGCCTGCCACGAAGAACGCCTCCCGCCATCCGACATGCTCGCCGACGAGGCCGCCGACGACGTAGCCGAGCGCGCTGCCGACCGGAATGGCCGCGTAGAAGATGCCGAGCACGCGCGCGCGACGCTCGGGCGGATAGCAGTCGGACAGCAGCGAGGGCGTGACGACGGCGTATGAGGCTTCGCCCACACCGACGATCGCGCGCGCGGCGAGCAGCACCGCATAGGTCGGCGCCAGCCCGGACGCCACGGTGGCCGCGCTCCAGACGAACACGCCGGCCGCCGCCAGACGCATGCGCGGACTGCGATCGCCGGCCCACCCGATGAAGGGACACACGATCGCGTACGTGAGGATGAACGCCGACTGAAGCAGGCCACCGGCGGCGTCGGAGATGCTGAGCGAGGCGAGCATCAGCGGCAGCGTGGCGGCCCCGACGTAGCGATCGAGATAGTTCAGCGCGTTCAGGCCGGTGAGCGCGGCAAGGATCGCCGTCGGCGACTCGCGCCGGCTCACGTGCGAGCCATGTCGGCCAGCGCCATCGCCTCTGCGACGAGCGCTCGGCGCTCGGCCAGCAGGTCAGCGTGCAGCCGGCGATCGACGACGAATCGCGCGAAGGCGCGTGTCTGCCGCACCACGCGCTCGAGCCGCTCGCGCCAGGCGAGCGCGATCAACCCCGACGGGACCAGCAGCAGCAGGAACACGGCGAGGCCGGCGCCGCCGACGACGCGCTCCACGAGCCACGCTTCCGCGGCCCAGCAGAGTGGATAGAGCACGAGGCCCGCCGCCATCTTGTCGGTGGCCTCCTCTTCTTCAGTGCGACGCATGGCGGCAACAGCGAACCGCGTCAGCCCATAAGGCAGCGCGTGCACGGCCATTCCCCAGAGCGCCAGCGGCAGCGTGACGGCCAGCTTCGTGCCGTTCACGACGACCCAGCGCACGACGATCGCCGTCGTGTACGGCCGCCCCAGGTCCGCATCGGACAATCCGCTCTCGTGCAGGCGCGCGCAGTAACGCTCGAGCCGCTGGCGGAAGTCGGCGACGCGCTCGGGCGCGCGCTCACGGAGCGCGCGCGCCGCCCGCATCACCTCGCGGCGCCACGTCAGTGACGCCTGGGCGTCGGCACGGGCGGCGCCGTGCTCCTCGCGCCAGGCGCGCTCGAGCGCGGCGGCCAGCTCGAGCGTGTGCTGGTCTTCCGCCTCGACGATCTGCGCACGGATGGCGTGCGTGAGACGCTCGGTCAGCCGCCGACCCGTCGCTTCCGGCTCGGCCGCATAACTGGCGACGGCGTCGTCGGCCGACACCGGCACGCCCACGGCGACGAGCGCGGCGGCAACGCGGAACGTCCCCGGCGTCTCGTAGACGAGGCCGACGGGCAGCAGCCTCACGCCATGGCGCCCGCCGTCGGCCTCGGCGCCGAGCAGCAGACGGGCGGCGCCGGTACGCAGCGGCAGCAGTGTGGGAACCGGCTGGGTCCGGCCTTCGGGAAAGATCAAGATGGCGCCGCCTCCGCGCAGGTGCGCGATCGCCGCGGCGAACATCGTTTCGTTCTTCCGGGGGTCGTCGCCCGCCTCGGCGCGGCGGTTCACCGGGAGCGCACCGACGGCCTTGAGAAAGGGCCCGATGAGCGGATGCCGAAACAGCGGCGCGTTCGCCAGGACGGTGATGCGTCGCGGGAACGTCCCGATGATGAGCATCGGATCCACGAGGGAGTTGTGGTGATTGGCGGTGACGATCACCGGTCCGCGCGACGGAATGCGCTCGGCGCCGACGACGTCCACGCGCCGGTAGAATAACCGCAGCAACAGTCGGATGACGCCTCGCACGAGGCGATAGCCCATGGCGGTCGTCAGCATCGTAGCGTAGCCTCGGCGTCGGACACGAACAATGGCCGCGCCGGGGCGGACGCGACAGCAGATCGTCGAGCAGGACGCGCGCGATCTCGCGCGGCTGGGCTACGCCCAACAGCTGTTCCGCGAGATGGGCGGCTTTTCCAACTTCGCCATCTCGTTCTCGATCATCTCGGTGCTCACGGGCGCCGTGCTGCTCTACGGCTACGGCCTCAAGCTCGCGGGACCGATCATCAACACGGTCGGCTGGCCCGTCGTCAGCGTGCTCACGCTCTGTGTCGCCGCCTCGATGGCCGAGCTCGCCTCCGCCTACCCCACCGCCGGCGGGCTCTACTTCTGGGCGTTCCGCCTGGGTGGTCGCGGCTGGGCCTGGCTCACCGCGTGGCTCAACATGATCGGGCAGGTCACGATCACCGCCGGCATCAACGTCGCGGCCGCCACGTACCTGATCGGCGCGGCCACGCGCATCGCCGGGCTGCCCGCCGACGTCGCCGTGCCGCTGTTCGGCTCGGCCACGAGCTGGTACTTCCAGCTCGCGGTGATGGTGCTGATCATGATTCCTCAAGTTTTCATTAACGTGTTCGGCATCCGACTCACCGCGCGCCTGAGCGACTTCAGCGTGTGGTGGCACGTGGGCGGCGTGCTCGTGATCGTGCTGGCGCTGTCGATCTTTGGCACCCATCACAACGAGGCGAACTTCCTCCTCAGTCGCATGACAACGACGAGCCCACTCGAGCTGGCGTCGGCGGACTTCGGTGGAGGGCACACCGCGCCCGCGCTCGTCATGGCCGACTACAAGATCCCGTCGCCGCTCTTCGCGCTGGTGCCGGGCCTGCGCGCGCTCTACGCGGCGGCGCCGCTGGCCCTCGTGTTCGTGCTGGGGCTGCTGCAGGCGCAATGGACTTACACCGGCTACGACGCGTCTGCGCACGTAGCGGAAGAAACCATCATGGCGCGGCTCAATTCAGCGTGGGGCGTCTTTCTGTCTGTCGCCGTCTCCGCCGTCGTCGGCTATGCGCTGCTGCTGGTGCTGACCTGGTCGATTCCGAAGGGCGACGTCGCCGCCACCGCGAACGACGCCTACCCCGTGCTGCAGATCGCCTACGGCAACCTGCCGGCGGTGCTCGCGCACGTCATCGCGGTCATCATCGGCATCGCGATGTGGCTGTGCGGGCTGGCGTCGATCACCTCGATGGCGCGGATGTGGTATGCGTTCGCGCGCGACGATGGCATGCCCGGCGCGCGGCTGCTCAAGCGCGTGCATCCGGCGCTCCGCACGCCGGTCTGGGCGATCGTCGTGACGAGCGCGCTCGCGGTCCTCATCACCGTGTACGCCGCCGCCTTCTCGGTCGTGACGTCGATCAGCACGATCACGCTCTATCTGGCGTACGTCATCCCGGTCTGGCTGAACTGGCGCAACCGGCGTCGCGGTCACGGCGAGTACACGACACGCGCGACGGCGCCGTGGAGTCTCGGCGGCGTCGGCCCCGCCATCAACGCCGTCGCGATCGTGTGGGTGCTCGTGATCAGCATCGTCTTCGCGCTGCCGCCCAACGAGCTCGTGCTCTGGACGATGGTAGTGCTCGCCGCGCTGATCGGACTCTACTGGAAGCTGTCGGCGCGGCGGCGCTTCGTGGGGCCGGCGAGATCGGTCTAGACTCGACGCCCGTGGAGGACGCGTGATGACGTTCGACGACCTGGCCGATGCCGCGCTGAAGCGCGAGGTGCGCGTCCATGGCGCCGCCTATCCATTCGAAGCGTGGTACTACGCGCTCGGCCTCGTCGGCGACGCTGGTGAGATCGCCGACAAGGTCAAGAACATCTATCGGGACGCCGGTGGCGACCTCTCGCGGGTGCCGCAGAAAACGCGAGACGTCCTTCTGCACGAGCTCGGCGACGTGCTCCTCTACGTCAACGCCCTGGCGGTCAAGCTCGGAGGGAGTCTCGACGACGTCGCTCGTGCCGCCAGCCAGAAGCCAGATCCGCGTCGGCCATCCACCTACTAGCCGCGACGCGCGATTGACTCCGTCGCGCGCGGGCGCTAGGGTCTCGCGCCGGGAGGGAGTCTTCATGGTCAGCCGACGCTCGTTCCTTCGTCGTAGCGGCCTGCTCACCGCCGGCGCGGTCCTCGCCGCGCGCCCTGCGCACGCCGACGCGCGGTCGTTCACCTTCGGCTACGACCAGCCGAAGGACACCGCGTACGGCTTCTGCGCCGAGACGTTCAGCACCAAGCTCACCGAGCTGAGCCGCGGCGCGATGACCATCCGTCAGTTTCCGAGCGCGGCGCTGGGGCAGGAGCCGGAGATGGCTCAGAAGATCCGCGCGGGCGACATCGACTTCGCGCTCAACGCCACGGCGAACACGTCGACCGTGGTCCCGCAGTCGGGCGTATTCTCGCTGCACTACATCTTCCGCGACGAGACGCATCTGGCGCACGCGATGAACGACAAGGGCATCAACGAGACGTTCCAGAAGATGATCCTCGAGAATACGACCGGCGCGCGCTCGCTCGGTCTCATGACGCTCGGCTTTCGCAACATGTACTCCAAGCTCACGATTAGCAACGTCGGCGACATCGCGGGCAAGAAGGTGCGCGTGCAGGCGACCAAGACGGAGGACGCGTTCTTCAGCGCCTACAAGGCCGTGCCGATCCACATGCCGTTCGGCCAGGTGTACACGTCGCTGCAGACGGGGCTCGTGCAGATCGCGGAGAACGGCAACGACATCGTGCTCAAGAACAAGCACTACGAGGCCGCGCCCGTCATCAATAAGACCGAGCACGAGGCCAACTGCAACCATCTGTGGATGAGCCAGAAGACGTGGGACAGTCTCACCGAGGAGCAGCGCCGGTGGGTCGTCGAGGCCGCGGAGTACGCGCGCCCGCTCACAACGCGCAAGGCCCTCGAGCTCGACGCCGCCGCGGTGCAGACGCTGCAGAAGCTCGGCGTGAAATTCAACGCGCAGGTCGACAAGCAGAGCTTCATGGTGCTGGCGCAGCCGCTGCAGGATCCGCAGGCCAAGGAGCTCGGCCCTTACGCCGTCCAGCTCCTCGGCCAGATCCGCGCCGTCAAGTAGCGTGACCGCGAGCGCGGTCAAGCCGCGCATCACCGTGCGCGCGGCACGCCACCTCAAGTGGCCGGTGCTCGATCCGCTCGAGCGCATGCTGATGGTCGTTTGCGCGCTGCTGCTGCTCGGCTTCACGATCGTCGAGGTCGCCGACGTCGTCAGCCGCAACCTCAGGCGTCCGTGGCTCAACGCCAACGAGTTCGCGGCGGCATTCTTCGTGTGGGGCGTCTTCCTCGGCATGGGCGTCGCGGTACGACGCGACCAGCACTTCCGCCTCACGGCGATCGCGCACACGCTGCGCGGCCCTCGGCGCAC
>Ga0075423_10004955_pt1 | contig 12397 bp, 10 predicted proteins | sample SoiMethybrSBSTD2_FD_80114 | JGI IMG/M metagenome (GOLD analysis project Ga0075423, IMG submission 80114) | Bulk soil microbial communities from a Populus tree surrounding site in Tennessee, USA - Soil MetaG P. TD hybrid SBSTD2 | ecosystem: Environmental > Terrestrial > Soil > Tree plantation...
CGCCGATGTCGCGTCCGGGGCGACCGAGCGCGCGTTCGATCTCCTTCGTGTCCATCGCGGGCGTGCCCATCGCCGTTGCGCCCGCGGCCGCGGGCGGGGCGGAGCCGCCGAGCGGCGTCGCGCTCCCCGCGAGGGCCTGACGCAACGCGGTCGCGAGCTGGACGGCGTCGCCGTGCCCTTCGTAGTGCATGTACATCACGTGGGGCGAGATCTCGTTGAGGTGATTGTGGACCGGGGTGACCTCGAGGCCGCCGCGAAAGAGCCCGGACATCACGGCCGGGATCTCTTGATCGAGCAGCACGAGATCGCCCATGACCATCGCGTGATCACCGAGCTGTTTGAACGCGGCGTACGAGCCGAGCGCGAAGCCCGGCTTCACCGCCACGCCTTTGACGGTGACGGACAGATGAAGGACCACCGGTCCGGTGCCGCCGTCACACTGCTCGCAGGCGCGCACGCTTCTGTGCTAAATGAGCTTCGCCCGAGCGACGAGGAAGGGAGCCAGAGAATGCGCGCTCATGATGCCTTGCGAACGATCGTGGCGGTTGCCGGCGTGAGCGAGGATCGCGCCCGCGCCGTGGACATCACGGGGGACCTCGACCCGATCCTGCCTACTCCGTTCCGCATCGGCGAGACGAGCGCCGCTGCGCTCGCCGCAGTCGGTGTTGGCGTCTCCGAGCTGTCGGCATTGCGCACCGGCCGTCGCCAGGAGATCGCCGTCGATACCCGCCAGGCGACGGCCTCGCTCCGCAGTGGCCACTACATGAAGATGGAGGGGACAGCCGTCTCCACCGAGCGCAACACGGTGATGGGCGTCTATCCCGCCAAGAACGGCCGCTGGAGCTATCTTCACTGCAACTTCCCGAACCATCGCGCGGCCGCGCTGCGCGTCCTCGGCGTTCCCGAGGACCGCGAGGCGGTGCGAGACGCGGTCGCGAAGTGGGATGCGCTCGAGCTGGAAGAGGCGATCATCGCGGCCAAGGGCGCAGGCGGTATGGTCCGCACGATGGAGGAGTGGGCCAGGCATCCGCAGGCCATCGCGCTCGCATCGTTGCCGCTGCTGGAGATCGTCAAGATCGGCGAGAGCGCTCCTGAGAAACTGCCCGACGGCGAGCGGCCGTTGTCGGCATCCGGGTCCTCGACCTCACCCGCGTGCTCGCGGGGCCGACGTGTGCCCGCACGCTTGCCGAGCACGGCGCCGATGTCTTGAAGATCACCGCACCGCACCTGCCGAACCTCGGCTACCAGGAATACGACACCGGCCACGGCAAGCTCTCCGCGCATCTCGACCTGCGCGAGCAGAAAGACGTCGAGATCTTGCGCGAGCTCGTCCGCGAGGCCGACGTCTTCTCGCAAAGTTATCGACCGGGCACGCTCGCCGATCGCGGATTCTCGCCGGAGATGCTCGCGACGTTCCGCCCCGGCATCGTCTGCGTGTCCCTCAGCGCCTTCGGCCACGTGGGGCCGTGGGCGTCGCGCCGTGGCTTCGACACGGTCGTGCAGACCGTGAGCGGCATGACCAGCCGGCAGGGCGAGCTTTTCCCGGGCGCGTCGCCGGGCCCGCAGTTCTATCCCGTGTCGGCGATCGACTACCTCACCGGCTATCTCATGGCGTTCGGCACGCTCGTCGCGCTCGCGCGTCGCGTACGCGAGGGTGGGAGCTGGCTCGTGCGAATCTCGCTCGCGCAAACGGGGCGCTGGCTCGTCGGACGCGGCGAGGTCCCGGAAGCCGAGCTCAAGGATGTGCCGAAGGAGTTCACGGCCGCAGAGATCGAGCGATGGTCGATGACCACGGAGACACCGGGCGGTCGGCTGCAGCATCTGCGCCCGGTGCTGCGCCTCTCGGAGACGCAACCGCGCTGGGCGCGGCCGGCGGTGCCGCTCGGCTACCACGAGCCGGTGTGGCCCGCGCGCGCCGTCGCGCGGGCGTGAGTCGCGCAAAGCAGATCGCGAGTCCGGTCGTGTTGCGGCTGCCGCCGTCGGTAACGATGGCGAGCCGTCCCACCGTCGGCTGACACCGAGCGGCGGCGGGTCACCGAAGCAGTGACGCCCGGAGCAGTGACGCCCGGAGCAGACACTCCTGTCTGCTCGAGAAGACATCCGCCGCGCTCCCCGCGTATCCCACCATTCCAGGATTTCGCGCTCTTCGGCCTCCTTCCCGGTCTGGCAAGGCGCTTGCCCGTGTGCCGCCCGCAGCGGAAGGGCTGTCGCCGAAGTCCTCACGGATCGGAACGCTCACAGTCAGGGAGCGGGGGGCCAGACCATGAAGATCACCGCCGTCGCCGCCGGCCTCGTGGCCGTCGTGCTGCTTGCCGGACCGTGGATGTCGGGAGACCGCGCACACGCGCTTCCTCCACGCCCCACTCCGGAGCCGATCGACGAGGTCGAGGAGCCGCCGTTCGAGCCGCCGGTGGGAGGATTCGATTGGAGCGTCCCGAATCGTTTCAGCGTCTTCCGGTGGAACGATGTGCGCGACTCGACCCCGGCGCATGGCGGCCCGCCCGAGACCTATGACCCCGCCTACGTCCACCCGACGAGCTTCCCGATGGATTTCAACGGCTGTCCGAACGAGTCGGAAGCCGCGCTCGCCGCCCGGCGCCAGGCCACGCAATACACGTACATCTGGGAAGTGGCGGGCACGACGACCTCCGTTCGGAGCTGCTTGCACCGTCACGTCTTCACCGCCCAGGGGAGCTATCCCGCCCGGCTCACGATCAGCGATGCCGGCGCCGTCGTGGCCATCTACGACCAGACCGTCCGGGTCCGTGACTTTCTGATCGTCAGCCTGGGCGACTCGTACGCTTCCGGCGAAGGAAACCCTGATGTCCCGCAGATCCCGAGCGTGGTGTTTCCGTTCCTCGAGCAGCAAGTGGATTGGGTCGATGATCGCTGTCACCGCTCGTTCTGGGGCGGCCCCACGCAAGCCGCACAACGGCTGGAACTCGCCGATCCGAAGACCTCGGTGACGTACCTCTCGTTCGCGTGCTCGGGCGCCACGATCGCCACCGAGACGTTCAGAAACGGTAACGCGTTGGATCCTTACGAGCGTGTCGGCGTGTCCGTCGGCACCGGTGTCCTCGGCAACTACGCGGGCATCCTCCCACCTGGCAATCCACCGGATTTCTCGAATCGCGTGCCGTCGCAGATCGAGCAGCTCCGACAGGCGATCGGTACGCGGAGCGTCGATGCCGTCATGATGTCTGCGGGCGGGAACGATGTCGGATTCGGCCCCGTGGCGGCGACGTGCGTCCTGTACGGCCCGAACTGCCCCGACGTCCTCGTCTCGCCGCCGGTGGGCACGGTGAAGATTCCGCTCCGCGATCGCTTCGCCGCTGACGTCGCCACGCTCCCCGCCAAATACGCTGCGCTCGCGCAGTCGCTGACCCAGCTCGGAATCCCGCCTCAACGTGTCTACATCACCGAGTATCCCGACCCCACCACTGCCATCGACGGCAATCTGTGCGCGTCCATCCTCGAGGACATTCTCCCCGGAGGCGCATCGATCTCCGGCGCCGAGGTCTCGTGGGCGCGTACCGACGTTCTGCGCGGGCTCAACAACGCGGTGGCGGCCGCCGCCGCCGCGCATGGCTGGAAGCATGTCGGCGGAATCGAGACCGCGTTCGTCGGCCATGGCTATTGCTCGTCCGACGGCTGGATCCGTCGCGCCGCGGACTCTACCGTGCTCCAGGGCCCGTATCCGGCGTTGTTCAACGAAAGCACGACCGGCACGCTGCATCCCACCGCGCAGGGGCACGCGATCTATCGCGAACGACTCTTCGCCGCTCTGCAAGCGGATCTCGATCTCGGACCGGGGGCGGGCGCGCCCCCGCCTCCTCCCGTCGTCGCGCCGCCGTCGTTCCAGGCCACATGGGTCAAGGGCGCGTTGACGGGACGGTTCGGGGAGAACGGTTGGCTCCTCGGTCCGGCCGTGCTCACCGTCGATGCCACGGCCGCAACGACGGACAGCCGCGGGAACCTCGTTCAGAACGGGATTCGGAGCGTAGGCCTTGCCGTGGACGCAACGCCGGGCTGCCCGACCGCGGCGCTCGTCTGCACCGGTGGGCTGGTCAATGCGCAGACGCATCGATCGACGTTCGAGGCGACGCAGGAGGGCGTGTTTCAGATCGAGCTCGTGGCCGGCGATACGGGCGACCGTACCGCGCGCGCTCTCTACGAGATGAAGGTGGATCTGGCCGACCCGAGCGCGTCGGCGGAGCCGGCCGGCAGCGGCTGGTCTCGCGTGCCAGTGCAGATCACACTGCGCGGCGCTGACACGCCGACCGGCTCCGGCATCAAGGCGCTCGAATATCGGCTGGACAGCGCCGCCCCTGTGGTGGTGAGCAACGGATCCGTCGTCACGGTCACCGGCGACGGAATGCATACCCTCGTATACCGGGCCGGCGACTGGGCAGGCAGGACGAGCACGTCGCAGACGCTCCAGGTTGGAATCGATTCCGGATCGCCGACGATCGCGTGCGCATCACCGGACGGGCAGTGGCATACCTCTGACGTCAGCATCACGTGCACGGCGACCGATTCGCTCTCCGGTCTCGCCAACGCGGCCGACGCGACCTTCACGCTCGTGGCCAGCGTGCCCATCGGCGTCGAGACCGCGAACGCCTCGACGGACAGCCGGACTGTCTGCGACCGCGCCGGGAACTGCGCGACGGCGGGACCGATTGCGGCCATCAAGATCGACCGTAAGCCGCCGGTGCTGACGGTTCCGACGAACTTCACGGTGAACGCGACCAATCCCGCGGGAACGCCGGTGACCTATGTGGCAACCGCCACGGACGGTTCCGGCCAGGCCAGCGTGTCGTGCACTCCGGCGTCGGGTAGCACCATCGCCATCGGGACCACCACCGTGAGCTGCACGGCCACGGACGCCGCCGTCAACATTGCCAGCGCCAGCTTCAACGTCACCGTCAAGGGCGCCACCGAGCAGATCCTCGATCTGCTCCAGGCGACGATTGCCGTGACGCTCCCGCCCGACGTCAAATCGCAGCTCACCACGGCGGTGGAGAAAATCCTCGCCGACATCCGGAACGTGTCGCTCGTCTGCCGCGGCCTCGACGCCTACCTCACGCTCGTACGAGCGCGCGCGGGCCGCAGCATTCCGACGGCGACCGCGACGCGACTGATCACCGACGCCACCCGCATCAAGGCCGTGCTCGGCTGCTCGTGAGCGCATCAATGCGCCACGACGACGCGCACGGTCGAGGAACTGACGCGCGGAACGAAAGGAAAAGGAGGATGACTATGTCGCGATTGAATGGACTGATCCTCGCCGGTGTTCTCGTGCTGGCCGCGAGCCCCATCGCGCGCGCCGAGCCTCCCGCCACGAGCCGGACAACCGTGAAGCCGGTGAGCGCGGTGCTCCAGGCCCGACGAGTCGAGACGCGCGGCGAACGTTTCTGCACCGGCGCGGACGGACTGTACCGCTTCGCGCTGGAGACGTACGAGGGCACCTCCACGGGGGACGACGAGGTCACTGGTCGCTTCGTGCTTCAGATCCACGCCTTCGACAACGTGACGCAGGGGTTTCGCGGTCCGGCGGTCGGGACCGCCACCATCTATGATTTCGTGACCGGGCGGCCGAAGCTCGTCGCCGACGTCATCGGCGTTGACTCACCTTCTCTGGCCCCGCCCGGGGTGAGGGTCGACGGCTTCGTGCACGGAAGACTCGTTGGTGGAGCAGGCGAGGATTCGGGACCGGGCGCGGCATTGTTCGCCAACTTCTCAGTCTTGCTGGATCCGACGGCCGCCTTCGTCGGAAACCTCGGTGGCGATGCTCCGGTGCCACCGCACAACGCCGCGATCGTCGTGAACCGTGGGCAGTGCGCACCATGAGAGCGAGCGAGAGGTTATCATGCCGTTCGCGGCATGAACTTCTACGAACGCCATGTTCTTCCCCGCCTCATCGACTTCGCGATGCGGGCGAAGGCTGCGGCCGCCGAACGGCGGAAGCGCGTGCCGGATGCGGCCGGCGTCGTGGTCGAGATCGGCGTGGGTTCGGGGCTCAACTTTCCCGTCTACGGACCGCACGTGGCGCGTGTGATCGGCATCGACCCGTCGCCGAAGCTCCTGGGGATGGCGCGCGCCAGGGCGGGCGACGCGCGATGTCCGGTCGAACTGATCGAATCATCCGCAGAGGCGGTCCCACTGCCCGACGGCAGCGCCGATACGGTGCTGACGACGTGGACGCTTTGCTCGATCGCGCAGCCCGAGCGCGCTCTGCGTGAGATGAAGCGTTTGCTCAAGCCCGGCGGCCGCCTCGTCTTCATCGAGCACGGTCGCGCGCCCGATGCGGGCGTGCGCGCGTGGCAGGACCGCCTCACCCCCTGGTGGCGCCGGGTCGCCGGCGGCTGCGAGCTCAATCGCGACATCCCCGCCTTGCTCGCCCGTGCTGGGTTCAGCATCAGCGAGCTCGAGCAGAGTTACAGTGCGGAGGGCCCGCGGCCGTTCAGTTACCTCTATCGCGGTGTCGCCGGCATCGAGGCGTAGGAAGGCCTCGCGTTCCATGCGCTCAGCACGCGTTCCGGCTGTTTTTCGCCCACGCCAGTGCCGCGACCAGCGCTCCGACCGTTCCCGTGGCTCCCCCGACCGCGAAGCCGATAACGTGGCCATAACGAGTGATGAGCGGCCCCAACGCGAACGAGCCGAGTGCGAAGCCGAGGTATAGCGCGGTGCTGTAGCCACCCATGACAAGTCCGCGCAGGGCTGGCGTGCTCGCGAGCGTTAGAGCTGTGCTGATGGCGACGAACGCGATGCCGCTGGCGACGCCGAAGACGGCAACGACCACCAGGACGGTGGCCTCGCCGCTCACGTGCGGGAGAAGCGTGGTCGCCAGCGACGCCAGCAGGACACCACCGACGGCGTACGCCGAGGATCGTCCCGTCCGGTCCACCAGCCAGCCGGCTGGCAGCCGTGCTGCCGTGTTCGCGACGCCGAGCACGAGGAAGACGAGGCCGATGGCGGCGGGACCGAGGCCTCGCTCAGTGGCCAGGAGCGGGAAAAACGGGAACACCACACCCTGGACGAGGAGGCCGCTGACGGCGGCGATCCAGCCGGCCCAGACATCGACGTTGCCTTTGATATCCGCGAACGTCGCGGTGGCGCGGCCGCTCGCGGGAACGGCACGGGGGGCCAGCACGAGGTGGCCAACCGCGAGCGCGATCGCAACGACAACGCCACTCACGACAAACGCCGCTCGATATCCCCACTGCTCTGCCGCGAGGCCACCGACGAACGGTCCGATCCCGATTGCTCCGTAGTGCGCCATGGAGTACCAGCCGTAAGCGTGCCCGATCCGGCCGGGCGCGGCCGCATCCCCGACCATTGAGAGCGCGCTCGGTGTGAACGCGGCGACGGCGAATCCCGCCATTCCATAGACGATGGTCAGCGGGAGCGGTGTCTCGAACAGCGGCAACAGCAGTGACGTCACCACGCTCAGTGCCATCGCCCCCAGCATGACGGGGCGCCGGCCCCAGACGTCCGAGGCCCGCCCGAGCGGGATGGAGCCGATCGCCGCCGCCATCATGTGCACGCCCGCGATCAAGCCGACACCGGTGGCTGTCGCGCCGTGGGCGGCGGCGTACAGGGAGAGGACAGGTCCACGCATCTGGGCGCCGACGTAGTGGATGAAGGTGAGGAGGCACACGAGCGCGATGGCCGGCATCATTCTCCCTGCTCTCTTGGACACCGGCGCTCGCCGAGCGTGACAGGCGCGAATCGCGGCGACGAGCTGCGTGACGAGCGCTCAGCGCGGATCAGCGACGCGCTGAAAGAGCGGACTCTGGACGAGGCGGCGGAGAGCCGGGATCACGGTGGTCGACCCATGGAAGGGATGTTGTCGGAAAATCTCTCCGCACTGTGCTTCGAGGGTGGTGAGCGTCTCCGCATTCGCCCTCGAGACGTCGCGCACCTGCTGGACGCGCTCACGAGCAAACAACAGGCGCTCGGGATCCACGTAGCCCGCGGTGATGAACCCACGGGTCTTTTTCTCGCAGCGGCAGGGATTGGCCGGGTTCACGAGCCCACACTTGTCGTTCATGAAGCTGTGCAAGTCCCGACGGGCTCGGGCCAGACGCTGCCGGAAGTTGGCGCGGCTGATCTGGAGGAGGTCGGCGCCGATGGCGTCAGTCACCTCGAAGATCTCACCGAGGATGTAGACCAAACGCTGCTGGCGGTCGAGACAGAGCAGCATCCCGGCCGTGCAGGTGATCCTCGCTTCGTCGACGAGAAGTTTCGCGTCGACGGGGACGCTGTGTCCGTCCGGTGGGTCGAGATCGGGCGTCGTGTCGAGCCCATGACCATAACAGCGGAACGTCAGTCCCACCGGTTCCCGTCGTCCGCGCTTCATGTTCAGCACATGATTCACCGCGATGCGATAGAGCCATGTCCGGAACGAGCTGCGTTCCTCGAATGAGGCGAGGCTGGTGACGGCCTTGAACAGGATCTCCTGGGTCGCATCCTTGGCGTCTTCGGGATGGTTCAGCATGCGGACGGCGATGTTGTAGATCCATGGCTCATGGCGGGTGATCAGCGTCTCCAGCGCCTCGCGTTCACCCGATCGCGCGCGTGCGACGAGCCCTCGGTCATCGGGATTGCTGCCGTCACCATCGGTGAATGGGTGCACGTCGGCCACGCTACCGCAACTTCATGCACCGACGGCGACAGGCGCCGCCCGCGGCCGCCTCATTGCGCCCGCGACCACAACACCGGACACGAATGTCAGCGCGGCCACGACGTGGATCGCTGCCCCCAGCCCGACGACATCTGCGACCGCGCCCGAAAGGAGCGCACCCACCGCGTAGCCGAGGTCACGCCAGAACCGATAGACGCCCAGGCTCGTGGCCCGCCAGGTGGGATGGGCATGATCGGTGATAGCCGCGAGCAGGGTCGGGTACACCATCGCCGTGCCGAGTCCTTGGAGCATCGCTGCCAGCACCCACGCCGCGTACGTGGGCACGAGGACGGTCAACCAGATCCCGGCGGCCTGCACGACCATCCCACCCGCGATGAGGTCCTTGCGCCCGACCCGATCGGAGAGCGGCCCCGTCCCCACTTGCAGAACGCCCCACACGATGGGGTACACGGCCTTGATGAACCCGATGCTTCCGACCGTGAGGCCGTAGGCGGCGAAGAACAGTGGGTAGATCCCCCAGGACATGCCGTCGTTCAGGTTGTTGACGAGCCCGGCCTGACAGGCGGCGAAAAGGCTGGCGTTGCCGATGCTGGTCACGAAGAACACGTGACCGAGCGAAGGACGAGCCGCGCTCGACGCCGGCGCCCCGGCAGCCTCGAGGTGCGCATGGCCTCGCGTCTCCTTGACGAACAGCACGGAGACGGCGAGACCGATCAGGGAGATGACGATGCCGAGGTAGAACGGTTGGGGACGCAGCGCGGAATGCGCGGCGATGTAGCCGGTGACCCACGACATCAGCCCCACCGCGAAGTACCCCGCGAACTCGTTCAGGCCGAGGGCGAGACCACGCCGCTTGGGCCCCACGAGGTCCACCTTCATGATGACCGTCATTGACCACGCCATCGCCTGGTTCGCACCGAGGAAGACGTTGGCAAGGTCGATCCACCACCACGCCGGGGCCGCGATGATAAGGAAGGGCACCGGCAGTGCAAAGAGCCAGCCAGCCACCAGAATCGGCTTGCGCCCGATCCGGTCCGACGCGCGCGCCGCGACCAGGTTGATGATCGCCTTCGTCACGCCGAAGCTGACGATGAACGACGTGATGGCGGTCGTCGAGGAGAGCCCGAAGTCCTGCTCGCCGAGCAAGGGCAGCACCGTGCGCTCCAGGCCCACCATGGCGCCCACGAAGGCGTTCAAAACCACGAGCACGCAGAACTGCGGAAGATTTTCCCGCAGCCCGAGCCGCATGTCGTTCATTCGCCGGTCAGATTGTGTCGCCGGTTCACGGCGAATGTCTCCGGCTGGGGCGGCAGATCGGCGAGGACGAACTGCACGAAGTCCGCTCTCGAGGTGAATCGGAGCGCCGGGTTGAAGCGACGCTCGAAGCCGATCGTGGACGTCGGCTTCCCGCTGAGCCCCTTGCCGCACGCGGCGCCGCCGAAGTGAGCGGGATAGACCTCGATGTGATCGGGAAGCTTCAGCAGCTTGCCGTAGATACTGTCGTAGAGCTGCTCCGCGAGCGTTGCCTCCGCGCCCTGGCCCAGCAAATCCGGCCGTCCGACGCCCCCCGCGAACAGCGTGTCCCCGGTCAGCACGAACCATGGCTCTGGTCCGCGCGTGCGGTCCGTCACCACGATCGACACGCTGTCGGGCGTGTGCCCGGGCGTGTGCAGGAACGTCATCCGAACATTTCCCATGTCGTGCTCCTCGCCATCGGTCACACCGACGTGCGGGAACCGGACGTCGGCCGATTCATGAAAGAGCACGGGGGCCCCCGTCGCCGCCGCCAGCCGTCGGGCGCCCGAGACGTGGTCGGCCTGGACGTGGGTCTCGATGATGTGCGTCACGCGCATCGACTTCTGAGCGGCCGCTTCCAGGTACGGCTCGATCTCCAACTGTGGATCCACCACAGCGCACGCAGCGGCGCCGCCTCAGCCGAAGACGTAGCTCGCGCACCCGGTCCGCGGAGCGAGAAACTGCCGGAAGATCATGGTGACCCTCCTTCGTTTGGTTGGTCTTGTCTTACCTCCGCTTCCGGTATAGGGTCCAATCCTTAGTTCGGATGAGAATCATAGGGAAAACCCGAAGATGACGCTTCGCCAGTTCGAGGTGTTCCTGGCCGTGGCCGCCGCACGGAGCTTCAGCCGCGCCGCGAAGAAGATCTACTCGTCGCAACCGACCGTCTCGGAGCACGTCTCCGGGCTCGAGCGCGAGCTCGGCAAGAAGCTCTTGTTCCGTCGTGGCCGGGAGGTGACGCTCACCGAGGCGGGCCGCGTCTTCGAGGAATACGCGGCGCGCGCGGTCTCCGCCGTGGACGCCGGTCGACAGGCGATCGCCGAGCTGGATGGATTGCGTCACGGCTCCGTACTTGTCGGTGCGAGCACCACGCCCGGTCTCTATTTGATGCCGAGGCTCATCGCCGCCTTCCGCGCGCGGTATCCCGGCATCGAGCTCAAGCTTCAGATCGCCAATTCGCAGGTCATCGAAGAGCGCGTGAAGGAACGCGCGCTGGATCTCGGCGTCGTCGGCGGCCACAGCGTCGGGCCCGGCAAGGAGTGTCGGGCGGCCGGACTCCTCGACGAGCTCGTACTCGTGGTGCCGCCCGGACATCGGTGGGCGACGCGGCGGGAGATCGCGCCTGAACAGCTCGCCACGGAGTCGATACTCACGAGGGAGCCGGGCTCCGCCACACGGACCGTCACCGAGCGTGCGCTCCAGCGAGCGGGCGTAAAGCCACGCATGGCGATGGAGCTCGACCACACGGAAGCGATCAAGCAGGCCGTGATGGCCGCCCTCGGTGTCGCGCTCGTCTCCATCCATGCCGTGCGCGGCGAGATCGACACGGGGCGCCTGCGCGCGCTTCGTCTGCGCGGCATGCGCATCCAGCGGCACTTCCACATCATTCATCACGAGGCACGGCGGATCACCGCGAGTGCCCGCGCGTTTATGGAGTTCATGGAGCAGCCGCCGCCGCCGCGCCGCCCGAAAAATAGGCCTTGACATAACCGAACGGTCGTACTATTTTGCGCCCATGAAGGTGGCGACCAGGAGCCGGGCAGGAACGGCCTCGAAAGGCGAACAGACGCGGGAGGCGATTCTCACGCACGCGCTCGGACTCGCCACCCGCATTGGCTTCGAGGGCCTCACGATCGGCCGGCTCGCGGAAGATCTCCAGATGTCCAAGAGCGGCCTCTTCGCCCATTTCCGTTCGAAGGAGGCCCTCCAGCTCGAGATCTTGCGCATGGCGGGGGAGCGGATGATCGAGAGCGTCGTTCGCCCCGCGCTGACTGCGCCCCGCGGTGAGCCGCGCGTCCGCGCCCTGTTCGAGCGGTGGCTTCAGTGGGAACAATCGCCGAGCCTCCCGGGCGGCTGCCCGTTCATGTCGGCATCGTTCGAGCTCGACGACCGACCTGGCCCGGTGCGCGACTTCGTCGTCCAGAACCTGCGCGACTGGATGGATACGATGGCGGGTGCCGCGCGTATCGCCGTTCAGGAAGGCCACTTCCGGCCCGACCTCGACCTCGAGCAGTTCGCGTACGATTGCCAGGGGATCGGCCTCGCGTTCGTGCACGCATCGCGGTTGATGCACGAGCCGAAAGCCCGCGCCCGCGCCCAGAGCGCCTTCGAGGCGCTGCTGAACTCCGCCCGCGCGCCGGCGCGCGCGCCATCGCTCGCCGCGAGTTCCGCCGAAGCATCATCGCGTGGTGCCGACTCTGCCGCAGCGCCGCCGCGCGCCGGCGATCGCGCCCG
>Ga0075423_10004959_pt1 | contig 12393 bp, 12 predicted proteins | sample SoiMethybrSBSTD2_FD_80114 | JGI IMG/M metagenome (GOLD analysis project Ga0075423, IMG submission 80114) | Bulk soil microbial communities from a Populus tree surrounding site in Tennessee, USA - Soil MetaG P. TD hybrid SBSTD2 | ecosystem: Environmental > Terrestrial > Soil > Tree plantation...
CGAGCTCCTGTCGCGCGCTCGCCCAGGCCTGCGCACGGTGCTCGACGTTGCGTGCGGTACCGCCGAGCACGCGCGGCTGCTCGCCGAACGTCACGGGCTTTCGGTCGATGGCATCGATCTCGATCCGAGCTTCGTGCGGATCGCGCAACAGAAGCATCCCGCGGGGGGGTTCGTCGTCGCAGACATGTGCGACTTCGATCTCGGTCGTCGCTACGATGCCGTGATGTGCCTCTTCAGCTCGATCGGTTATCTGCGCACGATCGATCGCGTGACGCGGGCCATCGCCCGGTTTCGAGATCACCTCGCGCCAGGCGGCACCATCGTCGTCGAACCCTGGTTGCCACCTGGCGTCCTGACCTATGGCTACACGTCGACCGACGTTGGCGAGGGCGACGGCTTGCGGGTAGTGCGTCGCGCGCGCACGGAAATCGATGGTCGGCTGTCGCGTCTCCTCTTCGACTACGACATCACGCAGAACGGCGAGACGCGGCACGCGAGCGAGGTTCACGAGCTCGGGTTGTTCACTCTGGACGAGATGCGCGGAGCGTTCGAAGCGAATGGCCTCGCCGTGGAATACGACCCGAAAGGCCTGACCGGACGCGGGCTGTACCTGGCACGCCAGCGCTAAGTCTAAGTAGGTAGACAAAAGTCTTGTCCCAAATGCGAACGGCAAAGACCTAACGCGGATAAACAACGATCACGACGATGACGCGGATTGGCTCCGCCGGCACTCACACTCCCGTCCGCCAGGCCAGCCCTCGGTGGCGTTGCTGATGACCAAAGAACCTCGTTCGGAGTGGTTTTCGGACACAAGGTTCGGATGTCTCGGAATGCATCCGCGTCATCGTTGTGATCGTGGTTCATCCGCGTCAGGTCTTCCGTTGTCTTGCGGTGTCGATGCTCGATGCGTCCCGGGTTGCACCGGGCCGAGGCCCAAACGTCTGTCCTCCTGCTTAGCTCGGAGCAGCCGCCTGAGACAAAGCCTTTGGCCAGCTACTTAGCCTTGCGGACGCGTCGTGGGTGGTGCTGTTTCTTCCAGCCGACAACGCCCCAGTGAGGACTCCAATGCATCGCACGTCGTTTCGTCTGCTGCCCGCGCTCGCCATCGCCGCCGCACCACTGTTCGCCCAGAACAACGCCCCGGCGGCTTCCGCCGACGCCTCGCGCGCGGCCGCCTCGGAAACCGTCGCAAAGCCGAAAGAGCCGCTCGTCGAATTCGAGATGATGACCTGGCCCGAGGTGAAGGACGCGCTCGCCGCCGGCAAGACGACCGCGCTCTTCTACACGGGCGGCACCGAGCAGCGCGGACCGCAGAACGTGAACGGCGGCCACACGCTCATGGGCAAGGCGACCGTCAAGGCGATCGCGCTCAAGCTGGGCAACGCCATCGCCATGCCGGTGCTGCCATACACGCCGAACAACGCGAGTGCGACCCTACCCGGAACGATCGGCCTGACGCCGGAGATCCTCGCTGCCATCCTCGAGCGCGTCAGCGAGCAGGCGATCACCACCGGCTTCAAGAACATCATTCTCATGGGCGATCACGGCGGCGGGCAGCCTAACGTCTACCGCGACGTCGCCAAGAAGCTCGATGACAAGTACGCGCCGCAGGGCATTCACGTCTACTACTGCGACGAAGTGTACATCAAGGCAGGAGCCGACTTCGACAAGTGGCTCGCCGACAACAGCTATCCCGCGAGCTCACACGCCGGCATCCCCGACACGTCGGAGATGCTCTACCTCGGCGGCGACCTGTGGGTGCGGAAGGATCTCATCAAGACCGCGCTCGGCGACCCGGTCCGTCAGCCCGGCCAGTCTCGTGACTCCACCTCGCAGCGCATCAACAACGGCATCACGGGCGACGCACGTCGGTCATCCGCCGAGCTGGGAAAGAAGGTGTTCGACATGAAGATCGATTACGCCGTCAAGCAGATCCGTGCCCTGACCGGAACGCCGTGACCGAGACACTCGCCGCCGACCTGCGGTATGCGGGCCGTGCGCTCCGCCGCTCGCCGGCGTTCGCGATAGTCACCGTCCTGTCACTCGCGTTAGGCATCGGCGCGAACACGGCGATCTTCTCGCTCATCAACGCCGTCATGCTCCAGGCGCTGCCGGTGAGCCGTCCCGGCGAGCTGGCAGTCGTGACGCGCGATGAGCGAACGCTCACGGACGCGATGTGGGAAGCGCTGCGCGAACGGCAGACGGTCTTCGCCGGCATGTTCGCGTACGCGTCGACGACTGCCGACCTGCGCAGCGGCGGCGAGGCGCATCGCGTTCCGGTGGGCTTCGTGAGCGGGGAATTCTTCTCGACGCTCGGCGTGCGACCCGCGTTAGGCCGCCCAATGGCCCGCGGTGATGACGGCGCTCCGTGTGCGCAGGTCGCGGTCGTGAGCCATCGGTTCTGGCAAACGGAGCTCGGCGGCGGGCGGGGCGCCCTAGGCAGGACCATCACGCTCGACGGCCACGCATTCCAGGTCATCGGCGTGACGGACCCGCAGTTCTTCGGAATCGAGATTGGCTATCACGTTCCGGTCTGGGTGCCGCTGTGCGCCGAGGCAACGTTCGTCGGTGCGGACGTTGCGGGGCTCAACAGCCACATGGGGCGCATGGTCATCGGGCGGCTCGAACCGGGTGCCACGTTGGCTCAGGCGCGCGCCCAATTGGCCGCGGCGCGAGCCTCGATCCTCGAGGCGACCGTACAGTATTCGGCGCCGAAGAACGGCATTCTTCTGAGCCCCACCGAGTACCGGAAGACCGCGTTCGAAGTGGGGCCGTTCGCGACGGGCGACCCCGCGCTGCGACATACGTACGGCGCGGCGCTGTTCGCACTCATGGCGGTCGTCGGAGTGGTGCTGCTGATCGCTTGCGCGAACGTCGCCAACCTCCTGCTCGCTCGCGCGACGGCGCGCCAACGTGAGATGGCGATCCGGCTGGCGTTGGGCGCGAGCCGCGGGCGACTCGTGAGGCAACTGCTTACCGAAAGCATTTTCCTCTCGGCTCTGGGAACGGCCGGAGGTGCGCTTTTCGCCCTGTGGGGAAGTCGCCTGCTCGTTGCGCTCTTGTCCACGGCGCCGGGAAGCATCTCGATAGACCTAACGCCCGATTGGCACGTCGCCGCGTTCACGGCATCGGTCGCCATCGGCACTGGACTTCTTTTTGGGCTCGCGCCGGCGTGGCGCGCCGCGCGCGCGGACCCGCACGCGACGCTCAAGCCGCACGGCCGCGGCGTCATCGAGGGACACTCGCGATTTCGCCTCGGCAAGGCACTCGTCGTCGGACAGATCGCGCTCTCACTGGTCTCCATCACTGGCGCCGGGCTGCTTCTCGCGAGCTGGCGCGAGCTCGCAACGCTCGACCCGGGATACGACCGCGATGGCGTTCTGCTCGCCAGGGCGACACCGAGCGGGACTGCCGTTCCGCCGGCGGCGCGTGCGGCGCAATACCGCGAGATGATCGCGCGACTGCGACTCGTGCCCGGGGTGACCGCGGTGGGTGCCGCTGCGTACACGCCACTGGTGAGCTCGTGGAACATCGTCATCGACGTCGGTGGCGACGCGGGCAGGGCGAATCCGCCGATCGTGCGGATGAACGAGGTCAGCGACGGCTACTTCACGGCGATCGGCACGCCGCTGCGCGCCGGCCGCGATTTCAGCCCGCACGACACGCCATCCTCGCCCAGAGTGGCGATTGTCAGCGAGCACCTCGCACGCGAATTCCTGGGTGGCAGTCGCGCGCTCGGCGCACGGGTCCGGTTCGGCTCCCCGCCTAACAATCCGATCGAGATTATCGGCATTGTCGCTGACTCCAGGCAGTCCTCGCTGCGAGATGCGAGCGAGCCAATGGTCTATTTCCCTTTCAGTCAGGACACTGCCCCCGAGGAGACTGTCAGCTTCGCCATTCGCACCGCCGGTGCGCCGATGGCGGCCGCCGCCGGAGTGAAGGCGGCGTTCGGCGAGATCGACCCACGCATCTCGTTCTCGCTGACGACGTTGTCGCGGCGCCTCGCGAACGAGGTGCGGTTGCCACGAACGCTCGGCATCCTATCCGGGTTTTTCGGTAGTCTCGCGCTGTTTCTCGCGGGGATCGGGCTCTATGGCATCATGGCCTATACCGTTGCGCGCCGGAGGAACGAGATCGGTATTCGGCTGGCGCTCGGTGCGACGCGTGAACGCATCGTCCGACTCATCGTCCACGATGTCGCTCGTCTGGTGATGGTCGGGATGGCGATCGGCGTGGGGCTCTCTCTCGCGGTGACGCGGCTCGTGGCCTCGGTGCTCTACGGCGTCCCGCCTAACGATCCGCTCACGTTCCTGACGGCGATGGGGCTGCTTGCCGCGGTGGGGCTGGTCGCGGGCGCCCTGCCGGCGCGCCGAGCGGCGGGACTCGACCCGGCGTTGGCGCTGCGGGAGGAGTGAGGCAGCGATGACATCGGCGGACGACGCCGTTCGACTTCACATTCTCCAGAAGCTGATCGCGAGCGGCACAGCGCCGCGTGTTCGGGACACCGCGGAGGCGCTCGGGCTGCCCGACTCCGATGTAGCAGCGGCCTACGAGCGGCTCGCCGCGAATCGCGTGATCGTGCTGAAGCCCGGAACGCGCGATGTGCTGATGGCCGCGCCGCTGTCGGCGGTCCCGACGCCGCATGTCGCCCGCATGGCCGATGGGCGATCGCATTTCGGCAACTGCGTGTGGGACGCGTTGGGTGTGATCGCGATGCGCGGGATCGATGGCGACGTCGAGACCGTATGTGCGGATTGCGATTCACCGCTCAGACTCGCGGTCCGTGGCGGATCGCTCGAGCCGAGCGATGCGGTGGTTCACTTCGCGGTGCCGGCAGCGCGCTGGTGGGAGGACATCGTCTTCACGTGAAGCACAATGCTTCTCTTCCGGTCGGAAGAGCATGTGCACCGATGGTGTGACATGCGCGGGCTCCGGCAGGGCGCCGTGTTCACGCCGGACCAGATGTGGGCGGTCGCGAAGCCCTGGCACGGGCGACGGCTCGAGAGCGGCTGGAGGCGCTTCACGCCGGAGGAGGCGGAGTCGGTTTTCGCGAACGCGGGGTTGACGGGTTCGTTCTGGAAGTTCTCTCCGCCGCTCAGCCGGAGCTCTTGATGGACCGAGTACTCACGACTGAACTACTCAGGACTGCCTGCTCAGAACTCTTTAAGGCTTCCCGTCCTCGACCTAGCCACGTCCGGCGATGTTCGCGAAAAGAGGAGCCCACTCGCTGGCCGTACATCTCGAGATGTCTGAGCCAGCGAATGAGCTCCCCGATTCGCGTGGCTCCATCGCTCTTGGCGGGTCCGTAAACGGGCAACCCTGAAAGAGTTCTGAGGAGGCAGTCCTGAGTGCTTCAGTTTTGAGTTGCAAGGGGAGTTTCAAGGGGTCAGACCCCTTGAAATCCTAACGACACGCCGGGTCCTTCGACGCATCCGTCACGCTCCGCGGCTGCTGCGGCGCCTTCTCGACCAGCCGACGGAGCTCGGCGATCGGCTCCGGGTTGTCGTCCACCTGCAGCCGCAACACCACATCGTTATGCAGCCACACGCCGCCGCACTTCTTCACGATCAGCAGGGCCGCGCTCTGCTTGCCGCGCGTGTCGCCCCCAGCCGCCTGCCCCGCTTCGAGCGCCGTCACGAGACGCAGGGCGAGCGAACCGTCGGTGCGGCCGTACGCGGCCAGCATCGAGTCGACCACGCCCGGCCCGGCGAGGATGTTCCCCTGCGCGGTGACGTGCGCGCCCTGCCTGTCTCCCGCCCACGGCGTCGCGCGCGGACCGGTGTATGCGGCAACGTTCCCCTTCGCGTCGACCACCGCAAACTGACGCCCGAGCTTCGACCACCGCGCAGTGTCAGGATCCGGATCCCGCTCCCACACGGTTTTTACCACTTCGGCGGCTGACTTCCCCTGTCGCAGCAGCGCCAGTGCCTGCGGGCCGTAGCTGACATCGACGATCGCCTGAGTCGCGGCGATGCCGATACCGGCCTCTGCCCAGAGCACTCCATTGCCCACCGAGAACACACGTGACTGAACCGCCCCACCGAGTTGACCGGACGCGGAGTCGTATGCGATGATCGAGAAGGTGCCAGTCGGAGGCAGATCGTCAGCCTGGTTGCCAGGCCGGCACGCGATCAATGCGACGGCGGGAACGAGAAGTAGGATCTTCATACGATGACCAGCCACTCACGGTTCGAAATGGACGAAGAACAAACCTGCGGCAAAGGCCTCGCCCAACACTCGGCGCTCACCACCAGCCTCGGCGAGCTCGTCGCGTCGACGGCACGTGTCCTCGAAGTGCACATGAAGGCCCTTGATCTTACCGACGAAAATGCGAAGCGCGAGTACGAGGCGTACCGCGAGCTCGCGAGCGCGCACCGGCGCATCGCCGGCGAGCTGGCCGACACCGCCAGCCGCATGCACGGGTATCGGACCCTCCCAATGGGACGCCACGACATGAGCGTGATGACGTCCGCACCGCCGCGTCACGCCTTTGCGGGTTTCGTGAAACAGGAGCAGGCCCTCGCGACGCTGCTCGAGGCACGACTCGCGCAGGACAGGGCGATGCTCGAGGCGATGGCCGCGGCGGGTGGCGCCGGCTGACAGTCGATGCCCGCCACGCATGATGGTGCACGTTAGGCGTGCGAAACTCGCCGACACCGGCCCGCGGCGATAGATTCGCCGAGAATCTCATCCGAGGCGGTCCGATGTCGGCTGTCCACGCGGCCCACGCGGCGCTCGCGAATGCCATCAAGGCTTCGGGCGTCGTTGTGCGGCTCGAGCCTGGCGAGTGGCTCAGGGTACTCAAACGGACGGATAATCCGCTGATCGTCATCGCACGCGGCGGCATGTTCCGGCGCAAGTACCAGTATCTCACGGCGTACCGCGGGCTCGCGTTCTTTACGGCGTCCGAGCAGCCACTCGTGCTTCCGGGGCGTACGGAGCTGATCAATGCGAAGTCGATCTCCGTGCCGGACGTCTGAACCGAAGCCCGTACCGGCACAGGCCGGCGTGCCGATCGCTCATCCGCGGCTGTAGGTTTAGGCAGTCGCTCACCGGCCAGCGCCGTCCAGTCGTTCGCCGGTTCGTTGTCGTTAGGCTCAACCTCGCGGTCCAATGTCCAACGGTCCTTGCCATCACATCACTGACATCACCGACGTCCGTCAGGCCAAGCACTACGAGTGCGAGGAGTGCGTGAAGACGGGCTCGCGCTGGCTGCATCTCCGCACCTGCCAGGAGTGCGGGGCGACGCTGTGCTGCGACAGCTCGCCCAACAAGCACTCGAGCCACCATGCGCGATCGAGCGGGCACCCCGTCGCGGCCTCGGCCGAGCCCGGGGAACGGTGGCTATACTGCTACGTGGACGACGTGTTCGACGAGTACTGAGCGGACCGACGTGGCGCCGAAACCGCGCGTCGCCGCGCGCCGTACGCCAAAGGACCCACCCCCAACGAGACCACGTGCTCGCTGTTGACCTCCGCAATCTGACGAAGCGGTTCGGGCCCGTCACCGCCGTCAACGACCTGACCCTCCAAATCGACTCCGGTGAAATCGTCGCTTTCCTCGGCCCCAATGGTGCCGGGAAGACCACGACGATCGACATGCTCCTGGGCCTGGCCCGCCCGGACGCGGGAACCGTTCGCGTCTACGGCACGACGCCGGACGACGCCATTGCCCGCGGCGACATTTCTGCCGTCATGCAGAACGGCGGCCTCCTCAAGGACTTCACAGTCGAGGAAACGGTCGCGTACACGGCGTCGCTCTACGCGCGCGCGAAGCCGGTGGGCGAAGTTCTGGAGCGTGCCGGTATCTCGGCGATCGCCGATCGGCGCGTCGCGAAATGTTCCGGCGGCGAGCAGCAACGTCTGCGCTTCGCGATGGCGCTCCTGTCCGATCCTCGATTGCTCGTGCTCGACGAGCCGACCACGGGCATGGATGTCGAGAGCCGGCGCACGTTCTGGGGCGCGATTCGCGAGGACGCCGAGCGTGGGCGGACGGTCATGTTCGCAACGCACTACCTCGACGAGGCCGACGCCTACGCCGACCGGATCGTGCTGATTCGCCAGGGCTCCGTCGTCGCCGACGGCACGACGTCCGAGATCAAGAACCTGGCGTCGGGCCGGATGGTCCGCGCCACGCTCCCCGACGCCGACCACGGCGCACTCCGGGCGTTAGGCGGCGTGACGAACGTCGAGCTCCGTGGCGACACGGTCCTCGTGCAATGCACGGACTCGGATACCGTCGCCCGCTACCTGCTCACCCATACCGCTGCCCGCGATCTCGAGATCTCGTCGAAGAACCTCGAGGCGGCGTTCGTCGCTCTCACTGCTGACGATCCGTCCGAGGACGGAGCTTCCCGATGACAACCATCGCCCAGTCTTCCGCCACCACCCTCGAGACCCACGAACGCCAGGTTCCGCCGCTCGGAGGATTCAACCTGACGGCGCTCAAGCTCGAGGTGCGTCGCGTGCTCCGTAATCGGCGAACCGTGATGTTCATCCTCGTCTTCCCGAGCGTGTTCTTCTTCATGTTCGGGGTGTCGTCGAAGGCACAGTCACAGGGCGGCCCAGCGGCCGTCGCGTACATCATGATCAGCATGGCCGTCTACGGCGCGATGGTCGGCACGACGGCCGGCGGTGCAGCGGTGGCGGTCGAACGCAGCCTCGGCTGGAGCCGTCAGCTTCGCCTGACGCCACTCCGGCCGGCGGCGTACGTCGCGATGAAGGTGCTGACCGCGATGACGTTAGGCCTGATCGCGATCGTGACCGAGTATGCGGTTGGCGCAGCGTCCGGTGTGCGGCTCGCCCCGCACGTCTGGCTGCTGTCGGGGATTGCCGGCTGGCTCGGCTCGCTCGTATTCGCCGCGTTCGGCCTGTTCATGGGATTCCTGCTGCCGTCCGAGAATGTGATGCAATTCGTCGGACCGCTCCTCGCGGTTCTCGCGATGTTCGGCGGTCTGTTCATTCCGCTCTCGGCCCTGTCGCCGACGATGCGCACGGTCGCGCATTTTTCGCCCGTGTGGGGCGTTGGCGTGATCGCGCGCGCGCCGCTCATTGGAGGGTTCTCGTCGGGCGCGATCATGAGCGTCGTGGCCTGGACGCTGGTGTTCGGTGCGGGCGCTATGGCGCTCTTCAGGCGGGATACGGCACGAGTTTAGGGGGACGGGCGGCGGGCGACGGGGGACGGTTAAGAGGCGGAAACCCTCGGGATGCATCTCGCAGTGCGATGAGCCTCCCGAGGGTTCTCGCTTTCTACCCGTCGCCCGCCGCCCGTCGCCCGTCCCCTGGGCCCCTCACAGCTCCGTGTACAGGGACACGGTGTCGATGCGCTCCCCGTTGGATCCGAGCGAATAACCCGGAATCACACCGACTTCTCTGTAGCCGAGCGGTTTGTAGAACCGCTCAGCGACGTCGCGGCGGGCGTTGAGCAGCACGAGCGAGCGACCTCGCTGACGCGCCCACCCGTGCAGGGCGGTCATGAGCGACACCCCAACGCCGCAGCCCCGAAGCGCCCGGTCCACGAACAGCTTCTGCACCTCGGCGCGGTGCTGCGCGTTAGGCAGCGACGGGAGCAGGAGTTGACCGGACCCGGCAATGCGTCCGTCTCGGAAAGCGCCAATCAACAGCCGGGAGCCGATCTGAAGCTCGCGGCCGACCGCCAACCAATACCTCCACGCCGTCATCGGCGCGACCGGCGACAGGAAGCCGAGGGACGCACCTTCGTCCACCGTGTCGATGAGCAGGTTGACCAGGACGGGCACCAGCGACGGGAACTCTTCCGTCGTGACCGGGCGAATCTGGACACGCATGAGCGCGATGCCTAACGCCCCGTCGACTCGGCCGCCCGCAGGGCGAGTCGCTGCGGTTCCGGCGCGGCGGTGCTACTCGCCCGTGGCGCCTCGAACGACCCATCCCAGCGCGCGAGCAGCACCGCCGCGAGGCAGTTCCCGATCACGTTGAGTGACGTTCGCGCCATGTCCATGAGCGCGTCCACGCCGAGAATGACGGCCACGCCCTGCAACGGGAGACCGAACTGCGTCAGTGTGCTCGAGAGTACGACCAGCGACGCGCGAGGGACGGCAGCCATGCCTTTGCTCGTGAGCATGAGCGTCATCATCATGACGACCTGCTGCGCCACGGACAGTTTGATGTCTGCTGCTTGCGCCACGAACACCGACGCCAACGCGAGGTAGAGCGTGGTGCCATCCATGTTGAACGTGTACCCCGCCGGCAGCACGAACGACACGATGCGTCGCGGGACGCCGAACCGCTCCATGTTCCGAAGCGCCATCGGCAGAGCCGCCTCGGACGAGGCAGTCGAAAACGCGACGAGCCACGGCTCCTTCGTCGCCCGCCAGAACTCCCGAACAGGAACGCGGAACGCGAGTGCGATCGGCAACAGCACGACGAGCGCGAAGACGAGGAGCGAGCCGTAGAGCGTGAGTACGAGCGCTCCGAGGTGTCGGAGGACGCGAACGCCGCTCCTGCCCACGGTCGCCGCGATCGCCCCGCCGACGCCGATCGGCGCAAATCGCATAACGACAGCGGTGAAGCGGAACATCACCTCCGCCAGGGCTTCACAGGACGCCAGCATCACCGACTTCGCGGGCCCGTGCAACTGGGCGAGCGCGACGCCGAACACGACGCTGAAGAACGTGATCTGCAGCGCGTCGTTGTGAGCAGCGGCGTCGAAGATGCTCTGTGGAACGACGTGCTCCACAAGGGCCGCGAACGATGGCTTGATCGCGCCCAGCGGGACGCTCGTCGTCGCGCCGGCCGCGCCGAGGTCGACGCCCGATCCTGGCTCAACGACATTCACCGCGATGAGCCCGACGGCGAGGGCAAGCGTCGTGACGATCTCGAAGTACACGATCGATCGGAACGCGAGCTTGCCAACTTTCTTCATGTCGTCGCCGTGGCCGGCGATCCCCACCACGAGCGTGGCGAAGAGCAGCGGCGCGATCAGCGACTTCATCATCCGAAGGAACAAGTTCGACAGCACCTGGAGGTCGGTGGCGTGGAATCCACCCACACCGGCGCGGTCCGGGAACGCCCAACCGAGCACAATGCCGGCGATCATCGCGATCACCACCCATTGCGTCTGCGAGATGCGGCCGATCCAGCCAAGCCGGGACATCCGAGGCAGCGTTAGGCGCTCGACGGATTCGCGGGTCGGCGTCGGGCGTCGAGTCGCTCGAGCCAGCCGACCGCGTGCTCCGCCACTGCGCCAAGCGCACCCGGCTCCTCGAACGTGATTCCGACGCCAGGGATACGTATCGACACGGCGCCGCGGCGCAATCGGTCGGCCACGTCACTCTGGCGGCGCAGCGCATCTCGATCGCCGGCGCCAGCGATGAGCAGGACTGGTGCCTCGACTCGATGAAGCTCGGCGGTAGCGAGATTCACCTGACCGCCGCGCGCCACGACAGCAGCGACGTGCCCCGGACGCCGTGCCGCGGTCAGGAGCGCGGCGGCGGCTCCCGCACCCGCTGCCGCGAGGATCGTACGATGTGCGCCCGCCACTCCCTCGTGCTCGGCCCACTCGCACACGCAGGCGAGTCGTGCCGCCGTGCGCTGCACATCGAAGCGAAGAGACGCGTGTGCGTCGTCCTGAAACTGTTCCTCTCGCGTCAGCAGATCGAGCCGGAGCGTCGCGTACCCTGAAAGCCGCAGCCGACCCGCGAGGTAGCGCTCGCTGTAGCTGTTGCGAGTGCCGTTGCCAGCGTTGGACAGGACAACCAGCCCGCGAATCCCGGCCGAGCGCCCCCATCGCTTCGACGAACGCGCGAGTCGCGGAACGCCAAGCTCGCCGACGACCGTAGCATCGAATGCCGGGATGCCGATCGTTCGCTCGGTATCCGGTTGTGTCCGTTCGCCCCACGTCAGGGCGGAGCCGAGACGGTCGCTGATGTCGAGCACGTCAGGCGAGACACGGCGCCTGGGTTGACCGACGAGCGTCAGGACGTCGTCGTCGGCCACGGGCGAGTAATTCTCGTAGGACGCGGAGACCGTGTGGAAGCGCGGCGGTGTCACCACGACGGCCAGCTCGTCGACCTCTCGCTGGATGTCCTTGGCAGCGGGGCGCGATGCGACGGGAACGGCGGCGATGACACGCGCCGGTCGCCTCTCGCGCACACTGCGGACGGCGGCGCGCATGGTGGCGCCCGTGGCGAGGCCGTCATCGACGATGATGACCGTGCGTCCGCGAAGGTCGTGCGGGGCGAGCGCGAGGCGATACCTGGCGACGCTTCGCTCGAGCTCCGAGCGCTCTCGCTCCGCGAGGCGATCCACGATCCGTGTCGGCACGCCAAGATACCAGGCGACGGTGTCGGCGACGACGCGGTGACCGCCCTCAGCGACGGCGCCGAGGGCGACCTCCTCGATGCCCGGCACGCCG
>Ga0075423_10004960_pt1 | contig 12392 bp, 12 predicted proteins | sample SoiMethybrSBSTD2_FD_80114 | JGI IMG/M metagenome (GOLD analysis project Ga0075423, IMG submission 80114) | Bulk soil microbial communities from a Populus tree surrounding site in Tennessee, USA - Soil MetaG P. TD hybrid SBSTD2 | ecosystem: Environmental > Terrestrial > Soil > Tree plantation...
GCTCGAGCGGCAGCTCGGGCGGCCGCTCGGTCTGCTCTTCACCGGTTCGGCCGTGGGTCTCCTGTACGCGTATCTCGTGCGCTTCATGGCCGTCTCGCTCCAGACGGTCGAGGCGAGCCTTACGCGCATCCCGCCGAGCCTCGACGATGCCGCGCGGGCCCTGGGGGTGAGCGCGCCCGGCGCGCTCCGGCGCGTGCACCTGCCGCTGCTGCGCGGCGGCCTCGCCACCGCGCTCGTGCTGGTCTTCGTGGAGACCATGAAGGAGATGCCGGCCACCCTGCTGCTGCGCCCCTTCGGACTCAACACGCTCGCTATCGAGGTCTGGGAGCGCACATCGGAGGCCATGTGGCAGGAGGCGGCGGTGCCCGCGCTCGCCATCGTGATCGCGGGGCTGGGGCCCGTGCTGCTGGTGATGCGCTGGAGCCGCCTCCCGGTCTCGCGAGGGAATAATCCATGACGAGGACCATCGCGTTGGCGCGCTTCGAGAACGGCCTCCTGCGCGACGGGCTGCGCGGGGAGCTCCGCGGGCTGCCCGCCTCCTGAGCGCGCGCGGAGGGCGTGCTATTCTCGGGTTTATCCATGGCTCGAGAGCAGGACGCCGCCGCCCGTGTCGAGACGCTTCGCCGTGAGATACGGCGGCACGACGAGCTCTATCACGCCCAGGACCGCCCGGAGATCGCGGACGCCGAGTACGACGCGCTGAAGCGCGAGCTCGTCGCCCTCGAGGAGGCGCACCCCGAGCTCGTCACGGCCGATAGCCCCACCCGCACGGTGGGCGCGCGCCGCAGCGAGGCCTTCGCTCCCGTCGAGCACCGCGGCGCCATGCTCTCGCTCGACAACGCCATGAGCGTGGACGACCTCCGCGAGTTCGAGGCGCGCCTGCGCCACGCCCTGCCCGGCGCGAGCTTTCAGTTCGTGTGCGAGCCCAAGATCGACGGCCTCGGCGTGGCCCTGCTCTATGGGCGCGGCCGCTTCGTGCGCGGGGCCACCCGGGGCGATGGCCGCATCGGCGAGGACGTCACCCATACCCTGGCCACGCTCGCCCAGATTCCAAAGCGGCTGCACGGGCCGCTCGCGGGCGTCGCCGAGCTGGAGGTCCGCGGCGAGGTGTACATGCCGCTCGCCGCATTCCGGAAGCACAACGCGGCGCTGGTGGAGGCGGGCGAGGAGCCCTTCGCCAATCCCCGCAACGCCGCCGCGGGCGCGGTGCGCCAGAAAGACCCCGCGATCACCGCGTCCCGGCCGCTGGCCATCTTCCTCTATCACGTGAGCGAGGCCGCGGGCGCGCGGCCCGGCTCGCACTGGGACACCCTGGAGGCCCTGCGCGCGAGCGGCTTCCCGGTGAATCCGGAATCGAAGCGGTGCGAGAATCTCGACGCGGTCATCGCCTACTGCGCCGAGCTGGAGGCGCGTCGCGACGGGCTCGACTACGAAGCCGACGGCGTGGTGGTGAAGGTCGACGACCTCGAGCAGCAGCGGCGGCTCGGCGCCACGTCGCATCATCCCCGCTGGGCCATCGCGGTGAAGTTCGCCGCCCGCCAGGCCACCACCCGCGTGCTCGCCATCGAGGTCAACGTGGGGAAGTCCGGCGCGCTCACCCCGGGCGCGTCCCTCGAGCCCGTGCAGCTCGCGGGCGTGACCGTGCGCGCGGTGAGCCTGCACAACGAGGACGAGGTGCGGCGCAAGGACGTGCGCGTGGGGGACACCGTGCTCATCGAGCGCGCGGGCGACGTGATCCCCTACCTCGTGCGGGTGATCGAGGAGAAGCGGCCTGCTGGCACCGAGCCGTTCCGGATGCCCGACCGCTGCCCGGTGTGCGGCGGCGCCGCCGTGCGCGCAGAGGGCGAGTCGGTGTGGCGCTGCACCAACAGCGCCTGCCCCGCCCAGCTCAAGGAGCGGCTCTTCCACTTCGGCTCGCGGCGCGCCATGGACATCGAGCACCTCGGTGAGGGGGTGATCGCCCAGCTCGTCGACAGCGGCCGCGTCACCGACTTCGCCGGCCTCTATTCCCTCACCGTCGACGAGCTGGCCGCGCTCAACCGCCTCGCGAAGAAGTCGGCCTCCAATCTCCACGAGGCGATCCAGAAGTCGAAGGACCGCGGCCTCTCGCGCCTCCTCAACGCCCTCGGGATCCGGATGATCGGCGAGCGGGCGGCGCAGCTCCTCGCCTCGCGCTTCGGCACCATGGAGCGGCTGCAGGCCGCCACCGCGGAGGAGATCAGCGACATCCACGGCATCGGCCCGGAGATCGCCCGCGCCGTGCGCACGTTCTTCGACGAGCCTCGCAACCAGGAGACGATCCGGCATCTGGCCGAAGCGGGCGTGCTGATGCGGGAGGAGGGCCACACCGAGGGCCCGCGTCCGCTGGACGGCAAGACGGTGGTGCTCACCGGCAGCCTCCGCACGCTCAGCCGCGATCAGGCCAAGGATCTCGTTCTCCGTCTGGGCGGGCGCGTCACCGGCTCCGTCTCAAAGAAGACCGACTACGTGGTAGTGGGCGAGGAGGCAGGCTCGAAGGCCGACGACGCCAAGCGCCTCAAGGTGCCCACGCTGGACGAGCAGGGATTCCTCGCCCTGGTGGGGCGCGCGTGATGCGTCTCGCCGCGGCGCTCGCTGTTGTTCTCGTCGCCGGCGCCGTGTGGGCGCAAACGCCGGCGCCCCCGGCCAGCCGCGACCAGGCCCTGGCCGACCTCACCCAGGCCGACGTCGAGGCGCGCCGCCGCGCCGCGGCGGCGCTGGGGGAGGTCGGGCGCATGGAAGACGTGCCGGCCCTCGTGCAGGCGCTTCGCGACGGCGACGGAATCGTGCGCGCCCTCGCCGAGAACTCGCTGTGGGGCGTGTGGAGCCACTCGGGCGATCCCGAGATCGACGCCCTGTTCGAGCTCGGCGTGGAGCAGATGAACCTGCGCCAGGGGCCCGCCGCCATCGCCATCTTCACCCGGATCATCGAGAAGAAGCCCGAGTTCGCCGAGGGCTGGAACAAGCGGGCGACCGTCTACTTCCTGATGGGCGAGTACGAGAAGTCGCTCCACGACTGCGACGAGGTGATGAAGCGCAATCCCTCCCACTTCGGCGCGCTCGCCGGCTACGGCCAGATCTATCTGCGCCTCGGTCTGCCGGAGCGGGCGCTCCCCTACTTCCAGCGGGCCCTCGCGGTGAATCCCAACATGGAGGGCGTGGCGCAGATGGTCGAGGAGATCAAGGCGCTCCTCGCCGAGAAGCGGCGGGAGAGCGTCTAGTGGGCCGACCCGCGCGCCTCGCCTGCCCGCGCTGCGGCGAGCCCGGCGACCTCGCCGCGCCGCCCGCGGTGTGCGCGCGCTGCGGGACCGTGATGGAGATCGAGATCGATCTCGGCTTCGCCCGCCCGGGCCTCGCCGAGCGCATCCGCCGGCGCCCGCGAGGGCTCTGGCGCTGGCACGAGTTCCTCCCCGTCGACGCGAGCCGTGGAATCACGCTTGGCGAGGGCGACACCCCGCTGCTCAACGCGCCCCGCCTCGCCCGCGAGCTCGGCCTCGAGCGGCTGCGCGTGAAGAACGACACCGTGCTCCCCACCGGCTCGCTGAAGGACCGGTCGGTGACGGTCGCCCTCACGCATGCCCGCACCCTGGGCGCCGGCGCGGTGGGCGTGGCCTCGAGCGGCAATCACGCGGCCTCGGTGGCCGCCTACGCCGCCGCCGCCGGCGTACCTGCCGTCGTGATGGTCCCCGCCGCGACCTCGCCGGCCAAGGTGCTGCAGGCGCGCGCCCACGGCGCTACGCTGCTCGCGGTGCGCGCGAGCTTCGACGCGACCTTCGCCCTCTTCAAGGAAGCGCTCAAGGCCTTTGGCTGGTACTCGTGCCTCTCCACCAATCCGTGGCGGAACGAGGGGAAGAAGAGCTACGCCTTCGAGACCTGGGAGGATCTTCGCGGCGAGACGCCGGACTGGATACTTCACCCCGTCGGGGGCGGGCTCGGCGTGACCGCGTGCTGGAAGGGCTGGCGCGAGCTGGTCGAGCTCGGCTGGGCCTCCCGCGTGCCGAGAATGGTGGCCGCCCAGCCCACTGCCGCCGATCCCATCACGCGCGCGTTCGAGGCGGGCGCCGACGACGTGGCGCCGATCGCCGCTGCCGACACCGTGGCCCAGGCCATCGCGGTGGGCGCTCCCAGCCTCGGCTGGCGCTGCCTCGACGCCGTGCGCCGAAGCAGCGGCGCCGCCGCCAGCGCCACCGACGCCGAGCTCCTCGAGGCGCAGGCCCTGCTCGCCCGCACCGCCGGGATCTACTGCGAGCCGTCCGCCGCGGCCTCTGTCGCGGTGGCCCGTCGCCTGCGCCGGGATGGCCGCATCAAGGCCACCGACCTCGTGGTCTGCGTGGTCACCGGCCACGGCCTCAAGCAGCCGGGCCCCGTCGAGCCGGCCCCGATGCACACGGTGGAACCCACTCTCGCCGCCGTGGAGGCGGCCCTCAGCAAAGGAGACCCGACGTGAAGCTGAGCACCCAGCAGATCGACGCGCTCAAGAAGATCACCAGCCCCAGCGTGGCCAACGCCATCGAGACGTTCAATGTCCGGCCGCGCGAGCAGGGCAATCTCTCCTCGGACATCAAGGCGCTCTTTCCCGAGATGGGGCCGATGGTGGGCTACGCCTGCACCGCCATCATCCGCGCCGAGCACGGGCCTATCGAGGGGCATCGGGCCAGCCTCTTCGGCTGGTGGGACTTCATCCAGACGATACCCGCGCCGCGCGTGATCGTGGTGCACGACCTCGATGACCCGCGGGGCCAGGGCGCGCAGTGGGGCGAGGTCCAGGCCAACATCCACCGCGCGCTGGGTTGCGTGGGCGTGGTGACGGACGGCTCCGTGCGCGACCTCGACGAGGTCCGCGCGCTCAACTTCCAGTTCTGCGCGGCCCACGTGTCGGTGTCGCACGCCAATGTGCACATGGTCGACTTCGGCATCCCCATCAAGGTGGGCGGCGTCTGGATCAAGCCCGGCGACCTCGTGCACGGCGATCAGCACGGCGTGGTGACGATCCCCCCCGAGATCGCGCCCGGCATCCCCGACGCCATCGCCAAGGTCGAGGCCAACGAGAAGCGCATCATCTCCGTGTGCCAGAGCCCGGACTTCACCGCGGAAAAGCTCAAGGCGCTGTACAAGGAGATCCGGCCCGGCACGTACTGATCGCGGGCGGGCCGGGGCGGGCATGCGGCTGATCGGCTGGAACATCCGGGCGGGCGGCGGGATCCGCGCGAGCGCGCTCGCCGCCCAGCTGGGCCGCTGGGCGCCCGACGTGGTGGCGCTCTGCGAGTTCCGCGCCACGCCGCCCAGCGCCGCCCTGGCCCTCGCCCTCGCCGCGCAGGGGCTCGCGCATCAGGCGACCACCGCCGACCCGCGCCGGCCCGGCGTCAACGCCCTCCTCATCGCCGCGCGCTGGCCCCTCCGCCGCCTCGCCGCGCACGCCTGGCCATGCGAGCGGGGCCGCTGGCTCCTCGCCGAGGTGGGGGCGCCGCGCCCCTTCACGGTGGGCGCGATGCACGTGCCGAATCGCGACACCGGTCGCAAGTGGCCGTTCCTCGACGCGGTGCTGCGCACCGCCACGCGCTGGGCCGACGGCCCCGCCGTGCTGATCGGCGACACCAATTCCGGCCGCCCCGGCGTGGACGAGGCGCCGACCTGCAAGGTGGGCTTCAACGCGCGCGAGGGCGGGTGGATCGAGGGCCTGGAGGGGGCGGGCTGGCGCGACGGCTTCCGCCATCTCCGCGGTGACGAGCGCGCCTACACGTGGTACTCGCCGAACGCGGGCAACGGCTTCCGCCTGGACCAGGCCTTCGTGAACGCCGAACTCCTCCCCGCCCTGGGCGACGTCCGCTACGAGTGGGGCCGCCGGCGGCCGGGGCGCCGGCCCAGCTTCGCGCTGTCCGATCACGCCGCCCTGCTCCTCGACTTCCACGCGGGCGCGCCCCTACAATGACGACGGCGCCATGATCGAGATCCGCCTGCCCCGCCTCGCCGACGCGACCGCGTGCACCGAGCTCGCGGCCCTCGTGATCGGCCCCGAGCGGGCGGGCACGTTCGTGAAGTCCCACTTCGAGCGGCATCAGGTGATGGTGGCGGAGGCGGGCGGCGAGGTCATCGGCTTCCTCGCCTACCGCACCGACTGGTTCCAATGCACCTACATCACCCTGGTGGTCGTGCGGGAGGACTACCGGCGCAAGGGCATCGCCCGCGAGTTCTTCCGCTCGGTGGAGGCGGTGTCCCTCTCCCCGCGCGTGTTCTCCTCCACCGAGGAGACCAACGCCCCCTCGATCCAGATGCACACCGCGCTCGGCTACGCGCCGAGCGGCTATATCGACAACCTGCCCCAGGGCGTGCGCGAGCTGCTCTTCTACAAGCGCGTGCCGCCCCGCGGGCTCGCCTGACGGAGGCTTCCATGTCGGACAAGCGTCAGCTCCTCACCGAGGCGGAGACGGAGTTCCAGTCCCTCAAGCGCGCGGTGGCCGGACTGGACGACGCGGCCCTCCGCGAGGTCTGGTGCGGGAGCTGGAGCGTGCGGGAGATCCTGGGCCACATCTCGGGCTGGCATCGCGAGATGCAACCCGCTCTCGAGCGGATGGCGCGGGGCGAGAAGCCGGTCCCCTCGGGCGTGTCCTACAGCGACGTGGACGCCTGGAACGCGAAGTTCGCGGCGGCCGTCCACGGGAGCAACGCCGAGATCCTCGGCGAGCTCGACCGCTCCCACGCCGACTTCATGCGCACGGCGGCGACGGTGCCCGACGAGCGCGTGGTGCCCGACCGCACCGCCTACAAGCTGATCGATGCGAACAGCCGGCATCACTACCGGGAGCACATCGAGGACATCCTGGCCTGGCGCAAGCGCCGGGGAATCTGATCCGCTAGCGCGCGGGCGGGGCGAAGGGCGCGGGGCGCGCGCCCAAGCACGCATTCTCGACGCGGTCCCATCGGCCGCCGGCCGCCGCGCACTGACGCTGGCCCGCCACCCGGAGCGTGCGATAGGCGCCGTAGAGGGCCAGCGCGACCAGGCCCGCCATCACCCCCAGCAGCACGAACGTGCGGAGAGGCTTCAGCGCTGCCCCCGCCGCTCGTCGCGGCGGAGCTTGTACTCGATAGAGTCCACCAGGGCCTGCCAGGACGCCTCGATGATGTTGTCGGCCACCCCCACCGTGCCCCACGTCTCGTCGCCGTCGCCCGAGGTGATGAGCACGCGGGTCTTCGCCGCGGTGGCCTTGGCCTCGTCGAGGATGCGCACCTTGTAGTCGAGCAGGCTCATCTGGCGGAGGTTCGGGTAGAAGTCCTCGAGCGCCTTGCGGAGGGCGTGGTCCAGCGCGTTGACGGGCCCGTTGCCGGACGCCGCGGTGTGCTCCTCGATCCCACGCACACGCAGCTTCACGGTGGCCTCCGCCACCGGCTCGGTGCCGCTGCCCTGCTCCTCCACGATCACCCGGAACCCCTGGAGCTCGAAGTAGGTCCGGTGGTTGCCGAGCGCGCGCTCCATCAGGAGCTCGAACGACGCCTCCGCGCCCTCGAACTGGAAGCCCTCGTCCTCGAGACGCTTGAGCGTCTCCAGGATGCGGCGGGCGTCCGGCGTGTTCTTGTCAAGGTCGATCCCGTACTCGCGCGCCTTCCAGAGGATGTTCGACTGCCCGGCGAGCTCGGACACGAGCACGCGGCGGTGATTGCCCACCACCTCGGGATCCACGTGCTCGTAGGTCTCGGGGTGCTTGAGCACCGCGGAGACGTGGATGCCCCCCTTGTGGGCGAAGGCGGAGTCGCCCACGTAGGGCTGGGACGGCCAGGGCTTGCGGTTGGCCAGCTCCGACACGAAGCGTGACACGTCGCGGAGATCCCGCAGGTTCTCGCGCGGGATGCTTTCGAGCCCCATCTTCAGCATCAGGTTCGGGATGATCGAGACCAGGTTCGCGTTGCCGCAGCGTTCCCCGTAGCCGTTGATGGTGCCCTGCACGTGGTCCACGCCCGCGGACACCGCGGCCAGCGTGTTGGCCACCGCGCACTCGGTGTCGTTATGGACGTGGATGCCGAGCGGGCTCTCCGGCCGCAGCACCTTCTTCACCTCGGCGAGGATCGCGGTGATCTCATGCGGCACGCAGCCGCCGTTGGTGTCGCACAGCACCAGGCAATGCGCCCCCGCCGCCTCGGCGGCGCGCAGGGTGGCAAGCGCGTACTCGCGGTTCCGCTTGAATCCGTCGAAGAAGTGCTCGGCGTCATAGAGCACCTCCTCGAAGTGCTTGTGGAGGTACGCGATCGAGTCGCCGATCATGGCGAGGTTCTCGTCGAGCGTGGTGCCCAGCGCCGCGGTCACCTGGAAGTCCCACGACTTCCCGAAGATCGTCACGACCGGCGGGCCGGCCTCGACGAGGGCCTGGAGGTTCGGATCCTCCGGCGGCCGCACCCCCGGCCGGCGGGTGGCCCCAAAGGCGGAGATCTTGGCGGTCTTGAACACCGCCCCCTGCACCCGCTTGAAGAAGCGCAGGTCCTTCGGGTTCGAGCCCGGCCAGCCGCCCTCGATGTAGTGGATCCCCAAGGCGTCGAGGCGCTGGGCGATGCGGACCTTGTCCTCCATGGAGAAGGACACGCCTTCCCCTTGGGTGCCGTCCCGCAGCGTGGTGTCGTAGAGCTTGATGAGCCGCGTCATGGAGCACACATGATGGAGAACGCCTTGCGAGGAGTCAAGTTTACGGTGAGGCGCGCGCAGTACCGGCGCGTGGGCCCGTCAGACCACCCCGGCGGCGCGAAGCCTCGCCACCTTGGCCGCGGAATACCGGAGCAGGCGCATGAGCACCTCGTCGGTGTGCTGGCCGAGCAGCGGCGGCGCGGCCTGGGGTGCGCCGGGGGTCTCCCAGAGGCGGATCGGCACGCCCATCATCGTGACGGCGCCCGCCTTGGGGTGCGGCAACGACACCACCATGCCGCGCGCCTTGAGATGCGGGCTCTCGCACACCTCGGCCACCGTCTTGATCTTGCCGGCGGGGACCCCGGCCTTGTCCATGCGGGCGAGCCACTCCGCGGCGGGGCGCTGACCCAGCTCCGCGTTGAGGATCGGGTTCAGCACGTCGCGGTTCGTCACGCGCTTGGCCTCGGTGTCGAAGCGGTCGTCCTTGACGAGGTCGGGCCGGCCGAGGGCCCGGCAGAAGCGCTCGAACAGCGAGTTGTTGGCGACGCCGAGGGTGAGATAGGCATCCTGCGCCTGATAGACCTCGTAGGGCACGATCGAGGGATGCGCGTTGCCCCGCCGCGCCGGCCGCCCGCCCGCGTTCCAGTAGAGGCCCGCCTGATACGTGAGCAGCGCGGCCATCGCGTCGAGCATGCCGATCTCGACCTTCTGCCCGCGCCCGCTGCGCTGCCGCGCGAGGAGCGCCAGCGCGATCCCCTGCGCGGCCGACATGCCCGCGACGAGATCCGCGATGGAGTTGCCGACCTTGAGCGGCGGCCCATCCGGGAAGCCGGTGAGATCCATCACGCCCGACTCGCCCTGCACGATGAGATCGTAGCCAGGCCGGGGCGCCTCGGGGCCGCTCTCGCCGAAGCCCGAGATCGAGCAGTAGATCAGCCGCGGGTTCTTCTTCCGGAGCGTCTCGAAGCCGAAGCCCAGCCGCTCCATGGTCCCCGGCCGGAAGTTCTCCAGCACCACATCGGCCCGTGCGATGAGCCCGTGGAGGATGGTCTGGCCTTCCGGCGCCTTCAGGTTCAGCGTGAGGCTCTTCTTGCTGCGGTTCACCGACATGAAGTACGTGGCCTCGCCACCCGCGAACGGGGGCCAGCCGCGCGTGTCGTCACCCTTGCCGGGCTCCTCGACCTTGATGACCTCGGCGCCCATGTCGCCCAGCGCCATCGCGCAGAACGGGCCCGCGAGCACGCGGGTGAGGTCGATGACGCGGATGCCGGCGAGCGGCGGCCGGGCGGCGGGAGCGCGCCGGGCCCGCGCGGGAGCGGCGGTGCGTGTCTTCGGACGGCGCTTACGGCTGGCCACTGGATCTCCCCTTGAGGAGCCCCTGGACGAGGCTCTTGCTGATGGCGGCGACCTTCTCGCCCCGCGCGCCGGCGCGGCGCCAGAACAGACGCGCCCGGTCCGCGTAGCCCATATTCGAGAAGTAGTACACGGAGTCCACGTCCTCCACCGACACGCGCGAGCCGATCTTCACGCCCTTGGTCTCCTCGCCGTGGCAGAAGAGCCGCGCGCCCCCCTCGAGCTCGACCAGCGCGATGTGCAGCGGCGAGCGAAAGCCCTCGGGCGGGGAGAAGAGCGTGGTGAACGAGACGACCTCGCCCGTGTTCGGCACCGTCGCGGCCTCCATGGCCGTCCCGTGGTCGGGGCAGCGCGGCGCCGGCGGCACCACGAGACGCTCGCAGCGCGGACAGATCGAGGCGGGGAGCGTGGCCTCGATCACCGCGCGGCCTCTAGCAGCAGCACCCAGTTGTTGGTCGCGAGGCCGCCGATCGACTGCGCGAGCCCCACCCGCGCGGCGACCTGGCGCGCCCCCGCCTGGCCGCGGAGCTGCCAGCACAGCTCCACCGCCTGCCCAATGCCCGTGGCGGCCAGGGGATGGCCGCGCGCCTTGAGCCCACCCGACGGGCTCACCGGCAGGCGCCCATCTAGCGCGGTCTCGCCCTCGAGCGTGGCCCGCCCGGCCTTGCCCGAGGGCATGAGGCCCAGATCCTCGAGCGAGATGATCTCGAAGGGCGAGAACGCGTCGTGGACCTCGGCCACGTCGACGCGCTCGGGACCGAAGCCGGCCATGCGATAGGCGGCGCGCGCGGCGACCTGGGTGGCGCGAAAGGACGTGAGGTCGGAGCGGTAGCGGATCGCGATGGAGTCGGTCCCCTGCCCGATTCCCGCGACCCGGACCGCCGAGCGACTGCTCGTGAGCACGACCGCCGCCGCGCCGTCGGAGATCGGGCAGCAGTGGTAGAGCCGCAGTGGATCGGCGACCACCCGGCTCTCCATGACCGCTTCCAGGGTCACCGGCTCCTGGAAGTGGGCGTAGGGGTTCCGCGCCGCGTTGGCGTGGTTCTTCACCGCCACTTGCGATATTTCACGTAGCGTCAGCCCATGCTTGTGCATCGCCGCCCGCGTGATGAGCCCGGCGAGGGCGGGCATCGTCGTGCCGTATCGGCGCTCGTGGGGATCGATGGAGCGGCCGATGATCTCGGACACCCGCGGCGTGGCCAGGTGCGACATCTTTTCCCCGCCGAGGACCAGGACGTTTCGGTGCAGGCCCGCGGCCACCGCGGCAAAGCCCGTGTAAAAGGCGGCCAGCCCCGACGAGGTCGCCGTCTCCACGCGGAGCGCGGGCAGCTTGGCGAGGCCGAGGTGCGTATTGATGAGGGAGCCGAAGTTCCCGTCGCCGGTGAACTCCTCGGGATTCATGGCGCCCACCACCAGGGCATCCGGCTGATCGATGCCCGCGTCGGTCAGCGCCGCGTACGCCGCCTCCGCGATCAGGTCGGGAAGCGACTCGTTCCGCTTCCCGAACCGAGTCATCCCGGCGCCGGAGATCCAGACATCCGCCACGCGGTCATTGTCGGGCTCCCGGCCGCCGAGTGTCAACGTCCTCAGCGGCCGGCGCGACCCGTCGCGGAGGCGGCTCGCGGTGCGGGACGTTCACGGAGAGGGGCTCGCGCTCGCGTCGTGAAGGCGTACAGTCACGGGCGTGGCGAGTGGCCGCCCGGCTCCAACGGCGAGAATTTCGATGGCCGCCGCTAGCAGCCCGCCCTAGCCGCCTGCTTCGAAGTGAGTATTCCAGGAGAGAGAAGAGGGCGCCTTCTCACTTGGTACGAAGCGCGCAAGAGATCCCCACCGCCACGACTCCCGCTCCGACCAACACCAACGCAGCCGGGACAGGCACCGCGGCCGGAACCTCCTGCGTAAGCGGTGTCATTGTGCCGGTGAAATGCCCCTCGCTAACGAACGTAAGCCCGGTGACAAAGGCATTCACATCGTTGGGGTCCAAATTTGCGGATGCCTCGATCCCCAATACGGTAAAGGTAGACACGCCGCCCTGCGGGAAGAAGAACTGGTCGCCCGCAAGCACAGCGTGATGGAGGTTGTTGAACACAACGTCGTATTCCGCATCCCCGATGTCAGGCAGAAGAACTGAGGCAAAGTTCGGGTCGCCCTGCCCGATCGCGTACAGGTAGCCGACTGCGACAACAGGGTCGATAAAGGTCACGCTATTCGGCCCTACCTGCTCAATCGAGAACACGTAGACCGGCCCCAGGTTGTCATTCGGATTTTGATCGGAGCCAACCTGCGGAAGATGGACGTTCGGCGGACCGCTCGTCCCGGTGGGAGTAAACGCAAAAAAGGAGCTCGAGCGGCGGAGAATCTCGGCATTGTTGTTCGTGAAGGCCGCATGGTTTCGCGTCTCGATGACCTGGAA
>Ga0075423_10004963_pt1 | contig 12387 bp, 6 predicted proteins | sample SoiMethybrSBSTD2_FD_80114 | JGI IMG/M metagenome (GOLD analysis project Ga0075423, IMG submission 80114) | Bulk soil microbial communities from a Populus tree surrounding site in Tennessee, USA - Soil MetaG P. TD hybrid SBSTD2 | ecosystem: Environmental > Terrestrial > Soil > Tree plantation...
GCCGCTGCGCTACCTGGCGCTGCTGATTGTTGGGATCGCCGTCGGCGCGGCACTGGTGGCCTGGCTGGGAATGCCCGTGTGGGGTGCGTCCGTGCTGGTGCTCACGCTGCTGGGGTGGCCGACTGCGCGGACTTGGCGCACGGTTGGGGAGCGCTTTGGGCGACCGTTCATGGTCGTGAGCGTCCTGCTCTACCTGCAAGGGTTTCACACGATCGAGCACATCGCGCAGTTTCTTCAGCTCCATCTGCTGGCCTGGCCACCGCGCCAGGCGACCGGGCTGCTCTCTGGCCTCAACGTCGAGATCGTCCACTTCGTGTGGAACTGGTCGGTGCTGCTCGTGGCGCTCTATCTGCTGCGCGCGGGGCTGCGCAGCGGGCCGCGCAACCTATGGGGCGTGCTGTTCCTCGTGTGGGCGCTCGCGCACACGCTGGAGCATACCTATCTGATGTATCAGTACCTTTCGGCGATCCGCGTGCTGCTATCAACCGGAGGCAGCCTGGCCTTCGCCGAGGGGCTGCCCGGCGTGCTGGGACGCGGTGGCTGGCTGGCGGCCAATCAGGATACCAGCGCCATCGCCTGTCTGATCTGCCAACTGGTGCCGGCCAACGTCGTCACGCCTCGACTGGACATCCATTTCTGGTGGAATGTTGGTGAGACGACGCTGCTGCTGGCCTTCGTCATCGGCGCAGTGCAGCGCATCAGCAGCGCACCGCGCCTGGCCAAGTGCGGCGGTGCGGGATCGAGCGACGATGCGGCAGTGGGCGATCAGGGCTGCACGAGCGGGATGTAGAGATGATTGGGGTACCACTGCTCTATACATGCCACTGGCGCGATGCCGATGTTGCCGCCAGTGACCGTGCCGTTCGGGTCGAGCAGAAACCCGCTGTTGCCGGGATCACCGGTGGTCCAGTTCGCCTGGAGCGACGACCAGCGCGCCGGGTCACTGCCCTGGCGATAACGCGTCGGCAGGTAGCCGTCGGGGCGACCGCCTTGCAGGATCGAGAGGCGATAGCGCTCGGCGGGCATGATCGCGGAGTCGGTCGCATCCTCGTACTGTCCGACCGCCAGCCCGGCTGGAAGCACCCGCAGCTGCCGGTCGTCGCTCGTGAAAGGCTGCCCGTCCGGCCCAAAGCGGTAGAGGTAGATTGCGAACAGCGGATAGGCGGACGGCTCGCCAGCTTGGCGTATCCCGTCGCAGTTTGTATCAACCCAGGCCCAGCCCTGAATCATCGGGGTTGCAGCGCGAGCGGGCGCGCCCAAAGGCAGCATGCTCAGGAGCAGCATCACGAGGGCGGCCGAGGTCAACGTTCTGGTGTAATGCATGGAAGTCGTTCTCCTTTGATGTTTGCTGTGATGCAGGCTCTGCGCCAGGATGCGTAACGTGCGCCACACCAGTTCGCATCTCCGTCTCATGGTCTTTGCCAAGCCGGAACAGATTTGCTTTCATAGTCGGCACCATACCGAAAATCCGTCCACAATAGCCGGTTCATTCTACTTCACAATCCATACCAGGAGCACGTCTATGCTATCGTCGCAGCCACGCTCTCGCCGCATCCGAACCCTGGTTGTTGGTCTGATGTTATTGTCGCTCCTCACTGGTCTGCTGCATATCGCCGCCTCGTTTGTACCCGTTGCGACGGCGCAGATCGACAACAATCAACCAAGCCAGCCGTTCGCCGCGATCGTACCCTGTATTCGCGCCGGACAAAACATCAATCCTGTGAACTCAGCGTATATCTCACCGCGCTTTGCGACGACCTGCTACGCCTCGCGGCTGCACGATGGCGGCTACAACGCACCCGGCGGCGACGCCGATAACGGTGACGCGCTCGCGAGCGATACCGCGCTCGTCGAGTTCGGCGATGCCCAGCCCGATGATAGCGCTGATCTCTTCGGCGTGCCGGCCAACGGCCACACGACGCTCGCCACCGTCGGCGAGGTCGGCAGCGTCTACGGCCTGGCCTACGCCAGCGGCACCAATCCGACCGCGCCTAGCCTCGCTCGCACCCAGCGCCTGTTCGCGAGTGCCTACCACAAGCGGCTGACCCGCTTTGGCGCGGGCGGTCCAGGTGGCATCTATCTGACCAGCCGCGCGCTTGGCAGCACCAGCCTGTATGTGAGCATCCCCAACGTCGTGCCGGGTCCAGTTGGCGCAGCCTACAATGCCGGCGACGGCGCACGCGCGCGCTTCCCGAACGATCCGGCAGGAAACAATCCTTACTCCCCCGAGATGGGCGGGCTGCACCGTGCCGGCGACGACGCGCAGGAGCAAGGCTACGTGGGCGCAGCCGGGCTGGGCGACCTCGCACTTGACCCGCAGGAGCGCTACCTGTATGTGGTCAATCTCAACGACCGGCTGGTCTATCGGGTGGATAGCTGGTCGAGCACGCCCCAGGCCACGCTGACGACGCTGCCGGTGCCAAGTATCTACGCCAGCCTGAGCAGTTGCAACGCCAGCGGCGCGAGCGGCCCGCAGGATCTGCACCCGTTTGGGCTGGCGGTCAGCGCGTCGGCGCTGTACCTGGGCTTCGTGTGCTCCGCCGAGCGTAGCCAGGACCGCGCGGACCTCTCCGCTGGTGTGCTGCGCTACGATCTGGCCGGCGGCAGCTGGAGCCTGGTCTTTGCCACGCGCCTGGCGAGCTACGACGCCGAGCGCGGCAGCGTGCCCGGCTACACGCTCGCCTTCAACCCCTGGCGCACGAACGGCGGTGCGACCTATCATTATCCGCAGCCGATCTTGAGCGGGCTGGCGTTCGATGAAGCGGGCGATCTGATCCTCGGCCTGCGCGACCGCTACGCCGATCTCTCGGCGAACGGGCGCGCGGTCGGCGGCGAGACGCAGGGCGCGGGCCAGGGCGATCTGCTGATCGCCACGCCCAACGGCAGCGGCGGCTGGAGCGTGCCATCCGGCAGTGGCAGCGAGTATTTCGCCGACGGCGACGACCAGGGCAGCGCGACCGCCTATCCCGGCGACTGGCTGCACGGCGAGAGCAGCTGGGGCGGCATCGCGTATGTGCCGGGCGCGCACGACGGCGGCTACGGCGGCGAGGTCGCGTCCACGGTGATCTCACCCTACCGGGTCAACGCCGGCGGGGTGGCCTGGTGGGATGCGACCGGCGGCGCGGCGACGGCGCGCGAGGAGCTGTATCAGACCAGCACGCAGATGCCTAATACCTTCCAGAAGGCGGCTGGGCTGGGCGACTTGGAGTTGCTGTGCGCCTGGCGTGCGCTGGGTGATCGGGTCTGGCGCGACACGAACGGCAACGGTGTGCAGGACGGCGGCGAGCCGGATCTCAGCGGCGTGCGCGTGCAGCTGCTCGACGCGAGTGGTACGGTCGTCGCGACGGTGACGAGCGGCAGCCTGGCCGGGATGCACGGCAACTACCGCTTCTACGTGGACCCGTTTGCCAGCTACAGCGTGCGGATCGACCCGGCCATGTTCGCGCCCGGTCAGCCGCTGGCCGACCTGTCGCTGACGCTGCCGAACGTGGGTGCGAACGATGCGCGCGACAGCGATGCCGATGCCGGCGGGCGGATCGCGGTCGCGGCGGCGGGCAACCGCGACGTGAATGAGACCTTCGACATCGGCCTGGTTGCCAGCGCGAACGTGCGCATCAGCAAGAGCGGCCCGGCGACCGCGCTGCCCACGCAGACGATCGCCTACACCCTGGCCTACGCCAACGACGGCCCGGCGGCGGCGCAGCAGGTGACAGTCGTCGATACGCTGCCCGCTGGGCTGCGCTACCTGAGTGCGGCACCTGCGCCCGCGAGCGTGGCTGGCCAGGTGATCAGCTGGAATCTGGGCACGCTCGCGGCGGGTGCAAGCGGGACGCTCCTGGTCAATGTGGTGATCGACAGCACTGCGACCGGATCGCTCACAAATCGGGCGCAGATCAGCACGACCACACCAGGCGACGACCCCGACGATAACACCAGCACGGTCAGCACAACCGTGCAGCGTCCGAATGTGCGCATCAGCAAGAGCGGCCCGGCGACCGCGCTGCCCACACAGACGCTCGCCTACACCCTGGCGTATACAAACGACGGCCCGGCGACGGCGCAGCAGCTGACAGTCGTGGATACGCTACCGAGCGGGCTGCGCTACCTGAGCGCGACGCCTGCGCCCGCGAGTGTGGTTGGCCAGGTGATCAGCTGGAACCTGGGCACGCTCGCGGCTGGTGCGAGTGGGGCGATCCTGGTCAGCGTGGCGGTCGACAGCACTGCGACCGGGTCGCTCACCAACCGCGCGCAGATCAGCACGACCACACCGGGCGACGATCCCGACGACAACACCAGCACGGTCAGCACAACCGTGCAGCGTCCGAATGTGCGCATCAGCAAGACTGGCCCGCCGACGATGATCGTCGGCGATGTACTGACCTACACGCTGGCCTACGCCAACGACGGCACGGCGGCGGCGCAGCAAGTGATAGTTGTGGACACACTGCCGGGTGGCATCACGTTCGTGCGCGCCAGCCCGGCACCCACCAGTATCGTGGGTCAGGTGATCAGCTGGAACCTGGGCACGCTCGCGGCTGGTGCGAGTGGGACGATCCTGGTCAGCGCGCTGAGCGACAGCAGCGCGGCGGGGTCGCTCACGAACCGCGCGCAGATCAGCACAACCACGCCAGGCGACGACCCCGGCGACAACACCAGCACGGTCAGCACGATCGTGCAGCGCCCGAACGTCTGGGTTCAGAAGACCGGCCCAGCGACGATCTTGGTCAGCGATGTGCTGAGCTACACGCTGACCTACGCCAACGACGGCAGCGCCGGCGCTGCTGCGGTGCAGGTTGTGGACACGCTGCCGAGTGGGTTGAGCTATCGGAGCGCGACACCCGCACCGTCGGTCGTGAGTGGCCAGGTGCTGACCTGGAACCTGGGCACGCTCGCAGTTGGCGCACAGGGCCGCATCAGCGTGGTCGTCCAGTCGTCGAGCAGCCTGGCGAGCGGCACGGCGCTGACCAACACAGCCCAGATCACGACGACCACGCCGGGCGATGATCCGAGCGACAACACCAGCACGGCGACGACGACCGCGCTCGCACCCGACCTGTCGATCCGCAAGAGCGACGGCGTAGCGCTGGTGCAGCCGGGCGATCTGCTGACCTATACCTTGACGATCCACAACAGCGGGCCGATCACCGCGACCAACGTACTCCTCACAGAGCTGCCACCGCTGCCGATCGTCGATCCGGCCTGGACCGTGCAGGGCGACGGCAGCTATACCCAGCTGATCGGCGCACTCGGCCCCGGCGCGACGATCACCCGCAGCGTCACGATCCAGCTGCCCAACCCGCTGCCGCTAGCGTTGCAGAGCCAGATCGCCAACGTCGCGCGCGTGCGCACGCCCTGCTGCGCCGACCCGACGCCCGAGGACACGACCAGCACCGACACCGACACGCCGATCGCTGGGCGCGTCGGCGACCTGATCTGGCTCGACCGCGACGGCGACGGTGTGGCGGATGCGGACGAGCCGGGGCTGGCGCATGTGCCGCTGGAATTGCTTGATCCGCTGACCGGAACCGTGCTGGTAACGACCACGACCGACGAGCGCGGCGGCTATACCTTCGCCGGCCTGCGCCTGGGGCGCTACGTCGTGCGCATCAGTCCGTCGGCGCTCGATACGATCTACTACGCCTATGCGATCACGACCGCGCCGGCACCGGCTGCGACACTGAGCGTCAGCGCGCCCAGCGACACCACGCTCGACATCGGCTTGCGCCCGCGCAGCACGACCGCCGTGGTGCTGGCCTATCTGCTTGTTGAGCCGGCAGTGCCACAGGGCCTGAGCATCCGCTGGGGCACGCTGGCCGAGCAGGCGACCGACCACTTTCGCGTCGAGCGCACGACCCAGCGCACACGCAGCGGTGCGGTGCTGGTCGGCACGCTCGACAGCCAGGGCAGCCAGGGCGGCGATTACCGTCTGACCGATCTGAGCGCGCCGTCCGGTCCCGTTTATTACTGGCTGATCGAGGTCGAGACCAGTGGCCAGGAACACAGCTACGGTCCAGCCGCGTCGGTGCAGCCCACCGCACACGTCACGCTGTATCTGCCGCTCGTCACGCGCTAAGGAGCCCACCATGCCACGTCTTTCCACGCTCCTGCTCTTGCTCGGCGCGCTGTGCTTCGTCGCCACCGGCGTCAGCGTCGGCCTGACGCTGGCCACACCAGCGCCGGTCAGCGCGGCAGACCTTTGGAGCATCGGCACGCCGACCCTCCCGCCACTGCCCAGCGCCGAACCGACGCTGCCGCCCACCACCGTACCCACGACAATGACGCCACCCACAGCGACGGCGACCGGCACACCCGTTGCATCGACGCCGACGGTTACGCCGGTACTGCCAACACGCACCCGCCCGCCGCCTGACCCGGACCCGACCGCGACGCCGCTGCCGACGGAGCGCCCTTCCGCCACGCCCGAACCCTGGACCAGCGAGGTGACGATCATCAAGCAGGCCAGCGCCAGCGCGGTGTTGCCGGGCGAGACGTTTGTATATACGCTCGTCGCGCGCAACAACGGGCCGCACAGCGCGTTCGATGTGGTCGTGCGCGATGACGTGCCGCCACAGCTTGCTATCATCGATCTGCATAGCACAAAGGGCGACATCACCGTCGTGGGGCAGACGGTGACGGCCTACCCCGGCACGCTGGAGCCGGGCGAGACGGCGGAATACCGCATCACCGTGCGTGTGCGCGCGGACGCGCGGCCCGGCGCGCTCGCGAACACCGGCGTGATCACGACCAGCACGCCGGGCGACACACCCGCGAACAACACCAGCACCGTGACGGTGACGATTCAACCAGCGCCGCGCACCCTCCAGACTGCACCACCGCAACTGCCGCGCACCGCCGACACCGCCGAGCCGATGCTGCTGGCGCTGATCTCACCATTGGCGTGGGCCGGTATGGTCGGTGGGCTGCTGGTGCTGCTCGGCGGCGTGCTCTCCTGGGGGTTGCGCGGCTGGACCGGGCGCACGCGTTCCGTAGCCGCCGGCCTGGATAGGGCGCACATCGCGCCCGCCGGCCCACGCGCGGTACCCTACCAACTGCCAGCCGCTGCGCCCGCCGGCCCGCTCGGTCTGGGGCCTGCGCTGGCAGCGTTTGCGCCGCCAGCCCCGCTGCCGCCGCTCACACCGCTGGACCGCGATGACGCGCTCCGCGATGCGATCGCGGATGGAAGCGAGGATTGATGCCCATGCGCCGTCTGCTCTGTTTGCCGGTTCTGCTGCTGGTGCTTAACGCCTGCGCCTCGCCGCTGACGATCGACCAGGCCCGCGCGACCGCCGTCGCAGGCGGCTGCTGGCCCTACGGCGTCCATCAGCCCAACACGCCCACGCCGCCAGCGACGGCCCGACCGGGCACACCGCAGCCGACCCCGCCGCCGATGGTTGTTGACTACCCAGCATGCACACCGCAGCCAGGGACGCCGACAGCAACGATCCGACCGACACCGACCCCCCGGCCGCCGGTGCCGACCCCGCCGCCGCTCGCAGTGCAGGGTGGGCGAACCGAGCTGGGGCAGCAGCCGGGAGCGGCAACGCCGTGGGCGCGCGCAACCCGATCACCGGCCCTCGCTATCTGCCCCAGCGATGGGCGAGCCGCTGTCGCCTGGCTGGCCTGGGGTGGCGGGCCAGATGCTGATGCGGGCGATGTGTGGGTCCGTGTGCAGGACCGCAATGGGCGCTGGCGCAATGGCCAGACGCTCAACCGCGCGCCGATCAGATCGTTCGGCGGCGGCTTGGGCATCGCCTGGACCATCAGCGAGACGATCGCCGTGGCCTTTGCGAGCGCGGATGCCCACATTCAGTTCGTGAGCACGCGCGACGCCGGCGCGAGCTGGGGCGTCTCTGAGGACAGCGGGCTGCGCGGGCGGGTCGTGAGCCTGCGCAGCGATGCCAGCGGCACACTCTATCTGCTGGCGCTTGTGGATGGGCTGGGCCTGCGCTCCGATCCCCCCGATGGCCAGTACGGCTATCCGGTGCTGGCGCGTCGTCCGATGGCTGGGCACTGGAGCATTTCGACGCAGATCACGCGCGAGCTTCAGTACAGCGGCGATCTCGCGCTCGTCGAGCCGGCAGGGCAAGCGACGCGATTATACGCCATCTTGACCGATTGGGACCGAGCCAACGGCAGTTTTCCCTCGACCGTGACACTGGCAGCCAGCGCGGACGGCGGGCAGAGCTGGATGACACGCCGCCTCAACGACCGTGCGCAGGTTGCATCGGCGGGGATCGTTGCGACGAGCTTCGTGGCGGCACAGCGCCCCGACGGCAGCGTTGTGGTGGCGGCGGCGTGGAGTCAGACGCCTGGTCCTGGCCCGGCCGCCGGCGCGGTGCAGGCGCGCCTGAGCCGCGATGGCGGGCAGACATGGGGCGATGTCGAAACCATCGCCCAGCACCAGCACGATGGGCGCTTCACCGAAGACCCAAGCAATCCCGCCTATGTTGGTGGGTTTGAGCCGAGCTTGGTGTATGATATGGCAACCGATCGCATCGCCGCGTCGTGGATAGCGGACGATCTCAGCCGCCGCGACGCCCGTGACGCCTCCAGTACCAACAGGAGCGTCCGCACGCTGCTGGCAGCTCGGTCGCTGGACGATGCCACGAGCTGGCAATTCGCCGTCACACCCGATGGTCTGGGGGATATTTCACCGCAGCTTACCGCCTGGGGGCAGCGTGGAGCGCTCTGGGGGGCAGCAGGCGGGCGCTGGCACTGGCTGACTATCATTGACGAGCGGAATGTCCAATCGCGGATTCTCGCGCAGCCGGTAACGCTTTCGGCGTTGCTGGCGCAAGGAGTTCCCTGATGCTATTTCTCCGAATTATGCTCATCCTGGGATTCGTGTCGGCGCTGGTGGCCTGCGGCAGTGCGGGAGCGAGTGGTTCAGCTCCTGCGGCAGCCGGGCCGGAGGATACCGTGACGAAGGCGCTGGACGCCATGACGCAGAAGGATGAGGCTGCGCTGACCGAGCTGTTCGATCCATCGGTCGGCGATCTCAGGAGCACGCTGGCGTTTCAGGCCATCCGCGACTGGACGAAGATCGGCTCGGATGCGCAGGTGCCAGGTGCGTTTGGGCCGGTACAGTCACGCCAGGTGCAGTCGCCGGAGCTGCGCGGGCAGGCCACGACCGTACGAGTTAATGTGACCCACCAGCGCGGGGCGTCAGTCTGGGACTTCACGCTGCACCAGACAGCGGACGGCTGGCGGCTGGTGGAGGTTCACGGCCAAATCGCCGAGCAGAAACAGCCATGACCGCACGCCCCGCCAGCCGTATCGTGATCGTACTGATCTGCATCCTGCTGGCGACGCTGCTGCTCGGCTGCATCACACTGCCCTGGACGGTCAGCCAGGGGACCGTCGCACAGTCGGTTCCGCGCTGGGCCTGTCCAACGGCGACGCCGAAACCGTACGCGGAAGATGGCCCGATCAAGGGCTACCAGGACGGCCAGCCCGATCCAACGACCGGCATCCCGCAGCAGGTGCCGGAGTATTACGTCGTCTGGGAGCAGGAGTACGGCTACCTCGGCAACCCGCCGCCCGCGCCGACGCCGTATACCAAGTTGGGCAACGGCTTTTACCTGGGCCAGATCGTCAACCTCTCGCCGTTGCTCGACGTACAAGGCGATGTGCGACGAACCGAGGTGATGAGCGGCAGCCTCCGGCTGTATGCGGCCCAGCTAACCTGGCACAATCGCGGAGCAGCATTCCCGTTCTCTGCGGCGCGCCAGGTCGTGCTCAGCGCGATACAGCGGGCGGATGGAGCGCGTCTCAGCGGCAATGGCTGGAGCTGGAGTCTCGCAGCCGCACGCCTGGCCGGTCGAGCAGACGAACAGACGCTGCGATCGGCTGTGCCGTCGGGCGATAGTGAGGTGATCGTGCCGCTGCTCGCGCCGGATGGCGATCCGCAGACGCTCGACCTCCAGCTCGATCTCGCGGGACAGGCCGGCAACGTGGATAGAGGCGGGCTGCGCGTGCAGTGGTCGCGAGCGCAGGAGCGTTATTGTGATCACGCGGGAACGATCGCCGCATCCTACAACGATCCAGCTAGGCCGCTGCAAGGCCCACCGCCGCCGGCCAACGCGACCGATGTCGTCGCCTGGGCGTACGCGCAAGTCGGTCGGCCCTACTGCTGGGGCGGGAAAGGAAACGCGGCGTGCGCCGGAAACCCGAACATCGGCTATGCCGACGCCTGCCCGTCGCGGCAGGGGCTGCCGTGCTGGGATTGCTCGGGGCTGGCCTGGGGCGCATACAACAGCGTCGGAGTGACGATCTCCCACGGCACCAGCAATCAGAGCCGCTACCCGCTGGTCTGGCAGGCCGGATCAGCGGTCGAGCCCACGAGTGTGGTTCAGCCGGGTGACTTGCTGCTCTTCACCGGCGCGAATGCCAACGGCCAACCGGTCGGCTCGATCACCCACGTCGGCCTATACGCCGGCGATGACACACTGGTTCACGCAGCCAATTACCCAGACGGTGTGATTGTGACGCCGCACGTCTTCGAGAACCGCTACTACAAGCCCAGGCTGGCGCTGATCACACGCCCACCGAGAAGCTAGGGACGAGCTCACAGAACAATACCAGCGTAAACAAAAGCTGCCTGATCTATGACGATCAGGCAGTTTTTGATGGGGATGCCGTCGAGTTTGTCGGCCAGACCACATCACCAACCAAGCGCCAGTCGTAGTACCAGCCACACGAGCATCACCAGGGTCGTCGCCTGCGCAGCCTTCACGAAGGTATCCGCCGAGCTGATGAAGGCGGCGAACACGACGCGGGCCGGCAGTTCGCCCCGGCTGGACGGCCGTTGTGAGCGGCCCAGTTGCCCATGCGCCAATTGTTCACCTCCCAGGATCGCACCACCCTGGTGCCGCACGAGCGCAAGCAATGCGGCAGTCCGCTACTGCACCCCGCACCTGACGGCCATCCGCCCGAGGCAGAGCACCGGCCCGCTGGGGCTGCCTGCGCCGACTGATCCGTCCGTTATGTTCAGCGCGCACCCGCCTGGCTCACCTTATGTTTAGCGCACCCCTCCTTCATTGCGGGTCAGTAATTGTTACACTGGCATCTTTCTATCGGCCTGAACGCCTCGACTAAGTCTCAAAACCCTTCATTGCGGGTCAGTAATTGTTACCGAGTGTCGGTGGTTGATCCCGGCAAGGGCTATTTGTGTCTCAAAACCCTTCATTGCGGGTCAGTAATTGTTACAAAGTGCTACCGAAAGAGTAGCTTTCGTGAGAGCTGGTCTCAAAACCCTTCATTGTGGGTCAGTAATTGTTACTGCTAGCACTTCTGGTCTCGACCTTCCTGATCCTAGGGATCGTCTCAAAACCCTTCATTGCGGGTCAGTAATTGTTACGAAAGGGAGGTGAAGTCAACCCGGGATCGGTCGCAAGTCTCAAAACCCTTCATTGCGGGTCAGTAATTGTTACCGAGAGTGCGCAGATTTTGCGTAAACTCGTGGATGGCCACGTCTCAAAACCCTTCATTGCGGGTCAGTAATTGTTACACATATAGGCACACCACTAGGTGTGAACATAACCTGAGTCTCAAAACCCTTCATTGCGGGTCAGTAATTGTTATTGGAGACGGCGACGTCGGGTACGCTCCACATACGTGGGTCTCAAAACCCTTCATTGCGGGTCAGTAATTGTTACTGAATCCGTTGCAGCCGCAACCGGCCGGAACGTTCGAGTCTCAAAACCCTTCATTGCGGGTCAGTAATTGTTACGCTGTCGTACCTCATGCCGCGGGAAACGGCAGGCTTGTCTCAAAACCCTTCATTGCGGGTCAGTAATTGTTACCCATGGGACTCGCTGACCGCTATCCGTGTGCTCAAGTGGTCTCAAAACCCTTCATTGCGGGTCAGTAATTGTTACTTGCCGACGATTCCAGGGCAGAGTTGCCCCGTCCATGTCTCAAAACCCTTCATTGCGGGTCAGTAATTGTTACAAAGCAAGTATCACCTTTCTTCTTCGATTCGTTGAAAGTCTCAAAACCCTTCATTGCGGGTCAGTAATTGTTACGTGAAGAAATTGCCCGCACCACAAGGCCAGGTAAAAGTCTCAAAACCCTTCATTGCGGGTCAGTAATTGTTACATCTTGGCGACCGCGAAGCTGGGTGAACAGGTGGCGAACGTCTCAAAACCCTTCATTGCGGGTCAGTAATTGTTACGAAGGAAAGGCGGTCATCTTCATAACGCACAAGATGAGTCTCAAAACCCTTCATTGCGGGTCAGTAATTGTTACTTGTTCTCCTTCCTCTGCTCTACGGAGCATTGAAGTCTCAAAACCCTTCATTGCGGGTCAGTAATTGTTACGGAACGAAAAGCGGTACCGGATGTGGCGGCGTGGCACGTCTCAAAACCCTTCATTGCGGGTCAGTAA
>Ga0075423_10004964_pt1 | contig 12386 bp, 6 predicted proteins | sample SoiMethybrSBSTD2_FD_80114 | JGI IMG/M metagenome (GOLD analysis project Ga0075423, IMG submission 80114) | Bulk soil microbial communities from a Populus tree surrounding site in Tennessee, USA - Soil MetaG P. TD hybrid SBSTD2 | ecosystem: Environmental > Terrestrial > Soil > Tree plantation...
CACCGAGCGTCAGAACGACGAGATCGAGCGGCGCGAAATCAGGGTCCGCGCCTGATGGCACGTGGTAGGCAGCCATCACCCACTGGACGTCTCCCACGCGGCGAACCGTCACCGACCGTTCGCCGTCCTGCGTCGGCTCTGCGGTGTAGGAGGTGGGGATCGTGCGCGTGGGTTTTGCAATGGCGCCGAAGTACTGCGCGATCAGCTCGAGCGTTTTCGGCTCGTCGAACTTGCCCGCGACGAGCAGCACTGCGTTGTCGGGTTGATAGTAGGTGCGATAGAACGCCTGGAGCCGATCGATCGGGACGTTTTCGACATCGGATCGTGAGCCGATCGTCGACTTGCCGTAGTTGTGCCAGAGATATGCGGTTGACATGACCCGCTGCAGCAGGACGTTGGTCGGACTGTTCTCACCCGATTCGAGCTCGTTGCGCACGACCGTCATCTCGCTGTCGAGATCCGCTTTCGCGATAAAGGAGTTCACCATGCGATCGGATTCGAGGTCGAGCGCCCAGCGCAGGTTCTCTTCGGTTGCCGCGAACGTCTCGAAGTAGTTGGTGCGGTCGTACCAGGTCGAGCCGTTCGGGCGCGAACCGTGCTCGGTCAATTCCTGCGGGATATTGCGATGCTTGGGCGACCCCTTGAACACGAGATGCTCGAGCAGATGGGCCATGCCGGTCTCGCCATATCCCTCGTGCCGCGAGCCGACCTTGTAGGTCACGTTCACCGTGATGGTCTGCTTCGACTGGTCGGGGAAGAGCAGGACCTGAAGACCGTTGGCGAGGTGATATTCCGTGATCCCTTCAACCGAGGTGACGCGCTCGACACCGCTCGGCAGGTTTTGCGCGGCCGGAGCGGCAGGGGCCGCAGCCTGTCCGGCGTGCACGACCCCGGGCGTCATGGCGGTCAGGGTCCACGCGACGAGTACTGAAAATGTCGTGGAAGCGAGTTTCATCGATACACTCCCGGTGAGGTCAACGAGTCTACAGCAACCTCTCGCGGCTCGGGCGACGGTGCCCGCGGGGGGCTTTCACCTTCGCCGAAGGCTATGGCTGACAGGAAAGCCCGCGCTCTACGAGAGTTGTAATAGATTCGTCACTCCGATGCGCGTCTTCGTCCCGTTGACCCTGGTCATCGTCACAGCAGTTGCCGGTTGTGGTCGCCAGGCGCAGCCGGTGGCTCCGAAGGAACAGGATTGGTTCGTCGATCGGGCGCGCGAGTCAGGTCTCGATTTCGTTCACGTGAACGGCATGTCCGGCAAGCTCTATATGCCAGAGGTCCTGGCGCCAGGTGTGGCGCTTTTCGACTTCGACAACGACGGCGATCTGGATGTGTATCTGGTCCAGGGGCGGCCACTCAGCTCGTCGGCGGGTCTGGAAAGCAAGACCCGCCCTACGCCGTTGGGTGACCTGAACGGCCGGCTCTTTCGCAACGATTTGCGCGTGAACAGCGACGGCACGCGCACGTTGCGTTTCACCGACGTCACGCGCGAGAGCGGCATCGTCACGCCGGGGTACGGCATGGGTGTCGCGGCGGGAGATTTCAACAACGACGGCTGGGTCGACCTTTATCTGACGAAGTTCGATGCTCCCAATCAACTCCTCCGCAACAACGGCAACGGCACGTTTACCGACGTATCGAAATCGAGTGGCACTGATCTCCGCTCGTGGAGCGTCTCGGCGTCGTTCGTCGATGTCAATCGCGACGGCTGGCTCGACCTGTACGTCGGCAACTACGTCCGTTACTCGCTGGAACACAGCACGCAGTGCTTCGGTGCGTCTGGCGCGCTCGATTACTGCATGCCCGACGCCTATCAACCATTGCAGGATCGTCTGTTTATCAATCGGCGTGACGGGACGTTTGCCGACGCGAGCGTCACGTCGGGCATCGCGCGTGAATATGGCCCCGCACTTGGCGTGTCGACCGCGGATTTCAATGGCGACGGCTGGATGGACATCTACGTGGCCAACGACGGGAAGGAAAACCAGCTATGGCTGAACAAGAAGGACGGCACATTCGAGAACGTCGCACTGCTCTCGGGCGTCGCGCTCCCGGTGACCGGCAAAGCCGAGGCCAGCATGGGTGTCGACGCCGGCGACTTCGATGACGATGGCGACGAGGATCTGTTCATGACGGAGCTGACGAGCCAGGGAAGCAATTTGTATGTCAACGATGGCTCGGCCGTTTTCGACGATCGCAGCACACCGTCTGGTGTTGGTCCCGCGAGCGTCCCCTTCACCGGTTTCGGAACAGGCTGGTTCGACTACGACAACGATGGCCGTCTCGACCTGCTTTCCGTGAACGGCACTGTGCAGATTATCGAATCGCTCAGGCAGGCAAAGGATCCGTTGCCCCTGCATCAGCGGAAACTCCTGTTCCATAACCTCGGCGGCGGCCGATTCCAGGAGGTCAGTGCTCAGGCGGGTGCAGTGTTCGCGCTATCCGAGGTCGGCCGCGGTGCGGCATTCGGCGACGTCGACAACGACGGCGACGCCGACGTCCTCGTCGGCAACAACAACGGACCGACACGGCTGCTCATCAACCAGACCGCGAACGGGCATCACTGGATCGGCCTGCGGCTGGCCGGCGTCGGCGGACGCGACATGCTTGGTGCCCGTGTTGAGGTCATTCAGGCCGGTGCACCCACGCGCTGGCGCCGGGCTCGCTCGGACGGCAGCTACGCCTCCGCCAACGATCCGCGTGTCATCGTCGGATTGGGAGAGTCCTCGAGTCCACCGGACGTGCGGGTCACCTGGCCGGACGGCAAGGTCGAAACCTGGACGCACGTCGACGTCGATCGGTACTCGACGTTGAAGGAGAACTAAGACGGTGCGAGGGGGCGAGGGGGCGACGGTGCGACGGGGCAGAGGTCCGGCGGTCCGAGGTGCCCGGCGGCTCGCAGTACTGAGTCTATTGCTGGTCATCGTGTTCATATCAGCCTGTAATCGAACCGAGAAGGCGCCGGCACTTCAGCCAGTCCCGTTGCCAGATATTTCGAGCGCGGCCGGGCAGGTGCAGAAGCAGATTCGGGAGCGCTATCAGTTGCTGCAGGCTGCGATCGAAAAGAAGTCTCCGCCCAGGGAACTCGCCGCCGCATTCGGTGAAATGGGCAAGATGTTCATGGCGGCCGAGTACTACGATGCCGCTGAAACGTGCCTGAGAAATGCCCAGCAACTCGATTCCGGCAACGCGGCGTGGCCGTATTTCCTTGGCCATGTCTTCCGCTACAAAAGTGATCCCGCGAAAGCCGCCGCGTATTTCGAACAGGTGCTCGCGCAGGAACCTTCAGATGTGCCGACCCTGGTCTGGCTAGGCGAGATGAACCTTACGCAAAATCGCCCTGACGCCGCAGAAGAACCGCTGAAGAAAGCTCTCTCACTCGACCCGTCGAGCGGCGCCGCTCTCTACGGCCTTGGACGAGTCGCGCTGGCGAAGCAGGATTACGTCGCCGCAGTGAAGTACCTGGAGACGGCACTCGCGCGAGACCCGCAGGCGACGCAGGTGCACTATCCCCTGGCGCTCGCGTATCGGGGCCTCGGCAATCGAGGGAAGGCTGAAGAGCACCTGAAGCTGCGTGGCGACGTTGGCCTCCCGCCCGTCGATCCGCGGCTGGCCGAGATTGCAGCGCTGCTCCAGAATGCCGCCGCGTACGAAGCGCGCGCCTCGCAGGCGCTCGGGAACCGGCAGTGGGCCGAGGCCGCAGAGAACCTGAAGAAGGCCATCGAGCTCGCGCCTGACAATGCATTCAATCGCCTGAACCTCGGCACCGCGCTCTACATGCAGGGTGACGCGGAGGGGGCGCTGAAACAGTATCGAGAGGCGGTGCGTCTATCGCCATCGCTCGCGCGCGCACACTTTGCGATAGGTGTGCTGATGGACGCCAGCGGACAGGATGGTGAGGCGATCAAGGCGTTCGAAGCGGCAGTCGCGAGCGATCCTGCCTACGCCGAGCCTCATTTCAGCCTCGCCAACGTGCTTCGTCGCAACGGACGCGTGCAGGAGTCACTGGCCCAATACTCGGAAGTGCTGCGGCTCGATCCGGCTGTGTCTCAAGCGGCCTTCGGGTATGCGATGGGGTTGGTGCGTCTCGGACGTTATCAGGAAGCGCGCGCTCGACTCGAAAGCGCGATCCAGAGCTTTCCGGATCAGCCGGGGTTTCCGCATGCGCTGGCTCGCTTGCTCGCGGCCGCGCCAGACGATCGCGTGCGCGACGGCGCGCGGGCCACATCCATCATGAGCGAGCTGATGAAGTCGCAGCAGACGATGGCCATGGCCGAGACGATGGCGATGGCGCTTGCCGAGACCGGCCGGTTCGACGAAGCGGTGAGGTGGCAACAGGAGGCGATTACGTCCGCTCGCGCGGGCAAGCGCGAGGATCTGGTGCGCACGCTGTCGACCAATCTGCGCTTGTACGAGAACAGGCAGCCGTGCCGCACGCCGTGGACGCTCGACGACCCGGTGCATCATCCAACGAGCGGCGGCTAGCTTCGTCCAGGTGCGGGTGTTGCCGCGCTAAGATGGGCCGGTGACGAGAGTGCGGGGTCTGTCCGTCGCGTGCATGCTTGCACTCGGCGTCCATGCCGCAGTGACGACCAAGGTTGTGAATGGGCAACCGGCCGCGCCGTTCATCGATGCCACGGCGCAGACCGGCCCTGACTTCATCCACGCCAACGGCGCGGCCGGCGATCTGCTTCTTCCCGAAGTCATCGGCCCCGGCGGCGCGCTCTTCGACTACGACAACGACGGAGACCTCGATCTGTTTGTGGTCCAAGGCGCGGGGAAAACCGGCGGGCGGCTATTTCGCAACGACGCTTCGCAAGCGGGCCCGCGATTCAGGTTCACGGACGTCACCGATCGCAGCGGGATCGTTGCGACCGGGTACGGCATGGGCGCCGCAACCGGCGATTACGACAACGATGGCTGGATCGATCTGTATGTGACCAACATGGGGTCGAACCAATTGTTTCGTAACAACGGCGATGGCACGTTCAGCGACGTCACTGCGAAAACACGAACCGACGATCCCCGCTGGAGTACGGGCGCGACATTTTTCGACTACGACCGTGACGGCTGGCTCGATCTCTTCGTCGTCAACTACGTCAACTTCCGGCCCGACATGAAACGCGGCTGCTTCTCGGCGGGGTCCGCGCCCGATTACTGCAATCCCGCGGTCTACGATCCGGTACCTGCCAGATTGCTGCACAACAACCGGGATGGGACGTTTACGGATATTTCGGTCCCCGCCGGCATCACGCGCTTGCCGGCGCGCGGGCTCGGCGTGATGGCGCTGGACATCAACAGCGACGGGTGGACCGACCTCTATGTCGCTAATGACGGCGATCCGAATCAGCTGTGGATCAACCAGCGCGGCTCCGGCGTCTTCAAAGACGAGGCGCTGCTGGCCGGCGTAGCTGTCAACCGGACCGGTCAGCCACAGGGGAGTATGGGCATCGATGCGGGAGACGTCGACCACGACGGCGACGAGGATCTGTTCGTCACCAATCTGGACAACGAGGGCAACACGTTATACCTGAATCTCGGCGCCGGCCTGTTCGAGGAACGCACGACGGAGTTCGGGCTGTTCAAGCTTGGCTTCACCGGATTTGGGACCAGGTTCCTCGACTACGACAACGATGGCTGGCTCGATCTCGTCGTCGTCAATGGCGCGGTAAGACACTTGAGCAGCCAGGTGCAGAAGGGCGATCGCTATCCGCTGAAGCAGCGCAGCCAGTTGTTTCACAACGAGCGCGGACGGAGGTTCGAGGATGTGTCCGACACCGCCGGTTCGCCGTTCGCGCAGTTACAGGTCGCGCGAGGTGCGGCGACCGGGGATCTCGACAACGACGGTGACACCGACATCGTCGTGTTCAACAACAGTGGTCCCGTGCGGGTACTCCTCAACGAGAGCGGTCATCGTCGGCATTGGATCGGCCTTCGCATCATCGATGGCCGCTACAAGCGCGATGCCGTCCAAACGCGTGTCGAGCTGGCAGGTCATCGCGGCGCGACCAGGCGCGTTCAGACCGACGGCAGCTATGCGGTGGCCAGCGATCCGCGCGTCCTGTTCGGGCTGGCAAATGAGGCGGGACCCCAGACGGTTCGCGTGCTCTGGCCAGGCGGGCAAGCGGAGGACTTTCGCAACCTGGCCGTCGATCGCTATTGGATCCTCGAGGCCGGCAAGCCGCCGCGTGCAGTCCAATGACTCCCCTGCCTGTTCGTCAATTCAGAACCCGCCTCTACGATGGGATTCTGATCTGCATGATTCTGACCTGTACTCTGGCGGCTCGGGACGAAGCAGCGCAATCAGAATCGACCGAACTGGCTCCAGCCAGGAGTGGACTTCGCCCCGTTCCGATTCCCCGCCTCGACGATCTCGAACCGGCCGTGTCTCGTCAGATCCGCGGCGAGCGACGATCGTTCGAGACTCTGGTTGAGAGCAGGGACGTCTCTACCGGGAAGCTCGCCGCCGCGTACGGATCCCTCGGACGGCTGTTTCACGTCTATGAGTTCTTCGAGTCTGCCGAGGCGTCTTATCTCAACGCCACGCGACTGGCGCCGGCGGATGCGACCTGGCTTCATTTGCTCGGATACCTGTATCAGCAAACGGGACGGCTGGATGAGGCGGCAGAGCGCTTCGAGCAGGCAGTCCGCGCGCAGCCGAACGATCGCGCGGCAACTGTCCGTCTCGGTCAGGTGTACCTGGGAATGAATCGCTTGCGGGAGGCGAGGGAGCAGTTCGACAGCGTTGCCGCTGTTTTTCCTGCCTTGGCGCAGTACGGCCTGGGCGAAGTGGCGCTTCGCGAGCGTCGTTTCGATGAAGCGGTCGGACACTTTCGTGCCGCGCTCGAGCGGGTGCCTCAAGCGTCGTCGATTCACTACTCGCTCGCGATGGCCTACCGCGGGCTCGGCCGTCTGGATGAAGCGGAATCGCACCTCGAGCGTCGAAGCACCGGTGGAATCAACGTGGGTGATCCGATCGTGGATAGTCTTCAAACGCTCGTACGGGGCGAACGCGGACTGGTTGTGCAGGGCAGGCGGGCGTATGACGCCGGGCAGTACGAAGAGGCTGCGGCGGCTTTTGCGCGGGCCATCGAGGCGGCGCCCGACAGTGCCACGGCGCGGGTCAACCTCGGGCTCACGCAGTTGCAACTGGGCAAGACTGCCGACGCAGTCGCTACTCTGCGGGCCGCGTTCGAGCTTGCGCCGGACGATACCGACGTGGTCCGCGATTTTCTCAGGGTTCTGTTGCGGCTTCAGCAGGTCGATGAAGCCATCGCCGTGCTGACCAAGTCACAGTCCGTCAATCCTGACGATGAGGAGTCGCTTGTGGCTTTGGCGATTCTGCTGGCGCAACGGGCACGCTACGGCGAGGCGGTTTCGTTGCTGGCGGAGGCCAATCGACGATTTCCGGAGCGCACGGACACGGCGACGACCCTTGCGCGACTGCTGGCGTCCTCGCCGGACCGTTCTCTTCGTGACGGCCGCCGCGCCTACGAACTCGCGCTGGCGGTGTATACGACAAGTCCAACGCCGGTCCACCGCGAAACCGTCGCGATGGCGCTTGCCGAACTGGGGCGCTGCGACGAGGCGTTGGAGTGGATGCAACGTGCTGTGGCCGAGGCCGCGCAAGCGAACGACGCGGACGCGACCCGCCTCAAAGGCGAGATATCGAAATACGAATCCGCATCTTGTCGGCCTCCGTGGCAGTAGTGCGGGAGTGCAGGGTCTTGAAGAACAAGACCCGGCCTACGCCACCGTGGGGCCCACGCTACGTAGGGCGGGTCCTGTTTTTCGGACCCGCCATTACGCTTCGTGATCTTCGTGATCTTCGTGGTCTTCGTGGTCAAAAGTCGAACTGCGCGCTGATCTTGAAGAACCGTGACGGAACGACGTACTGCGGCTGCCGCCACGAATTCGGAATGAACGGAGGCGTGTAGGTGAGGTTCTCCTGCGTAACGGCCGTGCTGTTGAAGACATTGTACAGATCGAAATTCACGTTCGTCCGAGTGGTGCCAACCCTGAAGATCTTTGAAACGCGGAAGTCGAACTGGTTGATCCGGTCCAGCCGGAGCGTTCCAGGCTCGACGATCTGGAATATTCGAAACGGCGCCACTACCGACGTGCCGTAAGGACGCCCGAGAGTCCCGGTGGAGAACTCGAGGTATTGCGCCTCCTCCAGGCCGCCAGGAATGCTCTGATAGGTGCCGGCGATCTGCACGTCAATCTTTGTGAACGTATAGGCGCCGAGCAGCTTCACCTGCGTTTGAAATCCCTCATTGCGATTGCAGTACTCAAGAGGAGTCGCCGCAAAGAACGGGAGGAAGCTGGGCGCGGCGCCCACATGGTCGCCGCCGCTCGGTCCTGGGAGGAACCTCAGGGTGTTCTCCGGGAACTTGGTCATGAGGTCGCATTCGTTGACGGTTTCGCGGCCGACGCTCACGCCACCCCCGAAAGTCAGTCCGGTCTTCGGGCGGGCGTTGACGGTAAAGTCGACGCCGTTCCAATGATCGGTAATCTTCACGTTCTGGTCGTCAGCCAACGTGACGAAGTAGTCCTGCGCCAACGCCTTCGGGAATCTCGCATCCACGGCTGTGAGCGTCGCGCCGGAGTTCGGGAGGCGTGAATCGGTCGGAACGGCGAAGGTGAACGTGTCGAAGTCAGCTGACGAGAGCGCTCTGTTGTCGGTCACCTGGAAGTTCCCGAAGACCCGGCGGAAGTAGCTCACGTCCAGCGACACGCGGGGCAGGAGCTCGTGCTGCACACCGGCGGAAAACTCCCAGTTGTAGTTTCGCTTTCCCCAACCTGTCAGCAGATCGGGATCGTAGGTGGTGGTCGGCACCAGTGAGCCGAAGCCCGGGTTCGCCCACCCGGTGCATTCGCCGTTCGCAGCAGGATTCAACAGGTTGCACTGCGGGACGAGGTCGTGGTTCGCGTCGTTCCACCCGATCGACGTGTTGGTCGTCAGCGTGTTGACCGGGTGAGGATTCGACGACAGGCCGTTCTCAAAGAACCCGAGCGTGCCGTAGCCGAGCAGATACTTGTTCAGCGAAACCTTGATCGCGGTTTTGCCGTTACCGAACACATCGTACGACGCCCCCAGCTTGGGCGTGATGTCGTTCCATGAGATGTTGCCCTGCTCGGGGAAGTGCGTGACCGGACGATTCGGCACGTACCTCGAGGGCAGGAGGTCCTGCGCCGGGAAGCTGTTCTTGAAACTGTCGTACCGGATCCCGCCGTAGAGCGACCAGCGACTCAACGTCCATCGGTCCTGCGCGAAGAGACCCAAATCGCGATCGACGTTGACCTGCACTGTGTATGGCGAGTCTTTGATGGTGATACTGGTCGGAACACCGCTCGTGAACGTGTAGTAGATCGGGTTGACGTCGTAGTTCAGGTTTTCGAAGTGACCCGACGCATTGTTGAAGCCGACTTTGATTTGGTGCGAACCGGTGATGTACGAAATCGCCGCCCGATAGTGCCAGTTGGTGTTCCAGGAGTTGTTGAACGCCGGCGACCCCGGGGCCAAGCCCTGCGCGGCGGCGCCATAGTTGAAGCCCGGATTCGGTGCCAACCCGATGTCGGCGATCCCGATCACCGTCGGGTCGAGCGCGGTGATGTTACCGGCATTGCCGGTCTGCAGGGCCATGTCGCCCCAACGCTCGACGCGATGGATGGCGCTGGCTTCGAGCAGCACCTTGCCGTTGACCGGCGAGTTCCAGTCCACCTGTACGAACCGTTGCAACGGGAAGCGCCTGTCGGTTGCCGCTTCCGGCGTTCGTGTCGCGCTCACGTTGTTCGGGCAGAAGCAGTTGCCTTCGTAGTCGTAGGTCAGGCCAAACTTGTTCTTCGGGTTGGCCTGCCACGTCATGCGGCCCATATACACGAAGAAGTCGCGCGGCGACTTTGCGGGATTGTTCAGATCCGGGTTGTACGAAACGATGTGAGTCACTGGGTCCGGTTTGTTGGCATTGAGGTTGTAAAACATGCCGGGAACAAAGTTGTTCGCGACCTGATACCGGCCTGACAGATAGAACCACAGCTGGTCTTTGACGATCGGTCCACCAAAGCCGGGATTGAAATCCCCGTTCTTGTCGATCGTGTTTGCGCGGATGGCCGGGAAGTTCTCTTTGGTGACTGACGTCTCGCTCTGGAAGCCTTCGGTCGCGTAGCTGCCGTAGAGTGTGGCGCTCAAACGATTGCCGCCGTCCCGTGGAATGAAGTTGACGCGCGGTCCGCCGGTGGCGAGCGCGGCGTCTACCGCTGCGGTGTCGATAGCGAACTCCGACGTGCCGGTCGCGTTCGGCACGGCGCCGCCCCCCCAGCCGCCGCCAATCATCGTGCTCAAGGCCACGCCGTTGACCGCCTGCCGCTGATCCTGGAGCCGGCTACCGTGAGCACTCAATGACTCGGTGCTCGGGCCGAGCGAACCACCCACGTCCTGGGCGTTGTTGGGCGAGCCGAGCGTCCCGGAGAAGGCGAGGCTGACGCCAGGAATCAATACTGAAACCGAGAAGCTGTTGCGTGAGGTCGGAATCGCGGTGACGACCTCCTGATCCAACACGGTCTGGCGACGAACGGTCTGCACGTCGACGATCGGTGTTTCGCCGCTGACCGTGATTGTTTCCGTGACCGCACCGACACGCATGTCGGCATCAACGGTCGTGACGCCAGTTCCCGTCAGCTGGATGCCTTCCCGTCGAACGGTGGCAAATCCCGTCAGCGTGAACGTGATGGTGTAAGTACCGGGCCGCAGGTCGGGAATAACGTAGCGGCCCGTGCCGTCCGTCACGGACGTTCGAACCTTTTCAATCAGCACCGGGCTTGCCGCTTCCACGGTCACGCCAGGTACCACGGAGCCTTGCGCGTCCTTGACGACACCGCTGATCGACGCACCCTCCTGGGCGAGCGCCACCAACGGGCCCAACATGATGAGGAGCGAGAGTAAGAGCCACCGTCCACGCATGCTGTCCTCCTTAGCACCGTGACGACACTAGCCCGGTCGTCGAGTGTGTGATTCCCGCCTGAGTCGGTTAACCCCCATCGGCATGATCGAACCGTTGTTTTCCGTCCCGTGACCAAATTCGCGCCAGCTCGTGTGCCGTCGAGTCAGCGTGGCTCCTGATAGCGCCGAAGTCCAATACTTTTCGGAGCGCAGGGCATACGGTTCCGGCATATTTGACGTTCGCCGCCCGGACTCGGTCCGATATATCCGGACTCGGTCCGACATAAAGGTCCGTGCGCTCCACAGGAATCCGGGCGTCAGGCCCATTCGTAGGCGGCCCACGTTCTCCATCGTGCGGTCCCAGTGCAGACCCATGTGCGTACGAATGACGGTAAGCGAGAGCATCGCGTTGCCCAGGGCGCTGTGTGCCTTCGCTCCGCTTGTGCCGGACGTCCGGAACGTGAGATCAACGGCCTCCCCCGCCAGTGGTACCGCCAACTGTTCCAACAGCAGCAGCCGGCGGCTTTCCTCGCTGTTTTGGTCGACGGTCGGCCTGCCTGGCTCAGCTGCGCGTTTGCCTGCGCGAGGTAACGATCAACGGCTTCGAACAACCCAGCCTCCGCCAGATCGACCAGGCCAGTCGCACGGCCCAGGTGATGCTGATACAGGACCTGGTCTCCACGCCGCGTGAAGGGCGGCACGTCAGTCAGCTTGGTGCGGAGAACATTCTCGTAAACATCGAGCGCGCCGCGTGCGATGCCAATGGCAACGGCCCCGATTTCGAAGAACAGCCCCGTTGATATCCCAGCCGGCAGGCGTTCTCGTCGCGGTGCCACGTGGCCCTCAGCGGACAACGGAATTCACCGTCCTCACCAAACGCCGCGTGCAGCCAGAGGATCGTGCGGCGACCGTCCGTCTCGGCCAGGTGTATCTGGGACTCAATCGACTGCGCGGGGCGAGAGAGCAGTTTCAAAGCGTGCTGAGTGTCTTTCCTGTGCTGTCGCGACAGGGGTTGGGTGAGGTCGCGCTTCGCGTATTGCTCCGGCTGGGGCGGCAAGACGAAGCAATCGCCATGCTGACGAAGTCGCGAACCGCGAAACCAGACGACGAAGACATCGTCGTCGGCCTCGCGATCCTGCTGGCGCAGAAGGAACGGTTTGGAGAGGCGGTGACTCTCCTCGATGACGCCAATCGGCAGTATCCGGATCGCGTTGCGACAGCGACAACGCTCGCGCGACTGCTGGCATCGTCTCCGGATCGGTCGCAACGCGACGGCAAGCGTGCACTCGATCTCGCCACACGCGTGTACGAGACGGCTCCGACGCCGGTGCACGGCGAAACACTCGCGCTCGCCGAGCTTTAACGGTGTGATGAAGCGTTGACGTGGATGAAACGGGCTGTCGACGAAGCCAGTCAAGCAGGGGACGCTGAAGAGACGGCCCGA